>Ga0315286_10004146_pt1 | contig 13847 bp, 13 predicted proteins | sample YL17G10_0_MG_FD_205038 | JGI IMG/M metagenome (GOLD analysis project Ga0315286, IMG submission 205038) | Sediment microbial communities from Yellowstone Lake, YNP, Wyoming, USA - YL17G10_0 | ecosystem: Environmental > Aquatic > Freshwater > Lake > Sediment | place: USA: Wyoming | collected... | reverse complement strand
GCGGATAAGCTCATCCGAGCAACTCGACAAGTCAGCTATCGGCTTGCCATTCCAGCGAAGGCCGGATACAACCGGCACCATCGAATCCCCGTGCTCGCCCAGCATCATCCCCTCGATCAGCGATGGGTCCGCCCCCAACGCCTCGCCCAGCAGTGAACGGAAGCGCAGCGAGTCCAGCACCGTGCCCAGGCCGATGGTCTGCCGCGAGGGCCATCCAAGCTCCGTCGCGGCGAGGTAGGTGAGGATGTCAACCGGGTTGGTCACCACCAACAGCACTGCCTGAGGGGCCAGCTCCACCGCCCTCACCGAGGCGACGATCTCCCGGAAGAGCGCCGCGTTCCGTTCCAGGAGTTGGAGCCGCGACTCATCGGGCTTGCGCCTGAGCCCTGCGGTGATGACGACGATGTCGGAGCCCGCCACCGCGCGGTAATCGCCTGCGGCAATCCGCGGCCCTCCGACCGCCGCCCGGCCGTGCGTGAGGTCGAGCGCCTCGCCCCTTGCGGCATCCGCGGCGGCGTCTACCAGGACGATCTCACCTCCCAGCCGCGCGGTCTGCAGCGCATAGGCGGCCGTCGAGCCGACCCGACCCGCGCCCCCGATGATGCTGATCTTGCCCCCCGTCCCGAGGCCGCCCCTCAGCTTCGCAGAGGCGTCCGTCATGGCTCCGCCCCTTCCGCCAGCGCCGCCATCGGCGATCCTGCCGGTCTCGGCTTCTCCTCCTGCTGGAACGCGTAGGCCGTGTGGTTGTGGATGGACTCGATACTCTCACACTCAACCTGGAACCATACGATGCGCTCGTCGGCGCGCAGCATGGACACCACATCCCGCACGACGTCCTCGACGAACTTGGGATTGGCGTAGGCGGCCTCGGTGACGAACTTCTCGTCCTCCCGCTTCAGCAGCGGGTAGATCTCGGCGCTTCCCTGGCGCTCGAGCATCGTCACGAGATCCTCGATCCAGACCATCGTGTCAGGGCGAGTGCGGATGCGGGCGCGGATGATCGCCCGCTGATTGTGTGCGCCATCCGCCGAAATCTCCTTGCTGCACGGGCAGAGGATCGTCACCGGCACCTCGACCACCGTGGTCAGCGCATACGCCTCGCCATCCAACACCGCCTCGAACTTGCAGTCGTAGTCGAGGGCGCTTTCGCTCTTCGTGACAGGCGCCCGCTTGTTCATGAAGTACTTGAAGGAGACGTCAATACGCGCCGTCTCGGCGCCGAGCCGCTGGCATGCCTCTCTCAGCATCTCGCGAAGCTCCGGCTTGCTGATCGGCTTCTGTCGCCACTGGAAGAGGATCTCCACGAACCGGCTCATGTGCGTGCCGCGAAACTGGTGCGGCAGGTTGACGCCGAAATCAATCCTCGCCAGCGCGCTGTCGAACTCGCCGCTCTTCCGCTTTACCAGAATGGGCAGGTGGACGTCTTTCACCCCCACCCGCTCGACCGTGATTCCCCGCGTGTCAACGCTGCCTGCAACATCTTTCATCTCACGTGCTCCGTTGTGCCGCCTCGAAGTAAGGGGAAAGGTCGTGCTGCATACGATCTTGGGGGCTGCGGCCCGAGGCGCTACTCCTCCGCGTCGCCCTGCTCCGCGCCGCCCCAGAGGAGCAGCCGTCCGCAGCTCTCGCAGGTCAGCCCCGAGCGGCCCGCCTTCACCTGCTTGAGGGTCTCTGAGGGCAGCGCGATGTGGCACCCGGGGCAGTCGCCGCCGGTGATCTTGACCAGACCCACATTGCTCGATCGCGCCCGGATCTGCTCGTAGCGCTTCAGCACTACCCGGCTGACCTTCTGGGCGGCCTCCGCCCGGCCTCCCTCGAGCTCGGACAGCTCGCCTCGCAGCCGGCTGCCCGCCTCTTCATGTCGGGCGCGAACGTCGGCGAGCCGTTCCTCCAACTCCTTGACACGCGCCTCTCGCGAGGCGATCTCGCCTCGCCGAACTTCCGTTGCTTCCATCAGCTCGAGCATCCGATCCTCGACCCTGCGAACCTCGCGGCCGAGCATCTCGACCTCTCCCTGCAGATCGGTCAACTGACGCGGGTTACTCACCTTGCCGCTGTAGAGCTGATCGCTGAACCGCTTCCTCTTGTCCTGCAGCGTCCGCGCCTCCAGCTCGCAGTCCAGGTTCTCCTTCTCCGCCTCCGCCTCGCCCTGTCTCAGCGCCGCCAGCTCATTGCCGAGAGCCGCCAGCTCCTGCTCCAGCTCTCCCCCCGTGTCAATCTCGGCCAGCGCCTGCTGCCGCTGAGCGATCTCGATGTCGAACTGCTGGACCTGGTAAAGGATGGCGAGTTCCTCGTTCACAGACCCTCCCGGGGTTACGACCGTGGAAGTGTTCGTCGGCGGCGCGTCGCCCTCCTGCCGCGCCTCTGGGAGGTAGCCGTTCAACGCTTGGTGTGAGTGATCTTAGGCGCCGATGAACACCGATGAACGCGGACTACAGGAGCACATTCTCCTGGCGGGCGCCGTAAGCCCGCCAGAAGCAAAACCGTATGGTCTTCCTCGGCGTCCATCAGCGTTCATCTGCGCCTGATTCTCCTGCAATCCCGCTCCGTTGCTCGTGAAGAGTGAACGGTTACGCAGGGGGACCGCATCCCCCCACCGCCCCGGAACTGCGCACCCTCACGGCTTCCACCTTACCCAGTCCGCATCCGGCTCCTTCGCCCAGGTGCCATCGGCGCGCTTCTTCCGCTTGATCCACTGTGCGTGGCCGTCCGCAAAACCGTAGTTGTCGCCGCCGCTATGCCGAGGTCGCTCGGGCAGCATCTCGGACCCGCCCGCGTGGTCTTCAGCGCCGTCGCTCTCAAAGATCACCACCGTCCGCGAGGGATTCCTCAGGTCCCCAACGCGGACCCCACCAAGAGCTGCGTTGTAGGCATAGCCCGAGCTGTCACGCGGCGCCCGCGGGCAGGCCAACTTCGGGGCTCGGTCTAGGTACGGGCCCAGGTCCTCTCGCCACCTACGAGTTGACATGAAGGCACCGTTCTTTGACGAGTACTCCCAGGCGGCCACGGCCATTGCCTTCACGGCCGACAGGCACGTCAGGCCCGGATATGAAGGAGGGCGCCTGGCAACCATGAGACCCCATCCCCCAATCGCTATGACAGTGACGATCAGGCCGATCGTCAGCACTGACCGGCTCTTCCCCCGTCCCCGCAGCCGAAGATGAAGCGCGGCCGCCGACGTAGTGACAAGCAGGAGTATGACAAAGAGCGCGAGTCGAGAGAGCACGTCGGACGCCGAGAGACTAGGCACGAAACTACGGACACTCACCTATCTCCTCCCTCCTGCCCTCCCCGCTCGGGCCGACCACGCCCCCGCCTCCGCACGCCATCGGTAGATCAGCGCCCGATAGAGAGACACCACCTCTCCTGTCTCGCCCCCCGCCGCCGGCCAATGGGAAGTCGTCAGCCGAGGACGCTCTGTCCCGCGCTCATGCTATGCGGGGTCAGGGCTTTACCTCCGTCAGAGACACCGTGTAGTCGAAGTCCACCTTATCGGTTCCCCACTGCTTCAGGTGGCTCTCGAATCCCACCACTCTCCCACTCGCAGCATCGAAGTACCAAGTGCCGGCAACGCCGTGCGGATTGCCCGGCATGTCGAACCTGACTGCCGAAGGGGAACTGATCGTCAGGCAGGCTACCTCGTGGTACTTGCTCGTTCCGGCGAGGCTGAAGAGGATGGGTTCGGATTTCAGCTCCACCTTCATCTTGCTGAGATCAAAACCTCCCCCGGCACCGCTGCCGTGCTCAGCCTTGTGTGCGCCCGTCCACTTCCCGCCCGGAGCAGGTGTCTTGGATGGCAGCTGAAGCCCGAACATCGTGTAGGTCCCCACGAGATACATCCTCAGTCCGGCTCCGGCGTTCAACAGATCGAAGCCAGCCTTTATCAAGTATGTCTTGTGGCCGTTCAGGTCGCGGAACTCACTGATAGCTCCATCCGGCTTGACGAGTAGCAGAATGGGTGCCACAGCGGTTTCCTCATATGCGAGCGATCCGCTTCCCGCGACCATCTTGCCCTTGCCTGAGCAGGTCATTCTGACCTCTGCCGTCCCGTCGGGCCGGACCTTCAAGGTCTCGAAAACGGCTTCTCCCGACAGGTCGCTCTCGTATGTGCCTTTGCCCGGGGCACTTCCGCTAGTGCGCAGGTCAACAGCGTAAGTCAGCTTCTCCCCCTTCCGGAAGGTGAAGCCGACCGGGGCCGCGGTGGCCTGTGCCGCCTGCGAAAGGAGGAGCACGAACAACAGGCCCGCCATTAGTTGTCTCATCTTTCGCCTTTCCCTTGTATCGGCAGCTTGCCGTCTCCGCTGCTTCGGCACGCCTCCACCAAGGCCGAGCTGCGTCCGCTGGCCCCCCGCGCATTCCACCCCGTTGCGGCGGAATGGGGCAAACTGGGGACGCTCACCTATCCATCCCCTTGCGCGGACTGGCCTTCGCCCACCTCCCCGCCTCCGCACGCCATCGGTAGATCAGCGCCCGGTCGAGAGACACCGCCTCTGTCCCACCCCCGCCGCGGCACACGATGGTCCCCCAGGCAGCTTGCCGCGAGCAGCTCTGATGATACCACCCGCCCGCGGGACGTCAAGACCTTCCTGCAACCGTTCACTCTTGGTGAGAGTGATCCTGGACGCTTCTGGCGGGTTCATCAGCGTCTGATTCTCCTGCGATTCCGCTCCGGTTCGCATGAAGGGTGAACTGTTACTCTGAGACCCCGAGGGCCCCAGGGGGGCCTGAAGGGCAGGGCGGCAGGCCGGGGCGGAGAAGTCCGGCAGTATGTCGCTGCTGCCCGTCGCCATCATCGCCGACGACCTCACCGGGGCGGCTGACACCGCCGCCAAGCTGGCTCGGCCCGGTAGATCGGTGCCAGTGGCGCTGGGGGCGGAACTGCGGGCCGTCGAAGGACGGGTGGCCTTCGCTGTCACAACGGAGTCGAGAGCCTGTACGCCCGACGTGGCGCGGGACCGAGTGTTGGCCGCGGCGCGGTCGGCTCTTCAGCAGGGCGCTCGGCTGGTCTACAAGAAGGTTGACTCGAACCTGCGCGGCAACATCGGCGCGGAGTTGGCCGCACTGCGCGAGGCGGGGCTCGGCCCTATCGTCCTGGCGCCCGCCTTCCCGGCTCGGAAGCGAACCACGCTGCGCGGCATCGCCCTCGCCGACGGCGTGCCGGTCGCGGAAACCGAGATGGGCCGCGATCCCGAGTCCCCGGTCGCCCACTCCAACATCGCCAACCTGGTCCTCGCCCAAGACGGCGGCCTCCGTGTCGGCCATGCTTCCCTCGAAGCCCTGCGGGACGAGAGGGGGTTGTTCGCTCGCATGCTTGCCGGCTGCGATGTGCTCATCTGCGACGCCGAGTCGGACGCTGATCTCGACCTGGTCGCAGCGGCGGCGCTCGCACTCGACCCTCCGCCGGTGCTGGCCGGCTCGGCGGGGCTGGCGGGGGCTATTGCCGGCCGCCTGCTCGGGCCGCCTGTCCGTACGGACTGGCCCGAGGGTCGGGCCGGCCCCGTGCTTGGGGTGCTCGGAAGCTCGAGTGAGCGCTTGCCGCGGCAGGTGGAGGCAGCCAGTGCCGCCGCCGCCGCCATCGCGCTGCCCTGTGCGAAGTTCACCTGGAAAGACGACCTGCTGCCCGAGCTGAACTCAGCTATCGCACAGGCGATCACTGCGCTTCGAGCAGGAGGAGACGCGCTGGTCTACGCGACGGGTCCGCTGCCCGAGGTGCCGAACCCGGTCGGCCTCGTCGTCGAGCACCTCGCATACCTTGCCTTCGTGGTCGTGCGGCAGGCCGCGCCCGCGGGGCTGCTAGTCGGCGGCGGCTCGACGGCTCAGGCGGTGATGGTCGCGCTTGGTGTGCGTGTAGTCGAGGTGGACGACGAACCGCTGCCGGGAATTGCGGCCGGCATCGCGGTCGGGGGCGAGCTTGACGGCCGGCCAGTCGTGCTGAAGCCCGGCGCGGCCGGCGGCGAGAGCGCGGTGGCGGAACTGCTGCACTACCTTGGGCGGCGGGCCTTCGCACTGGAGGGACGGGTGTGAGCGCAGCAGAACGACCGTTACTCGCCATCACCATGGGGGACCCGTCCGGCGTCGGGCCGGAGGTTGTCGTAGCAGCGCTGGCCTCGCGGCGGGCGAGAGCGGCCGGCCGCGCGCTCGTCATCGGCGACGCGCGGGTTCTCGCTCGCGCGGCGGCATTCACGGGCAAAGCGTTCGCGCCTCGCGTGGTGTCGAACGCAAAGGAGGCATCGGCGTCACGATCCCCCGTCTGCCTGCTCGACCTCCGCAACGCCGACGCGGAGCAGATACTGATCGGTCAGGTCAATGCAGCCGCGGGCCGGGCCGCCGCCGACTACATCGAGAAGGCCGTAGAGTTGGCGCGCGCGGGCGAGGTCGCCGCCATCGTCACCGCGCCGATCAACAAGGGGGCCTTGCGGCAGGCGGGCGTGTCCCATCCCGGCCATACCGAGATGCTCGCTGCGCTGTGCGGCGTGAAGCGGGTGGCGATGATGCTGGTGCACGGATCAATGCGTGTCTCGCACGTCACGACACACGTCTCCCTCCGCGAGGCGTGCGAGATCATCACCCAGGAGCGGGTGCTGTCGGTCATCCGCCTCACCGATGAGGCGCTGCGGCGAATGGGCATCGCCCAGCCGCGGGTCGCCGTCGCCGGCCTCAACCCGCACGCGGGTGAGGGCGGCCTGTTCGGCGATGAGGAGATTGAGGTGATCGCACCGGCGGTCGAGGTCGCCTGTTCGGAGGGCATCAACGCCACCGGGCCGCTGCCACCCGACACCGTCTTCGCCCGCCATCGCGCCGGCGAGTTTGATGCCGTCGTGGCGATGGTGCACGATCACGGCCACATCGCGGTGAAGACCCTTGGCTTCGCGCCCGCCTCTGTAGGGAGGCCATCCGCCGGAGCGAAGCGAAGGCGGAGCGCCGCCCTGCGCGCTTCCGGCGTCAACCTAACCCTCGGCCTGCCCATCATCCGCACCTCGGTTGACCACGGCACCGCCTTCGACATCGCCGGCAAAGGCCTCGCCGACCCGACAAGCATGGTCGAGGCGATCGTGCTGGCGGCGGAGATGGCTCGAGCGCGGTAGGGCAAGCTCGCTACCTGCCCGCGGAACGGAAGGAGAACCACGTGACGCGGCCTTTGAAGGTGGCTCTGTTCCTGGCGCTGTGCCTGCTTGCGGTGTCGGCCGGGTTCTACTACAGAACAGCTCTGGGAGTCGGCAGAGAAGCCGTGTGCAAGGCGGATCTCTACAACCTCTTGGCCGCAGCCACGATGTACGCTGGGGACAACGACGGCTATCTGCCGCCTGGCGACCGATGGGTTTCGGCACTGAGCGAGTATATCAGGGATCCGCACATCCAGTTGCGCTGCCCCGAGGATCATTCAACAGGCTACAGCAGCTACGCCATCAACTCCGCCGTAGCGGGCACAAGATTCATAGTGCCGGGGCCAGGACTGCCATTGCTACCAGCGGGATACGAGGGCGTCGTCCTCTTCTTCGAGACGGCGCACCCCGGTGACAATCCGGCTGGGGGCCGGACGGACGTGGTATCACCACCTCGCCATCCCGATGGGAACTGCTATGGCCTGCTGCCATGGGGAACGGTCTGCACAGTAGAGCCTCCGCCGTTCGAGCTGTCTGAGTGACTCACGGGGCAGGAGGCAGGCTGCTGGCCTACGAAGTAGGTCGCGGAGGTGTCGTGCCGATGCCCGGAAGCCGTCTCTTCGCGTCAATGATGGCGGCGGATTACTGCTGCCTCGAGGCCGATCTGCGCGCGGTGGTCGAGGCCGGCGTTGACGGGCTCCACTTCGATGTGATGGACGGCAACTTCGTCCCCAACATCACCTTCGGGCACGACCTCATCGCCGCCATGCGGCCGCTGACCGATCTGCCCTTCGACGTGCACCTCATGGTGATGCAGCCGGACCTGCTCATCGAACAGGTGATCGAAGCCGGCGCGAATCGGGTGGCTATCCACCCCGAGGTCTCGGGACAGTTGCAGCGCTCACTCTCCCACATCCGCGAGCTTGGCGCGCAGCCCGGAGTCGCCATCAGCCCCGCGGTGCCGCTGGAGATGGTCGAGTGGGTGCTCGATGACGCGGACTACGTTCTGGTTTTGTCGGTGAACCCCGGCTTCTCCGGTCAGCAATTCATCCCGTCATCGAAGCGCAAGCTGAAGGCGCTGTCCGAGGTGATCCGAGCCAGCGGACGCAAGATCAGGATCACCGTTGATGGCGGCGTGGAGGCCCACAACATCGCCGAGCTGGCGGCGCTCGGCGGCGACGACTTCGTCGCCGGCGGCTCCATCTTCTACAACCGCCCGAAGAAGGATCGGCAGAAGGCGGCAGCCGATCGCGTTCGACGACTCCGCGAGGCTTGTCCCGAGCAAAGCCGAGGGGCCCTGCCGTGACCGAGCAGCAGCTCGCCCGCCTCTTGCGCCAGGTTCGCGCCGGCCGGCTGACCGTCCCGGAGGCGGTCGAGCGACTGCGTTCACTGCCCTTCGAGGACCTGGGGTTCGCCAAGGTGGACCATCACCGCGAGCTTCGAACCGGCTTCCCCGAGGTGATCTACTGCGCGGGGAAGACCGCCCCGCAGGTGATCGAGATAGCCAGACGCATCGTCGCCCATCACCATGTCGCGCTTGCAACTCGGTGCAGCGCGGAGATGGCGGATGCGGTCGCCGACGCGTTGCCGAAGGTCGTCTGGCACGAGGTTGCGCGCATCCTGGTGATCGGCCGGCCGCCCAAGGTTTCGCCCCGCGCCAAGCCCGTCGCAGTGGTGACCGCGGGGACCGCCGATGTGCCGGTAGCGGAAGAGGCGGCGGTGACGGTCGAAACGATGGGGGCGCGGGTCGAACGCATCTACGATGTCGGCGTCGCCGGCCTGCACCGGTTGCTTCGGCACAGCGAGAAGCTGCGCCAGGCGCGGGCGATCATCGTGGTCGCAGGAATGGATGGCGCGCTGGCAAGCGTCGTAGGCGGGCTGGTGTCGGCGCCGGTCATCGCGGTGCCGACCTCGGTCGGCTACGGCGCGTCGTTCCAGGGCCTCGCCGCGCTGCTGACGATGCTCAACTCCTGCGCCTCCGGGGTGGTAGTTGTGAACATAGACAACGGCTTCGGCGCTGGCTACTTCGCCGCGCTGCTGGTGCGCGGAGAGAAGCGATGATTGCATACCTCGATTGCTTCTCCGGAATCAGCGGCGACATGCTCCTCGGCGCGCTGGTGGACGTTGGGCTTGCTATCGGAGATCTGCGAACCGACCTCTCGCGGCTGCCGCTCCGCGGCTATGAGATCACCGCGGAGAAGATCGCCAAGCAGGGCATCGCCGGCACGCTGGTGCGGGTGACGGTTGACGGATCGCAGACCCACAGGGGATTGCATGACATCCTCGACATAATCGGCCGCGCCGAGCTGCCGCCAGAGGTTGCCGGCCCGGCGAAGAGGACCTTCGAGCGGCTGGCGGCGGCTGAGGCCCGCGTGCACGCGACGACCATTGACGAGGTGCACTTCCACGAGGTCGGCGCGGTGGACGCGATCGTTGACATCGTCGGCGCATTTTGCGGCCTGCAGCGGCTCGGCGTCGAGGAGGTCTACGCCTCCCCGCTGCCGCTCGGCGGCGGGTGGGTGGACACCGCCCACGGGCGGCTCCCGGTGCCCGCGCCGGCGACGGTGGAGCTGCTCCATGGAGTGCCCAGCTATGGCGGGCCGGTCGAAGCCGAGCTCGTGACTCCGACCGGCGCGGCAATCATCACAACCATCTGCCGGCATTTCGGAGAAATGCCTCCCATGACCATCCGCGCAGTGGGCTGGGGCGCGGGAACCAGGGACCTCCCTCATCCGAATCTGCTCCGTCTCTTCCTCGGCGAGCCGGCGACGCGGCCGCAGGAGCAACGCCTGGTTCTCATCGAGACCAACATAGATGACATGAACCCGGAGCTGTTCGGCCACTTGATGGAGCGGCTGCTGGAGGCGGGGGCGCTCGATGTCTTCTACACACCGATCGTGATGAAGAAGTCGCGCCCGGCGACGCTCGTCTCCGTGCTCTCGGAGCCGTCGCTGGTGGATACGCTAAGCGACATCCTCTTCCGGGAGACCACGACCCTTGGAGTCCGCTTGACCGACGTCGCCCGCCGCTGCCTGGACCGCGAATGGCGAGAGGTGCAGACGGAATACGGCCCCGTTCGGGTGAAGATCGGCCGGCTCGACGACGAGATCCTCACCATCGCGCCGGAATACGAGGACTGCGTCCGGCTGGCGAAAGAGAAGGGCGTCCCCGCAAAGGCCGTGTACGACGCAGCGCGGGAAGCGGCCGCCACGTAGGGGCCACCCTCTGCTTGTCCCGAGCGCCGCCGAGGGGCGGTAGCCCGCTCTGTCTTGTGGTCTCGGGAGCCCGCAGAGGGGCTCCCCTACGGATCAGCGCACCGCCGGCAGACTCGCTGCCGCCACTGCCTGCCCCACCCGCCTCGTCTTCTCATCCGGCAGGTGAAGCTGGATCTTCCCGACGAGGTCGGGGAACTCGGTGGCGAAGACCTCGTTCGCCTTGTCAAGGACGAGCGCACCCCCGCTTCCTGAGGTGACGCGGCCGAGCAACAGCAGGTGCTTGATCTGGTAGAAGTCGGCGTAGTGCGCGACCGCGTATCCCGCGTACACCCCGATCGTCTCCCAGATCTTCCGGGCGTTTCCGTCGCCCGCCTCCAGCAGTTCCTGCACCGCCTTGAGCTGGTCGGCGAGCGTCGCCTTCTCGTCCAGCTTGACGCCGATCTGCCGCGCAAGACGAAACACCGCTTGCTGGGTGAGGTACTGGGCACCGACGCCGGTCTCTTTCGACCACTCGTCAGCAACGGCGTTCGGGTTGTAGTCAATGGGCGCAAAGGCCAGCTCGTTCAGCCAGCCGGTGATGTTGCCCTTCGCATCCACGTAGCCGACCGCCTCGCTCGATCCCATCGCGATGCCGAGCACAGAGTCATCGTTGAGCGACATCGCGCCGGCGAGCGCGGTGACATCACCGTCGTTCGCCACCTCGAACGGCACGCCCCATTCCTTCGCCAGGTCGAGGAAGATGCTCTTGACCTTGGTCTCGAACAGCTCCTTCGGCACGCCGCGGAACAGCGAAGCGATCATCGGCCTGTTGTTGATGATGACCCCGGCGGAGCTTCCGCCAATGGCATCCACCCGCGGCAGCTTCGCCGCCGCCGCCTTCAGAGCGGCGTTGATCTCGTTGTAGTGGTAGGACGGGTCCGCCTGGTTGCGCGGGTCCCAGACCGTTTCCTCGGTGAACACCGGCTCGCCGTCGAGCACCGCCGAGACCTTGCGGTCGCTCGCGCCAAGGTCAAACCCGATCCGCGCGCCCTCCAGGTGTCGGCCCAGCGGCACCGATACCTCGTGCGCGGCCGGCACCTTGTCCGCATCGGTCATGACGATCTCGAAGGGCCGCTCGTAGACGGTGGGGCCCATGAAGTCGAAGTCGAACGCGCGGGGGCCGTCGGCCGAGTAGACCTTCCGCAGGTGCTCGCCGATGGAGCGCGGGCCGCCGACCGTAACCTGCCACCCACCCTTCTGCCACAGCAGGAACTTGACGAGTCGCTCCGCGTAGGGGAGGTTCAGCTCGGCCATCGGGTGACCGTCCGCAAACACCTGGGTCTCGTACCGCGAGGTCGTGCCATCGCCGCGCCTGAGCCCGATCACCAGGGGAACGGCCTCGCCGGAGTCGGCCGCGGCCTTCCGATAGGCCCGGTTCGCCAACGCGGCCGGCCGGAAGCCGCTGTCCAGAGGTGCTGGCACACGGGGTCTTGCCAGGTTCGCCAGTTTCGTTAGCAGCTCGGTTCTCAAGGGTCTCCTCCTAACCCGCTTGCATCTCCCCCCATCAGATGTGCCTGCTATAGTGTGACGCGCGGTTGCCGATTCCTTCCCGCGGGTAGGCCGGCGGAAAGAAGCTCGCTATAGACAAGCGATTGCTTGTCTATCCTTGACAGGGGTGTTCGCAGGCGATAGCATTAGGCCCGAGGGAGGCTTGCGGCCCATGAGGACGCGTCTGGCGGCTGTCCTGATCGTGATCGCGATCGCCGCGGTCGCGTTCGCGCTTTTCCGCTATCCAAGCGCGAGAGGCCCGGCCCCTCCCACTCCCGGCCCTGCCCCCTCTCCGCCGCAGACCGGCGCGGCCACACCAACGGCAGCGGTGGTCGGCTACGTCCAGGCGCTCTATCGCGAGGACTATCGCAGGGCCTACGAGCTGCTGTCCGCCCGGTCGCAGGCCGCTCATCCCTACGACGACTTCGTGAAGCGCGCGGAGAGCGGCGGATCGGCGAACCTCGACCTGGAGGCGGCGAAAGCCGGCGAGGAGGCGGAGGGGTCCGTGGTGGTGACGGTGCCCATCGTTGAGGACCCGGCGGAGGCAGCCTTCACCACCGTGCGGGAAGGGGGCGGATGGCGCGTCGTCTACCTCGGGGGCGCGCCGGTCTTCCCCTACCCGGAACCGGATCCCGCTGTCGGTCGGCGGTGACGTGTCAATAACCGCGACTCTTGCCCAGGAGTTGCTGAAGGAGAAGCACGAGCCGTAAGCGAACACCTCCCGCCGTCGCAGCCCCCCTTCGACCCACTGCCGAGGTCGGGCGTCGGCGCCGGGGCGAGTCGGGGGTGAAGGACCAGGGCGTACCAGAACTGTGGAGGCGTGCCAATGAAGGTCATCTTGCTTGCGGATGTGAGCGGCGTCGGCGAAGCTGGGGCGGTCGAGGACGTGGCCGACGGATACGCGCGCAACTTCCTCTTCCCCCGGAAGCTGGCCATCCCCGCCAGCGAGGGAAGCCTCAAGAACCTTGATCATCACCGCACAACCATCCGTCGCCGACAGGTGCGTGAGGCGGGCACCGCCCAGTCGCTGGCGGAGAGGCTGTCCCAGGTCACGCTGAAGCTCAAGGCCAAGGCAGGGGAGGCCGGCAAGCTATACGGATCGGTCACTCATACTGAGGTGGCGGAGGCGCTCGCCGCCAAGCACGGGCTTACGGTTGACCGCCGCGCCATAACCTTCCCCTACCCGATCAGGACCGTCGGACAGCATGAGGCCCACATCCGCCTTCACAAGGACGTTGATGCGACTCTCAGAGTAGAGGTCGAGCCCGCCGACGGGGGCGAGGGCTAGAGCGCAGGAGGGATCGGCTTGAGCGCGCCGCTGCTGGAAAGGGTTCCTCCGCAGAGCCTGGAGGCCGAGCAGGCAACTCTGGGCTCGATGCTGGTCGAGCGCGAGGCGATAGCGCGGGTGGTAGACGTCCTCGACCCGGAGGACTTCTACAGCCCCCAGCACCAGCTCCTCTACCGGGTGATGGTTGATCTGTTCAACGAGAGTGATCCAGTGGACCTCGTCACCGTCCAGGCCCGGCTGCAGGATCGCGACCAGCTTCAGACCGTCGGCGGAACGCCCTATCTGATCGAGCTTCAGGATGCGGCCCCGACCGCCGCCGCCGTCGCCCACTACGCCCGCATCGTCCGCGAGAAGTCAACCTTGAGGGCGTTGATCCGCGCCGGGGGCGAGATTCAGAGTCTCGCTCAACATGCCGGCGACGAGGACGTCGAGACCATTGTGGATAGCGCGGAGCAGGCTATCTTCTCGGTGGGAGAGCGGACCATCACCCCCGCCTTCACCCCTATCCGCGAGCTGCTCGGCGAGACCTATGACCGCATTGATGAAATGCAGGAGTCGCATCGCCCGGGCACCGGCCTGCTGACCGGCTACGACGACCTCGACAGCCTAACCTCCGGACTCCAGCCCTCCGACCTGACCGTGATCGCCGCCCGGCCCTCCATGGGCAAGACCGCGCTGGCGCTCAACATCGCGACCTATGTCTCGAAGACCCAG
>Ga0315286_10004145_pt1 | contig 13851 bp, 11 predicted proteins | sample YL17G10_0_MG_FD_205038 | JGI IMG/M metagenome (GOLD analysis project Ga0315286, IMG submission 205038) | Sediment microbial communities from Yellowstone Lake, YNP, Wyoming, USA - YL17G10_0 | ecosystem: Environmental > Aquatic > Freshwater > Lake > Sediment | place: USA: Wyoming | collected... | reverse complement strand
ACGAGCGCGAAGATGACATCACACCTCGTAAGCGACATGGACATGATAGCTGCTGGCGAGCTCCAGCAGGATGAGGTCGTCGAGGAGAGCCAAGCGATGCTCGAGGACATCATGAACGTCCTCGAGAAGCACAAGAAGGAGATAGGAGAGCACATAAGAAAGGCCCTCAGAGAGCAGCACACTTTGGGAACCTGTCCGAAATGCGGGACCGGCCAATTGCTCCAGATCAGGATGAAGAATGGAAGCACATTCGCTGGATGCTCCGGCTATCCAGAATGCAGAAACACCTATCCACTGCCAAGCGGGATGTTGGTTCTCGCCACAGATGTGAAGTGCTCGGTTTGCGGTGCACCCAAAGTGAAGACCGTCGCCAGAGGACAGGCACCGGTGACAGTCTGCATAAACCCGACATGTGCTGGAGCGCTGAAGGAGAGGTTCGTCGGAAAATGCCCCTCTTGTGGAGGAGATCTCAGAGTCATCCAGTCCAGGATGGGGAAGAGATTCGCAGGATGTTCCAACTACCCGAACTGCAAGGTGATGTACCCGCTTCCGCAGCAGGGCAGAGTGGTCCCGACAGGACAGGTCTGCGACGCATGCGGTTCCCCAACCATCCAGATACTTATGCAGAATAGGGGGAGATGGACCCTCTGCCTCAACATGAGCTGCCCGAAGAAAGCTGAGAAGGCCGCGAAGAAAGCCGCAAAGGAAGATGCCGCCAAAGGAGACGAGGTCTCAAAGAAGGATTAGAGCTCACTCCTTGGGAGGCGGCGGCACCTCTTCTTCGACGATTTCCTCCAGGCCGGTATCGACATCCGAAGATTGGGTGGGTCCCTTTGGCTGGGCAATCCCTAATTTCTTCTCGATTCCATCAAGGCGCTTGGCTACATCCAGAAGCGTGAACCGATGCTCAGAGAAACTGAGAGCAATTGTGAGAGCAGCGTCGACGAACAACCACAGCACTAGAACCCACAACAGGATCGTCAACAAATCCCAAGTCCCTTCAAACGCGACATCGAAATTGTCCTGCAAGGCTGTCCTGAGATCATTTACCAACTCGTCCGCGTAGAGCATTATCACGATTCCAAGAATCACGAGGAAGACCGCTTTTACCCATCTGCTAGCCATCATTGGTGTTACCTTGATAATACCACCAATAGTCAGTATGCGCTGGATGGTTTTTATATGTTGCCCTTGAATGTTTATGCGAGACCATCAAGAGAGCATCAAATGTCGAACGGCGGGACCGAATTCGAAAGTCCTGAGTTCCGTCGACCTTTCAAGCGGAAACAATGTGATGTCAGGCCTCTCATCGAAGGCTTTGGCCTTGTGATACCAAGCGAGTATCCCCTGAAGTTGGTCAGAGTATTCCGAGTACCTGGAGATTATGTAGTTGGCAACCCCCTCATCGGCTTTTGAAAGGGTGTAGAAAGACAGGTCCACGGCTTCCTTCGGCTGACTCTTCAGTCTCTTTTCCCAGGGTACTTCCATGTTGAACTTGGGGTGGGCGACGGCACATATCTCGAAACCCCACTTATAGAGCCTCGGCAGGCATACGGGATTGCAGATTCCTTCTTCGAGCAGCTTGTTTCTGATCCTGGTTATCGCCTGTCTTGAAAGGCCGACGATTGCCGCGATCTCCCTATCTGACGCGCGGGGATTCTCTACCAGCGCCACGAGAGTGGTTTGTTCGGTCTTGCTGAGGTCCGGAGACTCCACTTCAGCTGAGACTGGAGCAGAGCATTTCGGGGGCGGAACATCCAACTGGAAGAATCTGTGGACTATTGGCGCGAAATTGGGTACCAGGTTGACCTTGGTTAGAGCGAATGGGAAGACCGAGCTGACCATCCTTGCTTTGGACTCGCGTCTAGGTCCACTGAAGAACTTGTTGTGGTTTTGGACGATCTCATCGTGCTCGGTTGCGTTCTTCAGCGCTGTATAGAACACAACTGAGCTCCCGCCGGTCAAACCGTGGAACAGCTGTGGAGTCTTGTTGGTGAACTCGATGTAGTTGTTGGCTCTGGCATCGACTCGCTCGGTAGGTTCGGCATTGCCCAGGTGGAACCCGATCATCTCACAGCCGAGCTTGTTGAATGCTGGCACGTTCACGAAGGTGATGGCACCAGCATCGAGGAGTCTCCGACGGATCGAAGCAACGGTCCCCTTCTTCAGGTTATAGATGTCTGCGATCTGAGCATCGGTCCTGGTCGCATCTTCCGCAAGGCCTAGAATCACTAGCATCTCGGATTCGAGGAACTTCCACATGTGAGGAGGTAGATTGGCATATTTCAATTAAAGATATCCTTTTTATAGAATTGCTCACTTTATGGCTGTTCATGTGGCAGTATTGCAGCAATCTGGCATCTGACCATCAGAAAGGTTATGGTCAGTAGAATGGATTGGGGGGAGCCATTTTGGCAAACACGCTCTTTTAAAGGAAAAGGAGAGGTGTGACCAAAGGGTGATGCCCAACTGCGGTGGAGTCTCCTCCACCCTCTTTTTCGTTTCATGATTCTTGAGTGCACTCGCTCAGCTTGTTGAAGTGATTGAACAATCATGAGGACGCAGGTGATCTAGGTCTTCTTCGTTTCTCGGGTCTTTATCCTGAGGCCTTTGTAGCCACATTTCCTGCAACGCGTCGCCCTTATGGCGTTTCGAGCATTGCAGTTCATGCAGATCTTCTTGACCAAGTTGCGCGCCTCGGCCTCCGGGAACCTTGCCATTGTCGGTCCTCTTGCGCCTCAAACAGGCAAACCATATATAACTGTTGTGCACCAGCGATTCACTTCAGCTTCTTCCCCTCGTGCGCGAAGTGAGCAAGAAGAGCTTCCAGCTGGATCCTCTCACTGGCACCCGATACCATCCTGAATTCCGCCTCGCCGACGCGATCGATCAATCGTATTTTCGCATCCTCGCTAACACCGAGCTCGAACACCGCCCTGTGGATTCCCGCCACGATGTCCTCTCCGGACAGGCCGTGCCTCGCAATCAGCTCATCAAGTCTGGACCTGGCGGCAGTGAAGTTGCCGCTGAGAGCTGTTGAAAGCAGTTCCTGGATCTCAGACGGTCTGATGTTCTCGGTCGACTCGAAGACCGAATCCTGATCCACGCGCTTTCCGAGCGATGCTGCGACCTGAAGGATGTTGGCAGCCTTCCTCAGGTCGCCCCCCGCGAGCCCGCATATAGCGAGTGTGCCGTCATCGGTGATGTCGACGTGTTCCCCGTGCGCAATCCTCTTGAGAAAAGATTTCACGTCAAGTTCGCTCAGCGGTCTGAACCTGAAGACCGCGCATCGAGATTGGATTGGTTCGATTATTTTCGATGAATAGTTGCACGACAGAATGAATCTGCACGTCTGGGTGTTGCGTTCCATCGTGCGTCGCAGCGCCGCCTGTGCGTCAGGTGTCAACGAGTCCGCCTCATCGAGGAAGATGATCTTGAAATCCGCTCGGCCGAGCGAAGCGGAGCGTGCGAAATCCTTGATCTTCCCTCGCACAATGTCGATACCCCTCTCATCGGAAGCGTTGAGCTCGATGAGGTTGTCTCGCCATTGGTCCCCGTACAGTTCACGAGCGAGAGCGATTGCGCAAGTCGTTTTGCCGGACCCCGCAGGGCCAGCAAACAGCATGTGAGGCATGCTTCTCGTCTTGACGTATGCTGAAAGCCTCTCCACTATGCTCTTCTGCCCAATCACGTCGGAGAGCTTCTTTGGCCTGTACTTCTCCACCCAGACATCTTGCATTTTGTCTCATTCTCTCGAATGCGCTATCCTTACAAATACCTATGCCACAGCATCCAGAAAGAACCAATAAATATCTCGTGTCGTCATCTGACCAGCGTGGTCAACTGCGACAAGTGCAGACGAAAATCAATAGTGTTCATACGATATAGTGGGGCTCATCTCTGCTGCGATCATTTCTGCAATCTCGTCGAGAGGAAGACCAAGCACGAGCTGCGAAGGCAGATAGACCTCAATAAAAGAGGTGCAAGGATAGCCGTCGCGGTTTCGGGAGGCAAGGACAGCACGGTCGCACTCTATTTGATACACAAGATCCTCGGCGAGAGAAAAGATCTGGACCTGTGCGCGTTGACCGTGGATGAAGGCATCGATGGCTACCGGGATTCCAGTCTACCCATCGTCGCGAGCACCTGCAGGAAGCTCGGCATCGAACACTTGGTCGTTACTTTCAGGGAGCTCTTCGGGACGACAATGGACGAAATCGCTGAGTCCTCCAGGCAGCTGGCGACTTGCAGCTACTGTGGGGTCCTCAGGAGGGCAGCCATGAATCGAGCGGCGAAGGACTGGGAGGCAACGCATCTGGCTACCGGTCTGAACCTCGACGATACTGCACAGTCTATACTGATGAATTTCTCAAGAGGGGATGTCGAGAGGCTCGCTCGCCTAGGACCACACAAAAGGGTCCAGAACTACCTGGTCCCCAGAATCCAGCCCTTGAGATCGGTTCCGGAAAGTGAAACACTTCTGTACGCTGTCGTCAACAAGCTGGAATTCCATGACCTGGAATGTCCATACGCATCTGAAGCGTTGCGCAATTCCTACAGATCAGTTCTATCCCAACTCGAGGACAAATACCCGGGAACGAGGCATTCCATCTTGAGGAGCTATGAAGAAATCCTCCCTGCGCTCGAGAAGCTCTATCCTCCAGCGGAGCTCAGACGATGCTCGTGCGGAGAACCGACCATGTCTAGGAAGTGCAAGGCTTGCGAGCTGCTTGAATCCCTGGCAACAGGGCGGCCTACCTGATTGTATCCTTCGGGAACCATGCCCCACAGTGTTTGCATGTCATTTCCCTAGGCGATGCTTTCGCACCACATATCGGGCACTCCTTGAATGCGAGGACTCTCTGGAAGGGCTTCGGCTCAGGAGGTGGCGGAGGTGGAGGTGCGTATCCCACAGAATCATCGTGTGAAACCTCGAAGGCCATCTTGGACATGGTCGAGAACGCTGGCCCCGACGGTCTGCGCCGCGGGAGTGGTCTCGGTCGTGCAGGAGCCCTCTCCGCTGCCCGCTCCTCTTTCCGCCTGCGCTCCTGGTCATCCAGATAGTGTTTGTGGGTTGAGAACGTCGAATACACCAGGAGCCCCTTCAGAGAGACACCGAAGAGCATGATGTAGACGATCTTGCTCATGTCAAACCGAACGAAGTATGGTCCGTATGTGAACTCGGCGATTCCCCCGCCAAGGACAATGAAAAGCCACAAGCATACGAACGCTAGTGCAGTGAGACCGAACAAGAGCCGCTTCCAAGTCCCAGGCTTGTTTGAAACTTCAAGTGTGCTCGCTGCCGTGATCATCCCGCCGAAGAAAATGATGTACAGCTTTATCTCTGGCATAAAGGCCGTTGTCAGCTCTGAATAGTTCTTTGTGACTAGATCGATGAGGACCAATGGCACGACTATGAACCGAAGGGTGTCGGTAAACGCTGTCCAGGTCGCATCGGACAGCCTGCTCCTCGGCGTCACGGGGACCACCCCTGGATTGGAACCATGCCAGTCCATCTGAAACCCGCCACCTGCAAGTCGTACCGCAGGGCGTAAGGCACGTCCGTGTACTGCAAGAGCGCGCTGGAGTCGAACGTCACAATGCCGTAATTATCGCCACCTAGCAGGATGGTCGTGCTCCCGCTCATGAGGGCACCTGTTGTGTTCCCGATCAAGGTCAGGGTCACCTGCGCAGGTGGGAGACCAGCAAGAATATCGGATGTGTTCAACCAGTATGCGACAGAGTACGGTGGTAGATTCGTGGGGGGGATCGAGTCGGGAAGATGCGACCTGCTCCAATCAGGTCCATAACTCCGAATCAGAGCATCCCACGGGACGCTGACCTGGTACGTTGCCTCGAACCTCACCAGGTCCATCGTATAGCCGCAGGAGACGTCGACGACAAAGGTCAGCAGGTCATCAGTCAACACCATCCCCAAGGCACCGTCGTTGAAGAGCCTGAGAAGGTCGAACTGGAAGTCTATCTCGGAACTGGTGATTTGCCCCGCTGGGATGTCGCCTATTTGTATGGTTTGGTTGGCCAGTAGATATCCCGAGCTATTGAACACGATGTAGTCGATAGTCAAATCGCTGACATCGTAATATCCGCCATTGTTGATCGAGTAGGGAGCCGTGACGTGGACCATGCCGTCAGAGTAGGTCCACGTGACTTCGTTCGGTGAAGGTAGGTCGACCTTGAAATCACCATGTGGGAAGGGCCATATGCTGGTGAAGGCTAGAGCGACTATGGCGATGTTCACGGCAGCTATGGCCATCTGAAGCAATCTAATCCGCGCAGCCATCCCTTTCTACATGACGCTAATCAGGTTGTGCTCTAATAAAAGTAGAGTCGCCAATATCACTTCAGGTCGCCGTCGAAGGCGGGGTAGTCATATGCCTCTTCACCCTCGAAGAAACAGTAATGAACCTTCGTGAACTGACGCTTGAGATCGATGACGTCTGGCTTGACCGTCTCCGGCGCCTGTCCCTTCACCACGACCCGGGCAACAAGCTCCGCGACCTCTGCCATTTCCTTCTCCTTCATCCCCAGTCTTGTGAGTTCCTGCGATCCGATACGGATGCCGCAAGGCCTGACCGGGTCGGAATCCCATGGCAACAGGTTCTTGTTCAATATGATGTTCGCGGCCTCGAGGTTCTTCGCGACCTTTGCCCCACCTTGGAACTGCTCGACATCCACCACGATCGTGTGGGACTCCGTGAAACCAAGGTGCTCGCAGAGCACATCCATGCCTCTCTCGAACAGACCCTGTCCAAGCGCCTTCGCGTTCCTAATGACCTGGTCCGCATAGGCCTCGCCGAATTCCCTTGTCTCGGCCAGGGTCACAGCCAATGCAGCGACTGAGTGCAGGTGGTGATTGCTGGTCACCCCCGGGAACACGCCCCTCCTGAGTGATGTCTCGAGGCCTTCCTCGGTCAAGTCGGATAGGATAATGCCGTGCTGAGGACCTGGCAGAGTCTTATGAGTGCTTCCGGATACGACATCGATGCCTTCTCTGAGCGGATCCTGGAACTTCCTACCTGCAATGAGGCCGAGCACATGCGCGGCATCGTACCATGTCGAACATCCTACCTCAGAGAAGACGTCCTTCATCTCGTCAAGAGGAGTCGGGAAGAGGAAGACGGACTGGCCGAACAAAGCTACCTTTGGCTTGACCTCGCGGATGAGCCTCTTGGCGCCTTGCACGTCTAGGTTCATGTTCTTCTCGTCAAACGGATAGTTGTAAGTCTTGATCCCGCGCATCCCAGTCGCGCCAATCTTCGCATGGGATATGTGACCACCGTCAGAGAGTGCGACCGTCGTCATCTTGTCTCGGGTCTTGGTCAGCGCCATGAGAACGGCCATATTGGATACTGTGCCCGATGTTGACCGGACATCAGCGAATTTGCAGGCGAACACCTCACGGGCTAGGTTCTCGCAGATTGTCTCGATCTGGTCGACATAGATGTTGCCCTGGTAGTACCTCTTCCCAGGCAAGCCCTCAGCATATCGGTTGCTGAGGTCAGAGTTGAGAACCTCCCTCGCGGCAGGGCTCATAACATTCTCGGACGCGATCAGAGGGATGGAATCCTTGAACCAAGCACTGTGCTTGCGCGTGAGCTCCCTAACAGACTGAGCCAAATCCTTCGCTGAAGGCACAATCGTGGTGAATCAGTCGAAGACTAAAAAATGTATGCACGAATAGGAAGCAGACTTCTAGTTGAGTCTTAGAGAGATTCAGAGCGCGAACGACCGAAAAACGTCGCTTTTGCAGTCTCTGCAGTGGAAACGGTGGTCGATAGCTTTCTAGATATCTATTTATAGAATGTATGACAATCTGTCATACAAGGCATTGCGATTTCAATGACCACGAAGAGCGCACGACTCAACATACGACTGCCGGAAGACGATCTCCGGGAACTCGAAGCAATTCGCGAGCGTACAGGCCTTCAGAGCGTTTCGGACGTTGTCAGAGAGGCAATCCAGGCATATCTCCACGATGAGATTACCACCTGGAACGCCGACAAGATCAGCGCAACACTGCCTGCCGCTCTGATGGAGGATGTGGAAATGTTCATCGCCAGCGGCGATGCGACTGACATCTCCCAAGCTGCGACGCTCGCACTTGCTGGATGGGTCGAGGAGAAGAAACGCTACTACCTCGAGGGCAAGGAAGCGCTTCGCCAGAAGGTATCAGAGGCAGTCGAGGAGCGCGGCACGAAGAAAGGGATGGGTCGTACCGCAGCTCGAATGAGAGTTCAATGATTGCTGTCTACGGGACGGATGCCTTGATCCGCAGTTGCGGACGCTGATGCGCCCGCCGCATAACGAACAAAGGGAAGGAAGGGCTAGTAACAAGCTCTGATGGGATGGGAAAACGCAGAGAGGGCAAGCGCCCTCTCGAAGCACTTTTTCACAACATACTCCAACCAATCACATAGTCTGGCACCACAGGCATACTCACTTTTTAGATAGAACTGTCTTGAGCTCGTCGATGGGTTCGTTGGATGATGGGTCCTCCCCTCGCAACAGTCCCAGGTAGGCGCTTGTGTAGTCGCCCATTATGACCAAGGAGAACATCTTGGCGAGCGGACTCAGACCGATCGCGTCAACAGAATAGACAGAGGATCCCCTCCCGATCACGTCCTTCGTCGCCCGGATCCGCTTCTGCATCGGTCCTTGTCGGTCGTCATGCTCGAGGAACACCGCTGCGAACCCCTTGCTCCTGGCATCCTTCACCCAGCCTACGATCTCGTTATGGTCCCATTCCGGCAGTTCAGAGCTGTAGGCTATGCTCTTTCCATTCTCATTGATCTGGTTCGCCCATCGCTTGGCGACAGGCCGAGACAGGCCATACCCGATGATCAGCGGCACGCACGTGAAGAGTTCGTGAGCGACCATCTTCGCCGGATTGTCGCTCGTCGGGACTGACTGTTTGCAGTACGCCGTCATCTTGCCCATGACCCTGACTGTTTCTTCGACCTGTTTGTCCTGCACAACGACTCCTGAGCGCTCGAGAACGCCAAGCATCGCCCCGAACATGTAGCCAAGGGATGCCCTGGGCAAGAGGCCCGAAGGGAGCTTGGCGAACGGAACTGAAACCGCTTCGCTCATCTTGGCAAGCTGACCACCAGCCGATACTGCGACGATCTTCGACCGCTTCTTCCTTGCGTCCTCGAACATGCTCAGGCTCTCTTCTGTGTTGCCGGAATAGCTCGCAACGATCACGAGAGAATCTTTGCCAACATGACCTGGGAGGCCGTATGACCTGTAGACTTCGCACGGGACCTCTGACGACACCTCGAGCCATGCCTTGAGAAGATCGCCTCCTATGGCCGATCCTCCCATGCCGCACACGACAATCTCCTTCGGCACGAACCTCGGCAACCCAGACATTCGCCCACGCCTGAGGCCGTCGGCTAGATGCTTCGGGAGCGCTTCGATGGACCCGAGCATATCCTTCTGATCGAGCGCCCGAACTTTCTCCTTCGAATCCAACATCAAGCGCTTGTATTGGCGTGCAGATATAAATGAGTGCTCGGGTCGCCTTCGAGGAAGGTTGCCGGGTCCCCTGCGAAAACCTCTAATAAAGAATCGGCGAATCCTTAGTGGTCGTTAGCATTCGTGTGTATTGTCCGCTTGAGGGGAGGACAGCCATGGAAAGAAACGGTAGGAACATCAGCATAGCAGGGCAGGAACGCGAGTCAGAAGGCATCATCGTCGCTAAGGGCGTGAAGAAGGTCTACGATTCGGGGAAAGTCAAGGTGGCGGCGTTGAGAGGAGTTGATCTCGCGGTCAAAGAAGGGGAGATGATATCGGTCATGGGACCCTCCGGCTGCGGCAAGACAACGCTCCTCAATTGCATATCCGGGCTGGATGACCTGTCCGAAGGTGAGGTCCTCATAAGAGGGCAACCGATGTCTAAGATGAGCGACCGCACAAGGACGAAGTACAGAGCTGAGAAGATCGGTTTCATCTTCCAAGCCTATAACCTTCTGCCGGTCCTCACGTCCGTCGAAAACGTCGAGCTCCCGCTTCTGCTCTCAGGTACTCCTCCCAAAGACGCACGAAGCAAGGCATTGCAGGCGCTGAAGGCGGTCGGGCTCGAGGATTGGCAATCGCATAAGCCCGCAGAGCTGTCCGGTGGTCAGCAGCAGAGAGTCACGATAGCCAGGTCACTGGTGAACAAACCGGAGATCGTGTTTGGAGACGAACCGACCGGCAACCTCGACAGCGAGTCGTCCAAAGACATCATGACCCTCCTCAGGAAACTGAACAAGGAGAACAGGCAGACATTCATCATAGTCACTCACGACTACAATATCGGAAGGATGGCCGACAGGATAGTTATGATGAAAGACGGACTGATTGAGAAGGAGTTCGCGCCCGCACCCTTCTGAGGGGATCTCGGATGAACGGACTTCAACAGCTGGCTCTGCTTGTTTTGATCACGCTCGCAGCAGTCGGCCTCCTTGCGATGAAGAGGAAAGTCTTCGCTCGGATGGCCCTTAGGAACATCGCGAGAAGGAAGAGATTCGCAGTAATCATCGTGTCAGGCCTCTTGGTTGCCACCGCGATGATATCCGGATCGCTCGTGGTCGGAGACACCTTGGACTATCTCATCAAGAAAAGTGTCTTCGACGGCAGTGGCAATGTGGACATCGTGGTTTCCGTCTGGGACGATGCTGGACAGTCAGTCTATTTCAACGAGAGTGTTGGCTACGGCCTCATCGCATCGATCCAAGCGGGTGACCTTTCGTACGTCGATGGTGCAGAGCCGGTTCTAACACAGGGCGTGACGACAATCAACTCTAGAACTAGCGCATCCTCTCCGAGAAGCATGGTTTTCGGCTTCGATCCAGACAATACAGTCAACCGTCTTCTTGATCAGGCGGGAAACCCTGTCACCCCAGAAGACATATCTGGGGGAAATGTAGTCCTCAACAAGAGGATGGCTGACGAGCTGGAAGCGTCCTCTGGCGACATACTGCTGTTGATTACCGAGAGCGGGATTCCTTTTTCGGCACAGGTCTCGCTCGTCGCCAAGGACACTGGCATGGCGATGTGGCAGTACAACAACATCGCGTTTGTAGATCTCGGGTTTGCCCAAGATGTGATGTTCAACAGATCTGGGATGATCAACGGCATCGACGTCTCATGCAAGGGAGGAATTGAGAACGGCTACATTGTGACGGACCAGGCGGTGCAGGAACTCAGGACGAAGCTTGTGCCTGGCTACAACTACCAGTTTGACACAATCAAGAAAGACGGAGTCGAGTCAGCGCAGACAACTTCTGACATGGTCTCCCAGATATTCATCATAATGAGCTCGTTCGCGATCATCGCGGGCATCGCCCTGATCATCAACATCTTTGTGATGATGGCAGAGGAGAGAAAACCCGAGATGGGGATCTCCAGGGCCATTGGGATGCAGAGAGGGCACCTCACTCAGACATTCATGCTCGAAGGGGTTGTCTACGCTCTCTTGGCCTCAGTCGTGGGCGCCTTCGTTGGACTGATTGTTGCAGCGGTGATGATAACCTTGTTCTCGACCGTAATGGGAGGCACCGGTCTAGGCTGGACTCTGCATTTCGAATGGAACAGCATATGGATCGCGATGTGCGCGGGATTTCTCATCACGACCGCCACAGTGATTGCGGCCTCATGGCGGGTCAGCAAGCTCAACATCGTCCGAGCGATCAGGGACATACCCGAACCCATGCTCGCCAAATCGGAGAAGAAGTACGTTATCACGGGAATCGCAGGCATCTTGCTCGGAGCGCTTCTTACTCTAGCAGGAATCTCATCCAAGCAGGCAATGTCCGTCATGGCAGGACCGTGTGTGTTGGCGCTGGGTGCCTCTCTGGTGGCTGTGAGATTCGTAAGTCCCAGGATCCCGTTCACCCTGGCTGGTCTTTTCATGATCTTCTGGGAGATAGATCCGACAGACGTCATAGGTAGTGTCTTTGGCGAGTTGTCCGGCGGCATGGAGATGTTCATAGTCTCTGGTGTTGTTCTTGTCACGGGTGGGGTGCTGATCGCGATGTTTAACAGCGATCTTCTACTCGACGGCCTGATGAACATATTCGGCAGGAGGAAGTCGTTGAGGCCGGTCTTCAAGGTAGCGATCAGCTATCCAATGAACAAGAAGTTCAGGACTGGACTAACACTCTTCATTTTCTCACTCATCATGTTCACTGTGATAGTCATCGCAATGATTGCATCCTTCCAGCGTGAGAGCGTAGATGCCACAGCGCAGAAGTTCTCGGGAGGGTACGAAATCCTGGGAATGTCGATGCGAGATATTCCTGCTCAGAACCTTACGGCTGGACTCGCGGCACTCACCAGCACTTTCGGAGAGAACGTGATATCCAGCGTTGAAGTCGCGCGAACTGCACCTGCGACGATGCTTGTCGAAGGGGAAAACGAGACGAGGGGCACTACTGTGGTCGGATATGATGGCACGATGTTGGCCGAAGGAAGCTTCTCGCTCTCTCAGCGAGCCGACGAGTACGGCTCAGACGCTGAGGCATGGGGGGCCGTGGCGCATGACCCAAGCTTGGTGATCATGGATGGGAGCGTTGTCAGGCAAGTATATGGGCCCAGCTACGGGACGTTCTTCGTGGAGATAGGTCAAAGACTCACGATCATGTACCAGAATGGAAACACAACGAATGCAACCGTTGTCGGCATCATGGACCAGGTCTTTCTTACGGGCGTATTCACTTCATCCGATTTTGTGTTGGAGAATGCCCCCGCGTCACATGAAAACCTCATGTACTTCGCAATATCCCACAGTACATCTGTCGAGCATTCAGAAATTGGACGCGAACTGGAGAAGGCATTTGTCGAGTACGGTCTGCTCACCTATGTAGTAAGGGATTTGGTCGAGGAATTCATGAGCACAGCGTCATCCATCATGCAGCTGATGGAGGTGTTCCTCGGCATCGGATTGATAGTCGGCATAACAGGCCTTGGAATCATAACGATCAGGAATATTGCGGAGCGAAAGCAGGAAATCGGTGTCATGCGGGCCATTGGCTATCAGAGAGACATGGTCCTCAAAGTCTTCCTGCTCGAGACGACCTTCGTGTCTTTGCTCGGCATAACGCTGGGAGTGGCCCTCGGTCTCGCGTTGTCTTGGAGGCTATACGATTGGGGAGGGTTCTCGGAGAACGGCCCCTTTGTGATTCCATGGGGTGAGGTCCTCATGCTAACAGGGATCGCATTCGTGATCACCCTGGCCTCGACGTTGCCACCGTCTCGGAGGGCATCAAGACTGGCCCCGGCTGAGGCTTTAAGAAAGGTCGACTGATACCGTCTGGTTGGTAACTGCAACATCGCTAATATCACCAGTAAGCATGCGCAAAATGATGGCTTCAACTGCTGTGCTAGAGGCAATCCAGGATCTCCGGAAAGGCCGCATCGTGCTCGTCTATGATGCCGATGGGCGCGAGGAGGAGACAGACATGGTGGTCGCCTCGGAGCACGTGAATCCAGCGGTCATAAGGACCCTACGGAAGGATGCGGGAGGATTGATCTGCACGACTGCAGACACTCAGATTCAGAAAGCCTTGGGTCTTCCGTTTCTCAGCGAGCTATTCCTCGGAATGGCCGAGCACTATCCTGTCATGAGGAACCTTATACCGAACGACATCCCATACGATGTGAAATCGGCCTTCGGAATCACGATAAACCACAGGAAGACCTTCACGGGCATCACGGACAACGACAGAGCGATGACAGTCAAGGAATTCGCCGAACTATCCAAGAGAGCGTTGACCTCAGAGGACGGCTGGGCCAAGAAGGAGTTTGGCAGGAGCTTCCGTGCCCCAGGTCACATACATCTGCTGA
>Ga0315286_10004143_pt1 | contig 13853 bp, 15 predicted proteins | sample YL17G10_0_MG_FD_205038 | JGI IMG/M metagenome (GOLD analysis project Ga0315286, IMG submission 205038) | Sediment microbial communities from Yellowstone Lake, YNP, Wyoming, USA - YL17G10_0 | ecosystem: Environmental > Aquatic > Freshwater > Lake > Sediment | place: USA: Wyoming | collected... | reverse complement strand
CCCTGAACGATGCCCGCTTCCTGTTGCTCGGCGACATGACGGTGGGGTCGAACGCTCTACTACGGTTCTATGTCCTGCACTGCGTTGGGTTCCCGCTGATCGCCGGCGTGCTGTTGATGGTGCACTTCTGGCGCGTGCGCAAAGACGGTGGCATCTCGCGGCCGCTGTGAAGGCAATCGAGGCACCACGGTGAACAGAATGGATCAAGCGACAGACGCAGCGGGAAGCAGCGCGCGGGCCACAGCAGCGACCGAGCCGGCGCTGGGCTTTCGGGAGAACGACGCCGCGGTGTTTCCCTACCTGGTCTTCAAAGAGTTCCTCGCGGCGTTGCTGATCTCCATCGTGTTGTTGGTCTGGTCGTTGGCCATCGACGCACCGCTGCTGCCCGAAGCGAATCCTGGAAAGACGGAGAACCCCGCGAAGGCGCCATGGTACTTCGTCGGCCTGCAAGAGCTGCTCGTCTATTTCGATCCGTGGGTGGCCGGCGTGGCCATGCCAACATTGATCATCGTAGGGTTGATGGCCATTCCCTATCTCGACACCAGCCGCAATGCGACGGGGCAGTACACGTTCAATGTGCGCCGGCTGGCCATCGGGCATTTTCTCTTCGGCTTTGCGCTCTGGTGGGTGCTGATCGCGATCGGGCAATTCGTGCGCGGACCGAACTGGCAGTGGTACTGGCCGTGGCAAGACTGGGCCGTGGCGAAGAGCGCCGAGGAGAGCCTGTGGAGCTTCCCGTGGTGGCTCGGAGTGCCGTTGTTCGCGGGCTACTTTGTCGTCGGGTTGGTACTGCCGCGGCGCTTGTGGCCATGGCTGCACAAGGGGCTCGGCGAAAAGCGCTACGTAGCCGTAATGACCTTCACGTTGCTGCTGTACGGCGTGCCCATCAAGATCCTCCTGCGTCTGCTGCTGCGGGTGAGGTACGTTCTGGTGACGCCATGGTTCAACGTGTGATCACAATCCTCAATTGTGAATGGTCAATGTTCCTAATCCACCATCCATCATTCACCATTCGCACCTCTCTCCTGCCGGGAGAGGGTTGGCGTAAGGGGAGTAACCTATGATGCGTGGCACGCCGGGGATGCGCCTGGCCTTGGCGATCCTCAGTCCGATCTTCCTCCTGCTGTGCGCCGTCGCCATTCGCAGCGAGGACACGAAGCCGTGGACGCGCTACCAGGAGGAGTTCAATCAGCTCTATCTCGCGCGCGCCACGGTCAAGTTGCACGAGGCGGAATCGCACAACAACGCAGCGGAGAAAGGCCGCTGGCAACGCATCATCGACGAGGTCTCCCATGCGAAGCCGGAGATCGCGCAGATCTACATCGAAGAGATCAAGGTCGCGGATCGGTGCACAACCTGCCATCGCGGTGTCGACAGCCCGCTTTTCCAGGACGCTCCCGAGCCGTTCCGCACGCATACGGGCGAGGCGCTGAAGTACCACGACATGAACAACTTCGGCTGCACCCCCTGCCACGACGGCCAGGGCGTGGCGACCACGGTCGACGGCGCGCACGGCAAGGAGGCCAACTGGCTGACGCCGATGTTGCCGATGGCCTACGTCCAAACGAGCTGCGCCCGCTGCCACGAGGTCACCCATGGCGTAAAGGGCGCCGAGGTCGTCAGCCACGGCGGCGACCTCTTCATGGAAAAGGGCTGCTACGGCTGCCACGACGTGAAGAACGTGACTTATCTGCCGAAATTCTCCCCGCCGCTCACGCCAATCAAGTCGAAGCTGCTGGACGCGAAGACCTGGATGTACGCGTGGATCAAGGATCCGACGAAAGTGAGCCCCGACACCGCCATGCCGACCTTCAAGCTCTCTGATGAAGAGCTCGGCAAGGTCACCGCGTTTCTGCTCACCCTCTCGGGCGGCAAGCGCTACGAGAAGGTCTCGTTGGACGGCACGTCGACGGATGAGGGCGAGAAGCTGTTCACGGAACGCGGCTGCCGCGGCTGCCACGCGGTGAAGGCCGACGAGCACAGTGTCTCGCCACGCGTGCCGCATCTGGCGGGGATCGGGTCCAAGGTGCCGCCGGAATGGCTCGATCGCTGGATCGCCGATCCGAAGGCGTACAACACCGACAGCGCGATGCCGAAGGCGGACCTGAAGGACGAGGAGCGCCAGAACATCGTCGCCTACCTGCTCACCCTCAAGCGTACCGATCCGCTCCCGCAGGCCCCGGATCTCGCGCAGTTCAATCCCGCCGACGGCAAGCAGCTCGTGAAGCAGTACGAATGCTACGGCTGCCACAGCATCGAAGGCTTTGAGCAGGTGCGGCCGTCCGTTCCCGATCTCGGCGAGTTCGCGCGCCGCCCCGTAGACGAGTTGGATTTCGCTTTGACCAAGGACGTGCCGCACACCAAGTGGGATTGGCTGCGTCGCAAGCTCCAGGAGCCGCGCGCCTACGAGACCGAGAAGATCAAGCTGAAGATGCCGTACACCACGGTCACCGAGGAGAATATTCAGGCGCTGATCGCGTACGCGATGGCGTCCGATTCGCGCACCCTGCCCGTCCGCTTCGAAGTGCGCGCCGACAACGCGCGGCACGCGCTGCGCGACGTGAGCTGGATGGTGGCGCATCTGCACTGCAACGGCTGCCACCGCCTCAACCAGCAGGACGCGCAACTGACACGCTTCTTCGAGCGCAAGAACCTGCTCCCGCCGACCTTGGACGGCGTCGGCGCGCGCCTGCAGGGGCAGTACATGTACCAGTTCATCATGGAGCCGAAGCCCATCCGGCCGTGGCTGAAGCTCCGCATGCCGGCCTTCGGCTTCACCGAAGCCCAAGCCCGCACGGTCGTCGAGGGGTTTGCTGCCGTCGCGAGGGTCACGAATCCGTACACCTACGTCGCCAAGGACAACATCCCACCGGATCACTTCCAGCGCGGCATCAAACGCTTCCATCACTATAAGTGTGTGCAATGTCACCCCACGTCGATGGATCAAGGGCTGCCGCCGGACGTCGATCCGGAAGATCTCTCGATCAACTTGATGCTGACGAAGACGCGGCTGCGCCCGGAATGGATCCGCGACTTCCTCGCACGTCCGAAGCAGATCGCCGGCTCGCAGACCCGCATGCCGACGGTCTTCTACACCGTCGAAGGTGACCCGAAGGTCGAGCGGCCGGTAGACGACATCGCTGACATCACGACGTACATGATGGGCATGGCCGAGCCGCCGGAAGTCACGCTGAAGGCGCAAGAGGAAGAGCGCGCCGCGGAGAAAGAAAAGGAACACGCGGTGGACTGGAGCAACGTCCAGTACTGACCGGGGGCGGTGCCAGACATATGTCGGCATCTTGTTCTTCCTACTTCCTTCCCATTGGATCGGTTCCGAAATACCTCAACCTCGCCGAACTCTCAGGGAAACCTTGCGGACATGTGGGCTGAACAGCCGCATGCCGCCTCCCTCGGAGACGACCCGTAGGACTTCCTGCGCTTCCTTCACCACCACGCCGCTAAGCATGGTCACCTGCTCTTCGGCGAACGCCTCTGGCAGCAGAGGTGTCGAGGCGCCGAGCACCGCCACCTCCCGGCACCCGTTGGCCGCCTGCAGCAACCTGTCGATCGTGTGATTGATGATGGCGGTCGCGGTGATGAGTGCCACGTGACAGCGAGGAAGCACGTCCTCGGCCTCCCCTCCGGGGCGCACAATGCCGGAGGGGTGGGCCACGCGTTCGAACACGGTCAAAGAGCAACCCCGCTTCCGGATCTTGTCTACGAGCGGGCCAAAGTTCCCCACCATGCCCACGTGGTCCTCAGACCTGAGGTCGAGGTGGTCCAGGATGTCTCCGTCCATGAACCTGTCGTCATCTCGATTCACCAGCGCGTTCACACAAGCCAGCCCCACGCCGGCCGCGATGGGATCTGGTGACTCCAGCAGATGCAGGACATCGGAAGCCGGTCTTCCAACTAGAGGCCGAAGCGCATCGAACACCGTGCAGCAGCCTTTCGCCTCTTCACGGAACGTATACGCAACGCCAAGGCGGTCGTCCGCCAGCATGACCGCGGTGTACCCGAGGCCGATGCGGACGTCGGCGACTCGGGCCTCCTGCGCCGAGGCGTGCAGGTGCGTCATGATTCGGGCGGCGATGCCCGCGCGCGCGTTCCCTTCAACCGGTCGCATGTTCATCCCGTGGCAATGATCTCCCATCGCACGGCACCATCCGGCGTGCGATACAACCGAACGCGGCACGGCATCTCACCGGCGAGCTCCGGGTGTTCCGCTCGGAGGCGGCGAAAGTCCGTCGTTTGCAGAAACAGATCGAGAAGCTCGACGACTGGCTCGATGGCCACTCCACTTGCATGGCCCGCGAGCAGCGCATCGACGATCTCCGGGCGCGGGTTTGAATGCAGCCTTCACCAAGGCGAAACACCACGTCGCCATTCGGGAGCACATCGAAGGTGAACTGTGCGGTCATCGTGGGACTCCGGCCCCAGTGATCAAAGTGGAAGTCGCTCCTGCAAACACGATTAGGCCACAGAGCAAGAGGGACGTATCAACACGAGTCTCACGGATTCCCTCCAGGCTTGGAATTGCGAGCGCCATGGAATCGGTCGTCCGCGACTTTTCGGTCTTCACCGCAGGTCTCGAACCAACCCGCCTTCGATGAGGGGTGCGCGTCGAATTCCGGCACGTATGGCTTGAGGTCGAGAAGTGGTGTGCCGTCGAGCACGTCGATGTCGGCCACGTGGAGAACGCAGCCCTCTCGACGCAGCAGACGAACGGCGGACATGCCGAGCGGATTCGGCCGGCACGGAGAGCGCGTCGCGAAGAGACCGCGCTCGCGGGTGTCGCGGTACGGCACCACCCTGGCTTTGAAAGGTCCCACCCTGTCCATCCAATAGAGCAGCCAAACCCGGTCAAATCCGTCGAGGTCGTCCAGCGCGGGCGCGAAGCACTCCTCTACGATGACCAGCCCCTCGGTACCCCGCGCGTACACGGGTTGAATGGGAGTGCCGACCGCTTCGGTGAAACCGCTTCGGATAACTCCCACGGGGCGAAGCCGTATCCAATCACGAACAGATGGTTGCGCAGTTTCCATGACCACCGTTGCTCCTTTCTGATGCGCGTCGATTATCTCTTGCCGCCTGGGACTCGCCTGCCGGGCGCTCCCCAGGGCGCTAGCCGTGAGCCATGCTGTGAACGAGTAGGGCCAGCGGGCGGTAAACGGCGTGCGCGAACTTGGTGAAGGGCAGGAGGATGACGACTTCCATCCCGAGCACTACATGAATCAGAAACAGAAGGTATCCCCAGCTACAACCGGTGGGGAGATACACGGCGATCTCCACGAGAAAGCCGGTCAACCCCGTGAGGAAGAGCAGGCCCAGCAGCAGCCAGTCGGAGAGCAGGGAGTGGGATGAGTACTTGTCTCTCCGGGCGAACCTGCCGAGGAGGGCCATGGTCGTCCCGTACATTAGCGCAAGGCCAGCCACCGTGCCCAGCAGGCGCGGGGGGTACCAGATGGGGTCGGGTTGGCCCGGAGCCTTATTGACCGCCATTGCCAGCAGGTAGTCGATGATGGTTGCTGCCAGCAGGCCGAGGAAGCCCCACATGATGGCCGAGTGGATAAACCACCGGCGCCGGTACCACAGGACCGCACCGTCCTCCTGACAGTCACGGTAGCGTTTCTGTGCCGTGATCTCACTGACCACGTCGCGTACCGCCCGCCCCAATTGCGCGGCCGTGCCTTTCCTTTCGGCCGCCTCTTGAGGATCCCGCTTCGGGATAGCGCCGAGCATCCGCCGCGCCATCCGGATGACTCCGACGAGCGTGGCCAGCAGGGCGACGCCGATGCTGGCCAGCCCCAGATCGTGGATCAGGTCGAAGGAAAGGTAGGGAAACAGCGCCGGGGAGCCGTGCTCCATCGGTCCGCTCCTGGCGTGCAGGAAGCCGGCCAACAGCGCCGTCAAGAGCACCAGGAAAACAACGGTGAAAGGCTTGGAGGTATACAGGAGGCGGGCGACTCCCGTGGGATCGCTGGCGGCGATGGCGTAGCGCCGCGCCGCGGCCATGTACTCGCCCGGCTCCGCTTGGCGCGGGCAGGTATCCGAGCACTCGCCGCAGTAGTAGCACAGCCACAGCTCCTTGCTGGTGACCAGCCGGTCGAGGGCGCCGAGCTGACCGTAGCGGATGAGACGTCGGGGGAAAGAGTCACTGCCTGTGGAGAGCGGGCAGACGGCAGTGCAGTTGCCGCAGTTGAAGCAGGCGCTGATGTCGAACGCCCCGTACGCTCTCAGCGCGCCCAGAGACTGCGGGTTGACCTGAATACTCATTCCTTTCCCGCTTTCAATGCATACTCGAAGTAGCCGTCGCGTTCCGCTCCCTCGACGATGTCGTCGTATTTCTTCATCGCCATGAGGTGCCAGAACACCTCATGGGTCGGGAACCCGCTCGCTGCGGCGAGCTCTGGGACAGTCTTCGGCCCTGCGTGGAGAGCCTTGGTCAGCTGCTTGCGGATCGCTGTCTGGCGCCGCGTCACCTCCAACAGCGCCTGCGGGACACCGCCGCGGCGGTCGCGGAGGATATGGACCGGCGCTTTCTTCTTCCGGTCATGCGACGTGGTCGCCGCTGCGGCGTTGTGCTCGCTCATGGCCTGCACCCGTCCTCAGTAGTCTGCGACAATCGCGTCCACCATGGCCTCGAATTGGTCCAGGCGCCATCCCTCGACCTCGATCGCACCCTGAGGACACACCGGGACGCACATCCCGCAACCAGTGCAAAGGGCAGTGTTGACCTGGGCGGCCTTGCCGTTGTCACTCCGTGTGCAGATGGAAATGGCGCGCGCGTACTCGCACTCGTCCACGCACTCTGTCTTGCACGCGGCCCCGCCGGCACACCGGCTCGGATCGATCTTGGCGACGAAGGGATCTAGCTCGACGTACCCCTTGGAAAGGAGCGCCGACGCCTTCGCGGCCGCTGCAGAGGCTGCCGCGCAGCTCTCTGTGATGTCCATCGGCGCTTGGCACGTGCCCGCGATCATCACGCCGTTGACGGCAAGCTCCACCGGCCGCAGTTTCGGGTGGACCTCTTGCAGGAAGCGGTCCGCGCTCCGCGGCAGCTTGAGCATCTCGATGAGGCCGCCGATGTCGTGCGGCACCATCCCGGTGGACAGCACCACAAGATCCGCCGGAACCTCCACTTCCTCGCCGAACGTAAGCCTGTCCTTCACTCGGACGACGAGCGGCGAGGCAGCCCCGTCAACCGCCCGCTCGACCGCCGGCGGTTCCTCGGCCACCCAGCGCAAGAACAACACCCCCAGCTTGGAGGCCTCCTCGTAGTAGTCCTCGTGGCCGCGCCCATAGGTCCGGATGTCCTGATAGCAGTCGAAGACGGAGACCTCGGGGAAACGGCGGCGGATCTCGCGGGCCGCCCGCAGGGTGGCGGTGCAACAGACCCTCGAACAATAATTGCTGAGCGTGCCGTCCGGTCCGGGCTGGTGAATGCCTTCTACCTGCCGGCTGCCGACGCAATGGATGAAGCACACATTTCGCACCGGCCGGTCACCCCGCGTGAGCGCTCCGCCGGTGGGGCCCTGGGGGTCCAGCAGTCGCATCAACTGGGGCAGAGTGATGACCCCTTCGTGCCGGCCGAAGCCGTACTCTCCCTCCTGAGGCGCGTAGGGATCGAAGCCGGTGGCCAGGACTATGGCCCCGGCCTGTACCTGCATCTCCTCAGACCGCGCCGCTAGGTCAATGCCCTTGCCTCCCACGGCCTTGACGCAATCGCCGCAGCGGGTGCAGCGCTCCCAGTCGATGGCCGGCTCGGGCGGATAGCACCCGTCGTGGGGGCGGTAGATCGCCCGGCGCTCCGCCAGCCCGTAATCAAACGCGCTCGCCGCCATCTCAGGACACGACGCCATGGCGGTCGAGAACTGATCCGGGGGCAGGTCCGAAGTCACTCCACGAGGATATAAGCGAACCATTAGTGAGAAGTCTCCGACGTACCCCGTGGCGGAAACGACCTCGGCCGAGGTGTGCACCGAGATGTTCTCCTCCGCGACGACCTGTTCCACCAACTGGCGCAGCAGGTCACGCGCGCTGTCTTCGGTCGGGTAGACACGGTCCAGTTGAGCCATGCGGCCGCCCAGGAAGGGAGCCCGTTCCAGCAAAGTGACCTTCATCCCGCGCTGGGCAAGGTTCGCGACGCAGCGCAGGCCGCTGACGCCGCCGCCGATCACCACCACGTGCGGTCGCGCCTCGACCTTGATGGGGGACAAGCCGACCAGGCGCCTGGCTTTGCCGACCGCGGCCGAGATCAGACGCGTGGCCTTGTCCGTCGCACCGTGAGGATCGGATTTGCTACACCAGCTCACCTGCTCGCGGATGTTGGCGTGTTCGTAAAGGTAGGGGTTGGCTCCGGCGCGCGCCAGCGTTTTGCGAAAAGTGATCTCGTGCAGGCTCGGCGAGCACGCCGCCACGACCACACTGCGGACGCCTTTGTCGATGATGTCCTCAGCGATGAGTTTCTGGCCGGGATCCGAGCACATGAACGGGTTTTCCCGAACCACTACCACTCCTGGGAGGCCGCCGACGACCTCGGTCACCCGCGCAACATCCACCACGTCGGCGATGTTGCCGCCACAGTGACAGACATACACGCCGACACCCTCGGCTTCGCCGTTCGTTGCATCGGGGGCTGGTGTGTGGTTCGTCTCCTTCGCTGTGCCCTCTGGCAAGGCGGCGCGGGCGGTTTCTCGCGCGGGTCGGGCGCCCGGCCGGTATCCTCTCTGGTGCAAGTAGGCCGCGGCCTCCATAGCCGCCGCGCCCGCTTCCGCGATGGAGTCGGGAATGTCCTTCGGGCCGGCCGCAGTTCCGGCGACGAAGACGCCGGCTCCGTCCGTGAGGCTGGAAGCGAGTTCGGGAGAAGAGCAGCGGACGAAACCGTCCTCGGCTGTGCAAACGGGGACGACATCTGTGGGATCCCACCCCGGGATGATCCCCGGTGACAGGACGGCCATATCATGCCGCCGTTCCTCGACCGTGCCGCCGTCCTCCATGGCCTCGATCCGCAGGATGGGGTTGCGCTGTTCATCCTCCCTGATCCGGGCAACCTTCGCCCTGACGAACTGAATGCCCATGGCCTTGGCGTTCTGGTAAAACTGCTCGAAGCCTTTGCCGAAGGCGCGGATATCCATGTAGTAGATGGTGATATCCACCAACGGCAGTGCCCCCGCCAGCAGCATCGCCTGCTTGATGGCGTACATGCAGCACACTCGCGAGCAGTAGGGGATGCCAAGGCTCCGGTCGCGGGATCCGGCGCACTGCACGTAAGCCACCGAGTCGGGCACCTTTCCATCCGAAGGGCGGAGCACTCTTCCGTAGGGGCCATGGGGCGCCAAGAGCCGCTCGACTTGCAGGGCGCTGAGGACGTTGAGCAGCTGCCCCGCTCCGTACTCGCGTTTCGTCGTCGGTGCCAGCCTGAATCCGGTGGCGAGGATGAGCGCGCCTGCCTCCACCTGGATCTCCTCAGGCTCCTGCAAGAAGTCTATCGCATGGGTCGGGCAAGCCTTCTCGCACTTGCCGCAGAAGATGCAGTTATCCACGTCCAGCAGCGCCACCTGGGGGATGGCGGTGGAAAAAGGTACGTAGATTGCCCGGCGAGCGCCGAGGTTCCCCTCGAACTCGTGAGGCACGTCTACCGGGCACGCATACTCGCACAACCGGCAGCCGGTGCAGTCCTGCTCCTTGATGTAGCGGGGCTTCTTGAGCACGGTGACTTCGAAGCCGCGCCCGCTGCGCCGTGTGGCGGCGACCTCGGCGCAGGTGAGAAGGACGATATTGTCGTGGTGTGCCGCAGCGGCCATGCGGGGTGTACAGATGCAGCTGGAGCAATCGAGGGTGGGGAAGACCTTGCTCAGGGCGATCATCTTGCCCCCGATGCTCGGCTCCCGTTCCACGATGAGCACCCTGTAGCCTTGGTCCGCCAGGTCGAGGGCCGCCTGCAACCCCGCGATTCCCCCGCCGATCACCAGCGCGTCGAAGCGCTGCTTTCCGTTGCTCATCTTGTCCCGCTCAGGTTTCACCGTTTTTCGCCGGGCCGCGGGTCAGATACTCGTTCATCGAGTGCACTTCCTTGAGGAAGGCCTTGGAGCAAACGGTACAGATGGCACACAGGCGCAGGCAATTCGTGTCCAGCTGGCGTTCCTTCATCAGCTTGTGGACCCGCGAGATCCGGGCGGAGAGGCGCTCGTAGGCTCCCTGATAGGGACACTCGTGCCCGCAGCTCATCACGACAATACCGTCGATCCCCTTGTCGAAACAGCGCAGGTAGAACTGCTCCGGAAAGACCACCGGGTCTCGTACCCGAAGGACGTAGGCGTTGGTCGGGTACTCCGCGTGGTTCTGCCCCACGTTGTCCGCTCCAGGGTAAGCGCAAAACTCAGTGGCCAGTAGGAGTATCTTGGGAGCACGCTGCTGAGGCTCTTCCATGGCACAGACCTCGCGCCACGTCCGAGCTACTTCTTCCTGGTCACAAATATGCGATCGTAGCCGTCCGCGTGGGCCGCGCCGAGGAACGCGTGTCCCACCTTTTGCGCCCACTTGGGCAAGTCGTTCTTGGTGGACGGGTCGCCGGAGAGAATCTCGATGGTCTCGCCGATCGACACCGTTCCTATCGCCTTCTTGGCCTCCAGGAGAGGCCCCGGGCAGGCGCTGCCGCGAGCGTCCACCACCTTGGCCACCTTGACCTGATCGGCATTGAACTCAGCCATCTCCTCCTCCGATCACGATGACGCGAATGATTGATTGCATTAGAACGTGAGCACCACGTCGGCCTCTTCTGCGCCGCTGACGAACGTCGCGACGCCGCCGCACTCGACACCGTCGATAAGGTCCTGCTCCTTGATGCCCACGATGGGGAAGGCCGCCGAGCAGGCGATCATCTTCGCGCCGCCTTCCCGCATGATCTTGATGAACTCGGGCAGCGTCTTGGGAGCGCCGGGCAGCACGATCTTCTCCGCTCCGCCCTTGCGGACGATGTTCAGGCCGGACATGGTGAAGAACAGCGTCACCTCCATGTCCAGAGCCAGACCTCCGGAGCCCAGCATGAACGGCGGAAACGCCTTTTCCGGGCTATCCGATCCACAAAAAATCAACATCTTCTTCGCCATCTTCCCTCTCCTTGTCGGAACTTTCCTTCGAGTTGTGTCACCGCTTGTGCAGGGCCTTCGCTTCCCGCTGGACGTCTTCCCGGTCCCGATAACGGATGGGGTGCTCCGCGCGTAGCGTCCGGATCAGCCCCGCGACCAGAGACGGACGCAGGATGTAGTAGCAGCGCAGTGTTCCATCAGCGTGGTTGCCTACCAGCTTGGCTTGACGCAGCGCGGTCATGTGCTGCGAGAAATTGGGCTGCGGCACGGGCACCAGGGCGTTCAGGTCCTTAACGCATTTGCTGCCCCCCAAGAGGGCATCGAGAATGACGAGCCGGATGGGGTGGGCGACGATCTTCAACAGCTTCACCGGCTCTTTCCACGGGGCCTGCAGATTCGCGGGCAATCTTTTCTTCGCCATGCTGAGTCACGCCGCGCGGTCCTACGACCGGTGGCGCCCGTATTCATACTGAGTTACATATATATCAACGCCGATACATAATCAAGGGTCGCCGGGCGGCGCCCGCACTTGAATTAGTTAAGAGCATATGCTCATAATAACCGTCATGTTTGACCTCGCGCTGCTGGACCGTGCCTTCGCCGACATCATCCAGTGCTTTGTTCGCACCGGGCAGGCCCCTCATTTCACCGAGCTGGCAAAGGACTTGGGCCTGTCGATGGAGGACGGACGCGCGCTCGTTCATGAGCTGTTCGCGCGCCATGTGCCCGGCTGGGTGCATCCCGGCACCGACCTCATCGCTTCCTTTGCGCCGTTCAACAATCAGCCCACGCAATACCGCGTCACCATCGACGGCCATCAGAAGTGGTTCGCCCAGTGAGGGTTTGAAGCGCTGGCGGTCCGCTGGCTATTCCCCAACAAGACGGTGCGCATTGATGCGCCGTGCCTGGACTGCGGCGAGCCGCTGGTGGTCGAGATGCGTGACGAGCAAATGCTTGCCGTCGAGCCCGCTACGATGGTGGGCTACACACACAGTGCGATCGGCGGCACGCGCGAAGACATCCCGTTTCGCTGAGGGGGGATGAATCTCTTCCGGTCGGAAGAGCATGCGCGCCGGTGGAGGATGTTCAAGCCGGAGATGGAGATGACGCTCCGGCCGGTTTCCTTCTGGGCAGACCTGTTCAGCGAGCAGTTGTTTCGCCAACGCGGTCGCCCCGACTATATGACCTGGCTCAGGAGCGACGAGGGCCGGCAGTCGATCGCGAGCCTGTGGGCGAGAATGCCTTGAGCGGCAGGCGCTCCGCGTTGAGCGACATTGCTTTCCTTCTCGGCAAAGCGGTGTGCCGTCTCACGGATCGGCCGACTAGGGCTGACAGGCGTCGCTGCGCCGCCAGAGGAAGTGTGTGCTGGTCGAGAAGGAGTCGCTAAGGCAGAGCGCCCCACTTCTTCCAAACGCCTGGCACGTTCATCTCGTGGTCCGGGGCAGTCAGCCTCTGATGCCCCGGGCTTTTGGGGTTGTTGCACCAACCCATGCTCTGCGCGGTGACGAGCTTGCCGTCGGCCGAGAGCTTGCGCATGCCTCCCCAGAAGTCACAGGTTGCACACCGGTTCGTCCTCGAGGCTTCCAGGGCGAGGCCGTCACCGCTGCCTGCGTGGGCGTGTGGTTCGGCGGCGTCGGCGGCCAGGGACCCGAGGACCGCGACTCCGAGGGCCAGCTTGCCGGCGTACGTCAGGAAACTCCGGCGATTGTCAAACGACATGGGACACCTCCTTCGCTAGATGCACTTCCCGTTTCCATACGTCATGCGGGGGGCCTTCAAGTGAGCGGTGCATCGGTACGAACCTCCAATGTCATACTACTGTGTTCGTTCGTGGAGCGATAGCGTCGCCGCCGCGGCGTCTGCTCACTCAGTTCCCTTTTCGCGACGAGCTATTCGACACCCTGACAAAAGACGCCGGCACAGCCGGCCCTACAACTCCCGTTCGAGGACGGTGTCGAGGTAATCGAACATTGTCCGATTGAACGCCGAGCGCGCACCGCTTTCGCAGTGCTCGCCCGCGCCTTCCGCCGTAGTGAATGCCATGAAGGTCTTGTGGCAGGTCAACGCTTCGTAGAGCCTCTGGGCAGTGGCCCCGTTCTCGTCGTTCTCGGCTGAACGCACCAGCGTCGGACATGCGATTTCACCCGCACGCGATTCCACCGAGTATTCGTGGCTCATGCGCACGGCACTCAGGGCAGCATCACCGTGTCGAACCCCTGTATTAACGGCTGACAGGATGCGCGCGAATCTGGTGGAGAGGGCACAACACCGCCGGAATCATTCACCAGGGTTTTGTTCTCCGATCGATCCATCTGCTTCGTGGACCTGATTCGTTTACTTGCTCTTCTTACCCGGGCTTTGGCGATCCCAGCGGACAGAGTTTTCTTGCGCTCGCCGGTGGCGCCGAGTCCGCCACATCGAAATCCTGCATGGATTCTTTGCCTCCGAGCCATGGCCAGTGCCCCGACTTGACATCCTGGCTAGATGTCAATAGATTCCTATCTGCGTAGTGGTTGCAGATAGGAACACACCGTGAAAGTCCCAAGCGTCGAAGTCGAGCGACGGCTCACTCAGTTCAAATCGGCATCCAGGAAGGCGGGTGTCAAGCTCACGCACCAGCGTCTCGAGATCTTCCACGAGATTGCGGCGAGCCTGGAGCACCCCGATGCAGAGACCGTGTTTCGAGGAGTCCAGAGGCGAGTGCCGACGGTGTCGCTCGACACCGTGTACAGGACGCTGTGGCGCCTCAATGACCTCGGGCTC
>Ga0315286_10004141_pt1 | contig 13856 bp, 7 predicted proteins | sample YL17G10_0_MG_FD_205038 | JGI IMG/M metagenome (GOLD analysis project Ga0315286, IMG submission 205038) | Sediment microbial communities from Yellowstone Lake, YNP, Wyoming, USA - YL17G10_0 | ecosystem: Environmental > Aquatic > Freshwater > Lake > Sediment | place: USA: Wyoming | collected... | reverse complement strand
GTCCCCAGGGCCGTGATGCCTGGAACGAGGAGAACGAAGACGATGGCTATCGCCGCGGTCCGTACAAGGAGCGCACCTTTTGATATTTTGCCGCACACCATGCGGATCCCCTCATGAGACTGCCGGGGGTCATGGCAATTCCCGTCGGGCGCAAGCGACCCGGCCACACATTCCCCAGCTTGTGAATCTTTGGATTGGAGTTCCCTTTATATTATATAATATATCCATAAATGATGAATGACTTAAAGGTTTTGGTCAAATGTCGATTACCGGAAAAATTGGGACCCGGAACTTGCCAATGGACCCCCTGGGAGGTCCCATGTACATATTTTATAGGGTCATCCGGTTCGTCCGAAGCGGGGCAGGATCGTTGAGTTACGTCATCAATAGATGCATTGAGGGCTCCAATGAATTCGACAGGCCCGCGCCGGTCCGGTAAATATTTAATTCAATAATTTATCATTAAAGGTAGTGATGCTGTGAAAACCTCAGCCTTGTTCGTTGTGTGCATGCTCCTTTCGACCTGCATCTTGGCCGTGGTCCCGGCATCCTCCGGCTCGAACACCGCGTCCGTGACCACGGAGGTCGCGTCCACGTTCCCGGTCGGCGATATCCTTGGGTCATTCTTCAGCGAGAATAAGGGGCAGCTCCGGTCGCCCGATGTCCTGTTCTATTCCCAACAGGCCCAGTTCACCTCCTCCGGGGTGAGCATCAGGGTCGTCAGCGCCGCGGTCGACACGACCTACGTGTTTATGATGGATTTTCCGGGTGCAACGCAGGTCGCCCCCATCGGGAAGGACCTGCTCCCCCATCAGAGCAACTTCTTCTATGGCAGCGAGCCATCGGGATGGGTCACCGGGGCCTGTAACTACGGGACGGTCGTCTACCCCGGCCTGTACGATGGCATCGACCTGGCCTACCATGCGACGGCCGACGGCATGAAGTACGAGTTCCTGGTCCAACCCGGCGCCAGGGTCGAGGACATAAGGCTGGCCTTCGAAGGGGTCACGCTGAGCACCGATGGAACGCGCCTTTTCCTCGGTACCGGAGGGGGCACGCTCGTGGACGATGGGATCTATTCTTATCAGATCACGCCCGAGGGACGGAGGACCGTGGGGACGACGCTCGTGCTCGATGGGAACGTATTGTCTTACCGGGTCTCCTACGACCCGGGCTACCCCTTGGTCATCGACCCGCTGATCTATTCCACGTACATCGGCGGGAACGAATCATCCGACGGCGCGAGCTCGGTCGCCGTCGACTCCTCGAACAACGCCTACATCACAGGGTACACCAACTCCGATGACTTCCCGACGACGCCAGGGGCCTATGACACCACAGACAACAACAACCTCGATGTCTTCGTGATGAAGATGAATAGCGCGGGCTCCGGGCCGATATACTCGACCTACATCGGGAGCCCCACGGCCCAGGAGTGGGAATCGGGGGCGTCCATAGTGCTGGACGCGTCCAACAACGCCTATGTCACGGGCGGCACCAATGGGAACGATTTCCCCACTACACTGGGCGCCTTCGACCGCACTTACAACGGAGCAGGCGACTATGATGCGTTCGTCCTGGAGCTGAACAGCACCGGCTCGGGGCTGATATTCTCCACATTGGTCGGAGGCAGCAATTCCGAGAGCGGCAGCTCGATCGTATTGGACTCGCAGGGGAACCCGTGCGTCATGGGCTACACGAGCTCCTTGAACTTCCCGACCACCCCCGGCGCTTTTGATACCACCTTCAATGGCGGCTCGGACGCATTCCTGCTCAAGTTGAACGCCACAGGGACCGCCATCATATATTCCACCTTCATCGGTGGCTCCAAGGACGAGAGCAGCTACACGTTGTGGGTCGGGGCTGGGCGTAAGATCGTCCTTGACGCCCAGGACAATGCCTGGATGGCCGGGGTCACGAATTCGTCGGACTTCCCAACGACGGCCAACGCATACAACAAGATCAGGATCGGCGGCTTCGATGCCTTCGTCCTCGGGCTTAGGGCCGACGGGACCGGCCTCGTCTATTCGTCCTATTTCGGGGGAAGCAAGGACGAACTCGGCGCCACGATCGCGCTGATGCCACCTAACGATGTGGTGTTCACCGGATGGACCGACTCCGAGGATTTCCCGATGGTCCCGGTAGCATACGCGGGCCAGTACATTGGCGACTCGATCTTCGTCACGAGGCTCCATGTGCCGGCCTCTGGCCCGACCTCCGTTGTCTTCTCGTCGGTACTTTCCTCAAGCGGCCACAGTGAGGCAATGGCCCTGGACGCCATGGGGAACATCGTCATAGCGGGGTACGCCATGGGAGGCTTCAAGACCACCCCTTTGGCATATGACACTACATACAACGGCGCCCAGGATGGATTTTTACTGAAGATGACCCCGACGGGGAACAGGGTGGTGTACGCCACATACTTCGGCGGGGCCATGGACGACGAACCTTACGGCCTAGCCTTCGGGCCTTCGGGCGACGCGTTCGTCGTCGGCGAGACCCGTTCCAATGACATGCCAACAACCCCCGGCGCCTTCGACAGGGACCATATCGGCGGGACCTTCGAGCATACCGACGCCTTCGCCCTCAGGATCGCGCTGCCCTATCCACCCAGCGTCCCGCAAGGCCTCGCGGCCAAGAGCGGCGATTCCTTTGTCCAGCTGAACTGGTCCCAACCGTCGTTCGATGGCGGCTCGTCGCTGCAGCTGGCATCCATCTTCCGCGGGCCAAGCCCGTCCGACCTCACTAGTATCGCCAATGTCACATATGCGAACGGTTACAATGATACGTTCGTCGAGAACGGCAAGACCTATTACTACGCCGTCTTGGCCATCAACGAGGGATGCGAAGGGGACCTGTCCAATGCGGTCAAGGGGACGCCCACGGGGCCCCCGAGCAAGCCCCTCAACGGGACCGCGACCGGAAAGGACGGGTACATCCTCCTCGACTGGTCCCCGCCCGGCAACAGCGGAGACCCGCCCGTGAAGGGCTATGACATCTACAAGGGGATCTCCGTTGGCGGGGTCGTCAACCTGGCCTTGCTGCAGAAGATCGGGAACACGACGACATTCAATGACACAAAGGTGACCAACGGCGTGGTCTATTACTATGCCATCTCGGCCGAGAACGCCTTGGGCGAAGGGGAGATGGGCAACAGGTTCCACACGACCCCCGGATGCGTTCCCAAGGCCCTGACCAATGCCCATGTCGCCGATGGGGACTCGTTCGTCGCACTGAACTGGTCCGAGCCGTACAGCTGCCAGCTCCCGCTACTGAACTACTATGTCTACAGGGGCATCACCTGGACCGGGATCAACCTGCTGAAGAAGCTCGGGAACGTCACCAACTTCACCGACGACCAGGTCGAGAACGGTATCACGTACTTCTACCAGGTCTCGGGTGTCAATATGTTAGGAGAAGGGGCCCGCAGCGCCATCATGTCGGCATCCCCGGGCACGCCCCCCGGAGCGCCAGGCCTCCACGCCGAGGGCACTAAAGATGTGATAAATTTGGGCTGGGCACCTCCTATGGACACCGGCGGGGCACCAATAGACTGGTTCAAGATATACAGAGGCCTCCAGAAGGACAACCTGACATCCCTGACCTGGGGCGATTGGACCGAATACCACGATAGCAGCGTGACCCCTGGGTTGACATATTACTATTCATTGACGGCCGTGAATTCCCACGGGGAGGGACCAAGGAGCCCGGTGGTCTCTGCTATGGCGGTCGGGGTCCCGGGAAGGCCGACAGCCTTGGTATTGACTGCGAAGGACAAGGCCCTGGGCCTGACCTGGGCCGCACCGAACATCACCGGCGGCCGCGATATAATCAATTACAAGGTTTACCGCGCCCTGGGCCAGACGCCACTCGCGTTCTTGACGGAGGCCTCCGAACCCTTATTTAATGACACCAACGTGACCAAGGGCAAGGATTACACCTATGCGGTGTCGGCCCTGAACGAGTTCGGCGAGGGCTCAAGGACCGAGCCGGCGAACCTGCTCTACATCACCGCCCCCGGGGCCGTCTTAGCTGTGAACATGACCGATGGTAACGGGACGGTGCGCCTCGAATGGGCCTATCCGGCCGACGACGGCGGGTCCGCGGTACTTGGATATCGTATCTACAGAGGCACCTCGAAGGACAACATCACCCTGTTCTTCGGTACGGCAGGCATCCCTTACCTCGATACGACGGTCATCAACGGACAGGTCTACTACTACAGGGTCGCGGCGTTCAACAAGGTCGGCGTGGGGGCGCCCTCCAAGGACATCGTGGCCCAGCCCGGGACCCCTCCGACCGCCCCCCTCGACCTGAAGGTCAGGACGAGCGGCAATAAGGTCGTCCTGTCGTGGAAGGACCCGGTATGGACAGGCGGCCTCCCTGTGCAGGGATACAAGGTCTACAGGGGCACCTCGAAGGACGATCTCGTGGAGATCGCCACCGTCAAGGAGCTGACCTTCGCGGACAAGAACGTCACCGAGGGAAAACAGTATTATTACCAGGTGACCGCGTTGAACAAGAAGGGCGAGGGCCAGCCCACCACGATCGTCCGGGCCTCGGTGGAGAGCCCCATGAAGTTGTATCTTCTGCCGACCCTGATAATGATCATCATCATCTTGGTCATAGCCATAGTGGTCGTTGCATTCGTAGTTAGAAGAAAAAAGCAGGTGATGTAATGAAGTCGATATTGTCGTTGTTCGCGGTCGTCGTGATGGTCTTGAGCTCCATGACCGTCCTTGGCGGGGCCGTAACGGAAAAGATGGACGTTGGGACGATGAGAGCCCCCGTCACGGACGGGTCCGTTCATGGCAAGTCCAGCGATCCCTTTGTCCCGAACCAGGGCCAGGTCCCAGATGATAAGGTCCTCTTCCAGACCCAGAACGCCTATTTCACGGACAATGGCGCTATTTTCAGGGCCTGGGGCGAGCGGCCGCCGCAAGCGGTGACCTCGGGCCTGGAAGACGATGGGCCGATCCCAGAGAGGTTCGAGGTCTACTCGGTAGAGTTCGTCGGGGCAAGACCGGTCGAGCCAGTGGGCACGGGCCCCTTGGCCGGGCGCAGCAACTTCTTCCTGGGCAATGACCCATCGGGATGGGCCTCGGATGTCCCGAACTTCGAGGGCATCCTTTACCCAGATCTTTACGACGGCATCGATTTGGCATACAAGACCGTCCCAAGCGGTGTGAAGTACGAGTTCCGTGTCCAGCCCGGGGCCCAGGTCTCTGACATAAGGGTGGCCTATGAGGGCGTGGATATCGACACCGACGGCTCCAGCCTGTTCATAAGGACATCCGTCGGGACCATCGTCGATGACGGGTTGTACACCTACGAGCTCACGGCCGATGGGCAGAGCCCCGTGATGGCTACGGCCCATGTCCAAGACAACGTTGTGACATACCAAGTCAGACACGACCCCACTCGGACACTTGTCATAGACCCGCTCATCCATTCAACATTCATAGGAAGCGACAACGACGAGGCAGGCAGGGGCATCGCCCTGGACTCTTCGAACAACTCCTACATTGCGGGATGGACCACCTCGACCACTTTCCCGACCACGGCGGGGGTCTACGACACGTCTCACAACGGCGCGAAGGACGTCTTCGTGCTGAAGCTGAACCCCACCATGTCCTCGTTACTTTACTCGACCTACATCGGTGGCACGGACAACGATACTGCCTTGGCCATCGCCCTGGATGCGTCCAATAACGCCTATGTCACGGGCTACACGGAATCCACCGACTTCCCGACGACCCCGGGGGCCTTCAACCAGACCCACTATGCCTGGGAGGACGTGTTCGTCTTCAAGCTCGGGCCCACAGGCTCCACGCTCGTGTACTCGACATATGTGGGCGGGGATTCCGAGGACATTGCGTATTCCATTGCAGTTGACAAGGACACCAACGCCTACGTCGTCGGGAGCACCATGTCGTTCCATTTCCCTGTGACCCCAGGGGCCGCCCAGGGCAGCTACTCGATGGGCCAAGACGCGTTCGCGTTCAAGCTCTTGGCGGATGGCTCCGCCATGGCGTATTCGACGTATATAGGTGGAGGCGCGATGGACATCGCGTACGGGGTCTACCTCAACTCGATGAACGAGTCCGTCATCTGCGGGCGCACCGACTCCAACAACTTCCCCACATCGCCGGGGGCCTACAGCACCATCAGGACCGGCCGCGCCGATGTCTTCGTCCTGAAGCTTGACTGGAAGGGCAAGAACTTCCTCAATGCGACGTATCTCGGCGGGAAGAGCGACGATTTCGGAATAGCGATAACGCTGGACTCGGCGAACAACGCGTACGTGACGGGATTGGCGAGGTCCACGGACTTCCCGGTGACCTTGGGGGCCTACAACGTCTCCTCTGGGGTCCTCGATGATGTCTTCGTCGCGAAGCTGGACTCCTCGTTCTCGACGCTCATCTTCTCGTCATTGATAGGGGGGTTCATAATGGACGAGGGCCGTTCGATAGCCCTGGGCCCCGATGACTCGCCCATCGTCGCGGGATACACGGACTCGAATGACTTCCCGACGACGGCCGGGGCCCTTTACAAGGCCGCGCCCGGGGGCTATGATGCCTTCGTGCTGATACTCGACAACACGGGCTCGCGATTGAAGTACTCGACATACATGGGCGGCAAGAGCGAGGACAAAGGCTACTCGATGGCGCTCGACAAGCAAGGATACATCTATGTCGTGGGCTCCACCTACTCGGCCGAATATCCGACCTCGCAGAACGCCTATGACAAGACATACGGCGGCTCTGGGGACGTCTTCGCGTTCAAGATATCCCCGACATTCGTCCCGATGCAGCCCCTCTGCCTGACTGCAGACGGCATCGACGGTGAGGTCCTCCTGGACTGGAAGGCCCCGCTGGACGCAGCGGAGGCCGTGATCACCAATTATGTGATATTCAGAGCGGATGACTGGGACCTGCCGTACTATCTGCTGAACACGATAGGTAACCTCCTGCATTACAATGATACGAACGTCACGAACGGGCATGCTTACTACTACTTGGTGGCCTCCAAGAACGTCTCCGGGCAGGGAGAGCTCTCGAACGAGGCCTGGGGCCTTCCGGGAGCGCCGCCTGGGGCGCCTGTCCTGAACCTGGAGTACGAAGGGGACAGCGAGATAGGGCTCAACTGGACCCCGCCGGACGACAAGGGGTTCTGGATCGACAACTACACGATATTCCGGGGACTGACCAAGACATCCCTCCAGCAGTTGGACTCAATAAGCGGAGGATACGTCGGTGTCGTCCTTTACGAGGACAAGACCGCCAAGAACGGTACCATGTACTATTACGCCATCTCGGCGATCAACGATAGGGGCGAGGGCCCGCGGTCCAACATCGTCAACGGCTCGCCCTACGGGAAGCCGAGCCCGCCGATCGGATTGGCCGCACTCGAGGGCGATGGGTTTGTCAACCTGTCATGGAAGGCCCCCGCGGACGACGGAGGTCGCCCCGTGATCGCTTACTTGATAATGAGAGGGGATTCGAGCGGGAACCTCTACAACATCGCCCATGAGGCGGTGGTGTATAATTATAATGACACGAGCGTCAAGAACGGGCATACATACTACTATGCGGTCCAGGCCCTTAATACGAAGAGATACGGCTACTGGAGCAGTTCTGTCGAGGCCACCCCGGGCACGGGACCTAGCGCGCCCGTCGCCAAAGTGAGCGCGGGGGACAGATACATCCTCGTCGGATGGTCCGTGCCCGTGGACGACGGAGGGTTCCCCGTCGAGATGTACCGCATCTATTCAGGGACAACGCCAACAGGGCTCAGCCTTGTCGGGAACACCACGGTCCGCACATACAATGATACCCCGGTGAGGAACGGCGTGGTCTATTACTACGCCATTTCGGCCGTGAACTCCCGGAGCGAGGGCCCAAGGAGCGATGTGGTCCATGCAACCGCCATGGGGCTGCCAGGAACCCCACATAACGTGACCGCTGCAACTGGCAAGGGCTTCGTCAACCTGACCTGGGACCTGCCGCTCTCCGACGGAGGCTCTCCGATCAAGCTCTACCGCATCTACAAGCAGGCAGAGGGCGGATCCCCTGTTTACAGCGGGGAAGTCAACGCGTTATACTACATCGACAGGGCAGTGGTGAACGGCACGGCCTATTCCTATTATGTTACGGCCGTGAACGGGGTCGGCGAGGGGGTACGCTCTTTGATGGTCCAGGTGATCCCGCTAGGGCCCCCGGGAGCCGTGACAGGATTGACGGCCAAGGCGGGGGACGGGTTCGTCCATCTCACATGGGACCTGCCGGATGACGACGGCGGTGCGGACATCAAGGCTTACACGGTCTACAGGTCCATTCCACAGATGGTGTATGTCAAGTTGCAGCAGGTTCAGGCCACGAACTTCAACGACACGACCGTCACGAACGGTGTGACCTATAATTATCGGGTCATGGCCACCAACTCTGAAGGTGAGGGGAGCCCGTCATTTGCGTACGCGACACCGGCCGGTCAGCCCCGGGCGCCGGTGGGATTAAAGGTCAGTAGCAAGGGCACGACGGTCCATTTGAACTGGTCGCCACCGACCGACAATGGCGGGTTCGCCATCACAGGATACAAGATCTACGGAGGGACCTCAAAGGACCAACTGCGCTTCATCGGGACGACCAACGGAACGGAATATATCGACAAGGACGTGAAGGCCGGGAAGATGTATTACTACAAGGTATCGGCGGTCAATAAGAAGGGCGAAGGAAAGCCAACGGAGACCCTTTCGATCAGGGTCGCACCTGCCACGGCCATGTCCATGACATTGATAGCCGCCTTCGTGGCGATAATCATCGCGCTGGTCGCCGTCGGGGTCGCGGTCGCATTGAGGATGAGTAAAAAGACAGGATAACCTCGTCAGGGCCGTGGCCCCTTCCGGCCTATTTCTCGACGAGGTCCTTGATGGCCTTGAGAACCATCGGCAGGAGCTCGCCGGACTTTCCGAAGATGCTCAGGTCCGCGTCCTGCGTCAGAGCCGTCGCCTCGGTGTTTATCTCTACGATCCTCCCGCCGTTGGCCTTGGTCTGGTAGGGCATGTAGGCCGCGGGGACGACGACGGCCGAGGTTCCGATGACGAGCATGAGGTCCGAATCCGAGGCCAGCTCCTTGGATTCCCGGATGACGGCGCCCGGTATCTGCTCGTCGAAGAATACTATGTCGGGCCTGAGCGGCCCGCCGCACTTGCACCTCGGGGGATGCTCCGTCCTGTAGAGGTGGACGTCGTCGTAGTGTTTGTTGCAGTCTTGGCACCGCAATGACCTGCAGTGCCCGTGGAACTCGAGGACCCTCGTGCTGCCGGCCTTCTGGTGGAGGCTGTCCACGTTCTGGGTTATGACCCCTTCGAGTAGCCCCATGGATTCCAGGGCCGCCAGGGCCTTGTGGCCCGGGTTGGGCTCGGCCCCCTCGATGGTCTCGATGAGCTCGGCGAGCATATTCCAGACCTTTGCTGGGTCCTCGATGAAGCTGAAGATGGTGGCATACTCCTCCGGGTCGTATCGTGACCAGAGGCCGTTTTTGCCCCGAAAATCCGGAATGCCGCTCTCGACCGAGGCCCCGGCGCCCGTCATGGCGGCGGCCCCCTTGGAGTCCACGATCCATTGGGCGAGCTTTTGGACCTTCTCCTTGGTCTCTTTGTCGGGCTTCGTCATGGCGTCACCATCTTCGCTGGGCATCAACGGAAAGGATTGAAAAGAATAAGGAAGAAAAGAATAAAAAGGTTATTGAGGCCCCGGAGGGCCTCAACTTATCGTTCCCCTGTCGCTCACCGGTAGGGCGGGGGTGGGTTGTTGTACTGGCCCTGGGGGGGCCCGCCGTAGCTCGGCGGCGGGGGCGGCTGGTATTGGGGTTGCTGGTAAGGTTGCTGGTACGGTTGCTGATATGGATCTGGTGGCGGAGGCGGAGGCTGATATGGCGCCTGGTACACCGGCTGCTGCTGATACGGCTGCGGCGGGGGCTGTTGGTATGCCGGTGGTGCCGACTTCCGCCGTACCAGGAGAATGATGACCACTACGATCACCACTATGATGATTACGACCCCCAGTATGCACGCCATCCCGAGGGCGGCAAAGCCGTCGGTGTTGACCGTGCTTCCTCCGCTCGTGGACACCGTGTATGAGATGTGGGCCGAGTATCCGTAAGGTTCGGCTGTGCCCTGGTTGCTGTTGTCGAAGACGAGCACGTATTTCTCGGAGCTGCTCGGGGCGCAGTACTTGGATGAGACCGTCCGTGTGTTCTGCACCGAGCAGTCGATCACATAGTAGAAGCTGCTGCCCGAGGAATAGCTGCTGAACTCCGACTCCCTCATGACGAAGACGTCGATGTATGGGTCGCCGGACTGCGTCGAGACGGAGTAGGTCAAGGTCCAGCTCGTAGAGCCGGACCCGAGCTCGGCCGAGTCGAACTCCAGGTATTCCCCGTCAAGGATCGTCGCCGAGCTCGTGCTCTGGTAAGCGGTGGCGGGCGTCGGTAACAAGGTCATCAGTGCCAGGATGGCAAAGCTGGCCAGCACCAGCAGTTGTAGCTTCTGTGTCTTCACAAGTATCCCTCAGGATAGAAAAAAAGGTCTTGATATATAAATATATGTTGAGAAGTCCCGTAGACCTCTATCTTAATGGAAGCTCAGAGGCCTTGACAGCGCGCTTCTCTGCGGCCTTCAGAAGGCCCACCGTCAGGTCCTTGGCCATCCCTTTCTCGAGAGGTGCCGGGGGCTTCTCCTTGATTATCTTCTCTGCGAGCTCCCCGGCGCGCCGGGCCGCGTCCTTGGAGCCCCCGTCCTTCCATTTCTTGGCCACCTGGCGGTCGATGACCGCCGATGGCATGAAGGTCTCGGTCCTGAACCACTTCAGGGTATGCTTGTTCGCGAGGAAGTTCCCGCCCGGGGAGTATTGTGATATCAGGTCCTCGGCGAGGGTCTCGGCATCCACCTGGACCCCTCGACCCAATCTCAGGGCCATGCCGCAGATGTCGTTGTCGATGACGAGCTTTTCGAGGGACTGGCAGTTCTCGGAGCTTAGCATGCCGGGGCCCGAGATGTTGTTTATCCCAGCAAGCACCCCGATGAGGGCCCCGATCATGGTCTCGAGGCCTGCCTGGGCGTCCACGGTCTTGGAATCGCTCAAGGCCAGGTAAGCGTGCGTCGGGACCTTGTAGGACCGTCCCATCTGGGCGAGGCCCGTGGCAAGCATGGCGGTCTCGACGGAGCCGAGCCTGGGTGTCGCGAACCGCATGTCGAAGGTCGTCGCGGAGCCGCCGTATATTACAGGAGCGCCTTTCCGCCGGAGCTGAGCCATGACCAGCCCGCTGAGGAACTCGGCGTTCCCCTGGACAATGGCCCCCGCTATTGTGGCGGGCGATGTGGCCCCGAGCTCGGGCATCGTGATAAGCTCCGCAGGGATCCCCAGGTCCGCGCAGTCGAGGAGGTTCTGGACCGGGATGTCGCCCCACATCATTGGTGCGGTGGAGCAGCAGTCGAAGATCGCCATGGGAGCCTTGTTCTCGCCCTGACCCGCGGCCATGAGAAGTGCGTTCATGGGCGGGACCCCATCTGCTCCGAAGGCCCCTGTCACGACGGGTTTGTCGGAATTGCACAGGACGACGTAGAGCCGGTAGATATCGCCCAGGGCCTTCGGGACGTCCGAGGCCACCAGGGCCGTGCTCTGCATGGCCATGAACTCGAGGGCGTCCGTAAGCAGCACGAAACGCCTCAGGTCCTCGGTGGTGGATGGCCGTATGTCGTAGGTCTCGTAGTCCCGGATGAACATGGCGGCGGAGCCGGGGTTGAAGTTGACACGGTCGCCCTCCAAGACGACCTCGCGTTTCCCCCCTCGGCCCTTGAGAGTGATGCCCGACGGGGCAAGGTCCATGCATTCCTCTACTAAAGTCTCGGGAATCTTGATGATGTCCGGTCCCTTGGCCTTTGTCGCTCCGGCCTTGAGGAGCATCTTCCTTGCGCCCTCGTGCTCGACCCTGACGCCGGTCTTGCCGAGGAGGCGGACCGATGCCTCGTGGACCTGGACCATCTCGTCATCGGATAGGACGCGGAAGGTTGGCATCATGTGGCCCCGCCTCCTTTTAGAAGCCGCGCCACGAGGTCCACGGCGTCCTTGGCGGTCTCGGCGTAGCCATCGGCCCCGATGCTGTTGGCCCAGGCCTGGTCCACGGGGGCACCGCCGACGATGACCTTGGCCTTGAGATTTGCAGCCCGGGCCTGCTCGACGATGTCCTTCTGATGCTCCATGGTGGTTGTCAGCAAGGCCGAGGCCCCGATGATGCTGGCGCCGTGCTCCTTTGCCGCCTTGACGAATGCGTCGGCCTTGACGTTCATCCCTAGGTCAACGACCTCGAAGCCCGCGGTCTCGAGCATGATGGCCACTATGTTCTTGCCGATCTCGTGGATGTCGCCCTCGACGGTGCCTAGGACGATGACGGGCCTGACCGTTTGCTTCCCGCCCGAGGCCTTGATGGCTGGTCCGAGGACCTTGACGGCGGCCTTCATGGCCTCGCCGGCCATCATCAGCTCCGGGAGGAAGACATCACCGGCCTCGAAGAGCTCGCCCATCCTCTTCAATCCGGGAACGAACCCTTCCTCCATGACCGTGATAGGCGAAATCCCTGCAGCCAATGCCTCGCTTGCCAGTCTCTCTGCGTTTAACCCATCGCCCTGTATTAGGGCGTCTTGCATTTCCTTTGCCATCAAAGGGGGGAGCTTGGTCATCATTACCTCGATAACCTCAATCAATTATCCTCTAATAATAATTCCCTCCAGATGAATAATTACTTATTAATTCAGATTATACATTAAACAGACCCATATGAAATCTACAAAGTCAGCTGTCGCATCAAAATCTACGAAAAAATCTAACAAATTGGATTCGAAGGATGACATCCCACTTCTTGAAGAGCATATCCACGATCTTGATTTTGATATGCAGTCCATAGCCTATCAATCAGCGGAAGACCTCGAGAAACTTGGATGGACGCCAAAGGACAATACCGACGAAATCCTATACAATATCGCCAGGAATAATTGGAAAGAATTGAAAAGGATAGGTCAATCAGCAATAGACTTCCTGCGAGATAAATCGAAGGATAAGGACCCCAAGGTCCGTCTCACAATAGCATTCATCCTGAAGCAATTCTATTTTGATTCGACCGAGGATATATTAATCGGACTTTTGAAGGATAAAGATAAGGATGTTCGGACCCTAGCCGTTGGGGCCCTTCGTCATTATAGAAAGGATCTTGCATACGATCATTTGATAAAATTTCTCAAAGACAAGGACCTAGATGTTGTGATCATGTCCGTTGAGGTCCTTTCAGAGTCGGGTTATATCGAAGCTGTGACAATTTTACATGAATTATTGAAAGCGCTGCTCGTCAAATCTGATATCACCAAAAAACAAGAAGAATTGGCAGAGACGATTGTCTATTCATTTGGTTATTTGAAGGGCGCGATTGCCTCTGAAACATTAATGGGATTATTGAAAGAGGAGAGACACCCATTCGAGACCGCTGCGATATTTTCCCTCGGACAGATCCGTGAAAAACGCGCGGTCCCGTTATTAATAGAGGCCTATAAGAGATATCGGCCATTACCATCTTTTTTAAGAATTGGCGTCTTCAGTTTAATATTCGTTTTTAGAATATCCCATGATCTGCTTAAAAGAAAGTATATCGTTGATGCCCTTGGACAAATCGGTTCTTCGGATGGGATAGGGATTTTAATAGAAGCCCTTGCCGACGATGAGGTCCAGGTGAAATGCGCGGCATATAAGGCTTTGAAGAATTTTAGTGATAATAACGCCATCGAGGCCCTTCATCAGGTCACATGG
>Ga0315286_10004140_pt1 | contig 13859 bp, 9 predicted proteins | sample YL17G10_0_MG_FD_205038 | JGI IMG/M metagenome (GOLD analysis project Ga0315286, IMG submission 205038) | Sediment microbial communities from Yellowstone Lake, YNP, Wyoming, USA - YL17G10_0 | ecosystem: Environmental > Aquatic > Freshwater > Lake > Sediment | place: USA: Wyoming | collected... | reverse complement strand
CCAAGGGCCAACAAATCAGCAATACACCTTATAAATGACTCATCGTCCGGATCATGTTCAATCACTGAGGTTGAAAAAATAATATCGTATGAACTCTTCACTGTGGTGGATTATATTGCTTTGTCCTATCAAAATATTCTTTAAAAACTTATATTTTATTGACCCAATAATTTATTACATCGGCTAAACTGTCGTTAAACTTTATTCTTGGTTCCCAACCAGTTTCTTTGTGTATTTTATCATATGATCCTATTATTATTTCATTGTCAGCGGGACGAACTAAATTTTCATCGACAACTGGCTCTACTTTCAAATTTAAAATAGTCACCATTTGTTCTAAAACTTGTTTTATAGAAATACCAACACCAGAACAAATGTTATAAACTTCGCCTTTTGTACCACTATGTAAAAGTAAATCGTATGCTTTTACTACATCACGTACATCTACAAAATCTCTAACAATATTAATATTTCCTACTGTTATTTGTTTGTTGTGCAAGTTACTATGTTTGATAGTTACTAACTTCTTTGCAAAAGAAGATACCACAAAAACTTCGCTTTGATGTGGACCTATATGATTAAAAGAACGAGTTAAAATTATATCTGATCCGAAACTATTACAATATACTTTTGAAAGCATTTCTTGCGATACCCTTGCCACAGCATAAGGGCTTAGCGGATTCACAAATAAATCCTCATGTAAAGGTAAAAGGCCAGGGTTTACTTTGCCATACTCTTCAGAAGAACCTACAGAAAGTATTCGGCATTTTAAGCCTAAAACACGAACCTGCTCTACTAAATTTAAAAAAATATTGGTATTATTTACAAAGGATTCTACTGGATTTTCCCAACTATACGCCACACTACTACATGAGGCTAAATGAAGTATATAATCGGGCTGGTAGTTATAAATTATTTTATCTACCTGATCTTTATTAAGTAAATTAATTTTATTAAACGTACACTTAACATATTTGTATTCGTTAATATTAAATGCAGGTTCATTAATATCTACCCCTAGTACACTGCTGTCTGTATGCAGATTATCTAAAAAATTTAAGAAGTGGAAAGAAACAAAACCGCTAAATCCTGTAATTAAATACTTTTCCATTGTACTAACTTAATGCTATTTTTTTAAATATTTCGATATAGTCATTGGCACATTTTTGCCAAGAAAAATCATTTGCTCTAACCATTCCTAAGGCTGCATATTTAGCTCTTAACGCTTCATTATTGTACACTTCATTCATTGTATTACACAACTCCATTTCATCTTTTGGATTAATCATAATTGCCGCATTACCTACCACCTCTGGCAATGAGCAAACATTTGATGTAACTACTGGCACTCCACATTGCATTGCCTCTAAAGCTGGCAAGCCAAATCCTTCATACAATGACATAAAAAAGAAACACAATGCATTGCTATAAACAACAGATAAATCTTCATTTTCGATGTATCTGTTGCTAATAATAATTTTATCTCTAACTGCTTTATCAATATTTAATTTAAGATTCAAAATGGCATAACTATAGGTAGTATTTCCGGTTAATACCAAAAATAAATCTTGGGGCTTTTCTTGCAACAAAAATTGGCTAAAACACTTAATTAAGTGTGGTAAATTTTTTCTTCTATCGGCAGATGAAACAGATAAAAAATAATTATCGGGCAAACTATATTTTCGCTTTACCCTTACCCATTCCTCTCTATTTTTATTTTGAAAAAACAATTCTTTAGAAGCCGCCAAAGGTGCTACAAAAACACGATCTGCACTTATTTCATTATTATAATCTAACAAATCTTGTTTAGAAAATTCGGAGATGGCGATGGCGTAATTGGAAACAATACTTTTTACCACTTGCTTGGTTATATCAACCATTGCTTTACCATACCCTTTCATGCGTAAGGGAATAATATCTAAATATGTTATACTTTTTTTTATATCCGCATTGCGAATAATATTTTTATTAAACGGGTAATAAAAAGAATGATAAATATCACCTTTATCTAAACCTGTACTTTTAACCTCAAGCGATAGATATTTTGCAAAATACTTTGATAATATACTTAAACCTGGTAATGAAGATGATAGAATAGGTGTTTTAGATAATATTTTACCCCTATAAGTTGGATATCTTTTTTCAAGAAATTTTTTTAAAAAAGAATCATATTTTTTAGAATAAATGGTATTAACAAAAGAAATATCAAACTCATTGTAATGCATAAATTCTTTTACTACTTCTTCGGCAATACGTAACATGCCATGACGATTGCTGCCAAACATTTCGCATTCCGAAAATAATGCCCCATCCATTATTAGTTTGATCATTACAATTCTTTCGGGGTTAAAAAAACCCACTCCATAAAAATATTTTTATATAACCCCCCTCTATGTTCAAATAAAGCAAACTCCCTCTCCTTCGGAGATAGTTTTTGAAGTCCATTTAACATGCTATAGTCTACATCTTTGTTATTAACAACATTAAAAGTATGGGTAGACTGGAAATTAGATAATATTTGGCTCGATATAATAGGATTAACAACATCGTGTAATTCAATTAAAAAATCCACATGCTTACATTTGTCAATTACAGTTTTTGTAAATAATTCCAATTCATATCCTTCGCAATCACATATAATTAAGGTTTTACCCCTATAAGCAAAATTTAAAAGTGTGTTTTCATTACAAAATGTATTCCATGTTAAATTACTTGCATTATTTGCTTTAGCCATTTGCTTACTAAATTCTATATCTTTTTCGTTTATATCGTAACAATGGATTACTGTATTGGGCATTTTTTTGGCCAACCCAACTGCATAATAACCTTCGGCAGAGCCAATATTAACAATATCTGAATAGTTGGTATTAATAATCTGGCTTAGCCAATGTTGTAATTGATATTCATAGCTGCCAACAATTTTTGGAACCAGTGTTGATTCTGTTATATTAAGCGAAGGATATTGTAAATCTTTAAAAACTCCGTTAAGAACTTTATACTCGGAATTAATAGACAATTTTTTTATAATTTTTTTGCCCTTCTTTATTATCTGGTTTTGCCTTAATTTAAAAAATAAAAAATGATAAATTTTTTGTAAATAGTAACCATTAATTAATTTAGTATAAAAACGATTTTGCATAATTATCGAACTCCTTGTGCTTTTAGCAAATTTCTAATTTTCACGATTAATAGAATTCTGCGGAGCCTGTTTTTTGCTTTTATTTTGAGTGCCGTCCACATTATCCGCATTTTGCTTCTCATATTCACGAGCCGTTTATTTGTTCGATGCGCATACCAATCATTTACGCCGGTTCGCAAAAATCTAACGTAGCCAAATTTTTTTAAATAATTACTCACGATACTATTCTTTAAGTTAGAGTTGTCTTCAACCAGTATTATCATTGGCTTCCATCTTTCTAAAGAGAGCCCCTCGATTGCTTCATACTCATGACCTTCAACATCAATAGAGATAAAATCAACGTCGCCATTAATTTTTGCATCCGTTAAGATTTCGTCCAGGGTCATCGTGTGCACCTGTACAGGGCGGATTCCAAACCCATGACTTTTGATTCTGTCATGGTCTTCTTTGTTAGTGCTTATCGTCGATAACCCATCAGACCTTACCGCCCCTTCAGCCACATAGAGAGTTCCTACGCCGCTCCGATTGGATGCAGCACATTCATAAATCAAGGCATTGCGTACCGCACGAATTCCCCGACATAGGGAAGGGTTTGGTTCTACGAGAATGCACTTCCAGCCAATTTTCTCGAAAAACAATGAGATACTGTCGTCGACACCATTGTTTGCCCCAACCTCGACGCAGACCCCGCTGGTCTTCCTCTGGAAAATTTCAAAAAGAATTTTGTCTTCACCAAACTGCGAATAATACATTTTGTCGGCGTCCTTTTGTGGCATATACGTAAGTAACTGATTTCCGCAAAAATTTCTTTTACGTAACCAGCGATTTTGTGTTCATTTAGTTCCCTGTGCTAATTTGATTTTTGATAACTGCATAAATAGCCATGTCCTCGTTACGGGGGTTGTAATTGCTGCTATTCCAAGTGTTAAAACTGAAATTATAATTAAATATTGCAGCGTCATAAATTGCGACATCGGCCCTCTTGCAAATATTCGACCAATACCGGCAACAAATATACATACTACAAGTGGAAGACATACATCCTGCCAATACCATCGCCATTTTTCTTTACGCAACAATCGACGGTGCATTATTGGAATTTCAAAAAAGACATATCCCATGTTTAAAACAAGCCACAAGCTGGCCACACCCACAACACCATAGTGCGAAGCCATATAAATAATTAGCGGCACAAATAGAATCAAAGCAATAACATTTTTAAAAAAGGATAAACTGGTCCAGCCAAATGCCAATTGCAGTGCGTATGGGATATTCATCACTCCGTTAAGTGCCGTACCACAAATCAGAATGCTTACCAAAAGATGGGTTTTCTCCGCCGTTGCGGGGTTCTGTGTCCACAGTAGGAGGATTTCATTGGAAAATAAAGCAACAACAATGGCAACAGGCAGTATCAGAACCGAGATAAACTGGCAGCTTTCATGATAGAGCCGTTTTAATTCATCTTGATCATCAATAGAGACTAATTGCGTCAATCTTGGATAAATACTGTAAAATACCGGTGCGAAGAGGTTACTAAGGCTTATCGCTACCATACTGGCCAACGTGTAATAACCAAACATTTCAAGCGAGAGCATCTTGCTTAATATGATTTTATCCAATTGAGTGAGAATTAATGCGAGGATGGTAATCCCGCTCATTCCAGCGGCAAACCTCCAAATGCCCTTGAGGAGTTGTTTTTGAAAAACTGCTTTGTTATCGCCGGGCGAGAGTCTGCGCCTAAGAAACATCGCTAAAAAAAAAGTATTTATTATGCTTATGACTATTTGCCATGAAAAATAGGCTTGAATTGTTGGGGAAACCAGCCACAAAATCAGAGCGGCTCCGGCGCCGCGTAATGTACTTATACTAACAACAATCGCGTTAAGCAAGACTTGTTTCTGTAACCCCATCAATCCTCCGGAGTAAAATCCGACCGGCATCTGGAGAGCTATTGCCAACCCCATCATTAAAAACGCTTGTTCAACGGTTTTGGGAGATAACTGTCCCGCTTTAACCCAGTGATGTGCGATAAACGGTGATATTGCCGCAATGGTAATCCCGACAAAAACAGCGATACTCCAGTAAATAACTTCCAGCGTGCGGACAAGATTACGCATTTCCTGTTCCCTGCCCTGCAATGTGGACAGGCGCGCCATTTCTCGATTCAGGGTATTACTCATACCCAGGTCTAAAATACCGGACATTGTCTGCATCGCGGCAAAAATACCAATCAGCCCCCAGGATTCAATCCCGATGATTTTGATGTAAAGCGGGATAAAAATCAATGCCATCAGGGCCTGCCACATATTCCCGGTAAAATTGGCAACTATGTTTTTCTTTATAAGCTTCATTGAAAATTTAAAGGAACTTGTCTTTTATCACATCTTTCGGAAAATCTTCGATGTATGTATCAGAAGCAACTCGTTAGATTCCATTGGTTTTTTCAGACTCCGTCCCTGTGAGTTGCAATTAACTGTAGTAGCCGGTACTTTATCCAATAATCTGACAGACTTGCTCTTTCTATTTATTCGTTTGTCCGCTCCGACCTATCGGGGCTAAGCAATATCTTCTCTCGAGCCAGCAGTGCCAAATCCACAAATGTTTGCATCGGCGTTTCTCCAGTTATGGACAAAGCGACGGCCTATTCTTCGCCCTGAAATATGCCCCTATTATAACGATATGGGACAGACACGCCAGCACAATAAAAATGTATCCGCATCAACGACATCAACAACGTAAGAAAGAAAAATGCTGTCAACTTCGCCGGCAAGTAACTGGCAAATAGCTAAGAAAAAATAAACTTTGCTATAACCAGCGGCGCAAACATCCCCAGCGTCTGGCCCACCGTCTTCAATACGCCAAACTGCAGAAAAGTTCCGCCCTCGGCCAGCTCACCTTTAATTTTACTCAGAATTTGCATATCGGTTCATCTATATAATAAACCCGGTTTATAAATAAATTTTATATGATGTTCTCCCTCTTTGACGGCAACCGATTTGAATGTGCCGAAAAGCAGTTCTATTTCCTTTTCCTCACCGTCAACAAACACTTTCCAGTTTCTGTCCCAGTTATCAATAAAGCTGACGTATCCCGCCGCAGGAGCCTGAATTTCCCATTCCAGCTTATCCCCCGTATATGACAACAGATGTCCGTGATTTTTATATCTAAATGAATCTTTCAAAAAATCTCTTATAGTTTTATGATTAATAAACTCGGAGAAAAATACCTTTTGTCTGCCGGTTACGCCGAGCAAAATATCCCGCGCCTGCAGCTCATCAGAATATTCTTTTAAAAATTTCACATAACGGTCAAAATACCAATTAGCCAGAATACCTACATCAAAGACAGGTCTAAGGGAAATCGAATCTCTACCGGCATTTCTTGAGTAATCAAATGAAGCCTGATTCATCATATCAACATTAAGATTTATTCGCTCTCTAAGGGATTTTTCCTTATATGTCCACGTATGTGTCCCGACAGGCCACATCTCAAACACGGCAATGATTATTAACAGAAAAGCGATTACAGCTGATGTTTTATTCGATGCCAAAACACGCTTTTTACCAACAGCCTGTATTGATAGAATAACGACAAACGCCGCAATCCCCGTATACAGAAACCATACATTGTACTCCGAAACATTTTGAAAATATTTCCCCCAGTAAAAATCATACATTTTATTCAAAATCAGATAAAGCTGAACAGCCAGTATTACAGCATAAACCAAAATCAGCGTCAGAATCGCCTGATTTCTTTTCCAGAAACTTTTGTTTTCTATTTGGACGGAACCGGAGATTATATTCTCAAAATGATTAAAGGCCAACGACAGCAGCCAGGCCAGTATCGGCAGGAGAATAATGTTTAACCTGCCCCACACACGGAGGCTGGAAAAGCCCGGCATATGTTTCCACAAGAATATAAAAAGATATGAATATTTACCATAACTGATGTAACTTATGACTCCAATCCAGAGAACAAAAAATACTTTTACGGCGATTCCGCCGGAAAAATGTGAATCAGAGGATGACCTGCCTGCCGATTTTGAAAATAGGTACAAAAGAATAATCAGTAAAGCCGTAATGCTGAAAAAATACCAGCCTTCCGCTTGTGCAGCAGGCGGCCAGATTAATGAGCCGATTGTATCGGTAAGATTAAATTCATGCTCTGTAGAATAACCAAAATCCTTGCCTGCCCGGTCTATTGTTTGAGACATTAGGCTTTTAATGCTCAGCAGGTAAGGGCCACAGACAAGAGCCGCTAATACCGCACAGATAACAAAAGTGCAAATAACATTTTTCCATTTAATTGAATCTATATTGAATAAATGCCGGCGAAATGGCCTGATGAGGAAAATAAGAAAGTATGGCACGAACAAAAACTGAGAATAATAAACATAATATGGATATCCTGCCGTGCAAAGACAAATAAGAGAGAAAACAAGAGCTATGCCGGCCGTCAGACTGTTTTTGAGTGATTGACTCATAAATATTTTTGTTATTGCATAGAGTATCCACGGATACCAGGCAGCCGTATGTACCGCATTGGGGAATCTCAATATCTCCGTCATTTTAAAGCTTACCGAGATAATAACAGTGCTCAGAATCACAGCTCTTGTATTTTTGTTAATCAACCCAAGCCATTTATAGACACCGAGAGCAAATATTGAAATGCCGATTATTGTAAAAAACTGATAGTCTATCGGGTTGAATCCGCCGGATATTTTATACCAGCCGGTTAACAGCAGATTAAAGGGGTAAAACGCCTGGGTAAACGGGCTTATATAAAATGGGAAACCGGCTCCTTCAGAAGGGGACCAGAGAGGAAACTTCAATTTAGCCATACACGCAAGCAGATAAATCTTGTACTTATAATACAATATAATAAAATCATTGTCTATAGCGGTATATTGGCCATCTATCGGTAAGATGAGATGAAACAAATATATTAACGGCCAGAAAAAAACAAAAATGGCTGCAAGGCGTCCGCCGCCGCTCCTTTGGCTGGAGTTTAAAGGTTCTTGCTTCTTTAATTTATTCTTTTCCCTGTCTGGCTTTCTCACTCAGGCTTATCCTTCAATTCTGTGATTTCCTGTATTTTTTTGTCCTTGGCCTTATGAGCGTCATCAAGCAGATGTTCCAGTGTAGGCAGAGGCTTTGCTATTATTGCAATCTGGTAGGAAAACAAAGTTTTCGAAATCCAAATTAAAATTTTATTGACCCACAGCAGAAACCCGGCCATTTTGCCCGGCCCGACAGCCAGTGGGAACGGCGCCGGAATGCCTTGTTTTTTTATGACCTCATACCCGTTAGTTTCCAGTGTTTTCACTAATGAGTAGAAAGTGAACAAACGAGAATGGTCAAGGTCAAGTATGCCTCTCTTGCCGTAATTAAAACTTCCCGAAAACAGGCCCAATCTTATTGGCAAAAAGGCAACATTTCCGGTTGTTACGATTACAGTCGGGCTGTCCTTTGAGAATCTTTGCCGCATTACCCTTAAAAATTGTTCAGGCGATTTGAGATGTTCGATAACATCAAGAACCAGCAGATAATCCACCTTGCCGAAATCATCATTAAAATCATATTTTTCAATATCGGCTTCAATGCATTTCCAGGAATTTTCCTTTACCTGCTGTTGAATCTGCAAATCGATTGAGATGGTTTTTACGTTTTTATCTTTAAGTTTTTCCGCCATAAATCCCGGCCCGCAGCCAACATCAATCGCCGTTGACTCCGGTTGGACACTATCCAGCGCGAACTGTTGGGAGCTTGGAAATCCGAATTTGCTCCGGTAATGAGCGTTTGAATCCTGATAATAATCAAACTTGGGCTGGTAATACAGCCCGAGTTTATTCAGACGCGATATTATACAGGATTTAATAATTCGAATCGCATATCTGATTCCATTGACCCTGCAGATTTCATCTCCGTAGAAAGTAGGAATGGAAATTTCTTTTATCCTTTTTTTATTATCTACAAGCTGAACTATAATATCGGTATCAAAATCGAAATAGTTTGAGTTGTATTCGAAGGGAATTTCTGAAAGCGTTTTTACGCTGTAAGCCCGGTAACCGCTGTGAAATTCTGACAGTCGCGACTTTATAATCCTGTTCTGGATGAAGGTCAAAATCTGGTTGCCTATCCACTTATATAAAGGCATTCGCCCTCTAAGAGCGTCGATTCTGCTAATCATCCGCGAACCGAAAACCGCGTCAGCTTCATTGTTGATAATCGGCGATATCATCTTGTCAAGGCATTCAGGCGCATATTGTCCGTCGCCGTGCAGCAAAACAACGGCGTCGAACCCCTGCCGGATAGCATAGCAATAGCCGATTTTCTGATTGCCCCCGTAACCCTGATTCTTGGGATTATATAGTACTGTAAGCTGGCGGTCAGGATTAAATTTCGAATACTCATAGGCCTTGTAAAAAGTCTTGTCATAAGACTGGTCGTCTATGATTAAAACTTCGCTGTAATAATTTTTATTTCCCCATATCTCTTGTGGGATGCGGTCAAGTACGGATTCGATGGTGCGTTCCGCGTTATAGCATACTATAAAAATCAGTATTTTCTTTTTTCCATTTATTTCCATTTTCGGATTTCCGTCACTGTTTTTCAAGAACTATTGTTTCAAACATTCCAAGCTGCCTGCTGAAAGGCCCAAGACAAATTTCCAGAAAATTTACAAGGCCGTACATAAATGAGGGAAGCAATTGCCTGTAGGTTAGTCCTCCGCTTATTATATATCTAAAAGGAGTATGAAAACTGATGTTTTTGATTCTCAAGTCTTTAAATTCTGATTCAAAAATTATTCTGTCTCTTTGAAATATTATCCATGCCAGCGCTCCATTGGCATCGGATAACGGTCCGGTCTTGTTCATCTCCCACCCTGCCGACGGGTCGAACATCTCATGATGTAAGTTTTTAAATATGAACCTGGACCACAGCGTATTGGCAGGTTCAATCATAACCATTTTGCCGCCACTTTTGAGACATCTTTGTGCCTCCGCAAAAAAAACTTTCGGCCTTTTGATATGGTGAAGCACGTCTATCATAAAAAATGCGCCAACACTGCCGCCTTCAAAGGGCATCTGCTCTGCTGAAAATGACATATCTGCATTTGGCACCTTTATAATATCAGAGGTAATTACATCAGGGATGATTTCCTTTATAAATCCGCCGCCGCTGCCTAATTCAACCATCATTTCGGCATTTTGACCGATTGTTCTTTTGAAAATTTTGTAAAAGTCCGTATACAAATTCCTCAAAAAAGCTTTTTCTTTTATAATCTGCGAATGCAGAACCGTTGTCCGGGGGTCGTCGAGATTTTCAATTTCTTTCGACTCAGGCAGCTTTAAATATTCCGGCAAATTCATTGTCCTAACCTCTGCCCAGCCATTTTATCTTTTTAAATGCTATCCAGCTCATCTTCAGCAGAAGCCATCCGTGCCTGAATCTGCTGATGTTTGTTGTTCCATAAGTCCTGGCCTTATAATTAACCGGCACTTCAACAACTTTCAGATTTTGTTTTACCGCCCCGAAAATCAGGTCGAAATCTCCAAATGGGTCAAAATCGCCGAAGTAGGAACGATTAGCGGCGATAAGTTCATAATTTTTTTTGCTTATCATTTTAGTCCCGCACAGGGTGTCCTTGAATCTCTGGCCCAGAATCCAAGTAAACACTGCGCTGAAAAATTTATTCCCAAGCAGATTCAGAAATCTCATCGCCTCTTTTTCCATAGGATAAATCAGTCTTGAACCGTTGATAAATTCACCCTTGCCCCGGCATAATGCCTTGAAAAACTTTGGCATGTCCTCAGGCGGCGCCGTCAAATCGGCATCTTGTATTACCAGCACATCGCCGCCGGCTGCGGCAAAGCCTTTTCTTACAGCATCTCCCTTGCCCTTTGCCTGGCCCTGATGAAGCAATTTGATATTCCTTTCAGGATGAAGCTTTATTTGCCTTTCTACTTCCTCCGCAGTGCCGTCGGTGCTGTTGCCGTCAACGAAAATAATCTCGGTTTGGCGTCCCATCTGAGGTATTCGCTTAATAGCGTCTTCGATATTGCCTTTTTCATTTCTACACGGCACTATCACCGAGACAGAAATCTCATTTTCAGGTATCTGCCCCGCCGCGGACCTTGCAATTATAAGATTAATCAGATTCAAACGTCTCAGTCCCGGCAAAAGGGCAAGAAAATAATTGAAAATCGAAGTTATCGGCCAGATTCGCTTGGGAAGTAAAACAAACGAATCCTCTCTGATTACATCAAAATCAGCAAGGTTCAGCAGGTTGATTATATCGCTCTGGGCGAGCCAGTTCTGGTGCTTGTAAGGCTTTCTCAACTTCACCAGCGAGCCCAGCCGAAGCACAAATTCCCACAGATAATTGTAATATGTTACTATAATTCGCGTTTCAGCAGTTACTGCAGAATGCATGTTTTCAAAAACTTTTTGTATGTCGTCCCATCGGCCGAGCGAATTGCATATAATTATGTAATCAAATTTCTCATTTGTTTTAAATTCGTGAGGGTCGCCGATTTGAAAATCAATGCTTGGAAATCTTTTCTTCGCCAGCTCTATATTATCACTGCTCGCATCTATTCCCAGCCCGTATGAAGGACTAAGACTCGCCAGCAAATCGCCCGCTTCACAGCCGATATGCAGAACTCTGCTCCCCGGCCTTATTATGAATTTATGAACCTTCTCTATCCATCTGTAATAATAGGAATTTCTTTTCCTCCATTTCAAAATATCGTTCGTAGCAGTTTTATCCTCTTGCATCTTATGATTCCTATCTGCTGAAGAACACTCTTACAATATCGTTATATGTAATAATCACAAACAAAGCTCCTATGAGGGCAAGTCCGACGTATGTAAGCCCTTCCTGCACCTTCGCATGCACAGGCGAACCCTTGATTTTTTCTATTATGAGCATTACAACCAGTCCCCCGTCGAGTATTGGCAGCGGCAGGAAATTCATAACGGCAAGGCATGCGCTTATCAGGCCCATAAAATAAAAATATATTATGAATTCTCGCTGAGCGATAATTCTGGAACTGGCCGCTATCATGCCGACCGGCCCCATAAGGCTTTTGGGGCTTATAGTGCCCAGTATCAGACCTTTAAGTGTAATATACGTCTGCACTATAAAGACAACCGTCTTTCGGCAGCCGATTTTTACCGCGTCAAACGGCCCCGCCGCTTTATATAACTCTTCCAGCGGCTTAAACGGAACATCATCTGCCAGATATGACGAGACTCCGACAGCCTCGTCTTCGGGCACCTTAAAAACTGCAGAACCATTCTGCTCAGAATCCGCGATACGATATTTCAGTTTTATTTCCTTGCCCTTCGATGCCCTCATTACACTGATAACGTCATAGAAGTTTGAGATTTTCTCATTATTAATACCGACAATCTCTGCTCCTGCCGGAATCGCCGGCGGTTTTGAGTCTTCGACAGTTTTTATTGTCTTGGCAACAACACTATGTTCAATATCAAGTTCCGGTATTATTCCAATAACAAATCTCTTGCTCCTGCCTTCCTTAACAGGCTTAACTTCTCCGGCCAGGACCGCCCCGTCCCGCAGGATTGTTATCGGCATATATTTATCGCCGTACTCATTTGTTAATGCCCGAAGTTCAAGAAATGTCGGGTTATTTATCTCGGCCGCTTTTACGATTATATCTCCCGCCAATAGTTCAAGTTCTGGTTTGACATCCAATTTTATAACGCTGAAACGTTTAAGAAGCAGTTTCAATTTGTCTTTAACAGCAATCTCCTTCTGGAAAACAGCGGCAATTTTTAATCTTGGCACCATTGAATAGATACATCCCAAATCGGCATTAGTCTGTACGTTATAGTTGTTTGCCGGCGAAAGACCCAATTTAAGGCGAGTCTGGACAAGCTCAGTCTGGCTGGGTCTTTGAACCTCGACAGGAATGTCCTTTTCGAGAGCACTCTTAACTGCTTCCGTAAACTGCCAGGGTTTTTCAATCCTCTTGCCGTCTGCGGCGACAATTTTATCGCCCGGCTTTAAGCCGATACTCTCAAACAGAGCGTTAGGCTCGGCGACTTCCGCTATTTCAAGTGTTTCCGGCTTAAAAATGCCGAACTCTCGAACCCCCCTGTCGGAGGCTACAGGTGCCGCCTTTATATCTTCCACAGTACCGTCTCTATGTTTAACCTTTAAGTCAACCGCTTCGTTTCTGCCCGAAAGTGCTGCCGCCATCGCAACATCTGTAAAATCTATATTTGTTTCGCCGTCGACGGCTATTATTTCATCGCCCGCCTTCAGCCCGGCTTTATCGGCAGGCATACCCGCGATAACATCGCCGACAATTGCCGGCGGCATCTTGATACCTATCGTAAAGACTGCGATGAAAAACGCTATCGCTACAATGACATTGAAGGTTACGCCGGCAACCCCGACTACTATTCTCTTCCAAATAGGCTTGTTTAAAAATGAGCGGGGGTCATTGCTCGGTTTGTCTGCACCGACGTCCTCTTGTCCGAGAAGTTTTACAAAACCTCCTACCGGGAAAATTCTCAGCTGATATTCCGTCTCGCCGGCTTTGCAGCGGATAGGTATTTTGAAACACAAAAGTCCTTTGCCGTTCGGGTCATTGTTTTTGACAAGAATGGTCGGCAGGATTCTAAACTGTAAAAAATTCTTTAATCTTTTGACGCCCAGAACAATCGGCCCGAACCCTATCGCAAAA
>Ga0315286_10004139_pt1 | contig 13859 bp, 12 predicted proteins | sample YL17G10_0_MG_FD_205038 | JGI IMG/M metagenome (GOLD analysis project Ga0315286, IMG submission 205038) | Sediment microbial communities from Yellowstone Lake, YNP, Wyoming, USA - YL17G10_0 | ecosystem: Environmental > Aquatic > Freshwater > Lake > Sediment | place: USA: Wyoming | collected... | reverse complement strand
CCCGACGGCAAGATCGCCGGTCCGATCGGCTTCGCCGTGACCCCGGAAGTCGCTCCCGACAGGAACCACTGCGAACTCGTTCCCGCGATCACGGGTTCTCTCGGCGCCAAGATGTACGTCTACGGGACCGGGCTGTTCCCTCCTGGCGCGGCCTATGTGTTCGCCGGGTTCAACGTGACCTCGGTCGACCAGACGATCAACAACTACCTGGAGTTCACGGGGAACATCATCGCCCCGGCCGGGAACTGGGTCTCGGTCGTGATCTCGTCCACGGCGATGCCCGGAGGCTACCCGTCGATCGATCTCGTCCGCGCGGAGGCTTCCCCCGGAGGGACCGTCATCATCAACTCGGTGGGCACTCCCACGGCGAAGGACAACCAGATCGGAATCATTCAGATCGTTGAGGGATTTAACCTCGATCTGATCATCGGCGTAGAGGCCGACGTGGTGTCTCCCGACCTACAGAATCTCGACTACATCCCGGTGGGGATCCCGCCGGCTGTCTCCTTCACGATCATCAGTTCGACGCCGGACAGGCTCGTGCTGAGCATGGACATCGGGAAGGGCGTGGCGCCGAATGTCTACAACCTCCTGTTCTACGGGGTGGGCCCGGTCCTCCTGGCGACCGCGCCGAACGCATTCACGGCGCTGCCGGCCGACACGGCGCCGCAGATCACTGCCCCGGAGCGCCTGGCGCTGGACGGAGTGATCCCTTCTGGCGCAGGCCTGCCCTGGGCTGCGGGCGTGGTGGTGTCGGGACCGACGCCTTGGATGTTCGGGGACTTCATCGAGGCCACGGGGTTCGCGCTCGCCTTGCCGCCCACGTACAACGCCTTCCTCCAGACGTGGACGGTCAATGGGATCAACGGGCTGGCCGGCGCACAGTGGCAGCTCAAAGTCAAGCGTCCCGCGGTTCCGGACGAGTGCGTCTACAGGATCGTCGGAGGCGTGGTGACGTAAGGATTCCCTACTCCTGGTCCGGTCTCCTTCCTCGGACCCAGGCGTCGCGGGACGCCTGGGTTTTTTGTTGGAGTAAAAAGAAAGCGCCCGGGTGGGCGCTTATACTGGAACTTTGTAGTTAGGATGACTCTTTTTGTAGGTCATCCTACTTTTGCAGTCCGGTCCGCAGTAGATATTCCCGCGGCGTAATGGAGATCTGAGGTGAGGGACGAACCATCGGTCACACACGGGACAGAGACATGGGTAGCGTTTGATATCGTTCAAGAAATTGAAGAACGACCTCCACATCGAATCGAGGTTGATCGGGCCGTCTGGCGTTCTCAGTGGAGAGAGGATGGCCTCACTCCTGATTGATGCGTAGGTCCAGCCTGACTCCTTGATCCGCTCGGCCAGTGAGGCTTCGGTTAGGTACTTGAACATTTTTCCCGAGAACCTCTCTCCTCCGATAGACAGGAGCATCTGATGGTCGAGAGAATGGAACACCGTTCTGGCCCGTTGGCCCAGGATAGCCAAGGCCTCCAACGTGGGGGCTGCCGGCGGCTTCATGATCATCCACCCGAGCAACTTTCTTACCCATCCTTGTTCAGCCTGCTCCTCCTTCGTTAGAACGGCCGCCGTCATGTTGGCGAACTCCATGAATTGAGGGATCTCGACGGGTTTTCTCATGCTTTTCCTTTCTGGTCCTCCTTCGGCCAGCGTTCCACCGGCTTGATGCCGACGACTTCCTCGTCGCCCTCGAGGATGATCCTCAGGTGGGTCTTCGTGTGCTCGGCGCCGAGTAGGAGCGTGGCCCCGAAGAGTTGCCACTCTCCGACGTTGAGCGTGAGGGAGCCGACGAGTTTCAGATGGTTCTCGTCTTCTCCCATCAGGATCCGCTCAACGACTTTGTCATCTTCCCTTCTCTCGCTCCGAAGTTTGATGATCATGTCGCCTCCATCACGAGGTACGTTCTCACAGCCTCAGGCTTGACGCCGAGGATCTCGGCGATGGCCTCCGCGGAATAGGGCGGGACCGTCATGATGACCGAGACGGGTTCTTGGCAGCGATTGAACGAGGCCCTGCCGAGGACGCAGCCGATGACGACTTCCTGTCGCCCGTCCCGGCACTTGACTATTTGAAGCACCGAGAAAGTATCGGCGTACTGGTTCCACCAGGCTTTCGGCGTCTTGTGGGGTCTCAACTCGCCGGGTTGCCCGCACTCCGGGCAGTATCTTGAATTGAACTCGTGGCTGCATCGGCGCTTTTGCTCGATGTTCCAGAGGAAGTCATCGCTGATCTTCACGCCGAAGACCACGCATGCAGAAATTTCCGTGCTCATGCTTTCTTCTCCTTCAAACAAAAAGCGGTTAGAACCGCGAATACGTTGGGGTGAGTCCCAGGCGCGATGACTCCGCCTTTTTAGGGACGGAAGCCGACTCTTTTCTACGCTTACGCGCCGGCCCGGACAGCGTCCCGTCCGAGCCCGTCAGCTTGTCGCCGACGGAAGCCGAGCTACAATCCCAGCAGCCACAACAGCGGAGCGATGAGGTTGTCGAAGACCGACTGCCCCACCGTCACGCACGTCGCGACCGACTGGAAGAGAGCCACGACCGCCGCTGCCAGTTCGGCAATGGCATCCATGGAACCCCCCTTTCCACAGGCGTTGGCCCCTTGCGCCCCGATTGCACCCCGTAAAAGAAGCGCTATACTTCTTTCGGGACGCCAAAGAGCGCCCTGTGTACATACTCTTATGACAAAATCGAGGCAGAGATTTGGGGGCCAGACATGAACGAGATGTCGCGCGTCAGAGCCAAGGCGATCCGCATGGACCTGGAGAAACAGGCCAGTGAGACCGACTCCCTCTTCGTGAAGGTCGCCTACGGGCTCTACGGAAGGGACATGGAGGACGGCAAGGTCGTGGACCTCGTCATCGCGCAGCCCCCGTCCAACATCCAGGACATCCGCGAACTCGCCGGGCAGTACCTTCAGGCCGCCCTGACCAGGGCGTCCCAGGACGAGGAGATGAAGGCCGCCCCGCCGGTCATGATGGCCAAGCAGATGAACATGATGGCCGACGCCCTGCGGTCCAGAATCGAGTACATGCGGGTGCAGGAGGAATTGAAGGAGCGGATGGCCAAGGAGATGGCCCAGGGGATGAACCCCGCCACCATGGCCGCTTCCCAGTTCCCAGGCCAGTTGACGCCGGGGATGGCCGGTCAGCAGCAGATGCCAGGCGCTCCGCAGGGACCTCCGGGCGCGGCTCCGCAGGGCGCCCCGCAGGGCCCGCCCCCGCTCCCGGCGAGTCCGATGGAGGCCGCGGGCGGCACCGAATAGGGAAGAGTCTCTGAGGAAGGTGTACCCATGTTCAAGCTCGCCGCAGCGATCATCGACTTCTACGACGACCCGGAGTTTCTCGCCAACGCGGAAGTCCAGGAGCTCATCAAGGCGGCGGCCTTCGTGCCGCCCGACAGGGTGCATGAGCTGAAGGACAAGGACTTCGCGGTGAAGATCGCCACGGACGCCGGCGTTCACCGGAAATTCCCGATCCTCGACGCGCGGTCCACGGCGATGTCCGGGTACTACTTCGACAAGGTCGCGGAAGGTCTTCCCGAGCCGATCAGGAACGTCGCGGGATTCTTCCTGAAGGAAGCCCACCAGGCGTTCGGCCTGGAACTGCCCGCGAGCCTCCAGAAGGAATTCCCGGAGGCGTCCCGGAACGCGGTGGAGTGGCATTCCGAGACCTCGATCGTCGGCGTCACGAGCGCGGGAGCCGTCGTGAAGCTCGCCGAGCAGGTTTTCATGGACAACATCAATTCCATGGACGTGCTCGAGAAGGTCGCGAAGGCGAACGAGATCTCCGAGAGCGCCAGGATGGCCGGGATCGAGATCTTCGAGCGGGAGATCCTCGACTACACGCCGAAGTCAGAGATCGGTCCGCACTTCCAGGACATGCTGGTCCAGCGCGAGACGCTGATTAAGGCTGGAGGCGACGTCCTCCTCAAGACGGCGTGGGACGGCCTTCTCGAGACGATCGTGCAGACCCCGGTGAAGGAAGTCCCCTTCCTCATCCACCAGTTCGACAAGGTGGCCGGCTTCGAGATGCGCTACAACGCCGGGATCATCGATCCCTACCTGGGGACCTGGGGCGGGCTCGGCAAGGTGGCGGGGCCCCACGAAGACATCATGCGGTACAAGCTGGAAACCCTCGCCAGGGGCAACGGTTCCGACGCGATCCTCGCCACGTTCGGCGAGGGTCTCGCGTCGAAGTTCCTTCGGGATCCGGTGGGCACGTACCCGACGCTCCGGCCCGCGGAGCGGAAGTTCGTCGACATGCTGATGGACAAGGTGCCGACGAAGAAGGATCCCATGTCCGATGCGAAGCCCGGGAAGGGGAAGAAGGACGGGAAGAAGGAATGCGTCGGCGAAGCCGCCGATGACGTGAGGCATGAGCAGGATTCCCCGTCCAAGAGGCCGGACAGGTCCGCGCCGTACAAGTCGGTGTGGGCGGTCCTCGAGGAGGGGCTGTGAGGCGTCAATGCCGATCAAAGACATCTTTCTGGAGAGGCACGTCCTTCCCAGGACCTTGATGGAGGTCCTCTCCGCCGGACTTGGAAGAGGGTGGCTGGAGTGGGAGCATGAGACGATTAGGGCCGAGATCGTGAAGACTCTGGGCGTCGAGCCGATCGAGGCCGTCTTCGAAAAGATCATGGCGCTCCAGACACTCCTGAAAACGGACCTGTTCTGGGACGATGCCCTGATCTTCGAGAACACGGTCCTCGCCTTCAACGGCCTGCCCTTCGACTTCGATCTCATCAAGACGTGCCAGCCGAGGGAGATAGCGTATGGCGTCGTCGCGGCGATCGACCTCAGGGACAAGAGCGACTTCGTTCCTGATGTCGCCGAGTACGTCAGGGCGTGTCACAGGGAATACGGGGTCCTCGTATTTCATCCTGTGCTTGCCTCCATGCAGCCGCAGTACGATGGATTCCGGGGAGAAATCGCGGAGCACGTGCAAAAGGAAATTGCGTCCGGGCGACCGCCTCTCGAGAATCTGAACCACGCGAACGCGATCGAGGTTCAGTATCTCAAGGCGTGGGACGCGCTCATGTACGTCCAGGAGCTGGTTCAGGAAGGTAAGGAGCTCGCCGAGCGGGCGAAGCAATCCTCATGAGTCTCGAAGGAACCAATCCGGCCGGCTACTCCGGGAGCTCGTACAAGAGGCAGGGGCTCGACATCTACCCGAACCCCTACTTCGATCCCTCGTCGGCGTACACGCCACCGACCATCAAGGAGATGTTCCGGTGGTGCCTCTTCCTGTACCTGACGAACTCCACGATCGGGCCCGTCATCCGGAAGAAGGCCGCGTACGTCGTCACGGACCTTACCTACAGCTCCCCCGACAAGGGAACGGAGGACGTCTACAAGGACATCTTCGAACGGACCCTGAAGATCAAGCGGTTCGAGTTCCTGATGCTCCTCGACCTCGAGGTGTACGGGAACGCCTTCTGTTCGATCCTCTACCCGTTCGACCGTTACCTCGTCTGTCCCTCCTGCAAGAAGGAGAACCTGATCCGCACCGTCAAGTGGGAGTACGACGGGAAGCGGTTCAGGACCACCTGCAAGGGCTGCGGGACCAATTCGCACATGGAGATCAAGGACGTTCCCGTGAGGAACAGGAAACGCCTGAAGCTCCAGCGCTGGAACCCCATGTACATCGAGCCCCGCAGAAACCCGGTCAGCGGGAAGGTCACGTACGTCCTGCGCATCCCGAAGTGGCTGCGCCAGAGGATCTCCGACCCCAAGATCAACAAGGTCTACGTCGAGGACACGCCCAGGTCCTTCCTGGACGCGATCCGAGACGACATGAACATCGAGCTGGATCCCGAGAACATCTACCACATGAAGTACGACTCCATTTCGATGGAGGACGACTCCATGGGGATCCCGCCCATCCTCAACATCATGAAGGACGTCTGGCTGCTCCAGACGTACAGGAAGGGGCAGGAGTGCGTCACGCCCGATACCCTGATCGAGACCCCCCGGGGAGCGACCCCTGCTCGAGACGTCGGCATCGGGGATCTGGTGAAGGACTACACGGGCGTGTACCGCAAGGTCTTCGATCGCTGGGAGCGTCCGATTCACAAGGAGGCCGGAGAGCGCGCGGTCGAGATCGAATTGACGAGCCTGAACATTCCGTCCACGTTCTCCGACAACCACCCGATCTACGTCATGAAAAAGATCGGGCGAAAGGCTTCCAAGATCCGAGCTCATCGGGCACGGACGATCGAGTCCGGTTACACGCTGGACTTCGTCAATGCCGGGGAGATCAAGGCAGGCGATAGGATCGCATACCCGGTCGGTAGGACCATCTCGGAGAGTCAGGTAGACCTGGCCAAGTACCTGAAGCAGGCTCACACCGACGAGTGGATGTACCAGAGCAGCCTGGAGACGGCGCTCGCCTACGAGAAGGGAGAGGCAGGGGGCTACGTCACCAAGGAAGAGAGCACGGTTGCTCATAGGGCTCTTCTCGATGACGGGCTTTCCAGGTGGTCCAGGTTCCGTACGATCGACAAGGATCTCGGCTATATCGTCGGTTGGTACCTCGGAGACGGAAGCGCTTCGTCGAGGCACATCTCGTGGTTCCTCGGACTCGACGATGACGAGAAGCCCTTGGTCGAGGCGATCAAGCGCTACTTCGGAGTGGAGCCCAAGATAGAAGTCAGGCGGAACATCAAGGTCGTCACGCTCTGTCTCGCGTGGGCTTCATACTGGTTCAAGACGTGGCTCGGATCCCGCTCCAAGAAGCGGATTCCGGAAGAGATCAGAAAGGGCCCGGACGATGCGTATCTGTCTTGCCTGAAGGGATTGTTCGAGGCCGATGGGTGTCTGGACGAACATCATTACGCCCTTGCCAGCGCGAACCGGCAACTGTCTCTCGATGCTCGTGAGGCGTTGCTCTACTTCGGTTGTATTCCCGCGTACGAAGAGAGACCGAGGGGGGAATCGGTCATCGATGGCCGGGTCATTCGTGGCGGGATTTCCATCCACGTGACCGTGACCGACGCCTCGAAGGACCGGCTTGTGGCGTTGTTCGATGGTACTTCCGCGAAGGAGGTCGAATCCGGGAAAAGCGGCTTCTTCTACAAGCATGGAGAGGTCTCGTACTTTGTCGCTCGCGTAGCCAAGGTACGCGATGTAGACGAACCGATCGTGATCAACTTCAGCGTGGAGGAGACCCATACGTTCTGCACGCTGGGCATGGCCACTCACAACAGCATTGCGCTCGACCACATCCTCCCGCTGACGCTGGTCTCTCCGCAGCCTTCCCCCGGCAGCGTCTCTCCGCACATGAACGTCGACCTGGGGTCGTGGCGCGCGAGGATGAACTCGATCATCACCGCTTGGAGACGGGACCAGAACGCCCTGTTCCCCGTGCCGTTCCCGGTCCAGGTGAGCCAGGTGCGCGGCGACGCGGCCGCCCTCTCGCTCCACCAGGACGTCAACTTCCTGCGGCAGTCGGTCGCCGGCGGACTGGATGTCCCCGCGGACTTCATCTACGGCAATTTGCAATACTGCCATAGCCTCCAGGACGGGCTTGTCGCCACGAGCTGGGGACAACTCTACCTGGGTGAGTTGGTCGGCAAGGAAGAGGGAAAGAGAAAGGTCTGGTTCGAGGCTCCGGGCCACGAGGAGCCTGGAGAGGCTTCGTTCGCCCACAACACCGGCGTCAAGCAGAGCGTGCGGTTGGCATTCGAACTCGGGAATGAGGCCTTCCCGTCCGAAGATCACCGCTACTACAGGTTGGACCCGGAGACTCTCGAACCTTCGTGGGTCAAGTCGAGGGACCTGAAGGTCGGAGATCACGTGGCGGTCAAGGCCGGAGCCGATTGCTGGTCCTGCGAGGTGCCGTCGCTCACGATGCCGGAGGAAGACATCGCATGCAGGGATCGGCCGTTGTTCCCGAGAGGAATGACGATGGATCTCGCCGGGCTGATGGGCGGCCTTGTCTCCGAAGGAAGTATCACCGGAAAATCCAGAGTCAGCCTCGGGATGAACGACAGAAAGGTCGTGGAGGATCTCAGGGATCGAGCGGACCGTATCTTCGGGCTGCCCCATTCGACCTACAAAGGTCCGGTAGGAGTCTTGTCGGACAGTACCCACTATCGCTTCGAATTCGATAGGGTCCTCGAACGGCGGTTCCTTGAGTTGAACATCGGAACCGGCTACGCCGAGGACAAGTGTGTCCCTGCCGTCATTCGACGGTCTCCGAAGCAGTATGTGTTCGAGTTCCTTCGTTACCTCTTCGAGGGAGACGGAGGACCTACGAAGCAGGACGTTCGTTACGCTTCGAAGTCCTCGAAGCTGGTTGCCGAGGTGCAGGCGCTGTTGATGAACGCCGGTATTCTTGGACACCATTATGAGGGTACGTCCAAGACTCCCGCCGGAGAACCGGTAAAGATGCACCATCTGGTGATCACCGGTGTGGAGATGGTACGGTTCAAGGAACTCATCGGGTTCGTTTCCAAAAAGAAAAACAAGCGCCTCGATCAGGCCATCGAGAGATGGGACGCACGCTCGTACGACAAGATGTCGATCCGCGATCGGATTCCGTACGGACGCGAGGCCCTCAATCGGTTCGTCGAGCAACACCGGATCGGCAAACTGTGGGCGGAAGACAGGATCGTTCCAGCGAATCTTCCGGCGCAGGAAAAGTTGACCATCGGGGAGATCGCGATCTTCTTCGGCAAGTCGGAAGACGCCGTCCGCGGGTGGATCCGGAAGGGATTGAAGGCGACACTGGTTCCTGGCGAGGCCGGAAGGTATGCGTCGTTCGTCGTCGAGCGCTCCGATCTCGTGCAGTACATCCAAGAGGTCGGACTTCGCCGGCGTGTCCATGTTCAGGTTCCGCAGTACGAGATGAACCGGACTGACTTGAAGAGTATCGATCTGACCTACATCCAGGAGAGAGATCCGGCTCTCGCCAAGAATCTCGCGTTCCTCGCTTCGGATGAGATGGTGTGGGTCAGGGTGACCAGAAAGGAAGTCGGACCTTCTTTGCCTATGGGCGACCTCACTATCGAGGGAACCCATAGCTACCTGATCGACGGTGTCGTGGTTCACAACTCGGGCGGAAACGTGACCCTTCGCGTCCTCGAGAACCTGCTCATCAACAGGATCTCGCAGTGCGAGGAGTTCATCACGGAGTGGATGCTGCCGAAGATCCGGGCCTTCTACGGACTCGGCGAATGCAAGATCAAGCACCAGGACTTCAAGATGGCGGACGACGTCCAGCAGAAGCAGATCGCCATGAACCTCCGCCAGACCGGCACGATCTCCGACAAGACGGTCATGGAGGAGCTGGACTTCGACTACGAGAAGGAGCTGCGTCAGAAGGCCAAGGAGTCCGACGATCGGCTCACCCAGCAGAAGAAGGAGCAGATCGCCCAGGCCGAGATCCAGGCCGAGATCATGATCATCAATGCCAAGGCCCAGACCAGGGCCCAGATCATCCAGCAGCAGATGATGGCCGAGGCCGGCATGGGGCAGCCTCAGCCAGGCGCCCCCGCAGAGGGACAGCCTCAGCAGGGACAACAGCAGCCGCAGCAGTCCCAGCAGCCGCAGGAGAGCCCCTCCGTGATGGAGATGCGGGCGGACCACTTCATGAAGTCGACGTCGCCGGAGAGCCAGGACTTCGCCCTGGCGAACCTCCAGCAGACCAACCCGGTGCTCGCGAGCATCATCGAGATGAAGCGCAGGAGGATCTCGGAAGGCGCCGGCGCCATGCAGCCGCTGCCCGCGCAGAAGCCTCCGTCGAGAAGTCCCGAAAAGGCAGTCATTTGAGGTAAGCCATGGACGCTACGATCATCTTCATGAACGAGATCGAGAAGACCGCGAAGATCTTCGGCTCCATTCCGAGCGCTGTGACGGGCTCGACGCACCCGGGGATGCCCCACCACGTCCGCGAGGCCGCGATGGAGAGGTACGTCAAGGAGAAGGCGCAGGAAGAGCCGTCGAGCGTTCCGGCGTCTCTCCTGGGCGGCGGAGGCATCGGGGCCGGCGTTGGAGGAGGGCTCGGCGCGCTCATCGGAGGCCTTCCCGGAGCGGCGATCGGAGCCGGAGCGGGAGCTGGCCTCGGTTCCCTTGGAGGCCTCTTGGCCAGGCACGTGGACAAGGGCCGGATCGAGCGGGCGAAGAAGATGCTCGTGGATCCTTCCGAGCGGAGCCAGGGCCTCGGAGAGATGATGGAGGAATCCGAGCGGTACAAGACGAAGCAGCTCAACCCGACGAATGCGGTTCTCCTGGCGAGCCTGCTCGCCCGCCTCGATCGTCGTCACGAGGATTAAGGGTTGGGTCCAATGAGTGGACCAAAGGTGGTAGATGCCGGGTGACGTAAAACGAACGACTCGATGGGGCATCCCGAAGGAAATCTTCGAGACCGGGATCGTCACGTCGAGGATCTACAACGAGGCCATGGACCTCCTCGACGATCTGCTCGGAGGGGCCGGAGGGGCCATCTCCGTCGCGTCGGCGCCGGACGGCGATCCGTCGGAAGTTCGCGTCGACAACGTCAAGCTCATCAGGTTCATGACGGAGTACGGCCCGGGCGGTCACCACGTCGCCTTCGATGCCGGTTCGGGCGAGGTCCTCCTCGGAGCGCCGCCGCCTCCGGCTACCCTCCAGGGCGTAGATCTGCTCACGTATCCGGCGAAGTGGACCGGCGGTCTCTCCGGTTCCGGCACGTCCTCCTACAAGCCCGCGGATCCCGCCGGCTCGATCGTCAACTACATCACCCGGAGCGGGAACAACTGGAACGTCTCCACCCCAGCCGGGTGCTTCGGGTTCGCCTCGCTCGGGCTGCTCATCTTTAATCTGAACGGCGTGGACATCGCCACGATCGACCTCGGAGCCAACTTCATCGAGGGCAACCGGGCTTCGGGGCAGATCATCGCCGGGTACAACGTCCAGGGCGCCGGGGATCCCATCGCTGCCGGCGTCGTCACGTTCGTCGGGGGGCAGCTCCGGATCAACTCCGTGGGTCCATTCGGCGCCTCCATCGATTCCTACCAGATCGGCAGCGCGACGGTCGTGGTGAACGGCTGCCTGAGAGAAGGCTGGAACACGCTCCAGCTACGCCACGAGGTCGCTCCGTTCGTCTACACGGCGAATCTGTGGGAGTGCTACGAGGACGAGGACCCGGCGGGCCCTGCCAACGATCCCGCCGTTACGCTGCTCGACATGGCCCTGAAGGTCCTGGCGGCGAAGTGGCTGTCGGGCGTCGCCTACTGCGGAATCGGAACGACCTTCGACCAGGACCTGACGGCGCTCCGCGTGGCGAACAACGTCTACCACCAGACCAGCCAGTGCGTCCTGCTGGATGCTTTCCCGGGGCTCTCGGCCAACTACCCGTCCTTCGCCGAGTGCAGCGTGGCTCCGTATCCGGACATCGGCGACATCTTCATGTACACGGACCGCGTGGTGACCCTCAACGTCGCCAACGCGTTCTCCGAGGACGCGCGCCTGCGTGGCACCCCCAGGGACCCGTACGGTGGCTACGCGGCGTTCTGGTCGCCGTCCGCCGGCATCCTGGTCAACACATACGGCAACGTCTCCACGAGCCTGTGGGAGCCGTGCTACGACGAGAACTGGCGCCTGCCTGCGGCCGCCTACAACGTGCCTCCGGCCCCGTGGACCGGCAACTGGAACTCGGCGGGAAACCTCAACGCCTACGACGACGGGCTCGGCCTCCAGTACAGGGGGATGGTCCGGTACCCCCGCGTGAACTACACGGTCGGTTACGTGCCGTCCGCGGGCCAGCCGGATTACGTCCCGATCTGGAACGCGAACCTGTCCCGGCACGTCTACCGAGGGTTCCGGGACAACGCGGTCTCGCACAGCAACGGAACGATCCGGCTGCCCGGGATCACGGACGCGATGCTCTCGACCTCCCAGATCCTCGTGTGGATCAAGGTGCCGACGAGGACGGGCTGGCTGCGCCTTCACGGCACGCTCTATAATCCGGTGGGCTGGACCGGCGCCGACGGAGACCCGTGCAGGACGTCCGGTGGAGTGTTCCCGGACCACAACTTCACGCTCGCCACGCTGGGCACGAATCCGGCGAGCGATTGGGGCATTGTGGTCCGCGTCGAGTATCCTAACAGGACCAGCCCAGAAGTGACGGGAGCCTGGGGGATGGTAGGGTGGTAAAGAAGTACCGAAGTCCCAGGATCTTCAGGTGGAAGTACAAGGGCTTCTGGCCCGTGGGGATGGTCAACGGACGCCCGGTGATCGGAGTGAAGGACTTCGAGTGGTCCATGTACCTTCTGTGGCTCGAGGGGTACTGAAATGAACGAGATCACGGTCACGAGGAACGGTCAGGAAGTCACGATCACCATCAAGGTGTCCGACACCCAGTTGGTGTCGTACGTGATCGTGCTCGCCAACAGCAGGAAGCTCGAGCGGGACCTGCACGACATCAACGGATGAGGCCGATGTCCGACAAGAAACTGCAACCGTATCCGGAGATCAACGAGGCCTGGAAAGCCGTTCGCTCGGACTTGATCAAGCACCCGAGCGGGATGGAGATCGCTCGCGTGGTCCGGGTGCCGACGTTCGGCGTGTACAAACGGGACCTCGAGAAGAACGCCGCCTCGATCTTCGTGGACGAGATCGCGAAAGTCGCCGTCCAGGTCAAGGAAGTCGACGGCGGCAAGGTGAAGGTCCGGCACGACATGGACTTCGTGGAGGGTGGAAACTCGGAGCGATACCGCTTCATCCCCAAGAACGAAGTCTGGGTCGACAAGAACCTGGCTCCGAAGGAGCGTCCGTTCGTGAAGATCCACGAGCTGATCGAGCGCGCCCGGATGAAAAAGGGCGAGCCCTACGAAAAGGCGCACAAGGTCGCCAACGAGGCCGAGAAGGCGGCGAGGTTGAGCAAGTAGCATGGCGCAGTTCACCACAGCAGAGCGAATCAACGCGGCGTTCAAACAGGTGTTCAGGATCCTCGGATCCTCGAACACGGACGACGCGATGGGTAAGAGGTGGTACGAGGAGCTCTACTCCTCCGTCAATACCATCCTTCCCCGCCATTTCTGGGCCGACGGCGCCCAGATCACGTTCTGCTCCACGCTCGTACAGGCCCAGACCCTGGCCGCGACGAAACCGACGATCATCTCGGACCGGTCGGTCGCCCGCATCACGCTGACCAAGGACATGACGTCCAACGGGCGGCTCTGGATCGCCCGCGTCACGCCCGGCGACGAGAACTCCAACATCCTGGGTGACTGGATCCAGCCGAACGACTTCCCGGACCTGGCCGGACAGCCCTCCAACGGCTTCTCCTGCGTGCTCTACGACGGCGCCGGCAGCGTCATCACGGCAACCGAGGGCGCGTGGGTGCCCTACTACCCCCTGGGCGCGATCATCCTGGGCAACGGCCAGGCCGTCGGCCAGGGCGAACTCGCCGCCTACATCGAACCGCTCAGCATCGCCGTCTTCCGGTACATCGGGACGAAGGGAACGACGCCTGTGCCTTCCGCGGCTGGCGGAGGGGTGAGCAGCTTCGTTCGCGACGAAGTCGTCACCGTAGTCGACGGACAGACGGCTATCCGGTCGAAGTGGACGCCGGCGGACGCATCTCTCGAGTTCTACTTGAACGGCCAGCTCCGCACGATCGGGATCGACTACAACATCGTCGGCCGCGACATCACTTGGCTGGACCCGTTCAACGCGGCTCTGGGCGTCAACCAGACGCTCCTGGTCTCGGACCGTGTCGAGCTGTGGTACGTCAACGGGACCGTCCGCAAGGGCGTGACCCAGATGGACTATCTCGACATCCTGGTCGACGGCCAGACGGTGTTTGTGCTTGGAGGGAAACCTCTTCATCCCGAGAATCTTCAGTTGTACTACGGCGGGCAACTCTG
>Ga0315286_10004138_pt1 | contig 13860 bp, 13 predicted proteins | sample YL17G10_0_MG_FD_205038 | JGI IMG/M metagenome (GOLD analysis project Ga0315286, IMG submission 205038) | Sediment microbial communities from Yellowstone Lake, YNP, Wyoming, USA - YL17G10_0 | ecosystem: Environmental > Aquatic > Freshwater > Lake > Sediment | place: USA: Wyoming | collected... | reverse complement strand
TTGGCATACTTCCGATATGGAATAGTGGTTCAGCAGCGAGTGAAATTTCCATAAATTACAAACTATTTCATTACTTTAATTGTTTTTTGATACACCAATACCGTCGTCACGATTATTGAAATCAGGATTCCGGTAAGTAAGAGCCAGGGCGAGGTGTCTAATTTCTTGTCCAAAAGCCTGCCCGCCAGTGCGAAAACGACAATGGGAATAACTATCGAATATCCCAGTTGCCAGGCAAATCCGAGCGCGCTCCAGGGCTTTTCATTTTGGCCATTTTTTTCCATAAAAAACACGAGTTGCAAGCCTTTTTAAGCAATATCCGGCTCACATCCTCGCTATTTATTCTCTCTTAAAATGGAAAAAAAGTCAACCCCGTTAAAAAATAAAGGCTTTCGGACGATAATACTGTCCGAAAGCCTCCCCCACTATATATCTATACTTTTCTCGATTTCTCGGGCTCTTTTTAAATATCTAGATTCAATTTCTCTCATCTTGCCCAATGAAATCGGGTACTTTTTGCATAGATCTTTCCGGCGCATGCCCCTGTCTCCATTTAATCCAAATCTTATCGAAATAAGATCCTCTTCGAATTCAGAGAGAGCTCCTCTTGCTCTTTCCTTGCTTTCCTTGTTCATCCCCCGTAATTCTCGGAAAAATTTTCCCTCATTAAGCCTTGTTGTTTTTTCTTTTCCGTTAAAAGAACCTTTTGGGGGTTCAGCCTCTACTGCTTGTCTCATCTTGTCAATGGCCCATTTTTCTATTTGCCTTACTCTTTCATCGGTTATAGAAAAATGTTCTCCTACCTCTTCAAGGGTATATTCTCTATCATAACCAATGCCGAACCTCATCCCAATAATCTTTTTTTCTCTTTGACTAAGAACATCTAGAGTTTTTAAGATCCCCTTGGCGATATGATTTTTTTTAATATCTGAAGCATGTGCGCCGCCATCGCCAATGAAGTGTTCCAGCGTAGTATCTCCCGCTGCGGTATTCAGGGATACCGTATCTCGCATCGCTTTCAATGCCCCTTCTATTTTTTTTACCGGGAGCTTCATTTTTCTGGCTATCTCGCCGATATTTGGCTCCCTGTTGAAACTTATTATAAAATTTTGCGATTCTTGCATTATTTTATTGTAAAGCCCGACTATGTGGACAGGAATCCTAATGCCCCTTTTCTGATCAATAATGGCCTTCATTATCCATTGACGGATCCACCAGGTAGCATAGACGCTGAATTTAAAGCCCTTCTTATAATCGAATTTATCGACAGCTTTCATCAGCCCGATATTGCCTTCCTGGATCAGATCGGACAACGGTAACCCTCTTCCTATGTATTTTTTTGCCTTTGCAATTACCAGCCGCAGGTTACGGACAATAAATTCATTCTTCGCTCTTTTTACCGCCACCTCGGCTCTCCTTTTCAAGAGCTTTACTAAGTGACCTCCGAGTTTGCTGTAAGCGGGACTTAAGCTAATTTCCCTGGCCTTATTTTCAATGTCTCGTAAAACCACTTCGGCTTCTTCAATTCGCTTAGCCAGATCAACTTCTTCTTCCCTGCTCATCGGCTCAATATTTATTCGATAAAGATCCCGGACATAATATTGAACCGGCCCAAACTTTTTTTCGTCTGCATAATCTACTTCATATGCACGATTGCCGCTATCTTCCTCTAAATCAAAAGCTTCTTCGCAAATCAGGCCGTCATCATTGATCCTTTCTTCATCATCATCCTCTCCGGCAACTGGCTCGTCCTCAAAAAAGTCATCTAGTGTTTCTTTGCTAAAAAACCCTTCTTCTTCAATTACTGTTTCCAATTTCTTTACCCCCTTATGGTATATTTTATTATTTTAATGAACCCTAAAATTTCCTGTCACAACTACTTTTTATAGCACATCCTTGTTATTTTGTAAATAGCCCGAGAATTTCTTTGGCATTTCGCGTTGTAGCTTCCGCCACCTCTTCAACCAAAATTTCCTTTATTTCAGCCACTCTTTCGGCCACCAGCCTCACATAGGCTGGTTCATTGCGCTCACCCTTGTGTGGCACGGGAGTCAAATATGGACAATCAGTTTCCAGGACTATGTCTTTTATGTCCACTTCTTTAATCAAGCGATTAAAATCTTCAGCATAAGTCACCACGCCATTAAGTCCGATTTTATAACCCAGCTCCGTGAATTTACGCGCGGTTTTGTAACCCCCAATGAAGCTGTGAATTACTCCCCTTTTTTCTATTGGATTGTTTTTCAAAATTTCCAGCAAATCATCATACGCATCCCAACAATGGACAATTATAGGTTTTTGAACAACATTCGCCAACTTTATTCCCTGTAAAAAAGTTTCTTTTTGTTTCTTTTTTAATTCTTCTATATTATCGCCTTCCTCAAAGTAATGGTAATCCAAACCCATCTCGCCGATCGCCACTACTTTTGGATTTTTGGCCAATTCCAAATATTTTTCATAATCAAAAACTTCGCCTGTCGTTTCAAAATCATTTTCGTTTAATTCTGAATCGTCAGGATTGACTCTGCGCTTAACCAAATGAATCGGATGTAAACCAACAGCGGCATAAACTCCTTCCGGATATTTCTGAGCCATTTCCACTGCCCGCTTGCTTGTTGAATATTGCGACCCGACATTCACGACAAAAACGCCCGCCTCCAGCGTTCGTTTCAGCACTTCATCCGCATCATCCTTATACGCGGAGAAATTCACATGGGCATGGGTGTCGATAAAATTCATTTTATTCGCTGAAATAAAGGCTCTGTTTTTTTATCCCTAAGCGCCTGCTTTATTTTCTCCGAAGTTTCGGGCATGAAAGGCGTTAACAAGTCTGAAATTACATACAAATCCACGGTGAGTTTTTTCATAACTTCTTTGAATTTTATTTCGTCATTTTTTGCCAGCTCCCACGGCTTATTGTCTTCAATAAATTTATTAGCTTCACGAACGCTATTCCAAACAAATTCCAAGGCTTTCCCAAATTCCATTTTTTCAACAAATCTTGCAAGCTCCGCAGAAGCTAAGCTTCTATTTTCACTTTTCAGAAGCTTAGCTTCTTGATTTTCTAAATTTTCGCCAAGTTTTACAACCCGCGAAACTAGATTGCCCAACCCATTGGCCAGATCAGCGTTATATTTTTCCGTAAATTTTTCCCAGCTGACATCTGTGTCTTCACCAAAATTTCCAAAACTCAAAATTAAATAGCGCGTGCCGTCAATGCCGAATTTTCCAATCATCTCAAAAGGTGAAATTACATTGCCGAGGCTTTTGCTCATCTTCTGGCCATTAACGCCAATGAATCCGTTGATAAAAATCTGTTTTGATGGCGCTATTCCAGCCGATATAAGCATCGCCTGCCACATCGCTGATTGCTGGCGCAAATTGTCCTTTCCGGCTAGTTGCACAACCGGCCACCAATTATTAAATTTTCCCATATCCTCCGGCCAGCCAATCGCGGAGATATAATTTACCAATGCGTCAAACCAGACATACATCACATGCTCTGCATCTCCCGGAACCTCAACCCCCCAGGGCATCTTGTTTTTCAGGCGTGAAATAGAAAAATCTTCAAGGCCCTTTTCGACAAAATTTTTAATTTCATTGAATCGTTTCTTGGGCAGAACGAACTCTGGATTTTTTTCATACAGATCAAACAGCTGTTTCTGATATTTTGAAAATTTGAAAAAATAATTTTCCTCCTCAATGATTTCCACTTCCATATTTGGATGCAACGGGCATTTACCATCAATAAGTTCCGAGTCGGTTTTTTCCAATTCACAGCCGACGCAGTATTTTATTTTATATGGTTTTTTATAGATATCGCCGTTCGCTTCGCATTTTTTCCAAAATTCCTGCGCCGCCCTCAAATGATTTGCATCCGTGGTCCGGATGAAATTGTCAATGCTCAAATTCAGTGTTTCTTTGAGTTTTACAAACTCCGCCGCATTGTCATCACAATATTTCTGCACTGGGACGCCCGCTTCTTCCGCGTTTCTGAAAATCTTAAGCCCATGCTCATCGGTGCCAGTGTTGAAAAACACCTCATCGCCCGCTTGGCGATGAAACCGCGCCAAGACATCCGCTTCGATAATTTCCAAAGCAAAACCAATATGTGGTTCGGCATTTACATAAGGCAGTGTGGTGGTGATATAAAATTTATTCATAATTTTTTAATAAACAATTATCGTAAATTCCCCTTTAACTTTCCCTGGATTTTCTTGAAAATATTTCAGGACTTCCTCTACAGTTCCGCGGACAGTCTCTTCAAACATCTTTGTCAGCTCGCGGCCGAGGATTATGTTTTTGTCACCTCCGAGACTTTGCAAGAGTTCTAAATTTTTGAGAACGCGATGAGGAGATTCATAATACACAACTGGATATTTCAAGGCCGCAACTTCTTTGAAAAAAGTCTCCCGTCCTTTCTTGTGCGGAGGAAATCCGAGAAAAACAAACTTTTGCATATCAATCCCGGCCACGCAGACTAGCGCAGTGAGGGCTGAAGCGCCAGGAATCGGCATCACAGCGATGTTTTCGAGAATTGCCTGCTCCACCAGCTTGTTTCCGGGATCGGAAATGCCAGGAGTGCCGGCATCCGTCACCAGCGCTACATTCTGTCCGCTTTTTAAAGCCCCAATAATACTGGCTATTTTAGGCGTTTTGGAATGCTGGAAGAAGCTCGTAACCCGGGTCTTGATCTCATAGCGGTCGAGCAGTTTTTTGGTCACTCGCGTGTCCTCACACGCCACCAAATCGACTTTTTTGAGGGTTTCCAGAGCCCGCAAAGTGATGTCCTCCAGATTGCCAATGGGCGTCGCTACGATGTATAATATGCCTGTATCCATGAATTAAGTTTAGCTTAAATAGAACTATTTTTCAATGCGTTGTAGCGGTCCGACCCCTTTTGGTCGTTGAGGTCGAGAGGGGTCGGACCGCTATGCAAAGCTTATGATATTAGTCACCCACGAACTCGTCGGCGCCGCCATCGGATCCAAAATCCACAATCCCTGGCTGATAATTATTTTTTCGCTGGCTATGCATTTTGTTTTGGACACTTTCCGGCACGGGGAATATGTGGAAAGTTTCGATAAAAAAGCTACTTTTAAAAATACCTGGTGGAAAGTAGCTTTGGATTTTTTTATTGGTATTTTTATCGTATCCCTGCTTATTTATTTTAATCATTTTAACGCACTCCAGATAAAATATATCCTTCTGGGAGTTTTCGCTTCCATTTTTCCGGATTCGCTCACTTTTTTATATTGGAAGTTTCGCACTCCATATCTTAAAAAAATCTATGAATTTCATTTATGGTGCCATAAATATCCGCCTGGCGCACCCGAACGCGCCCGGACTTTGCGCAACGCGACTAATGACATTCTCGTTTCTCTCATTGCTATTGTTATACTTTTCATAAAATAAAAAACAGCCCGCGATTGCAAGCTGTTTTTTATTTTAAACCATGGAAAATTATTCAGTCTTCTGCTTCTCAAACAAATCCGCAACAAAAACACTGATGGCAGTGGCGATTGGAATTGCCAAAAGCGCGCCCAGCACTCCCCCAAGTTTTAAGCCGATTAAGAGAGCCAGAATCACCGCGATCGGATGAAGCCCGACCGCTTTTTTCATAACCTGCGGAATAATAATGTGGCCCTCAAACTGCTGGACAATAATATAGAGAGCGAAAACCAGCAAACCGGAAAGTGGAGAAATTGTCAGTCCCACCAGCACCGCCGGAATCAGCGAAACAATCGGCCCGATAAAAGGCACGATTTCCATCAGCCCGGCCAATATTGCCAGGGACAAAGCATAGGGAACTTTTAGAAGCGAAAGCCCGATAAAATCCATGGCAAAAATAATAAGCATTAAAGATAGCTGTCCCAGAACCCAGCGGCTGATTTTTCTTTGAATGCGCAAAACCAGAGAACCGGCATAATCCTTGTGTTTTTGAGGCGTAATGGAAACAATGAAATTTTTTATCCCGTCTTCTTTGACGGCCATATAGAAAGTCATGACCAAGACAATTGCCACCGAAACAAATCCGGAAAAGAAGCCGATAGTGGCCGTAAAAATATTTCCTGAAGATCCGGCTAACAGTCCCCCAATATCCGAGAGCAAACTTTGAGTGCTGACGGCGATATGCTGGGTTTGAAAAAAAGTGTTAAATCCCTGAAAATAATTTTCAACGCTGGCGATAATGTCCGGCAATTTTTGGGCAAAGTCTTTGATTTGTTGGACCAGCGGAGGGATTAAAAAAGAAACCGCCAAGCCAATTACGGCAAACAAACAAACATATACAATTAAAACTCCAACCGCTCTCGGTACCTTGCGCCGGTGCAGCCGATAAACAATGGGATCCATAGCCGCAACTAAAATTATGGAGATGAAAAGCAGCGCGATGATGTCGCGGATGAAATATAAAAACCACAGTCCGATTAAAATTAAAATAGTCCGAAATACGATACCAGTGGAAATATCGACAGTGTTTTTGTTCTCCATAAATTTAATTTATAATTTGAGTATTTTTTCCAATTTTTTGCCGTCTTTATGCGGGCCGATGACCGCTAAATTAAGCGTTTTTTCTTTGAAAATATCTTTCGCTACTCTTAGTATGTCCGAAACCGCCACTTTGTCAATCTCGGCAAAAATCTCCTCCACGCTCATTATTTTTTTTCTAGTCAATTCTTGATCGATATGAAAAATAGCCACTTCATCTGAAGCTTCTAATCCCATCACGCTTTTGCCCTTGATATAGTCTTTGGCCTTTTGCAATTCCTTGGCGCTGATTTTTTCAGTGGCAATTTTTTTGTATTCTTCCAGGATTATTTTAATTGTTTCTTTCAGTTTTTCGTGATCAACTCCGGCTTGCGTTGCGATATAACCACACTCCCGGAAGGAATCGGCAGAAGTATGCACCGAATATGCCAGTCCTCTTCGCTCCCGCACTTCAATAAAAAGACGGCTGCTCATATTGCCTCCGAGAATAATCCCAAGCAGTCCCAAAACAAAGCGGTCTTTGTGATCCTGGTGATAGGCGCGGTTGCCTAAAATAAAATGGGTCTGATCTGTTTTTTTAGTTTTAATTTTCAGAGCCGGATGCTTTTGGTTTTCTGAAACTTCTTTGACAGATGGTTTTTTGCCTTTTTTCATCCTGGAAAAACATTTTTGTACCTGCTGCAAAATATTTTTTTCATTAATCTTTCCGGCCACGCAAATAACGGTGTCATTGGCCACATAAAAATGGCGCATATAATCCATAAAGTCTTTCCGCTTGAATGACTGGATTGTTTTCTTATATCCGATTATTTCCCTGCCTAGGGGATTATTCGCGTAAAGCAATCCCTCGAAAACATCTCCCGCGGTTCTGCGCGGATCGTCTTGGCACATATTCAGTTCCTGAATAATTGTTCCTTTTTCCCGCTCGATTTCACCCGCTTCAATTTTTGAATTTAAAAACATATCTGACACAACATCCAGCGCTGTCCCGATATGTTTAGCGTCAACTTTGGCGTAATAGCCTGTTTTATCTTTCCAGGTGAAAGCGTTAAATTCTCCCCCGATCGAATCAAGCTCTTCCGAAATGGCCAAAGTGTTAGGCCGCTTTTTGGTTCCCTTGAAAAACATATGCTCGATGAAATGCGAAAGTCCCGCCTCTTTTTCAGTTTCATATCTTGAGCCGACGCCGACCATAATCACCACCGTGACTGTCTGGGTGTTTTTCATCGGCACAGTCAAAATCCGTAGGCCATTTTTTAGCGTAGTTTTTTTATATTTCATTTCTTTTTGACCCGGCTATATCTGATTAATCCTGAACACGGCACAATTTCCATCCCTTTTTTCTCGAGCTCGTCCAAAAACAAATTCATACCGATTGAATCGGAAGAAATATGCCCGGCGATAACGACATTGATATGCGCTTTTTCGGCAGCTTTTTTGTGTTCTTCGCTCTGATGCATCGCGATTACCGTTCCGATGCCGGCTTGCGCCATTTTTTCATAGATCTTAGCGCTGCCTTCCGCGCCGCCGGTAATTTCCGTGAAAGCGATTTTTCCCGCGCGGCTGTCAGGTGACCCGCTGAATAATCTCGGACCCGCTCCCAGCTTGGCCGCTTCCCTGTATTCCGGAATTTCCAAAAGCGACTTAAGAATGTCGCCGACATATTCCGGTTTGTCTTTTTTCATTTTAGCTTCTACAAATTTGGCAATCATGTTATCCGCCGGCGTGTGGACATTTATAAAACTCAATCTTAAAATTTTGGCCGCGTCGACTGTTTTATAGTGATTTATGGGATTTACGCCGCGCGTTACCTCGTCAATTCTGATTTTCATCAGGCTTTCAGCAACATTGATCGGCACGCCATATTGCGCCAGAACATCCGCCTGAAGATGCATTACTCCCGTGAGATCGGCCAGCCCTTTGCCTTCCGGATGATGGGCAATAACTAAATCAATTTTCTTTTTAGAATTATTATTTAGGTGCGTCGCGATCATTAGCTCCGCGCTGTCAATGTCAATGCCGGCCAGCACTCTTTTTATGTTTTTGTTCCCGCTGTCGAAATGAATGCGCGAATCGGTATAGGGGTTGGTTAATTTCTCCGTATCGAATAAAGCTTTCTCGTCCTTGGAAAGCTTCTCATATTTTTCTTTTATCCTTTTTAATTGTTTTTCTATTTGTATTTTCGGACGGAAGTCATTTTTGATTCCGAGCTCAATCGCGAGATTGTATATTTGTTGGATTGTCATATTTTTACAATTAATTGCTTCGTTTTTTAAATTTTTCTTCGCAAGCTACTAAATATTTAGCTAGACTTAGGCGCAAATTAACACCGCTTGCCCTGCTTTCCTCTTCTGTCAAATATCCTGAGGCACTCCCGAATTCTTTTTCTCTAAATTCCGAACAGTTAATGGCTAGATTGAAAAATGACTCTAGCTCTTTACATCCTTCCCGAATAACATCTTCATACTCTCCTGCTCCTTTTTCTCTAGCTTTGCGTAAAAAGCGAGGAAAGACAGTTTCTATATTTCTTAAAAGTTCTTTACCGCTTGAGTTAGCTTCTACTAATAGGCCGGTTTTTTCCAAAATATCCCTGGCCATCTGGATATCTTCGCTCAGTTTGGCAGTAAAGCCGGAATGCATGATTTGGTCGATAATATTTTTATTTTCAGGAATTTTTAAATTTTCCAAAAATTTATCCAGTATCCCTTCCAGATTTTCACGTTCCAATATTCTTTCCGGGCCTTTCCCTACTCTAAGACTTCCTGCTTCATCACGTAAAAATTTTTCAAAAAATCCTGGCATTATATTTAGTTTAATTTTTCACTAAAATATTTTTTTAGGTCTTCGATTTTTATCCGTTCTTGCTTCATCGTATCCCGATCGCGCACAGTGACAGAATTGTCGTCCAACGTATCAAAGTCCACAGTAACGCAATATGGCGTGCCAATTTCGTCTTGTCTTCTATATCTTTTACCGACATTTCCATTGTCATCAAATTCACACATAAATTGCGGTTTGAGACTTTCGTAAATTTCCCTGGCTTTCGCCACCAATTCCGGCTTGTTACGTAGCAGCGGAAAGATAGCAACTTTAATCGGCGCGAGCCGTTTGTCCAGCTTGAGCACGGTTCTGATTTCCTCGCCATTTTCTTCTTCCGTATAAGCCTTATCTATAAACATAAAAAACAATCTGTTGAGGCCTACGGAAGTTTCCATAATATGCGGGATGAATTTTTCTCCGGTTTTTTCATCGAGATAGTTTAGGTCCACTCCGGAAAATTTTGAGTGTTGCGACAAGTCCCAGTCTCCGCGCGCGTGAACACCTTCCACCTCTTTAAACCCTCCGAGTGATTTAAAATTGTATTCGACGTCATAAGCCTGCGACGCGTAGTGCGCCAGTTTTTCGTGCTCATACCAGTGGATATCTTTTTCACCAATTCCATATTCCAAATACCATTTCCAGCGTGTGTCTTTCCACATTGCATATTTTTCTTTCATATCATTAGGATGCAAAAAATATTGCATTTCCATTTGCTCAAATTCGCGCGTGCGGAAAATAAACTGGCGGGCGATGATTTCATTGCGAAAAGCTTTCCCGACCTGGGCAATGCCAAAAGGCAACTTTACGCGCGTAGAATCCAAGGTGTTTTTATATTCCAAATAAATGCCCCCGCAAGTTTCCGGACGCAGATAAACCACATGCTCTTCAGAAAGCGCGTCAGTCGGCGAACCCAAATTGGATTTTACCATCAAAGAAAATCTTTTCGCCTCCGTCACATCATCTGAGCCGCAGTTTTGGCATTTTAATTTTCCCAGTTCTTTTATTTTTTTAAGTTCCACATTAATGAAATCCAGCGGCTGCTTGTCAGCGCTCACGCCAAAAAGTTCCAGCACATGATCGGCGCGCATCCGGGCTTTGCATTTTTTACAATCGATCTGCGGATCGTCAAAACTGTCAATATGCCCGGAAGCTTTCCAGGTGGTCGGGTGCATAAAAATCGCGCTGTCGAGTCCCACTATGTCATCGCGAAGTTGCACCATGTGTTTCCACCACTCATCCCGGATGTTGTTTTTGAGCAATGTTCCATAATGCCCATAATCATAAATCGCCGCTAGTCCTCCATAGATTTCCGAAGACGGAAACACAAACCCACGCCTTTTGCAAAGTGAAACGATTTTTTCCATAGAATCAGCTTGTTTCGTGGCCATAATTTTGTAATATATCTAATTTTAACCCTTTTTTACCATTTTTACAACCCTCCGCAAAAGCGAGTCTGGATTTATCCTGGCCTTGTCAATTTTAAATATATACAACTGGCTATGCCCGCCGTGAGCGGATTTTACCTCCTGCTTTTTTTGATTCAGGATTTTTTTAATTTTTATTGGCATATTTCTGTCTGGATCGATTATTTCCAATTTATCTTTCAAATGAATCACGTTGTGAACCTGAACAGTGATCGTTTTCCCCTTACTCTCCATCACTTCACCGACAAATTCGTAATCACATTTTTTATGCGATTTCTTGAAATCATGTTTTGGATCGCGTCCGAACAAAAAACCGTTTGTGTATCCCCTATGCACCAACTTTTTCAGCTCTTTTTGCTGAGCCTCGATAATTTTTTTCATTTTTTGGGCTGGAATTTTTTCGGACAACGCATCGATAACTTTGCGATAAGCCCGGCAAACCGTAGCAACATAATACACGCTTTTGTTTCTGCCTTCGATTTTAAAAGAAGCTATTCCCGCTTTTTTCAGCTTGTCTAAATGCGCTAATAAATTCAAATCCTGGCTATTGAAAAAATAAGTTCCGTTTTTATCTTCTTCCAGATCAATTTCAAATTCTTTTTTTTCATCTTCAATGCTCATAGTCAAAGTTTTATATTTCCACCTGCACGGCTGGGCGCAATCGCCTAAATTGGCGCTGCGCTGCGTCATCCACGCGCTCAAAATGCACCGGCCGGAATAACTCATGCACATCGCGCCATGCACAAAACATTCCAATTCTACTTCCGGAACTTTTTCGTGAATTTCCATGATTTCCGAAAGTGTAACTTCCCGCGCCAGAATTATTCTTTCCACGCCTCGGCCGGCCCAAAATTTCACCGCCTGCCAGTTGATGGCATTGGCTTGCGTGGAAAGATGAATCGGAATATTCGGAGCATATTTTTTCGTTAATTCCAAAACTCCCGGATCAGAGACGATGACCGCGTCGACTTTTATTTTTTTCAGGAATTTTAAATGTTTAGCAATCGAAGAAAATTGATCATTGTGCGGATAAGTATTCACCGTTACATAAACTTTCTTCTTTTTAGCGTGCGTAAATTTCACCGCTTCGGTCAGTGATTTTTCTGAAAAACTGTTGATCCGCCGACGCATGGAAAAATCAGGAAGTCCGCAATAAACCGCGTCCGCCCCGTAGGCAATGGCATATTTCAATTTTTCCGGACTCCCCGCCGGCGCTAATAATTCTGGCTTTTTATTAACTTTCATAATATTTAATAAACACCCGCATCAATAATATAAATTTTACATTATATAATTATACCAATACAATATCGTGCGGTCGAACGATAATGTATCATTGTTTTATTTGTCTAATTTGCTGTAAATTTTTTCAACCAGCAGATAGTCAACGAATTTATTTATTTTTTTATTCCTAATTTCCCTTATTAGATCCTTTGGCAATGGGAATTTACCCACCAGAACGCTTTCCTGCAATTTTTCATATTTCAAAAGATATAATTCTTCTCTCAGCCAATTCCGCAGATGCTTTTTCTTTTCAGGAATGTCAAAAATAACAACCCTGTATTTTTTGTCCCATTTCTTTTCAAATATTTTTTTTCTGCCCAAAATATATTTAGCAATATTTTTGCCAATAACTGTCAGCGCATATTTCCCGTCTTCATTTTTGATAAGGCCATGTTTTTGCATTCTACTAATCGTCTGTTTAATTGTGGCTTCTTTCGGCTTGTTGTTCTCCAATGAAAATCTCAAATTACCGGAAGGCAGATCGGCATATAAAGATGGATTTAAAAAAGTCTCGATCGTCATCTCGCCTAAGTCTATTAAAAAACCAAAAACCAACGCTGCCATATCAAAAGTATCATTTAAGATATTTCTTTTAATTTTCTCGGTGTATTTTAAGTTGTTTATTATGTTCCCTCTCATATATATCATAATACACTATCGTGCGGCCGCAGTAAAGTGTATTAATATTAAAAAAAATTAAAATGTGTGGGTTAATAGTAAATATGTAATGCTATTTTGATAAAAATTCGTCAATCAATTTTAATTTTCTGTTCTTTTTCAATCCTCTATGAATTCTCAACATATCTTTCAAATGAGAGAATGTTCCGTCCAGTGAGTTGGTAGTGTTTGGAATCTTGAGTTCTGGATATTTTTGATAGGTGTAGAGCAGTGGCAGATTTCTGGTAATACTGCGGTAAGCGCTGCGCAATCTTTTGTGGGTGTAAAACCAGCGGTTAGTTTCTGGATTGTAAGTTTTTTCTTTGAGAAAATCTTTCCATTGTTCATGCCAAGCGTCTAGCACCTCTTTCATTTCATCCTCGTTGCTTTTCGGAATACAAAGCGCGATGTGTCTCAATGTTTGCCCAGCAATTAACTTTGGTCTGGTGGTCAAATATCGGGTCATAATCTGTATCTGATGGAAATGACACATCTGAATCGGCATATCCCAGAAAACTTCGATTAAGCCTGGCCGTCCGTCAATTACAGCCGCCTGTAGCTCAAATCCGCGCGTCCATAATTGCCAGCGCAATTCCCGGTAGATTTCTACGCTCTCAGTCAAAGACATTTTCCAAGCCAGATTTTTTTTGAGATGCGGAGATCGAGCGACGGCTACTCCAAAAGTTCTTTTGACAAAAGTCATATCGGCAACAATCACAACCGGCTGAGATTTAATGGTTGGCTTCTTAAAGGAAAACTTATCCAGTTGTTGCCGAACCCAACTCTCGCTTTTCTGATATTCTTTCGCCAGCTGTTTCGCTGTCTGTCTTCTCCAGACATATTTTTTCCAAAGAACTTTCTGCAAAACTGATTTTCTGGATTTTGTTAGAAATTGCAGTCCGCAATTTTTGCAAAAATATCGCTGTTTATTCCGAGCATGACCGTATTTTTTTGTCCGCTGAGAACTGCATTTTGGGCAAAACCTCGTGTTTTTTTATAGCCATAGTCTAAATTATTTACTGTTTATGGCTGAAGTATGGCACAAAATGCAATTTTCAGCATTACTAATTTACTAATATCCCTATTTTTTGATACATACTTTTATACCCTATTAAATTCCGCTTCGCGGGGTATTTAACAGGGTGAATTTTAATTATTAATTGTTTTTATGTTTTATGTTATGTGC
>Ga0315286_10004137_pt1 | contig 13866 bp, 13 predicted proteins | sample YL17G10_0_MG_FD_205038 | JGI IMG/M metagenome (GOLD analysis project Ga0315286, IMG submission 205038) | Sediment microbial communities from Yellowstone Lake, YNP, Wyoming, USA - YL17G10_0 | ecosystem: Environmental > Aquatic > Freshwater > Lake > Sediment | place: USA: Wyoming | collected... | reverse complement strand
GAATCGAGCTCGTTGAGGGCCCTGTCATCTATCAAACGTCATCCCCCACCGCCACGTCCAGATGGCCGTATCGCTGTCATCGAATTCGAAAGGTGATATGTGTTCGAGGGCCGTTCGGCCCCATCAATAGACGTCGATGGACGCGGGCAGGAGCTTCTTCCGGCTCAGGTAGGACGCCTGGGTCTTCGTGTATCTCCAGACGACGTCGGCCTTCTCGTTCTGGAAATCCCAGGGCCGGATAATGACCAGGTCCCCCTCCCTGATCCACATGCGCTTCCGCAGCTTCCCGGGTATCCTGGTCAGCCGGGACTTGCCGTCGGCACAGTTGACCTTGATGTGAGAAGCCCCCAGGAGCGCGTCGGCAATGCCGAACATCTCGCCGGTCTTCCGGTTCGGGAGCTTTACACGGAAGCTGCCCTCATCGCCGTCCCCCCCGAACCCCTCGTTATCGTCCTGGAACTTTCTTGGCATGTGAATTCCTACCTATCATATGGGCCAGCTCACCGAGGTTGGCTCACTGCATCTCCGAGACCTTGTCCCTGAACTCCGCGAACTTCTTCTCGAGCTGGTCTAGGGCCACGTTCAATGCCTTGACGGCCGTTAGCGAGCCGTCGGTCTCGAAGGTGAAAATGAACTTCGTGCTGTCGGCGCTGACCTTCATGCCCTCGGGTTCGAGGTCCGTGCACGAGTTGCACAGCATGCACCTCTCGGGGTCGGTGACCTTCAGCTTGTTGTCCTCGACCTGCAGTATATTGGCAGGGCAGATGGCAACGAGGTCCTGGGGCTTCTTGATCTTCCTGTTGTTGATCTCTAATATCGGGTAGTACTTGAATCCCACGCCCGAGCACAGCTCCCACTTGGTGTGGTCCCTGCCCCTGCCGAGGATGGCCGTGGCGTAGATGAGCGGGGCCTGACCCTCGGTCAGCTTCATGATGGGAATGAGCTGGTCCTTGATGGCGTACTGGTTCCCGCTGAGGGGCTCCAGGTCGCCCGAATATACGGTGCACGGGCCCTTCTTGTTGAGCGCGTACATGATGGTGCAGCTCGGGCATCCCTCGCCTCCGCACTTGCACTTGTCCCTGAATGTGAAGAGGTCCAGGTCCGTCGGGATGGGTACCATGCCGAGCCTTTGGGCCACGATCTCGTCGAAGAGGGGCGATATGCTCTCGTACTCCTTCCCCGAGATGTCCCTGATGGGCCCGAGGTGGAACTCCACGTCGTCGATGGCCATCTTCGGGATGTCCATCATGAGGGTCCTTCGGAGCGAGTTCACGAAGTACGGGTGCGTCCCCTCGATGATGAAGGTGCAGCTCTCATCGGCGACCTCTTTGAAGGTGATCTTCATTTCAACCACTCCACACGAACGGGCCCCATCAAGGGGCCCAAGGAAATCTAGACCCTTCGGCCCCTTCTTCCGCCGGGCTCCTTTGTCCCGTCGTGGGGGATGGGGGTGACATCCTCTATCCTGCCGATCTTCAGGCCGGCACGGGCCAGGGCCCTGATGGCCGACTGCGCACCGGGGCCGGGGGACTTCGACCGGTTGCCGCCTGGGGCCCTGACGTAGACATGGATGCTGTCTATGCCCTTGTCGCGGGCCGCGTCGGCTATCTTCTCGGCGGCCTTCATGGCCGCGTAGGGCGAAGCCTCGTCCTTGGCGGCTTTGACGACCATGCCGCCCGAGCACCGGGCCAATGTCTCGGCGCCGGTGATGTCCGTCAATGTGATTATGATGTTGTTGTAGCTCGCGTAGATGTGTGCGATTCCCCACTTGACCATTACTTACCACCTCCGGGGGTGACGTTCAGGTCCGCCGGGGCCTTCTCCTCTTCCTTGGCCGGTTTGGCGGGCTGCGCCGGGGGCGCAGGGCCCTCGGCCGGCTTCGGAGCGATCTGGGCCGTCGCGATCTCGAGCTCGCGGGCCATGGCCGGCTTCGGCCTCATGGGGTGCATCTCGGATGTGAATGGCGAGGTCGCCCTGTAGGTGATCTGCTCGTCCTCACCGCGCATGACAAGGTATCCCGGGATAGTGATCTTCTTGCCATTGAGCGAAATGTGACCGTGAATTATAAGCTGCCTGGCCTGGCCGGGCGTGTAGGCCAGTCCCTTCAGGTGGACCAGGGTCTGGAGCCTCCTTGCAAGAACAGCCTCGAGCCCCAGCGCGAGCACGTCGTTCAGGTCCGACTTCTCGCCCAGCAGGCCCTTCTTGATGAGGCTCTTGAGGAGCTGTTCCTTCTCCTTCGCGGCCTGGCCCTCCTTGTTGAGCAGCCTGGCCTGCAGGTTTCTCGCGATCCTCCTGTATCGCCTGAGGAAGTCCTTGACCTTCCAAAGTTCCCTTTTGTTCTTCATGCCGTACTTCTTGATGATTCCCTTCTCTTCCAGGATTCTTGGGCCATCCCACGGGTGCGACGGGCGGCTGTACATCTTTCGGCTGAACTTCGGGTCTCCCATCTTGACTCCTCCTCAGACCTATTTCTTCTCCTTATCCTTACTGCTCTTGTCGCCCGCCTCTGCCGGGGCCACTTTGGCCCTGATAACACCGAGGGTCAGGCCCTTCCTGCCGTTGGACCTCGTCCTCTGGCCCCGGACCTTCTTGCCCCTCTCGTGGCGCACGCCCCGGTAGCACCTGATCTTCTTCATTCGGTTGATGTCGTCCCGAAGATAGGTGACCAGGTCCGTGCTGATCACATGGAGATTCTCGCCAGAGTCGTAGTCCCCTTGCCTGTTAACCATCCATTGCGGGACATAGGTGGCCATATCTGTAAGCGCCTGCGCGATGGCGTTGACCTGGTCGTCGGACAGATTGCCGATCTTCTCGTTCCTTGGAATACCGGTCTTGTCGGTAAGGATTATGGCGGTCCTGCGACCGATGCCCTTGATCTTCGTGAGCGCGATCTCGACGGTCTGGAATCCCTCGAGGTCGGTGTCCGCGATGCGGATCATGTATTTGAAGTCCTCTTTCACAGGGCCCTTCGGTTGCCTGACTGTGGGCTTGGCCTCCTTTTCCTCCTTCTTGCCCTTCTTGCCCTTGCCTTCCTTGGGCTCCTTGCCTTCCTTGGACTCCTTGCCCTTGTCCGCCTTGTCCTCTTCCTCGTTCTTTGGCACTAGATTGCCCCCATACCGTCGTTAAATGACGTCCGTATCGTGAAGTGCTTGTCCCCATAGTTATAACTTGTATATAACAATTTTTATTCTTCCTATATGTACAATAAAGGGTAATAACGACCATCCGCGGCCACCGGGGCCGGCCCTCAACCGAATATCTGGACCTCGATTTTGGTGTCCGGGTCGTTCCCGAACATCTGGACCCTGGCCTCGAGGTACCATTTATTGCTCGCATGTCGGCCAATATATGTCGAAGGTACCCCCTGGGGCACCACGATTGCCCCCTGGAACTGCCGGACCTCGCCCCTGAACAACTGCTGGGGCCCAGCGATGCTTATCTCGTTATTGTACACGCTCTCGTTGTGGCCCACGACCATCGAGTTGCAGTGGTTGCACCGCACCTCGTGGGTCTGCTCTATGGCGAACAGATGAAGGACGATGCCCTCGGAGTTCACATTGTCGCTGGCCGTGACCGTCACCCATGCGTAGATGGTCTCGCCGGCCGTAAACCTGGTCTTCTGAAGGTTCATCTGCACGGTCGCGGCGCCCCCCGTCAAAGCGTTAAGGAATCCCATGACCTCACCTTGGATATAGAAGTGATAATCCGTTCTTGGGATTTGAAAATATCGCTTCACATAGGGACTGGGCTGCTCACCTCCGGGCGTCCATTATTATCCTTCCGTCGTTTATTTCCAGTTATACTACCCACGAAAATAGGTGTTCGAAAAAGTAAATGGCCTCGCTATTGACTTGATGCGATTTCATTCATTTTTCTCTCGTTTTTCCGACGGTATGAAGATTATAGGTGATTTCGTGAAGAATTGCATCTTAACATCTGCGTATCTTTTCGTCGGAGAAACTGTAGAAATCCGAATTATTTTACGAAGAATCAATAGTAAGGCCGATAATGGTTGGCACACGCGATTGAGAGGGTCAGAACAGCGCCAAAGCCCGTTAGCGGCATCGTGGTTTTCTATTCGTCATCATCGTCCCCTGGATCGAACGGGTTCGGCGATGGGGGCCGCGGCATCAGAAAGGGCCCGGGGTTGTTTGTGTCGTTGATACTAGGTTCCATGGTCTTACCTCGTTCCTTTCATATTATTTTTCACAGGTCCCAATCCGGGAGTAGTGTGTTTACTGCATTAAAGACACAGCACACCAGGGCCCTAGGAACTCTATGCCCACAACTATATCCGAGGGAAGGCCATGTGTGTATTTACTGGGGAAATTCAAAAGGCATATAAAATATCCTAAAACCCAGGGACCGAGCAAGAACAGATATCAAGGACATATTAGAAATCAGAGGGGATACAATTATGGAAAACAAGACGAAAGACCTATTAGCAATAATAAACGCAAAGACTAAAAGAAAAGAAATGAAAAGACAGAAACACAAAATTGAAGATCCAAAAAGGACATATGCTATAATTAAGCGAAAGCGAAAATGAACTATATTTTTTGTAGAACTATTTGCTCAGAGTAACATATTTCGGGAATCCACACATATAAATAACAATGAAAATATTAATATACTATATGATTTCTCTAAGCCATTGTGGTGTAAAGCCACAGGATGAATGAAAAAATGGGATTTGAAAGAAGGGAAAGGTTCGACAGCGGTCCGCGCGAGATGCACAAGGCAACCTGTGCGGAGTGCAAACAGGAATGCGAGGTTCCGTTCAAGCCAGATGGCTCGAGGCCCGTGTATTGCCGGGAATGCTTCCAGAAGCACAAGCCGCAGCGGGACAGGTTTTAGAGGATATTCTAGTAGTAGTGATTATCAATTATTGATATCATTCTAATAGAATCATTCGAAAATACCTTGAACAGGATATTTTTTTTTTCTAATTTTCGTTCTCTCCAAATCTTGTCCTATCTTAGTGTCCGCCAGTCTCCGAGCTAAGGACCTATACGGTTCACTTTTAGTGAATGTAACACATATTTTCCACCTGCCAATCCTAAAGTCGCCCATCCCCATCAGCCCGAAAGGGCCATATCGGGGCCTCGGGCGACCGGGGCCCCCTCGTTTTTTCTTTCTGGTTCGCTTTATCCCGTTCGTGCCTTTTTAAAAGGGACCCCTATGGTTGTGAACGGATTCGTGCCTTTATCTCATGGTAAAACGAACAGCGATTCAGGACAATCTTAAAAAAATCTTGATGTGGGGTGGTGCCATAAGTCCGTGGTTTGTACAATGGTCCGGCTATGGACGGAATCAAACCAACGGCTGTAAATATCACTTCACTGTGAACTGGACGTTTGGTACACCAGACTGACCCGCACGATTGGGTTTTTTTCCTAACCGTTCGGTCTTTTCTTTATCAACTATTTGAACCGGGACACCCCGAGTAACATTAATCTTTTTCCCTTTCGTGACCGTCAACGATTTCCCCTTTATTTTTATAATGACATCATCGCCCGGACTGAACGGGAATGCCGAATCTTTAGATACCGCCGATGGGATATAGATCACGAGCCTTCCCCGGATGTGCTGATAGACCCGGCCCTTTCCTTCGAGTGGCATTATCTTCCCCTCATTCGTGACATGCTGATAAATCATATCAACATATTTAACAAAGGAATTAACCAAAGGATTGCACCAAGTTTTTAATAGGACCAAACCTTTAGGTCATTGGGGAAATCATGAAGTTGAAAGAATTATTGAATCTGCTGGACCGAATATTAAAGGACGTTGCTCCAAAATCAAGCCTGTACTCGTCATGCTTGCGGGAGCACATGGCCAAGACCCACAAAGACCTTCTCGATGAGGAGGTCAGTATCGAATAAAAAAAGAAAGGCCCCCGGTCTTCCCGAGGGTCCCGTCCTCATCTTTCCCAAACCAGGATTTCGCCCTTTTTCATCGGGCCCCGATGTCCTAATTCGAGAGGATAGAGAGATATCTTTCCGTCATATACGGGCGCGACGGGATTCGAACCCGCAACCTAAGGCTTAGGAGGCCTTCGCCATATCCTGGTTAGGCCACGCGCCCTCCCGGTCTGAATGCCAATAACACCCTTCCTGTAAATAAAATTAATCAAGGTGCTGAAAGGCCCTCCTAATGAATTCCTTTAATATTATTATAGGGAAATATATATAAAGAGTAAGGTTGTTCAGAGAAAAGAAAGCTATATATATAGCGGCCCATTAAATTGATATCAAAGACTTCCCAGGGTCATCAAGGGCATTATCTTCGGAGGGGGAGCCAGGATGACGAGCCCGAATCTCCAGAGCAGTCAACAGGTCGAACAGCCAGCGGTACCGGGGAAGACGCACCACGGAGCGGCCTCAGGCAAGAAGGGCAAGCCCCGGAAGATACTCATGCCAAAGGAGAAGGCCAAGGGGCTGAACCTTGAGGACCGGCGGAAGCATTTAGAGATCACCAAGGTAAAAGAGATCGACGACCCCAAGCTCGAGGAGATCGAGACCGTCGCGATCTGGGACCCTTACAACTACGTCAGGATACTCTACAACCGGCAGACCAACGAGTACATCTACGAGGCCATAGAGCCAGAGCTCACCCCAGACGAGGTGTCGACCCTCGAGTTCTTGAAGGCGGCCCTCATCAAGACCATGGAGTACCACTTCGACATCGTGAGGTCCAAGAAGAAGGACAAGGAGGCCTACATCCGGAGCGCGGCCACCTCCATCCTGTCGAGCATCAACCTGCGGCTGGACGAGTCGGTCAGGGAGCGACTGATGTACTACCTGATACGCGACTTCGTGGGCTACGGTATCATCGAGATCCTAATGACCGACGAGATGATAGAGGATATCTCCTGCGACGGCCCTAAAATCCCCCTATTCGTCTACCACAAGAAGTACGAGTCCATGAGGACCAACATCCAATTCGACGACGACCGCCAGCTGGACTCGTTCGTCATCGCCCTGGCCCAGAAGTGCGGCAAGCACATCTCCGTCGCGGACCCCATGCTCGACGCCACCATCCCAGACGGCAGCCGTCTCCAGTGCACGCTGGCGCGAGAGATAACGACCAGGGGTAGTTCCTTCACCATAAGGCGTTTCAGGGAGAACCCCTTCACGCCGCCCGACCTGCTGAGACTGAAGACCTTGTCGGCGGAGATGATCGCCTTCCTATGGCTCGCCGTGGAGCACGGCGAATCCATGCTGCTGTGCGGCGGCACCGCCTGCGGCAAGACCTCGACGCTCAACGCCATCCTGCTGTTCATCCCGTCGAACATGAAGATCATCACCATCGAGGACACGCGAGAGATCAACCTCCCGCACGAGAACTGGATAGCAGGTCTCGTGAGGGCCGGGTTCGGCCAAAAGGACGAGCACGGTAAGGTGCTCGGCGAGGTGGACATGTTCGAACTACTGAGGGCGGCCCTTAGGCAGAGGCCGCAGTACATGGTCGTCGGAGAGGTGCGAGGCACCGAGATCTACACCATGTTCCAGGCCATGGCCACCGGCCACACCGTGTATTCCACCATGCACGCGGACTCGGTCAAGTCGATGGTCTACAGGCTCGAGAACCCGCCGGTCAACCTGCCAAGGATCCTGCTGTCGGCCCTCAAGATCGTCGTGCTGCAGTCCCAGGTCAAGATCGGCAAGGGCACGGCCCGGCGCGTCAGGGCCATCGTCGAGATCGTCGGCATCGAGCCCGAGACCAACGAGCTCATCACGAACACTGTCTATCAGTGGAACTCGGCGGACGATTCCTTCCAGTTCAACGGGCACAGCTTCATGTTCGAGCGTATCATGGCAATGAAGAACCTGACCACCGGCCAGATGAAAGAGGAGTTCAAGAGGCGGGTGGAGATAGTCGAGTGGATGGGCAAAAGGAACATCAGCCACTATCGTGACGTGTTCAAGATAGTGGCCGGATATTACAAGGACCCAGACCTTACCATAAAGAGAGTGAGGACTGAGTTGTATGGCAAAGGACCAACAGCAACCCCAGCGAAAAAGTAGTGTCGTCAAGAAGACGAGCACCTCGGATAAATCGAACGTCTTCAGCCGCTACGACACGAACCTCAGGGACTATACGAAGAAGCAGTCAGCGAAGGCTGTCGGCGATGAGCAGGTCGTGAAGCCCCATACCGTCCGGCTATCCAAGGGGGTCGTCCCGTACCACGAGGTGCTGAACCCCTATCAGCAGTTCGCCAAGAAGACCCTCGGCCCCGTGGCCGAGAGGTACGTGAACAAGCTTGGCGAGACGGCGCTCGAGCTCATATTGCTGAAGGCCCACTACAAGATGAACGTCGTCGAGTTCTATTGCGTCGCCTGGATGAACACGATAATAGCATCCATAGCCATTGGTGTGGTCGTAGCGTTCATGGCCCCGCTGCTGCTCTTCCTGGGCCTGGGCCTCTCGTCATCGCTGGCCTCCCTCGCGCTGCTGGCGGCCATCCCGATCGTCTATCTTGCCTCGAACTCCCTCCCGAAGTCGGCGGCGAACGGCAGGAAGAAGAACATTGACAAGCGCATTGCGCATGCGATGAGCTTCGTCTCGACGTTGGCCTCGGCCGACGTCAACATCGATGTCATATTCAAGGAGCTGGCCAAACAAGCCATGTACGGCGAGATACAGAAGGAGGCCCAGTGGATCAACAGGGACGTCGAGCTCCTCGGCAAGGACATACTCACCGCGCTCCGCGACGGCGCCCTCCGGTCCCCATCCATGAAGTTCCAGGACTTCCTCCAGGGCGTGGTCACGACCACCCTATCCGGCGGTCACCTCAAGCCCTACTTCGTCATGAAGACCGAGCAGTTCCAGAGGGAGGCCTCCATGGAGTCGAAGAAGAACATGGAGACATTGGGCATGCTCGCAGAGTCCTTCGTCACGGTCGTGGTCGCCATGCCCCTGTTCCTCATAGTCATGATGTCGCTGATGGGGATGATTGGGGGCGGATCATCGTCCCTGACCTTCCTGTACATCATCGTCTACGCCATGATCCCCATGTCGCAGATAGGATTCATCATAGTTCTCCAGTCCCTGACAGAGGAGGTGTAGGCTCATGGCAAAGAAGGACGTGATCATCCGGCTAGGCGATGTCAACGCCATGAAGGCAGCCTACGCACCCAAGATCGAGAGGAAGGTTGACTGGAAGAGAATAGTCATGGTGACCGTGGTCGTCGTCGGCCTGCTATTCGGTCTCCTCGGAAGCTTCAAGATGTATGACGATTACTTGACCGGCAAGGCGATGACCAAGTGGAACAAGAACAATGCAGATTTCATAAGCGGTGCTAGGAAACTTTCTCCAGGCCCCAAGCCCGAGCCGACCCTGGACACCGGCCCCGTCCTGGGCCTGGACCTTCTGATAATAGCGTGCCTGGGGACCGTCGGGCCCTTCGGCTTCTATACGAGCAGCGCGCAATCGAAGGTCAAGGATGTCGAACGGCGTCTCCCCGAGTTCCTGCGTGATATAGCCGAATCCGGCAGGTTCGGCATGACATTGGCCGCATCCATACAAGCGGCGGCCAAGGGCAAGTACGGCCCGCTGACGCCAGCCATACATCGCATGTCCTACCAGATATCCTGGGGCATCTCGGCCACCGAGGCCCTGAGGCTCTTCAAGGAGGACCTGAACACGCCCCTGACGAGCCGTGTCTGCGGCGTCGTCATCAAGGCTGCGTCCGCCGGCGGCAACGTGTCGGACGTGCTGACTTTGGTCTCCACCGATACGAAGGAGGCCCAGTACTCCGAGGACGATCGGAGGATCGGCATGTTGACCTACATCGTCGTCATCTATGTCGCATTCTTCGTTTTCCTTGCCACGGTCCTGATCCTGAACTTCGTGTTCATCCCCCAGATGGAGGGCGTTCTCAAGTCCCAGGCCTCATCAACCTCCGCGGGCGGCTCGTCGGAGATGGCGTCGTCAGGAGGCCTCAACATGGCGGGCCTGACGACGGAGAACATCCAGGCCATCAAGGGCCTCTATCTCGCGGCGGCCATCATACACGGACTGGGTGACGGCGTCGTCGCCGGTGTGCTGGACACGGGCAAGGTAGCGAACGGGCTACGGCACAGTTTCCTGATGGTGCTGATAGCCTATATGGCACTGAGGGCCACCGTGTAAGAAAGGAGGTGATGGCATGGCAACCGAGCAGAAGATGATAAACAAGGAGACTTTCAAGGAAAAGATGATGAAGGCCCTTGTTAAAAGCAAGTCCCGGCGGGTCTACCTCCCGAAGAAGCACGGCATCGAGGCCCTCGAGGCCAAGGGCAAGGTGCGGGACACGGAGCTGCCGACGACCATACCTCCCATAATCGACCCCAACGTCGAGGAGGTCGAGGTAAGGCCCATCAACGAGCCCTATACCTACGTTCGGATATCTTACAACAAGGATATGAACGAGTACCTCTACGAGGTCATCGAGCCCCAGCTGGACGACGACGAGAAGGATATACTCAAGAACCTCAAGGAGACCCTGAAGCGGACGCTCGAGTACAATCTGGATGCCGCGAGCGGCGCCGAGAAGGAGGAGTACCTGAGGAGGAGCATCGATGCATTGCTCATATCCATCGGCGTCAACATGAGCCAGCTCAGTAAGGAGCGCCTCCTCTACTACCTGATCCGGGACTTCATAGGCTACGGCAAGACGGACGTCATGATGATGGATCCTCAGATAGAGGACATATCCCTCGACGGGACGCGCGTGCCCCTGTACATATTCCACAGGAAGCACCAGTCCATGCGTTCCAACGTCATGTTCGAGACCGACGAGGAGGCGGACGCCTACATCATCCAGACGGCCCAAAAGTGCGGTAAGAACATTTCCGTCGCGGACCCCCTGCTCGACGCCACGATGCCAGACGGCAGCCGTCTCCAGGCCACATTGGCAAGAGAAGTCACGACCCGAGGGAGCACCTTCACGGTGAGGCGGTTCAGGGACAACCCATTCACGCCCGTCGATATGCTCCGGTTCAAGACGATGTCACTGGACATAGTCGCCTACCTGTGGCTCGCCATAGAGCACGGCGAGTCCATGTTCGTCGTCGGCGGCACGGCCAGCGGGAAGACCACGACGCTCAACGCCATCCTGCTGTTCATCCCGCCGCAGGCCAAGATTGTGAGCATCGAAGACACGCGAGAGATCAACATCCCGCACGAGAACTGGATCGCGGGCCTTACCCGAGAAGGGAGAGGCAACACGGCGGACATAGACATGTTCAGCCTTCTCAAGGCGGCCATGAGGCAGAGGCCCCAGTACATGATCATAGGCGAGGTCCGAGGCGCTGAGGCCTATAACTGCTTCCAGGCAATGGCCACAGGCAAGACCGTCTACAGCACCATACACGCAGACTCGGTGCGCAGCATGGTCCACAGGCTCGAGAACGCCCCCATCAACCTCCCGAGGCTGCTTTTGTCCAACCTGAACCTCGTCATGCTGCAGGCCGCGGTCAAGGTCGGCAAGACCATGGGCCGGCGAATAAAGGCCCTGGTGGAGATCGTCGGCATCGAGCCCGAGACCAACGAGCTCATCACCAACACGGTCTACACATGGAACCCGGGCGAGGACGTCTTCGTCTACAGCGGGCACTCCTTCCTATTCGAGAAGATCCAGTCCGCCAAGAACCTGACCTCCGAGCAGATGAAGGAGGAGTTCCAGCGGCGCATCGAGATCCTGAAGTTCATGGTCAAGACCAATGTCGATAACCACAAGGAGGTCGCGAGGATGGTCTCCGGTTATTACAGGACGCCCGAGGCCATCATGCGCGAGGTCTACATGAAGCTCTACGGGTCACCTGACGGGCCAAAAGGGGCAGGCACGGCCGGCCCGGACCTTTCCCCGGATTCCGTGATGCCAAAGGCGTAGGCCCAAGGCCAAAACGATCTATCTTTTTTTAAGCTTTATTCTATAAATCATTATTATTATTCCAACAATTAAAATAAAAATATCGACCCCCGTCCCAAAGAAAAAAAGAATTTTATTATTTTGTATCAATGGATACAGAACAAAAAAGAAAAATAAAACGGAAAAAAAGATACATATCAGGGAAACAAGTAATAATTCATTTTTACGCAAAGGTCGATGATCATCATTATTAAATAAAATTCTTTCACCCTCTCGTATTTCGAGTCCATTTTTCTATGGGTCCATCAGCCCGGCCCTTTCCAGCAGGACCTTGGTGTCCTCGTGGACCTCGTCGAGGACCTTGTCGAGCTCGGCCCGTTGGAACCAGCGGGCGATCCCCAGGTCGGAGGCGGCCTTGAGGCTTCCGCCTTTCACCTTGGCCAGGTAGTCTATGTAGACCACATGGTTTTTAACGCCCCCCTCTTCGAAGATCCTGTCAAAGGCCAGCAGGAACTCGACGAGCTCGACCTCCAGGCCGGTCTCCTCCATCACTTCCCGTAGGACGCCTTCCTTGATGGTCTCTCCGAGCTCGAGCCTCCCGCCTGGGCATATCCATTTACCCTGCCAGAAGCCCTTCCTCTCGGGAATGTGCTTCCCAAGGAGGATCTTGCCCCCGTCCATTATTAGGGCGCCCACGGCCACGAAGAACTTCACGCTGAAGACCCCTACCGGAAATCGGTCAAGCTGCTCTGGGGGTCCTTCTTCTTGTCCCCCTGGTCCTCGCCCTTGCCCTTTGGCTTCGGCGGCGGGGGCTTCTCGACGACCTTGGGTTCCTCCTTGACAGCCACATCGGTCTTCTCGTCGAAGGTGTCAATCTCGTCCTTGTCGTCATCTCCCTTGCCCCGGCTTGCGGCCTCGTCAAAGACCCTGTTGGCGTAGTCCATGCTGCCGGTGATGAGGCCCAGCTCGTTCTCGTCCAGCTGGAGGGCTATGACGAGCCTGGTCGCGAGCCGCCGGTCCTTCTTGAGCAGCTCCCTGGTGGTGAGCATCATGTCCCTTGCCGCGGGCGTGGAGCAGTGGAAGTAGTTCCGGAGCTTGTGCATGACCTTGTCCCGCACGGCCCGGTCCCCTTTGGACCGGCTCATGGCGATCAGGTACATGGGAAATTCGTACCTCGGGTTGGTATCATAGATGTCCCTCTTGGCCAATGCCACACCGCCAGACATCAGCTCCCGGGCGTACGACCATAGGCTGAAATTCTGCCGACGGAAGACCCTCCTCAGTAGTATGTCGGCCTTGGACAGGTATTCGTAGGCCTCAATGAGGTCTTGGGTCCTCGTGTACTCCTTCGGCAGGTTCTCGTCGATCCAGACGAGCAGGTCCTGGGGGCTCTCGTCGAGGTTGTTCACGGCCTCCTTGGCCATGGTCAGGCTCTTCATCTTGAAGATGTTTTTCAAGGCCCCATATATCTTTACGTTTGGGTCTCTGAAACCCAGCGTGTCGACGTCCTTGATGGCCAAGCTTTTTCGGCCGATGGCCAGGCCCTCCAGGTCATTGATGGCGGCCCTCAGGTCCCCTCCGGACTTTTCGGCAACTATGTCAAGGACCTTCTCTTCGACCTTGATGCCTTCATTGATGACGATTTGCTTCAGGGTGTTCCTGACCTCTTCTTTCTTCAAAAGGTCGAACCGGATGATCTTGCAATAATGCTTGATGGCCTCGCCGCGGCCCTTCGTCAGCGAATAAAGGTCGTTGACAATGAGGATTATAGGCTGGCATGTCTGGCTTAGGGCCTCGATGATGGCCTTTTTACCGCCTTTATCGCTGAGGTCCTTGGTCTCCTTATCCTCTTCCTTCTTGTCCTTGCCTTTCTTCTTTTTCTTCTTCTCGGTCGAGGCCTCATAGAGATTGTCTGCTTCGTCGAGGATCACAAGCTTCCTTCCGCCTATGTCTGCGCCGATGAACGTGCCATCATCTGAGAATGTCTCGTGGATGACGCCCATCGTCA
>Ga0315286_10004136_pt1 | contig 13870 bp, 9 predicted proteins | sample YL17G10_0_MG_FD_205038 | JGI IMG/M metagenome (GOLD analysis project Ga0315286, IMG submission 205038) | Sediment microbial communities from Yellowstone Lake, YNP, Wyoming, USA - YL17G10_0 | ecosystem: Environmental > Aquatic > Freshwater > Lake > Sediment | place: USA: Wyoming | collected... | reverse complement strand
AATGCCCCGACCGAGTCATCCCCTTTTATTGGGTGAATCCCAAGGATCCGAACGCGCTCGCAGACGCGGAGATGGCCGTGAACCAGGACGGATTTCGCGGGATCAAGCTTCATCAGTGTGTCAACGCATTCTCCTGTGATGACCCGATTCTAGACGATCTCGCCGCATTCGCCGCCCGGAAAGCTGTGCCGATTTTTATCCATCTTTATTCCAAGGCCGAGGTGAGGAAGTTCCTGGAGTGGGTCCGAAGGCATCCCGATACAAACTTCGTTGTGGCTCACTTGATCGGTTTGGAGATTCTGGCGCCCCACGCCGCCGAAATCGGCAATATTTATGTCGATATTTCTCCGGCTTATGGATCCAAAAAAGATTGGGTTCGGACGGCGATATCGATATTTGGCGCCGGTCGCGTGACCTTCGGATCCGATACGCCTTTCGGCCGGAACGGGCTCGCCCGGAATCTCGCGAAAATACGGAGCCTAAATCTCGGCGCCGGGGAAGAAGCGCAGATCCTGGGCGGAAACATGGCGCGCCTGCTTGGCCTCGAATAAGGATGGAGTCGGTTCGAGATCAGATCCCGTTCGACAAACCCAAATTTGCCGATAGACTTTCTTTCTCTCCGATTACGCCAAGGGGATCGGGTGAAACACGGAATTTCCGGTACGCGATCCGGAAAATTCGGGACATAACCCTTTCTTCCTAAAAAGGGATTGTGTACCTTGAATTTTCCAGTCATGTCCCGGAATTCCGCCCGTCTCCTATCGGCAAATTTGGGACAAATTGACTCATTGTCCCGTTTTTCATATAGTTGAATTCTCATGACGGCCCGTGCGAAAAGCCCTCCCTTTCAGGGGTTGATCCAAATCTACACCGGAAACGGCAAAGGAAAGACGACCGCCGCTTTGGGCTTGGCCTTGCGCGCCGCGGGACACGGCATGAGAACGTATATCGGCCAGTTCATGAAAGGCCAGCGGTACGGCGAGCTCGCCGCGGTCAAGCCCCTTTCCCCCTGGATCACGATCGAACAATTCGGGCGGAAGGGATTCCTCCATGTCAGCGAAAATCCCGATGACGCGGACGTCCGGCGGGCCCATATCGGTCTCGAAAAATGCCGCGCGGCGATGCTCTCAAAAAAATACCGGATCATCGTCCTCGACGAAGTCAACGTCGCCCTTGATTTCAAGCTCTTGACCGAGCCGGAGGTCCACGAATTTCTCGACGAGAAACCGGATGACGTCGAAGTCATTCTGACCGGGCGCTACGCTCCGCCGTCGCTCGTCCGCCGGGCCGACCTGGTCACGGAGATGAGAGAGAAAAAGCATTACTTCGCCAAGGGCGTCAAGGCCAGGATCGGCATAGAAAAATAAAACCATGATCGCACTGGACCGCGCGGCGTTCGAAGCGCTCGTTGAAGAAGCCCTCGACGACCTGCCGGCGAAATTCAAGAAACTGATCGACAACGTGGCCGTGATCGTCGAAGACCACCCAAGCGGCGATACGCGGAGGAGCGTCGGCCTGCCGCCCTCCTCGACCCTGCTCGGCGTCTATCACGGCGTCCCCTTCCAGCACCGCGGCCCGTATTACGGCAATCTTCCGCCCGACGTCATCGTCATCTATCAGAAGCCGATCGAAAGCATCTGCATCACGGAGAATGAGGTCCGGGAACAGGTCCGGAATGTCGTGATCCACGAAGTCGGGCACTATTTCGGTTTCAGCGACCGGGAGCTCCGGGCGATCGAACGGCAGGCTCAGGCCAAGCCGCGGAGGCCGGTTCAAAAAAGGGAGAGCTGAGATGAGCAAAGCCTTTGCCGGCATCTATGCCGCCCTCGTCACGCCTTTTGTCGATGACTCCGTCTCCATCGAAAAATTCAGGGACAATATCCGGAAATTCGACGGCTACGGCCTCGCCGGATATGTCGTCCTCGGCTCGACGGGCGAATGCGTCTCGCTTTCCGAGGACGAATCCGCCGATCTGGTCAAAGCGGCCCGCGAAGCGGCCGGAAAGGGACAACAGGTCATCGCCGGAACCGCCCGGGAATCGACGAAGCTGACCGTCGAATTCACGAATCGCGCGGCCGACTTCGGGATCGACGCCGCCCTGGTCCGGCCGCCGAGCTATTTCAAGTCCAAAATGACGGCCGATATCCTCAAGGGGTATTTCCTGGCCGTCGCGGACCGGGCCAGAGTCCCGGTCATCATTTACAACATCCCCCAGAATACGGGAATCGCCCTGGACGCCAAGCTGATTGTCGATCTCTCCGCGCATCCCAACATCGCCGGGCTCAAAGAAAGCGGAGGAAACATCGCCCTCCTCGGAGATGTGATCCGCCGCGTCCCGGACGATTTTTGCTATCTGCTCGGACATGGCAGCGTCTTCCTTCCGGCCCTTCTCATGGGCGCGAGCGGCGCAATCCTGGCCGTGGCCAACGCGGCCCCCGCACTCTGCGCAAAAATCTACGCGCTCTATAAAGAGGGACGGACGGCTGAAGCCGCCGCCCGGCAGCTCGACCTCATTCCGTTCAATAAAGCGATCATGGAGACGTACGGCATCGCCGGCTTGAAATACGCCTTGGATCTTCAAGGCTGGAACGGCGGAGACCCGCGCCGGCCGCTTCCTCCGCTTGACGCCGCGGGAAAATCCGAGATTGCCGCCCATCTCAAAAAATTGGGATTGATCGACTAATGTCAGAGTTCTCAATATTGTCACAATGTCATCGCGAAGCGCCGAAAGTGCCGTGGCGATCACTCCGGCTGGTGTGATTGCCACGTCGCAAGAACTCCTCGCAATGACTTATTTTATGATGCGATCAAAGCAGCCAGTCCCATCGATGCGGGGCGGGAAAATATAATTTCGGTCTCGGGTCATGCCCCCGGGATCGGCCGTATGGGAGAGGAGCCTCAGATGAAAAACATCGTGATGATGATCGCCTGCCTGATCCTGTTGTCCGCTTCGGCGGGACAGCAGGGCCGGCCCGTTCCCGAATGGGAGAATCCGAAAATATTCAGCGTCAACGCCGAAAAACCGCGGGCGACGTTCATCCCCTATCCCGATGAAGCCGCGGCTCTCGATAACGACAAGGCCCAGTCTCCGTTCTATCAATCTCTGAACGGACCGTGGAAATTTTTCTGGGTGACGAAGCCGGACGACGTTCCCGCGGATTTCCATAAGGCCGCTTTCGACGCGAGCGGCTGGAAAGAGATCGCCGTGCCCTCCAACTGGGAATTCCAGGGCTACGGAATCCCGATTTACGTTAACCAGACCTATGAATGGGTCAAGCCTCCCGCGCAGCCCGATCCGCCCCGCCTCCCCCATGACTATAATCCGACCGGCTGCTACCGGCGGACGTTCGACATCCCGGCCGCGTGGAAAGACAGGGAGATCCTCATCCAATTCGGCGCGGTCAAATCCGCGTTTTACGTCTGGGTGAACGGCCGCTACGTCGGGTACAGCGAAGACTCCAAGACGCCGGCGGAATGGGATATCACGCCCTATATCCGGCCCGGATCCAACTCCATTGCCCTCAAAGTCCTGCGCTGGTCGGACGGATCCTATCTCGAATGCCAGGACTTCTGGCGGATCAGCGGCATCGAACGCGATGTCGCTTTGATCGCCGCGCCCAAGGTCCGCATCCGCGATTTTTGGGCGGTCGCCGGCCTGGATGCAACGTACCGCGGCGGCACGCTCGCCGTCACCGTGGACCTCAAGAATACCATGCCATCGCTCAAGGCCGGGCCGGCCGCGGTCGAGATGAAACTCCTGGACGAGAGCGGGAATCCTCTGCTCGCTGAAACTCAATCGCTCGACATGAACAAGCGGGCCGATGGAACGATCCGCTTCGAGGCCACGGTCCCCGCCGCGAAGAGATGGACGGCCGAAACGCCGGCCCTTTATCCCCTCGTCCTCACCCTGAAGAACAAGGAAGGCAGAATCCTCGAAAGCGTCGGGGCCCGGGTCGGATTCCGGCGGGTCGATATCGTGGACGGCATCCTCCTTCTCAACGGGAAACGGATCCTGCTCAAAGGGGTCAACAGGCACGAGCACGATCCCTACACCGCCCACGTCATTTCGGAGGAATCGATGCGCCGGGACATCCAGCTCATGAAGCTCAACAACATCAACGCCGTCCGGACCTGCCATTATCCCAATGATCCCCGCTGGTATGAGCTCTGCGACATCTACGGCATTTACCTCATCGACGAAGCCAACATCGAGTCGCACGGAATGGGCTACGGCGAAAAAAGCCTGGCCAAAAATCCCGATTGGGGGCCGGCCCATCTCGACCGGACGATCCGGATGGTCGAGCGGGACAAGAATCATCCTTCGGTCATCATCTGGTCGCTCGGCAACGAAGCCGGCGACGGAGTCAATTTCGAGGCGACGTCGGCTTGGATCCACGGCCGCGATCAAACCCGGCCCGTCCATTACGAGCGGGCCGAGCGCCGTTCGCATACGGACATCGTCTGCCCCATGTACGCCCGGATCGAAGAGCTCGAAGCCTACGCTCTCAAGAAGCAGACCCGGCCTTTGATCTTGTGCGAGTACGCCCATGCGATGGGCAACAGCACCGGCAACCTCCAGGACTACTGGGATGTGATCGAAAAATACGACCATCTCCAAGGCGCGTTCATCTGGGATTGGGTGGACCAGGGCTTCGCCAAGAAAAATGAGAAAGGCGAGACATTCTGGGCTTACGGGGGCGATTACGGCCCGCCCGAGACGCCGACCGACCGGAATTTCTGCTGCAACGGACTGGTCGGCCCGGACCGCGCCCCTCATCCCGCCCTCCGCGAGGTCGCCAAAGTCTACCAGAGCGTCAAATTCCGCCGGGCCGGAGAATCGCCCGGCCGGCGGTCCGTCGAAGTCGTCAATAATTATCTTTTCACCGACCTCAACCGGTTCGCGCTCCAGTGGGAATATTTCGCCGACGGAGGCGAGGTTCTCGCCGAAGGGAAAATCGAAAATCTCCAAGTCGCCCCGGGCGAGAGCAAAATCTTTGACCTGGCCGTCCCGGACAAAGAGCCTCAATCGGGCGTCGAATACTTCCTGAACCTCAATCTGGTCACCACGAGCGACGAGCCCCTCGTTCCTAAGGGATATGTTCAAGCCAGGGAACAATTCGAAGACCTGATCATCAAGACTTTGCCCCCCGCCGATAAATCCGTTTTGCCGTCTGTTAAGCTGAGCGAAGATGAGAACAAAGCCCTCATCGAGGGCCCCGGATTCGCCGTGTCCTTTGATAAGGTCTCGGGAAATCTCACCGCCTTCGCATTCCAGGGAAAAGACCTTCTCCTTTCCGGCCCCGAGCCGAATTTCTGGCGGGCGCCGACCGATAACGACTTCGGCAACCGCATGGACAAGCGCTGCGCCGTATGGCGGAAGGCGGGAGGCGCGCGGAAACTCGAAAAATTCGAGGTCCGCCGCCTCGGGCCGGCCGAGATTGAAACGCTCGCCGTTTATGCCCTGGCCGACGTCCAAAGCACGTATCGCCTCCGCTATCGGGTCCTGGGCAGCGGCGATATCCTCGTTGAGGCGAAGCTGACGCCGATGGCCCGGACCTCTCCCGAGCTTCCCCGTCTCGGCCTCAAGATGAGCCTTCCGGCTCCGTTCCAGAGCGTGCGCTGGTTCGGCCGCGGGCCGCACGAGAACTACATCGACCGGAAATCGTCGGCCTTTGTCCGCATTTGGGATAAGGATTTTTATTATGATAAGACCATTCCGTATGTCACCATCCAGGAATACGGCAATCGCTGCGACGTCCGCTGGCTGGCCGTGACCGACAAGGACGGAGCGGGCCTCCTGGCCGTGGGCATGCCTCAATTCGATTTCTCGGCCCTCCCCTACACGACTGAAGACCTGACTCAGGAAAATCGGGGCGACAAGCATCCCGTGGATATCTCGGCGAGAGATTTTTTAACGCTCAATATCGATTATGGTCAGATGGGCGTCGGCGGCGATGACTCATGGGGGGCGCAGCCTCATCCCCAGTATCAATTGCGGGCCAGGGAATATGAATACCGGTTCAGGCTGCGGCCGCTGGCCAAAGGAGATGACCCGGCCGCCTTGAGCAGAGTCAAATTCGATTAAGACGCCCGGCGTTTTTTTCCGAGCGGAGGGCTAAAGAGCGGAAGGGAAATTCCTTCGTCCGCCCGTTTCCGCGGCCGCATCGCGGCCGCTTCCTGCGGCCGGACGGAAAAAAAGACCGTGCACCCCGCTCCGACCGTTCTCTACCCGCGTGAACCATACCCTTGGCTCAGGCCGAGCTGGCTGAAACACAAAAGGCCATCCTGCTGCCGCTGCTACCTTCCGGTCCTGACGGGATTCACAGGCGGCTCTTCGCTCAGGGCCCGGCCTTTCATCGCCGCCGATATGGAACCTGCCCGGACAAAGTCCGGCCTCGGCGAGGAATTCGACCCCACTGTAGCGGGTTGTGGGCGACAGGGCACCGCTAGCTCCCCGTCTAGCACGGTCGAACCCGGATTATACACGTCCGGACGAAAATTGAACAGACGGAGATTCCGGCTTTTTCAGAACCGGTAGGCCAGTCCGCCGCGGAGGACGAAACCGTCCCAGAATCCGGCTTCACCGAGAAGATAGACCCCTTTATAGAGCTGCGCCTTCAATCCGAAATGGAGCTGAAGGATGACAAGGACTTTCGGAATGTTGAATTCGATATCCTCGGAAAGCTCGTCAAACGTCTTCTCCTGGCTTTCCCCGATCGATTGCGACAGCCCCCCCCGCTCATAGGTCCCGGTATAGGAATAGGAGAACGTTCCCTTCAGGGGCGCGAATCCGAATCCGAAGAGAAAATACGGCCGGATGATCGCTTCAGGCCCGCCGACATCCCAGCGGAAATTGATATGAGCTGAAAAGGGGCTGGAGACAAGCTTGGCTTGGGCATCGACCGCGGCCGCGGCTCCGTTGGTGTATTCCTGTCTGGCCGTTCCTTGGAGCAAAAGTTGAAGATCGGTTTTCTCCAGGGCCAGGCCGAAGCTGTACGTGCCGGCCAGTCCCCGGGCATAGTAGCGTACTTCGCACCCGAAGTTTGAGCCTTCCGAGTCGAAGGTCAAGTTCTGGGTATAATCCAATTTGACCAGGCCGGCCTGAATCGTTCCGGATTCCCGGACGATTTCCCTCTGGATTTCCTCGCCGATCTTCTCCTTAATCGTGCCCTCGAAGAGGGTCTTAACAAGATTGATGCCCCACGACGAATAGTGAGCGCTGATCTCCCAGTGTCCGCCGACGCCTTGGGTGATTTCAAGGTCCTGGGGAGGGGCTTCGGCGGTTCCGGAAGCTTTGGTTTTTCCCGCGGCGGGCTTCGTCGTTTCCTCCTCCGTAATGATCTCTTCCGCGGCCTTTTCAGTTTTGGTTTTCGGACGTTCCGCTTCCGCTTTTTCGGGAACGGGTTTCGGCGGAACGACCTTCTCCGCGGCCCGGAGGCCGGTGTCGGCGACTCCCGACCGAACCCGCTCAAAGAGGGAGACGAATGCGCTCGGATAGAAGAGCTCGGAAATTTCTTTGTTGGGGTCGACCTCGATGACCTTCCGAAGATACTTGGTCGCGGCGCCCGTATCGCGAAGATAAAAATAGCACAGAGAGAGGCCGAAATAGGAACGGGAGAGATTCATCCGGCTTTGAGAGATCGCCGCCGATTCGAGATAGCAGCCGATGGCCAGCTTGTAATCTTCCTTTTGGTAGTAGGCGTCGGCTTGGGCCAGCAATTTCTCGACGTCGACCTCGCGGGCCTGGGCTTCCTGGGCCGGCAAAAAGCGGGGGAGGAAGGCAAGGACGAGCGCCGCGAGAACGCACGCCGAAAACCGATGAGCCCGCTTTCCTTCCATAAGGTCGATCCTCCGAACCGTTTCCATGCTACCGGACAGAGGAGGCTTTGTCAAATGAACCGGGGGCAGCGCGGCCCGAACAGTTTGACATTTTTCTCTCAAGAAAATATAAATCACTTCAAGGACAACATCGCATATCCGTATTCCGTAATAAGGAGGTCCCTGGATGAAAAAAGGATTCGCGAAAATCGCCCTCGTTCTTTTGGCCGGGCTCTGCCTTCTTGCCGCCCAGGACAGAAAAACGTTCGATGGCCTGAACCTCGGCCTGGGCAACCTCAGCCGCCTGTCACCGGCCCTGACCCGTTCGATCAGCCCCGAGAATTTAACCGGAGAGAAAGGCAAGGCCGGTATGTCGACAAACGGGCCGGCTTTGAACGCCGCTCGCGAGCTGGGTCAAGGTTGGAAAGTGTCGCCCTATGTCCGGATCAAACCCAAAGAAACTCTCGTCATGGCCGACGTCAAAGGCGAGGGCGCCATCCAGCAGATCTGGCTGACCCCGGCCGGGGCCTGGCGTTTCGCCATCATCCGCTTCTATTGGGACGGAGAGACCGAACCGTCGATCGAATGCCCCCTCGGCGATTTCTTCGCTTGCGGCTGGGGCCGCTACGCCCAGATATCCTCGCTCGCGGTCTGCGTCAATCCCGGCAGCGCCTTGAATTGTTACTGGGAGATGCCTTTCCGCAAGAGCTTCAAGGTCACGCTCGAGAACATCGCCGAAGAGGTTTTCACCGTCTATTATCAGATCAATTACGCGCTGACCCAAGTCCCCGACGACGCGGCCTATTTTCATGCCCAGTTCCGCCGGGTCAACCCCCTTCCGGCCAAGAGTGTGTATACGCTCCTCGACGGGGTCAAAGGATGGGGCCATTATGTCGGGACATATATGGCCTGGGGAGTCAATAACAACGGCTGGTGGGGCGAAGGGGAAATCAAATTCTACCTCGACGGCGACACCGATTTTCCGACCATCTGCGGGACGGGGACCGAAGATTATTTTTGCGGCTCATACGACTTTGACTCGAAGAAGGCGGACGGCACGGTCCAATACACCGAACACACGACGCCCTACAGCGGCCTGGCCCAAGTCATCCGCGGCGACGGCCACTACGACGTCCAGCAACGTTTCGGGTTATACCGGTGGCACATCATGGACCCGATCCGTTTCCAAAAAGACTTGAAAGTGACGATCCAGGCGCTGGGCTGGCGGTCGGGCGGACGATACCTGCCCCTCCAGGACGATATCGCTTCGGTCGCGTTCTGGTATCAGGCCGAGCCGCACGCCCCGTTCCCGAAGCTTCCGGACAAGGACGCGCTGGAGATCATCTGATCGCAAAAAACAGGATCCCGCGTTGCCTCGAGAAATGGGGACGGGCTGAGACTTGCCCCAAAGAAGGAGACGGCCATGACGGATGAGATGAGAGGGAAGCTGTGTCTGATCACCGGGGCGAGTTCGGGGATCGGATTCGTGACGGCTCTCGCACTGGCGAAAAAAGGGGCGGCGATCTTCATGGTCTGCCGGAACAAGGGCAAAGCGAAAAAAGCGCGGGCGGAAATTATTCAGGCCAGCGGAAACCTGGACGTCGAAATCCTCTGGTGCGACCTCGCCTCCCAGAAGCAGATCCGCGATCTGGCGGCTGCCTATAAGAGCCGCTTCAGTGGTCTCCATCTTCTCCTCAACGACGCGGCCGTCGTCCCGCGAAAACGGACCTTGACCGAAGACGGGATCGAAACCCAGTTCGCGGTCAACCATTTAGCCTATTTTCTCCTGACGAATCTCCTCCTCGAAGAACTGAGGGCGGCCGCGCCGTCGCGCGTCGTGAATGTTTCCTCCGGAATGTACGCTCGGGCCCGACTCGATTTCGACAGCCTCCAGGCCGAAAAAACATATAAAGCCATGAAGCACTACGCCCTGACCAAGCTTCTCAATATTTTCTTCACTTATGAGCTCGCCCGCCGCCTCGAAGGGACGGGGGTGACGGCCAATTGCCTGGCGCCCGGGTTCACCGCGACCGATCTGGGCCGGGATTTTTCGCCGTTTTCGCGCCTGATCATGAAAATCATGGCCCATCCCAAAGAAGAAGGGGCCGAGACCGTGACCTATTTAGCCTCGTCTCCCGAGATCGAAGGTGTGACCGGAAAATATTTCGCGAAGAAGCGAGACGTCCCGACTACGGCCTTGACTCATGACCGCGACGCGGCCCGCCGCATCTGGGAGTTCAGCGAGAAGCTGACCGGGCTGGCCTGAGAGCCCGAGCAGGAGGAAGCAATTTCCGCCTTGCGCTTTTTTTCAATGTTCTGATAGAATCAACGGCTTGTTCCTTGGATCGAGCGAGGAAAAGAGACATCATCACTGCGGATCGAAAAAGATGAAAAGTGCAAAGAATCGAGAGCCGATGGCCGAGCCGATCGAACGTCTTTGCCCTGAAGCGCCGGCATCAACGCTTCAGGGCCGGAGGGTTTTCGTTCTGGGGCTGGGATTCCAAGCCACGGACGTCGTCCTCATCGGTTCGCTTCTATTTTGCACCTCTCTCACCGTGATTTTCCAGGCGCGTCTCAAGGGCGCATGGGCGACCATCGCCACGAATATTATCGTCGGTCTTCTCTTTTGCGTTTCGATCTGGCTCCAGCAGCGGGCGTCCGGCCGCATTCTCAAGTTTGCAATCCGGATGACGGCCGCGCCGCTGATGATCGCCTATATCTTTCCTTTGGTGTCCCCTCTCCAGTTGATGATCTTCAGGAACTGGAATGACGACCTCGTCCTTAAGGCCGAACATGCCGTGTTCGGCGTCCAGCCCATTATTTGGATCGAAAAATTCATCTCCCCGGCGCTGACGGAATGGTTGATGTTTTCGTATATCATCTATTTCATCCTCTATCCGCTTCTCTGCGGCATCCTCTATTTCAAACGCGGCGAACGGGGCATGGAAGAGTATCTGTTCAGTCTCGGCCTCGCCAATTTCCTGTGCAACCTGGGCGCCGTCCTTTTTCCGGTGGCCGGGCCGCTCTTTAAGATCGCCGATCAGTACACCGTCCCCCTCAAGGGCTATTTTTTTACGTCCCTTGGCGAGTATGTCCGGAACAACCTCCAGGCGATCGGCAGCAGCCTTCCCAGCCCGCACTGCGCCTCGGCAACGGTCATGTGGATTATGGCTTACAAATACCACCGGCCGACGTTTTATGCCCTCTCCCCCATCGTTATTTCCATCTATATCGCGACGGTCTACTGCCGGTATCACTATGTATCGGACTCCGTCTTTGGAATTCTCACCGCCCTCGGCACGCTTCTCATCATTCCGTCGTTAGCGAAGGCTTGGGACAGGAGAGCCGACCGGCAGCGGTGAATTGACGTCGGCCGATTTCACCGATAGCTTCGAGATTTCCCCTTTTTCGATGCGGGACGAAGCGCGCCTGGGGTGACTCGAACACCCGACCAACGGTTTAGGAAACCGCTGCTCTATCCAAACTGAGCTACAGGCGCGTGTTTCACCTAAGTCCTTTGAGAATATAGCCTATCGTCCATGAATTTTCAAATTTCCGAATTATGAAAATGTCGCCAAAAAAGGCCGGAGCCTTTGCCGCCGTTCGCAACCAGCGGCGGACCGGTGTCGGTGTCGATCATAGCCCCGGGAGATGGGCCGGGGATCGATACCCTTTACTCGGGTAAAACCTTCACTTATAATTCAAAGAGCGCGATGAGCATCAAAACCGTCGAAAAAATCGGCGACGTAAAAATATGCGGCCATGGGTCGCCGGGCGGAAAAGGGCTCGGTTTGGCCAGGATCAACGAATACCCAATCCCTAAGGTCAGCAAACTCAAAACCCGCATCCTCACGACGACATTTTATGATCGTTTTAGGGACCTTGGCGGAAAATTCGGGAGAGAAGAATCGGACGTCCTTTGTTCGATTTTAAACGAGTTGGGAGACGTCCCGATCGGCGTTCGTTCTTCGGCGACGAATGAAGCCGCAACGTCCAGCGGGGGAACGGCCCTCATTCACTCCGGAGAATACACCTCCCACATGCTCCCCAACAACCATCCGGATGCTCAAATCCGTCTCCATCAAGTTCGACAGGCGATCGCCCACATCTTTAATGATTTTGCCCGAAAACAGCCTGCATCGAGCCGAGAAAAAATGGCTATCATCCTGAATCCGATCCCTGGAATTTTCGACGACACCCTGGCCGGTCCCTGTTATTACCCTTATATTTCGGGCGTCGCTAATTCATATTTTCCTCATGCCTTGAAAACACAGGATCCTAAAGAAGGTGTGGCCCGGATCGCCTTCGGCCACGGCTACGCGACCGTTTTGGATGATTTTCCCGTCATTTCCATGGCCACCATAAAAAATCCTATTCCTCTCAAATTGCTCCAAATCGGAAATGGACAGCAATACTTTTACGCTCTGGACATGACCAAGAACAGGGAGCTCAAGGGAGAGGAATTGGAAACCATGAAAAAATTGCACGTCAACTTCGCCAACTACCACAAAATAAAATTACTGGGAATTCACAACAATTTCATTACCATCGAGGAGCTCATCCAGAACGATCATTTTCGATTCAAAACGAGTCTTATCGAGATCATGGAAACCATCTCGGCCAGAATCTCCGCCCAGTTTCAAATCGAATTTGTCTTTAATATCAACTTCGCCAAAAAGGATAAAGAAGACGGAATGTTTCATGTCGTCCAGCTCACGCCGCTGCCGGAGTTGAAGGTCGATTCCATCCCAATTCCCCAAAAGGCCAGCCATGTCTATCTCTCGATAAAAAACTCTCAAGGCCACGGTATCATCAGGGACATTCATTTCGCCGTCGTCATTTCCCCCTTTGTTTACAGCAAAGACATGCATGATGCCGTTCGCGACAAAATAAGCGCCATCAACCGCCAGATGCACGAACGTCATGAGCATTATATCTTGATCGTTCCCGGACGATTGGGCAGCAAAAACAAGGACTGGGGGATTTTCGTGGATTACGGGGATGTCGACCGAGCGGCGGCCATTTTTGAATACGGCGTCGACATCGCCGGCAGAGCGGAACCCCTCCCAGAGGACAGCCAATCAACTGGCGGAATCTATGGCAGCCATTTTCTTTATATGATCCAGGGCGGTTATGATGAGGACCAAAAAAAGCTTCAAACCCGGATGTTTGGGACACAAGGGACTCATTTCTTGACCAACCTCATGGGAAATAACATCGTTTACGGCTATATTGCGCCCGGTCGCGACAGGATAGATCCCTGGCTCTTCACCTCGGTTCAACCCGACGAGGCCCTCTCCCTCCTGTCCTTTCCCCATCCGGCAACGCTTTATGCCGATTCCATCCATCACCGCTGCAAGGTCATTATCGAAAATGTCGGTTAAAAAGCCGGACGAGGAATTTCCCTTCATCCCGAGAATCATCAATCCGGCCAAGATCGAAAAGGCCGTCATTCTTTCCGCGGAAACCCGGATCCGGGAATCCTCACAGATCCTGAACGAAAATATGCCCTGGATCAAAACCGAAATTTTCTCCTCGCCCCAATCCGTTTCCCGGATCAAATCCGGCCAGCTCACGGTCTTCCTCTTCGATGACACCGCTCTGCCCCTCGTTGATTCCGATAGAATTCGAAAGAATAATCCGGGTTGTGTCGTCATCCTTCTTTCGGCGAATCCCTATATTCATTGTTCGCCTCCCCAGCTCGCTAAAACGCGATATCCTTACTCGGCTAAAGCCGATCTCATTTTTGCCTACAGCATAACAAGTCTCGTTCCCCCGCTCATCATTACTTCCGTCGTCAGGGCGGCCGAAGATCTCATCAATATCCGAAAATCATCAAAAGTCCGGCGATTCATCTTTTTGGTGGTGGATGACGAACCGCGATGGCTGTCCCAATTTTTGCCGACCCTGTACACCATCATCGGCCAACGGGCCGATGTGATGATCACCCGCACTTATGAAGAAACGCTGAGTTTTTTATTCGGGGTGAAGGACGAATCTCGAATCGACAGAGACGAATATCAAACGCTCGGCCATGGGGATGATGTGGTCT
>Ga0315286_10004135_pt1 | contig 13874 bp, 11 predicted proteins | sample YL17G10_0_MG_FD_205038 | JGI IMG/M metagenome (GOLD analysis project Ga0315286, IMG submission 205038) | Sediment microbial communities from Yellowstone Lake, YNP, Wyoming, USA - YL17G10_0 | ecosystem: Environmental > Aquatic > Freshwater > Lake > Sediment | place: USA: Wyoming | collected... | reverse complement strand
AATTGGCGATCAAGGTCATTGCCCGCAATGTGGTGCAGCCTGGTGACATCGTGGCTGACCAGCGGGTGGAGACGGACTGCCTCCCCGCTCCCTCCGCTCGACGCCGGGGGGCAGAGTTCGGACGCTCCCGGCACGCTCCGCCTTGCCTGTCGACGGCGGTCGCTCACCTCCGACGTTCGGAGCGGTGTGCGTGAACTTCGGGCCCTGTCTGGCGACGGTCTGTGGCTTTTCCTTTTCTGAGGGCTTCGATTTTCCGCTTCCCGCAAATGGCGGAATCTGCTCTCCTGCCGAAGTAACACCGAACCGTCGCGAATCACACGCTTCACGGATGCCGGATTCGCTGCTGGCGTGCATGGCGTGGGGTGGCGCTCGGTGAGTTCGGTGCCGGCGTTTCGAGCGCATACTCTCCAACGCGCACCCAATAACAGTGAGTATGGCAGAAGCAATCGGACAACTGATCGGACAGCTGATCGGCGAGCTGATCGTCTCGGGTATCGCGGCCCTCATCGGCGCGGTTATCCTCCGACTTGCAGTCCGCAGGGTGGCGGGTTTTACCCCGCCGTACGGCAAGGCCTGGCTCGCCTGCTATCTGGGCTTCGCAGCCTCGCTGATCGTCAGCTCTGTCGTTGGCCTGTTTCTCGGCGCTGCCGCTGGTCATCGTAATTCCACCGCAACGATCCTGCTCATGGTTATTGGGTTCTGACGTGGGGTCAAACCATAGTCTTGACCCACTGACGGTAGGGGACAGCGGGCGGTGCAAGAGCGAACCGGGCAAGCCGGCGATGGCGGCGCTGTTGCGACGGGAGACGACCCTGCCGGTGGGATGGATCGCAGATCGGCTGAGGATACGGACTCGCAAGAGCATGAGCAGCAAACTGCACCGATGGAGAAGCGCGACACGGAGACGGGTGCGACCCGGGCCAAGACTATGGTTTGCCCCTCCGCCGGATCGATCCGATGCGGGCGCTGAGGAATGAGTGAGTCAGTGCACGTTCGGTCACCGCCAGAAGTAATGCCACGTGTAGTCCAGCTCGACGCCTTCCTTCGGCTCCAGATTGAGCTTCCACGTGACGCGGCCGATGCCGTTGAAGTAGTTCCACCAGTGGGGCCAGCCATACCAGCCCCACCAGTACGGCTGGTCTCCGCTGCCGAGGGAGTCGCCGTTTTCGAACGTGTTGATCTTCTCTACCACACCGTTGTGACCGGCGGTGTCGGCGACGCCCAGGACGAAGCGCGTCACTTCCAGTTCCGTCGGCTGCGCGCGGTGGCTGGTGATGCTGATCTTCCCCGCCAGATCAACCCGCGAATAGGAGTTGCCGTTCTCGCTGACGGCGTTGGGCGTGCGCTTGGTTTCGAGGTCGTTCTTCTTCACCTGGATGTCCACCGCGGTCGTGATCGCGAGGTCGGTGCTCGCGCCGATGGCGGTGTAGGTCATCATCCCCTGGGCCAGCACGCGGCCTTCGCGAAGCAGCAGCGCCGGCGCGGTGGTCAGCGGGTATTTGCTCGTGTTCGTGAGCCGAACCTTGTGCATGACCTTGGGCGCGTTGAAGAGCTTGGCCAGTTCGCGCTGCTGATCGGTGTTGAGATTGTTGAGATTGCCGCGCACTTCCGGCGGGGGCGCGAAGGGCAGCTCCAGCGTGAAGACGTCCGTGTAGGGCAGCGTGAACTCCGCGACCGGCACGACCATGCGCTCGCCTTTCTTCAACGTGACATGCTGGACGCTGAACACGAACAAATCCTCGCTCTTGGTCGAATCGCCGAGCTCGGGCCCGGGCACGCCGCCGGTGCCGCCGGCCTGGTCGGCAGAACGAACGTCGCTCATGCGGGCGGATTGCGACATGATGGCGTTGCTGAAGTTGAGGGCGACCGCGCTGTTCCGGAGCGAGGTGTCGTTCTGGAAGTACTGCGACAACTGCGCCAGCGTCTGCTGAAGCGCCATCGGATCGAGCGTGTCCTTGAAGGAAAACGTCGGCACGCCGATGACGAAGTTGACGGCGACATCGTCGAGGTCGGCCAGTTCGTTGAGGAGCGTGGCCTGGAGCTTTACGACGGCGTTGCCGTGGCCGTCGAGCGAAACCTTGTAGCTCGGAATCCAGCGCACGCCCTTCTGCAAATAGAACATGCCGACGTTGGCGGACTTCGCCGGTTTCGCCTTGCCCCAGTCGAGCTTGAGCGTGAGCAGATTGCGGAATTCCTCATTGGCGCCGGTGGGTTTGGGCGGGCCTTTGAAGGTCACTTCTTCAATGCGGTCGATGCTCACCGCCTTCACGCCCGCGGCGGTTTTCAAGAGAATCAGGCTGCCCTTCTCCGGCAGGCGCTCGGCGGTGTTGGGCGGGCTCGTCGCGGCCAGCTCCTCCGAACTGCGCGTCGGTATGCCGACAATGGTGGCCTCGTACCGGTTCGTGCCGCGTTCGGTGATGACCGCCTCGGCGTCGACGTTGGCCTCCAGCAACTCGCGCAGGCTGAGCGCCGTCCGCTCGACCGCCACGCGCTGCTGGCCCGCGACGATAGCGGTGAGCCGCGCGCCTTTGTCCGCCGCGTACGGCCAGAAAGTCCCGATGACTGGCGCGGGCAAGCTGTCCATGACGACGTGGCCGGCGGTGTCGGTGGGCAGCGCGCCTTCCTGGGCGACGAAGGCGTGGCCGTCCTTGAACACGGTGATCTCTTTGATGGGCATCCGGGCGAAGGTGCCGGGCGGTGTGGCGGTGGCGGCGCGGAGTTGGGGAATGAACAACGTCTGCGCGGCCAGCAGGCCCAGCGCGAAGGTGCGGGCGAATCGAGTTTTCATGGCACCGAGAATATTACCCGGTTGCGCCGGAGTTGTCAGGCGCCGGTAACAAGTCTGTAAAAGTCTTGTACGGACCCACCGCAATCCATCAGTTAAGTCCGGCAAGGCTGCGGCCCGGAGCGCCGGTCTCCGACCCGGCGCAAGCCACACCCTTGATCCGCGCCGGGTCGGAGACCGGCGCTCCGGGGAAGCCGCGCCTGTGCGCCGAAGACTGAGGCATTACGACCCACGGCAGTTCCTCCTTGCGGCTGCGGCGGCTCGAAAACATGCTGCCGTCCGCCGCTTTCTGCCGGACGTGGACCCGATCCGCAGACGGGTGTCGTCTCCCACCGCCGCCAGCGGTTGGGCGACGATCGCGGGAGTGGTGGGCGACGTGCGGCACAGTGGGATCGAGAGCGAGGCGGTGCCGGCGGCCGCCCGACGCGACGTTCCAATTCCCGGCGGAGACTGTAGCGGACAGTCTCGGGCGGATGCATATCGTCAGCGGTGACTGAACCTGAGAATCGGAAAGGCCGATGCCATGTCAAACCCTGAACCGTTGTTGCTGCACGAGGAAATCCTGTTGCTGGCGTTGCGAGACAAGGAAGGCACCTTCGCGTCCGGCGGCTGGCATCGTCACGCGCTGGGCGGGGCGATCCTGGCTGAATTGCTGTTGGCCCAGAAGATCCGCGAGAATCCCGCCGACCGGAAGAAGCGCGTGGAGGTGCTAAGCCCCAAACCCCTGGGCGAGCCCCTCCTCGACGAAGGACTGGAGCGGATTCGCGCGGCCCGCCGGCCCGCTTCGCTGGCGACCTGGGTCGAACGGTTTGCGGGTTGGAAGGAACTCCCGCATCGGATCGCGGCCCGGCTCTGCGAGCGCGGGATTCTGCGGGCGGACCAAAGAAAGATCCTCCTGCTCTTTCGCCAGCGTATTTACCCTGAAGTCGAACCGGAGCCCGAACGCCGGCTGATCGAGCGACTCAACCGAGCCTTGTTGGGCCCAGGAACCGACCTCGAGCCGCGCACCCTTACGCTCATCTCCCTGGCTTACCCCGCGGGGCTCCTGCGGAACGCCTTTGACAAACGTGTCTTGAAGCGGCAAAGAACGCGCATCGAAGCCCTCATCGAAGGCGAGCCCGCCGGCCGGGCGCTGAAGGAAGCGATCCAAGCCGCAGAGGCGGCCGCCGCCGCGGCCTGTGCCGTGGTGGTCGTGACCTGACTGCGGTCTGCGGGAGGAGGCATCGCGTATGAACATGGTCGAGCTGGAAAACGTCACGAAGACGTTCGGTCCGACCACGGCCGTGGCGGACCTCTCGCTGGCGGTTCCCCGGGGCAGCATCTACGGCTTCATCGGCCCGAACGGTTCCGGCAAGACCACCACGCTGCGCATGATCGTGAACATCCTTCGCCCGGATCACGGCACGATCCGCGTGTTCGGTGAGGAGCTGCGCGGTCCCAGCACGAGCCGGATCGGGTATCTGCCAGAGGAGCGTGGCCTCTACCGGCGCATGAAAGTCCGCGAGGTCCTGCGCTTCCTCGGCGAACTCAAGGCGGGGCGGGCGGTGGGTCAGGAGGTGGACGGATGGCTGGAGCGGTTTGGCCTGAGCGATTGCGCGAGCCTGAAGGTGGAGGCGCTCAGCAAAGGGATGAGCCAGAAGGTGCAGTTCATCGCGGCCGTGGTCCATCAGCCCGAGTTGCTGATCCTCGACGAACCGTTCAGCGGCCTCGATCCGGTCAATCTGGACGTCTTGCGCCAGGCGGTCTGGGATCTGCGAACGCGGGGCGTGACGATCCTGTTCAGCACCCATGACATGACGATGGCCGAGCGGATGTGCGATTTCATCTTCATGATCTTCCGAGGGCGCAAGGTGCTCGACGGCACGCTGAGTTCGATCCAGGACCACTACGGCGCTGACACGGTTCGGATTCGCGCCGACGGCGGGGCCGCGCTGCTCCGAGGGCTGCCCGGCGTCGATGCGGTGGATGATAGGGGTCACATCCAAGAGGTCCGCCTGGCGCCGCAGAGCGACCCGCAGCGACTGTTGGCCGAGCTCATCCGGCGCACGCGCGTGCAGAGCTTTGAAGTTACGCGGCCGTCGTTGCACGATATCTTCGTCCGCATCGCGGGCAACGGGGCGAAGGAGGAGCAACATGCGTAAGACCCTGGTGATCGCCAAACGGGAGTACCTGGCTTCCGTCAAGACCAAGGGCTTCCTTATTGGCCTCTTCTTGGCACCCCTCCTCATGTCCGGCGGGCTGATCGCCGTGATCGGCTTGCGCGGCCAAGTGGATGTGAGTGACAAGCGGATTGCCGTGGTGGACCGATCCGGTTTCCTGGCGAACTCCCTGGTGAAGGCGGCCGAGAAGCGGAACGCCGACGAGGTGCACGACTCGAAGACCGGCAAGAAGGTCAAACCGGCCTATGTGATCGAGACGGTCGATCCCCGCCCCGAGGAACTCCCGGTGCAGCGATTGACGCTGTCCGAACGCGTCCGGAGCGGCAACCTCCACGCCTTTGTCGAGGTGGGGCCGGAGGTGTTGCACCCGGGCACGAATCGCGAACCGGCACGCGTGAGTTATCATGCCAAAGGAGCTGCCCTCGACGACGTTCGGCGCTGGCTGGAGCGGCCTTTGAACGACGAGTTGCGCCGGCAGCGCCTGGCGGCGGCCGGGATCGAGGAAGGGCGGGTCCAGGGCCTGTTCGACTGGGTGGCCGTGGAAGGAATGGGGTTGGTCGCCGCCGATCCCAAAACTGGCCAGCCGGTTGAAGCGCGCAAGAGCAGCGAATTGGAAGCGATCGCCACACCGATGATTGCGGTCGTCCTGATGTGGATGATGATCATGATGGGGGCCTCCCCGCTGCTGTATGCCGTGATGGAGGAGAAAGCCCAGCGCATCGCCGAGGTGCTGCTGGGTTGCGCCACGCCGTTTGAGCTGATGCTGGGAAAACTGCTGGGTGGCCTGGGCGTCGCGCTCACCGGCTCGGCCGTGTACTTGATGGGGACCGTTCTGGTGCTGCTGCAACTGGGGGCGGTCGGCTTCTTTCCATTCCACCTCCTGCCGTGGTTCCTGGCCTATGTGGTCTTGGCCATTCTGATGGTAGGTGGGAACTCCCTGGCCCTTGGCGCCGCCTGCAACGACGCCCGCGACGCTCAGAACCTGACCATGCCCTCGATTCTTCCGTTGCTGATTCCGATGTTCCTCCTCGGGCCGGTGCTCAAGGAACCGCACAGTGGCTTCGCGACCGTTGCTTCCCTGTTTCCGCCATTCACGCCGATCCTGATGATGTTGAGGCAGAGCCAGCCCGCCGGCGTCCCGGCCTGGCAACCGTGGATCGGCCTGGTCGGCGTGATGGTTTTCACCGGCTTGCTGGTTTATGCCGCGGCTCGCGTTTTCCGGGTGGGTCTGCTGATGCTGGGCAAACCGCCCCGGCTGAAAGAGATCCTCCACTGGGCGATTCGGGGCTAGCGGGCGGAGCAGAAAAGATGTCGGAACAAAACGGCCGGACCACGGGTCTGTCTATTATGCGGGACCGGACTGGATCGGAAAACCCGGCAGGAATGAACCCGGAAACGCCAACCAGGTTGAGGACGCGTGGACACAGGCCCGCCCGAGCCTTCACCTTGATCGAGTTGCTGGTGGTCATGGCGATCATCGGCATCCTGGCCGCCATGTTGATGCCGTCCCTGGCCCGCGCCAAAGCAAAAGCCAACCAGATCAAGTGCTTGAACCACCTGCGCCAGATGGGTCTGGCGCTGACGATGTATGCCGCGGATCACGATGGCCAGTTCCCCGCGCGCCGCCAACCGACCAACGCCTGGCCAAACAAGCTCAAGCCCTACTTCCTCGATTGGCGGGTCCTGGTCTGCCCCAGCGACCGTTTCGGGGTCACGGGCTTTTTCGCGGACGACGCCAATCCGAAGCGCAGCTTCCTGATCAACGGCTTCAACGACTATTTCAAAAAGAACTTGTTGGACAAAGAGTATCAGCAGTTCCGCAACTGGCGGTGGCCGCATGGCATGAAGGAATCGAACATCCCCAAGTCCTCCGAGACGATTGTGTTCGGCGAGAAACGCGTCGGGTCGTTCCACGTGCACATGGACATCGACCAAGGGCAGCGCGGCAACGATTTCGAGGAGATCGACCATCAGCGCCACGGACGCGGCTCCAACTTCGCGTTCGCGGACACCAGCGTCCGGCTGCTGAAGAAGAACGAGGAGCTCTATCCGGAGAACTTGTGGGCGGTGATCGAGGAGTACCGGATCGCTCCCGCCCCACCGCAGGACCTGCCGCGATGAAATCGTGGAGTTGCCCGGCTTGGCCGCTCAGCGCAGCGTTCCTTCTGCTGGGCGCCCATCGGTTGGCCTCCGCCGAAGTGTCGGCGCCGCGGGTGGTCATCAACGAGATCATGTATCATCCGCCGGACGACCGCGACGATCTCCAGTTCATCGAACTGCTCAATCCCGGCACGAATGGCGTGAACCTCTCTGGCTGGTCATTCACCAAGGGCTGCCGGTTCGACTTCCCGAACGGGACTCAGCTCCGGGCCAGCGGTTGCGTGGTGATCTGCCATGACCTGACGGCATTCAAGGCGCAGTACTCTGGAGCCACCAACGTGGCGGGCGCCTTTACCGGCAAGCTCAGCCACAACGGCGAGCGGATTGAACTCTTCGACGTCCAAGGCCGGCTCGTCGACACCGTCAAGTTCGGCGATCGCGCGCCGTGGCCGCTCGGCGCAGACGGCTACGGATCGTCGCTTGAGCGCATCTGCCCGGCGGCGTCTGGTGACGACCCTGCCAACTGGGCGTCGGCTGAACTCAAGCGTGACGATCGCATTGGCGGCACGCCTGGCCGAGCGAACGGAGGTTTCTCGGCCATCCCCTTGCCGAGTATTTCGGAGGTGTGCTTCGCTCCGGCTGTGCCGGATCGGCCGGTCCCAGTGACCGCGGCCATCGAGGACGCAACCGGTGTCCAGTCCGTGACCCTGGCGTGGTGGGTGTGGTCCGGGCTAGGCACGGCGAAGTGGGCGGAGACAGCGATGAAGCGCGTGTCTGGCGACGCGAAGCGAGGCGTCTATGAGGCCAACATTCCGGCGCAACCCGAGGGGCGGTTGATCCGGTTCACCGTCCGCGCGAAGAGCGTGTCCGGCGCCGAGCGCAATTGCCCATCGAAGACCGAGCCGCGTCCGACGTTCTCCTTCACCACCTGGGTCAACCCCAACTCGGCGGATATCCCGTTTCTGAAGGTTCTGACGCTCGGGAGCGCCTCGCCTCAGCCGCCGCCTCGGTTCCGGCCGTCTTCCACGAAGCGGGGCGCCTCGGTTCCGTTGGAACCGCGGGAACTCGCGAACGGCGCGGTGATTCACTTGCCGCGCGACCGCAAGGAGGTGCAGTTGTTCGACCACGTCCATGTCCGACCGCGCAACGGCGGCTGGAAGGTCCACTTCCACAAGGACCAGCCTCTCGATCAGATGACGGGCATCAATCTGCTGTTTGAAGCGTCGCCACGCTATGTCCTTGCCGAACCGTTGGCCTACGATCTCTATCGCAAGGCGGGGGTTCCAGCGCCCGCTTCGTATCACGTCCGACTGTGGAAAGATCAGCAACCGCTCGGTTATCATTTGCTGGTGGAACAGCCGAACAAGACGTTCCTGCGGCGCCAAGACTGGGATGAGGACGGAAATCTCTACAAGCTGCTCTGGTACGGCCAGGGCGTCGTCGGTCAGCACGAGAAGAAGACGAACCCGCACACCGGCCACCAGGACCTGGTCACGCTGGTCGAACGATTGAATGGCACGACGGGCGCGGCGCAGTGGGAGTTCATCCAGAAGGAATTCCAGGTGGAAGAGATGATCAACTATTACGCCGTCAACATGTGCATCCAAAACTGGGACGGCTTTTTCAATAATTACTTCGCCTACCACGACCTCCGCCCCGGCGGCCAGTGGCGCGTGATCCCGTGGGACGAAGACAAGACCTGGGGCGACTACGATGGCGCATCGCACCGCTACAACTGGGTCGAGATGCCGCTCACCTACGGGATGAACGGCAGCCAGTCGGCGCGCTCGTGGCTGGGCGGCGGACCGTTCGGGGGCACGGCGTGGTGGCGTCCGCCCGGCTATTTCTCGGGCCCGCTGTTGGCCAACCCGGAGTTCCGCAAGCGGTTCCTTATCCGCCTGCGCGAAATCTGCAACACCATCTTCACGCCGGAAAAGATGGGACCCGCGGTGAATGCGCTGGCGGCGCGATTGGAGGGTGAAGTCCGCGTCCGTGCGGAGCTCGCCGGGCAGGACCTCGCCGCCGCCCGGCAGGAGTTCCAGAACGACATCCAGTCATTCCACAACCAGATCACCAACCGCCGGAAGTTCATCTTGAAGGAGCTGGGGGTTGGGCCGTAGCGGGTCCGCACCCGACTGGGCGGCTCGGCACCCGCCAGAACACGCCAAGACCGGTTTGACCCGAGACCCCAGGGAGCGTAATCTGCCGGCATGACACAGGTTACCGTTTCGCTTCCGGACAAGACCAGCCTCGCCTTGAAGGTTGCCCCAAACGAGCTGGGGCGCGAGTTGCTCCTGGCCGCCGCTGTGAAGTTATTCGAATTGGGCCGGCTTTCTTCAGGCGCAGCGGCCGAACTGGCCGGCCTGCCGAAGCCCGTATTCCTCGCCAAGCTCGCGGACTACGGCGTGGCCACATTCGACGTGACCGAGGAGGAGTTGCGGAAGGAGACATCGCTTGCCTGAGGTCATCGTCGACACCTCACCGCTTCAGTATCTGCATCAACTGGGTCTGCTGAACCTGTTGCCCGACCTTTTTCGTCGCATCGTAGTCCCGGGACCCGTCATTGGCGAACTGGCTGCTGGCCGTCGAGCAGGGGTGGACTTGCCGGTTCCGGAGGTTCTGAGCTGGGTTGACGTTCGCCAGCCTGAAAGCGCCGCGGGGGTCTTTTTGGCGTGGGACTTGGGCGCACGGGAAGCAGCGGTGCTCTCTCTGGCATTGGAGTGGCTGGGGGCTTGGGTGGTGATGGACGACCGTCTGGCGCGCCAAGCCGCCCGCGCATCGGGGATTCCTCTGCTCGGAACCGCAGGGATTCTCCTTCGCGCCAAGCGGGCCGGTCGCCTTGCGTCCGTGGCGCCAGCCCTGGACCGCTTGAACACCCTGGGATTTCGACTGAAACCGGCGACGCGACAGAGGATTCTCATGCTCGCGGGAGAATAGGTTTCCCCAGAGACAGACCGTATCTTTGCGGGCAACGACGCGCGCGCCGCCGGTCAGGCGAGCAATTCGTCCGAGACGTCCAACTTCTCGAAGAGGCGACCCAACGCGACGACGCCGGCCGCCGCCTCCGCAGCGAGCACGAGCGCAGCCCCCGACGCGGCCAGTGGCACGACCAGCATCAGGCCCAAACACAGACGCCCCACAAAGAAGATAGCGGTGAAGACCAGGGCTGGTAGGAGCAGCACGAGCACGAGCCCCAGCATCTGGGCGAGCATGAACAGCATCCGCTGCCCCATCGCCTCGAAACCCTCTGCCCGGCCCGGGCCGGTGCGCGTCCACGACGGGAACCAGAGCACGCCGGCATTGATCAGCAGCAGAGAACTCAAGTTGAGAAACGGCGCGAGCAGTCCCACGCCCACGCCCCAGGTCAGCCGGTCAACCAGACTGAGGCTGGGTCCCCCCCGCGGCGCCGAGAACAGCACGACCGCCAGAGCGATGAGGAACCATTGGGCCGCCGTAAGGAGCGCGGTGGGCGCGAGCAACTCGCCGAGCGCGATCTGCCAGCCGCGCAGCGGATAGGTCTTGAGCAGATCGGCATTGCCCAGATCCTGACGGAAGTCGAAAGGGACCAGTTGCGTCCCCACCAAGAAGACAAAGGGTATCAGACCCAAGAGCACCGCCCCGAAAATCTGCAGCACCGGCAGACCTGGCTCGACCGTTTTCAACACCGCACCGCCGATCAGCAGGGTCAGGCCGGCCACGGCCCAGAAGCGCAGCGAGACCGCGCCCGCGGCGGCGATGAGGTTCTTCCACAACAGCGCGACCATCCGCCAGCCGCCCGGCCGAAGCGGGAAGAGAGGGGTGGCCCGGCGCGCGCCTGGCCCGGCCAGTTGCCATTGGCCGGAGCGCATCGCGGCCATCGTCCGGGCCCGCTGCTGCGCTCGTGCCAGCGAAGCCTCCTCGAACGAAACATCGGAGCACACGACCCACAGGTAGTTGAGCACGAAGAGGCCAAGGGCCGGCGCGGCGGCCAGAGCGAATTGCGCCGCGTCCACCGCGAGCATCGGCCGGATGAGCAGGCGGAACGGGAGGAGAATCCATGGCACGGGGCCGGACGCAGCGGCCCGTTGGGCGTAATCAGTCAGGCGCTCCCGATCCGTGAGCGCCTCCAGCGAAAACGCCGGCAGGGAGGTCCAAGCCCATCCCAGCACCACTGCGCCGAGCGCGGCCACCACTCCGAGCACCGCCAGGCGCTGCCGTCCTCGCGCCACACCCCGATCCAGCCAGCGCGTCCGCGTAAACGACGCCCCGAGGAGGTGCAGCTCCATCGTGGAGAGGACCAGCCACCAGCCGATCCAGTGCATCCAGGCCGGGGCCGTTGCACCCCGCGCGCTGAAAAAGGTCATGAACAGCGCGCTGAACGCGATTCGCAACTGCGATTTCAGCAGCTTGCCGTGTATGAGCGTCCGGCGCGGGACCGGCGCGGGAAAGAGGAACGCGATCTCCGCCTCGGTGAAATCCAGCGCCGCGCGGCCCTTCGGAAACAGCCAGCCGGCCAGCACGAAGAGAACCAGGGCAAACGCGCCGCCGAGCTCGAGGAGGGATCGCCCCACCCCCTCCGGGAGCCACGTCGTCGCCGCTCGTGGTGAACTGCCCGACGGCGAGAAGAGAAACGGGCGCAGGAAGAAGAACCAGAAGTAGGCGCCGCCGACCAGTGCACCCGCCAGGTACTTCGGCCGCTTGAGCCGTGCGCACTGGCGCCGGAGCCGGTTCGCCAGCGACCGCGAATACAGGAAGACCAGGGCCGAGATCATGGTGCCGGCGGGGCGTCGGCCGTCGCGCGGAAGAAGATTTCCTCGAGGCTGGCATCGGCGGCCGATTCGGCGAAGCGCTGGCGCACGTCGTCCAACGTGCCGTGCACCACCTTCTGCCCCTGCTTGAGGATGAGCAGGTGCGAGCAGATTTCCTCCACCAGATGCAGCAGGTGCGAGCTGACGAGGATGGCCACCCCTTCCCGGGCCCGACGCAGCAGGAGGTCTTTCATCCGTCGGATGCCATGCGGATCCAGGCCGGTCAACGGCTCGTCAAAGAACATGGCCCGGGGCTGATGGAGGAGGCCGCAGGCGAGGGCGAGCTTCTGTTTCATGCCGCGCGAGAGTTCACTCGGCAGTTGGTTGGCTTTGTCGGCCAGTTCCAACTCCTCGAGCAACTGGCGGGCGTGTGTCTCGCCATCGTGAACGTGGTAGAGCCGGGCGGTGAACTCCAGGTGCTGGCGGACCGTGAGGTAGTCGAAGAGCCGCGGCTCATCGGGGAAGTAGGCCAGGGCCTGCTTCGCCGCGAGGGGCGCGTGGGCCAGGTCATGGCCACAAATCCGAATCGTCCCCTGGGTCGCCGGAATCACGCCCGCCAGACAACGGAGGGTGGTGGTCTTGCCGGCGCCGTTCGGGCCGACCAATCCCAGGACCTCGCCCGGCTGCACGGCGAAGGACAATCCATTCACGGCGCGGAACGCGCCATAGAGCTTGGTGAGGTCAGTGACTTCAATCATGTTGGGCCCCGTTTGCGAACTTGAGCGGGAAGGTATCGGTCCCCGGCCGGCGGGTAAAGCCTCCGATGAAGCGCCTCCGGTGGAACGACGCCCGGCCGGTTTGGCCCTTGCAGTCCCGAGGACTGAATCCTATTTTGAGGCCATGAAACGACTGAGCGTGTTGCTGCTTTGTGCGGTTTTCCAGGGCCCCTTGCTGATGCCGGTTCGCGCGCAGGACGAAGCCGCCCGCGCCGCGGCTGTGGCTGACCGGGAAGCGGCCGAAGAGCGCTATCGGCGTCTCAATGCCACCGTGGAGAACCTCCTGACCGCCCAGGCCGAGCAGCAACGCCGCCTTGACGCGTTGGTGGAGGAACTGCGGAAGGTCGCTGCCGAGACGGATGCCAACCATGCCGCCACCGCCCGAGCGGAGGGCTACTACGCCACCCGCGACGAACTCAACAAAGTGGTCGAGACGATCCGGAAGCTCGATGCCCAGCGGGAGGCGGACAAGAAACAAATCCTGGAAGAGATCACGAACCTCGGCAAGTCACTGAGGGATTCGTTGACCCCGGCGCCGCGTCCAAACCGGGAGCCGCCGCCTTCGGAGAAACCCGAGAAGAAGAACGGCGCGCCGCCCGCCGATCAGGAAGGGGTTTGGTACGTGGTCGAGAAAGGGAACAACCTTACGGCCATCATCGCTGCCCACAACAAGGAATTCAAGAAGCAGGGCCGGAAGACCTCGCTCAAACTCGTACTCGAGGCCAATCCCAAGGTCGAACCCAAGTCTCTTTTCGTGGGACAGAAGATTTTCATTCCGATGGTGGCGGAATAAGCTTCGGGTCGCATGGCTCGCACTGAACGAAACGCAGGCAAAGCACTATGAGCAAATACACGGTCCTCGTCGTCGGCATGGGCAAGCGCGGCATGCACCATGCCACCGCCTTCAACGCCAACCCCAAATTCCAGGTCACCGGCATCTGCGACATCGATGCCGCGCGTCTCGATGCTGCCGCCGCCAAGCTCGGCAATCCCCAAGAAGGCACGGATGCGGCCGCGCTCGCCAAAGCCGTTAAGCCCGACGTCTTCTGCTTTTGCACCCTGCCGAATCTCCGCACACCGATGATCCGGGCCGCGCTGGACAGCGGCGCGAAACTGATCGCCTTCGAGAAACCCGTTGCGCTCACCAGCGCAGAACTGCTCAGCCTCCGCGACCTGATCCGCAAGGCCGGCGCGAAGGCCGTCGTCAGCCACCAGCACCGCTATGGCAAGCATTACCAGAAGGTGAAGGAGATCGTCGCGAGCGGCGCGCTCGGCCGCGTCCACACCGTCTATGGAACCGCCACCGGCTGGATGACCCACATGCTGT
>Ga0315286_10004134_pt1 | contig 13875 bp, 8 predicted proteins | sample YL17G10_0_MG_FD_205038 | JGI IMG/M metagenome (GOLD analysis project Ga0315286, IMG submission 205038) | Sediment microbial communities from Yellowstone Lake, YNP, Wyoming, USA - YL17G10_0 | ecosystem: Environmental > Aquatic > Freshwater > Lake > Sediment | place: USA: Wyoming | collected... | reverse complement strand
AACGAGATCAAGCATGTGGTGCGAAGCGGCGGCGGCGACCTGGAGCTTCAGCAGCGTTTGACCGGAGATATGATAAAGGCGGAGGCGGAGTCGGCCGCCCTCAAGGCCCGGTATCAGCAGCTTCAGATCGAGCTCGGCCGGGCGAACCAGGAGCTTGGCAAGATCCCCGCGCGGCAGGTGACGCTGGCGAATCTCCAGCGGCAGGTGGATGTCGCCCAGAACATCTACTCGGAGCTGCTCCAACGAAGCCAGGAGGTGGAGGTCGGCCGGGTCATGGCGCTCGGGAACGCGGACATCGTCGAGTCGGCATCCCTGCCGAGGTTTCCCGTGAAGCCGAACGTGCCACTGAACCTGACGCTTGGGATTCTCCTCGGAGGGGGGGTCGGAATCGGCGTCGCCCTCATCCAGGACCAGCTCGATGACACCGTGCGAGACCAGGGCGAAGCCGCTCGGCTGGCGGCCGCCCCGGTGCTCGGGACGATACCGGTCTTCCAGCCCAATGGTTCGGCCGCTGCCCTCGCGGCGGGCGGACCGAGCGCGATGGCAACCGAGGCCTACCGGGCGCTCCGACACTGTCTGGATTACGTCACCCAGGGAGAACGGGGGCGGGTCGTGCTGGTGACCAGCCCAGGGCAGTATGAGGGCAAGACCACGACTGTCTGGAACCTTGCCCGGGCGGTGGCGATGACCGGCCGCCGCGTCATGCTGGTAGACACCGACCTGAGGCGCGCGGGCCTGGGCCGCCTGCTCGGGATGCATCAGGCGAAGGGGATCACCGATGTGCTGTTGGGCGAAGTCGCGGTGCGGGATGCGCTCCAGAAACACACGGAGTCCGGCATTCTCTTCCTCGGCTCGGGCCGGGAGGTAGCCAACCACACCGAGCTGCTCGACTCCGAGGCGATGCGCCAGCTCTTGCACGATCTGCGCAAGGAAGCCGACCTCGTGATACTGGACAGCCCGCCGGTGCTGGCGGTTGCCGACAGCCTGGTGCTGGCGCGGCTGAGCGACGATGTGCTGATGGTGTGCGTGGCGGGCCAGTCGCACCGCCACGAGCTGGAACTCGCCCGGAAGCTGCTTTCGCGTGTCGGAGAGCACGTATCGGGCGTTGTTCTTAACAAGGTCGGCGAGAAGGCCGGGTACGGCTACAGCGGGCGCTACTACTATCAATGAAAGGGCGACAGGGCCGGCGGCGGCGCCGGCCAGCTAGTACTCGGTAGTGCGGCAGTCGCGGCTGCCGCCGGCGTGTTACGGCGGGCGTCCGCGGTATGTATGCAGTCCGCGGGCGAGGGGAGCGAGGATCAGCAGTTATGAGTGTGAGGTTGTTCACCGGGCCATGGCGTGCTCGGGGGGTATGGCATAGCGAGATGTTCGGGCGAGCGGTCGGCGCGACCGCAGCGGCAGTCCATCGCGCGGCGGCGGCACGGGCGAAGATCGCCGTGAAGGTCGCGGTTGATGTGGTGCTCATGATGGGCGCCGCTGCCTGGGCCTGGTTCGGCTCCTATGGGCAGGTCGCCAACCCGGGCGGCCCGATGCCGTTCCTCGCGGTCGTACTGTGTGCGCGTCTCCCGATCTACTTCGGCCTGAACATCCATCGCATGCCGTGGCGGAAGGTATCCAGGTCCGATGCCATCTGGCTCACCGGCAGTGCGATCGCGGCGCCACCGATCATGGCCTTGCTCTTCTACATTCTCCCGGATCCGTTCACTCTGGGTGGGCTGGTCAGACCGTACCTGATACTCATAACCGAGCCCGCGCTCTACCTCACGCTGCTGTCCGCCGCCCGCATCGGCGCTCGCACCGTTGCCTCGAACCGCCGATCGGCGCGGGGCAACCGCACGCTCGTTGTGGGCACCGGTGATGCCGCCCGTTCGCTTGTCTGGCAGATCCAGGAATCGGTCACCGACTACAACGTGGTCGGCTTCGTAGATGACGACCACGCCCGTCTCGGGATGCGCGTGCTGGGTATCCCGGTGTTGGGCAACACTAAGGCGCTGCCCAAGCTCGTTGCCAGCATGGACGTGAAGCAGATCGTCATCGCCATCCCCTCGCTGACTTCCAGCCGGATGCGGGAGATCGCCCTGATCTGCGAGCAGACCGGCGTGGCCGTTCGGATTCTCCCGCCGTTGAGGGAGCTGATGAGCAATGGGGTCGGACTGGGCGCCCTGCGCGAGGTGCGGATGGAAGACCTGCTGCCTCGCTCAGAGGTCACGCTCGACCACTCGGCGCTGGCCCGATTGCTCAACGGGAGAACGGTGCTGGTGACCGGCGGCGGCGGGTCAATCGGCCGCGAGCTTTGCCGGCAGATCCTGCGCATCGGCGCGGCCCGCCTGCTGGTGCTGGGTCGAGGGGAGAACAGCGTCTACGAGGCCGCCCAGGAGCTGAACGAGCTTGGGGGCGAGTGCCAGGTGGTCCCGGTGATCTGTGACGTTCAGGACCGGGCCGGCCTGCGCAACGTGTTCGATCGGTACTGCCCCGAGGTGGTGCTCCACGCGGCCGCCCACAAGCACGTCCCGCTGATGGAGCAGTACCCGGCCGAGGCCGTTCGCAACAACATCGTCGGCACCCTGAACGTGGCGCGGCTCGCGGTGGAGTTCGGCGCGAAGAGGTTCGTGCTCGTGTCCACCGACAAGGCGGTTGACCCCAGCAGCGTAATGGGCTCGACCAAACGCGTGGCGGAGATGATCGTCAAGGGCTACGCGGTCTCCCGCAATGCCAACATGGTCAGCGTCCGATTCGGGAATGTGCTTGGCAGCCGGGGCAGCGTGATACCGCTGATGACGCGCCAGATCAAGAACGGGCAGGCGGTGACAGTCACCGACACGGAGATGGTCAGGTACTTCATGACCATCCCGGAGGCCGCTCAGCTGATCCTGCAGGCCGGGGCGACCGGGGGGCGGGGCGAGGTGTTCGTCCTCGACATGGGATACCCGGTGAAGATCATTGATCTCGCTCGGGATCTCATCCGCCTGTCGGGGCTGGTCCCCAGCCAGGATGTAGCGATCCGCGTCACCGGACGCAGGCCGGGCGAGAAGCTGAGGGAGGACTTTCTCAGCAAGATGGAGACGGCGGGCGCGCAGAAGAACGGCCACTTCTACATCGCGCCGCCCGAGCCGGTGGCGCTCGAGCCGCTGCTCGAGCACGTGAAGGAACTGCGCATCGCCGCCGCCGCGGGCGACGGCGAGCGGATCGTGCGAGACCTCCAGCGCATCGTCCCGAGCTTCAAGCCCGACGCCGCGCACTGGGCGAGGGCGCGCCGTGACCGGAGGACGGCGGCCGCGATAGGGCGGCCTGAATGAGCACGAAGGACGCTGGGGGAAGGGTGACCGCGCCGGTCACGGCTGCTTCGCGCCCGACGCCGGAACTGCGGCCGCCCTCGCTGCGCAAGAACTTCGCCTGGACAATGGCCGGAAACGGAACCTACTTCGCCTGCCAGGCGGGCTGGCTGATGGTGCTCGCCAAGCTGGGAGGCCCCGCCATGGTGGGCAGGTTCGCCATCGGCCTTGCCGTCTGCGCTCCGGTGGTGATGTTCACCCGGCTCCAACTGCGCGATATCCAGGCCACCGACGCGCGAGACGAGTACCGGTTCGGCGATTACCTCTCTCTGCGGCTGACCTCTGTAGCTGTCGGTAGCGGAGTGATCGCGGCCATCGCCCTGCTGAGCGGTTACACGCGCCCGGATGTACTGACGATGCTGGCGATTGCCGCCTTTCGAGCGGTCGAGGGCGTCAGCGATGTGGTCTACGGTCTCCTGCAGAAATGGGAGAGGTTCGACCTGGTGTCGCGCTCTCTTATGATCAAGGGCCCGGCCTCCGTCGTGGCGCTGGGGTCCGTGTTCTACCTGACCGGCAGCTTGGCGCTTGGTGCGGTGGGAATAGCGGCAGCCTGGATGGGCCTCCTGCTGCTCTACGATGCGCGGAACGCCAGGCGTCTGATGCGGGTGCACCAACTCACCGAGGACCTGCGGCCTGGTTCCTTGTGGTCCCGGGGCCGCGTGCGGGCAGCGGGCCGGCTTGTCTGGCTGGCGCTGCCGCTAGGTTTCGTGGCGCTGCTGGACTCACTCAACCAAAACGTTCCTCGCTATGCTATCCAGCACTACCTCGGCAACGAGCAGCTCGGGTTCTTTGCAGTGATGGCCTACGTGGTGGTCGCGGGCAACATGGTCGTCTCCGCCCTCGCCAACTCCGCCCAACCCCGCCTGTCTCGCCGCTATCTGCACAACATCGGCGCGTTCAGGCGGCTGGTGTGGAAGCTGGTCCAGTTCGGTCTTGCGCTGGGCGCTGTCGCGGTGATCATGGTGATACTGCTTGGCCGGCCGTTCCTTGCCGTTTTCTACACGCCGGAGTTCGCCGAGCACGCCGATGCCTTTGTCTGGATCATGCTTGCCGCGGGCGTCGGCTTTGTGGCTCGGTTCCTGGTGTACAGCATGACCGCTGCCCGCTACCTCCGCGCACAGGCGCCCCTCTACGCGGCCGTTCTGGCTGTGGTTGCCGCGCTGAGCTGGCGGCTGGTCCCGGCCCATGGGCTGAACGGCGCGGCCTGGGCTAGCTGCGCGGGGATGCTTGTACTGGTGCTTGGCGCAGGAGCCGTCAACCTCCATGCGGTGCGGGCCCGACCCGGGGCGGCGGTGGCGGAGCAGCCGCTGCCTGGCCCTTCTGCGGACTTGCTGTGAGGTGAACGCGCAATGCAGGTCGAGGCCCAGACAGCCCCAGTCGCGGTCTCCCCGCTCAGTGCGGCTCCGGCCGCGCGACTGAGCCCGATAACGCTCGGCCTCGTCGCGCTATTCGGTTTCCTGCTGCCGGGCATGCGGCAGATTGACTTTGCTGGCGGCATTGTGAACGCGTGCGCAGCCGATCTGGTCATCCTCCCCGTCCTCCTCCTAGTGAGGGGGCGGCTGCTCAGAGCTGGGGGGCTGGGCTACTGGATCTTCGCGCTCTGGATGATCAACCTGCTCTCCTGGACAATGTCGGCGTCCCTCCTCACCATGAAGGTCTTCCAGCGCGAGTGTATCAAGCTGGCGCTATGCTACACTTACGCGTTTGCGGGATTCGGCATCGCCCGGGAGTTGCGGAGCCACGGCGCGCTGGTCCGAGGGATGCTCTGGTCGGCGATCCCGATGGCAGCCTATGGCATCCTCGCCTTCTTCACCCGGCGGCCGGACTGGTTCTTCGACTCCGATGGCTCGCGCGTCGCCGGCACCTTCGGCGACGCTAACGCCTTCGGCATCTACCTGGGCATGGTGCTGCCGCTGATGGGATCGGTCCGCGCCGGCTGGCTCATCATTCCTCTGTTCATCGGCGCCGGCGTGGTGTCGTTCTCGCGGACCGGGCTAGCCTCGCTTGGCTCCGCGCTCGGGCTGAATGCGCTGCACCTGGGCCTGAGGCGGTACCTGGTGGTGGCGCTGGCATGTGTCGTTGTCTTCACAACAATCTATGGCATAGCCGTCAGCACGACAAAGGTGGGGGGACGGCTGGCAAACTACCACACGTCGCTCGAAGAGAGGCAATCTCTCTGGGGCCGGGCGGCTGGTGTCGCCGCCCGGCACCCGGTGCTCGGCGTCGGTAAAGGAAACTGGGAGGCGGCCTCAGGTAGCCGCACTCTCCCGCACAACACCTTCCTGTCGGTGATGGCCGACGGGGGCGTGGTCGGGCTCGCCGTATTCACCATCCCCGTCGGCATCTGGGTGGTGCGTGGGCTGCGCCGCGCCAGCGCGCGGCCCTGGGCGATAGCGGTCGTCGCCGGCCTCGTCGGCGGCCTCGCTGTCAGCCTCGACAACTTCCGCCCGTTCTGGCTGGCCATCGGTGCGCTCGTGGCTCAGTTGTCGCTCGCAGCCAGCTATCGGGCGACGGCGGTCGCGGCGCGGGCCGGGGCGCGGTCTCCCCTCGACCGCCATTGGAGATAGGTGGTGGCAGTCTGCGCCAGACACAAGATGAAACCGCCAGGCCAGCCCCGACCCACCCAGGTCGGAGAGGGCGGCGCCACGCTGGCCCCGGCGCAGGCTACCACGGCCGCGGGGTCGGGGACTCGTCCGCACATCGTCCACATCGTCACCGCCTCAATGACCACGCGGTTGATGCGCCGGCAACTCGGCTTCCTGAAGGCAGCGGGGTTCGATGTTACGATCGTCTCATCCCCAGGCCCGGAACTCGCCACAGTCGCCGAGCAGGAAGGGGTGGCGAGCGCGGCAGCGCCGATGGAGCGCGAGATATCGGCGCTTCAGGATGTGAAGAGCTTCTGGCTACTGCGGGGGCTGATCCGGCGCCTGCGGCCGTCGCTGGTGAATATCGGCACCGCGAAGGCCGGCTTGCTGGCTGGGATCGCCTGCTGGCTCTCCGGTGTTCCGGTTCGCATCTACACCCTCCACGGCATCCGTCTCGAAACCACCAAGGGCCTCAAGCGCAGGATACTGGTACTGGCGGAGAGGGTGTCCTGCCGATGCGCTCACTACGTCCTCTGTGTGAGCAAGAGTGTCCGCGAGCGTGCCCTTGAGCTTGGCCTCGCGCCGGCCGACCGGCTTCTCGTGCTCGGCGCCGGTAGCTTCAACGGCGTAGATGCAACTCGCTTCGCTGCTACGCCCGAGCGCGTCGCCCAGGCGGCTGAGATCAGGCGGGAGCTCGGCATTCCCGCCAGCGCGCCGGTGATCGGGTTCGTCGGGCGGTTCACCCGTGATAAGGGGATCGTCGAGCTGGTGCAAGCTTACCAGACCGTCCGCAGCCGCTTCCCCGAGGCGCGGCTGATGCTGCTCGGCCGCTTCGAGACCGGCGACCCGGTGCCGGACTCGGCCCGCAGCTTCATCGAAACCGACCCGGGCGTTGTGCACGCCGGCTATGTGCCCGATCCCGCTGCCCACTACCAGGCGATGGATGTGCTGGCGCTTCCCACCTACCGGGAGGGGTATCCCACCGTGGTGCTGGAGGCATCGGCGGCGGGCAAGCCGGTCGTCGCCACCCGTGCGACCGGAGCGGTAGATGCCGTCCACGACGGCGTCACCGGTCTCCTCGTCCCGGTCGCTGACGCCCAGGCCTTCGGAGAAGCGCTTATGCGGGTCCTGTCCGACAGAGATATGGCTGCCCGCATGGGCGCCGCAGGCCGCGCCCGCGTGGAGCGCGACTACACCACCGAGCGCGCCTGCCGCGATCTCGCGGCCCTCTACCGCCGGCTCCTGAGCGAGCACGGCATCGCTCGCGGGGCATCTCGCCGCCCCGGAGCCAGCGCGCTCGCCGCGAAGCGAATCGCGGACATCGCTGGTGCCGTCCTGATTCTCGCCGTCGCCGGGCCGGCGATGGCGGTTGCTGCGCTGGTGGTGCGCGCGAGTCTTGGCGCGCCCGTGCTTTTCCGCCAGCGGCGCGCCGGCCTGCACGGCCGTCCATTCTGGCTGCTCAAGTTCCGCACCATGACGGATGCGCAGGACCAGGAGGGCCGGCTGCTCCCCGACCGGCAGCGCCTAACGCCAGTCGGCCGGCTGCTCAGACGTCTCGGCATTGACGAGCTGCCCCAGCTCTGGAATGTGCTCAGGGGAGAGATGAGCCTGGTCGGGCCGCGCCCTCTCTTGGTCGAGTACCTTCCCGCCTACACCGACCGGGAACGGGTTCGCCACGCCATCCGGCCCGGCCTCACTGGGTGGTCCCAGGTCGAGGGCGGTCACACCTCCCTGTTCAGCAAGCGGCTCGAGCTCGATAGTTGGTATGTGGACCACTGGTCGCTCGGGCTGGACCTCAAGGTATTGCTGCGCACCACCTCGCGGCTTCTCTGTCACGCCGACTGGGTCGCCTGCCAGGAGCTGGCGGTTGACGACCGGGGCCTCTGGCGCTATCTCCAGTGCCCGCCGACCGGCAGCGAAACCGGGCCGGCGGACAGCAGCGGCGCGGGGGCGAGCTGATGGCGCTGACATCCAGCGCTCAGGTCCTTAGCGTTGCCGACAGCGACCGCTGGGCCGAAGTGCTCGAGCGGATGGCGGCCCATGACTTCTGCCACCTCCCCGCCTATAGCAGGCTGGCCGAGATGTCCGGGCACGGCCGGGCGGTCATGTTCGTCTACCAGGAAGGCGAGCATACCCTTGCCTTTCCGCTGCTCTTCAGGCAGATCGAGGATGGGCAGGGGCATATCGGCGGCGGCCCCTGGACCGATGTCACCTCGGTCTACGGCTACGCCGGACCGCTGGCGACCGGCGAGCAGATCCCGGAGGATGTCGCCGGGCGGTTCATGGCCTGGGTTACCGATTGCTTCAGAGAGCAGCGCGCGGTCTCGGCGCTATCGCGGATGCATCCGCTGCTCTCTCAGCAGACCTCCATCCTCTCCGGCTTCGGGGAGATCGCGCCGGTTGGCTGGACGCTGTCGGTGGACCTGACAGCGCCGGAGGAAGAGCAGACCCGCTCCTACCGGAGAAACCACCGGCAGGACATCAAGCGCCTCCGGTCTATGGGCGTCACGTGCGAAGAGGTGGGGACAGAGCGGGTGGACGAGTTCGTTGACATCTACTACGAGAACATGGATCGGGTAGGTGCATCCTCGGAGTATTACTTCAGCCGAGACTACTTCCGCCGTCTCTTCGGCGACATGCCCGGCGTGACCCATCTATTCATGTGCCATCATGAAGGAAGGGCGATCGCGGCGGGCATATTCACCATCTGCAGCGGCATCTGTCAGTGGTATCTCTCCGGGTCGCGCTCCGACTTCAGCGGCCCTCCGCCGACGAAGCTCATGTTCGATGACGCTCGGCACTGGGCGCGCGCCTCGGGCGCGCATGTCCTGCATCTCGGTGGGGGGGTCGGGGGAAGCCGCGACTCCCTCTACCACTTCAAGCGCGGTTTCACGCAGCGCGAGCACGTCTACTCGATCTGGAAATGCGTCGCTAATCAGCAAGCCTACGATGAGCTTTCCCGCCTCATGTGCGAGATCCACGGCCTCGCGCCGGCTGACGGCTACTTCCCGCTCTACCGGCACCCCGCCTTCCAGCAGGTGGCGGCGCGGGCTGAAGGCGGACAGGCTCACCCCTTGGATTCCGGCCGCAGAGAAGCGGAGGCCGCAGATGGGGACTGATCCGTCGGGCGGATTCGTCGAGCTGTCGGGACCGGACCTCAGCGAGACCGAGGTGGATGCTGTCATCTCGGTGCTGCGGACGCGCCGGCTCTCGCTCGGCCCGAAGCTCCCCGAGTTCGAGCGCGCCATCGCTGACTACGTTGGTGTGAAGCACGGCATCGCGGTGAACAGCGGCACCAGCGCGCTCCATCTCATCGTTCGCGCATTGGGTCTCGGCGAGGGCGACGAGGTCATCACTACCCCGTTCAGCTTCGTCGCCTCCGCGAACTGTCTGCTCTACGAGCGGGTCACCCCCCGGTTCGTTGACATTGACCCGAGCAGCCTGAACATTGACTGCGATCTCATTGAGGCGAACCTGACCGAGCGCACCCGCGCCATCCTCGCGGTGGACGTCTTCGGCCTGCCCGCTGACTGGGACCGGCTTCGCGAGCTAGCTGCGGCGCATCGGTTGGCGCTGATCGAGGATAGCTGCGAGGCGCTGGGCGCGCGGCTGCGGTCGGGGGACGGCGGCTGGACGATGGCGGGGACCTTTGCCGATGCCGGGACCTTCGCGTTCTACCCGAACAAGCAGATCACCACCGGCGAAGGCGGCATGGTCGTCACCGACCGCGACGACCTGGCCGCGCTCTGCCGCAGCATGCGCAACCAGGGCCGGGACGAGGGGGCCGAGTGGCTGGCCCACGCCCGCCTCGGGTACAACTACCGTCTCTCCGATATCAACTGCGCGCTGGGAATTGCCCAGATGTCGCGCCTCGAGGAAATGCTGGCGGCGCGCCGGCGGGTAGCTGGTTGGTACCGCGAGGCGCTCTCCGGAATGCCAGGCGTCGCGGCGCCCGCTGATTCTCCGGGCGCCGAGCGGAGCTGGTTCGTCTACGTCGTCCGGCTGACCCGCTGCCGGGGAGGCGAGCAACTCCGGGCGGCGCTCACCGCGCTGCGGGAGCGCGGCATCGGATGCGCTAACTACTTCCCGCCCATCCACCTCCAGCCGTTCTACCGCCAGCTTCTCAGCCACCGCGAAGGGGATTTCCCGGTCACCGAAGAGGTGTCCGGGCAGACCTTGGCGCTGCCCTTTCACAACCGCATCACCCAGGCGCAGGTCAGGGGAGTGGCCGAGGCGCTCCGCGAGACGATGGTCGAACTGAACCTAGAGGGACCAGCCGGCGCACCCCCGGTGGCGCTGGGAACAGCGGCCTCGGAGGGGACGAGGGCACAGGCGACATCCCCCGGGACGCATGAAGCATCGCGGGAAGGCGGGAGCGCGTGAACATCTGCCTGTCATCCGCGGGACGGCGGGTAGCGCTGCTGGAGTGCTTCAGGGGCGCGATGCGCGGCCTTGGCCTGACAGGGCGCGTCTTCGTCGTTGACTGCTCCCGGTCTGCGCCGACCTTCTACCTCGCCGACGATGCCTGGAAGGTCCCGCCCTGCACTGCGCCAGATTTTGTGCCGACATTGCTCGACCTCTGCAAGCGCGAACGGATTCGGCTGATCGTCCCGACGATAGACACTGAGCTGCCGGCCTACGCCGCCCATCGCCAGGACTTCGCCGCCATCGGCGTGACCGTCGCGGTCTCCGGGCCCGAGACCGTGGCGATCGCCGCCGACAAGATACTCACTCACCGCTGGCTGACAGATAATGGCTTCCCCACGGTCCGGCAGGGCACTCCCGCAGAGGTGCTCGCCCGGCCGGGCGACTGGCTCTTCCCGCTGATTGCGAAGCCGCGGGGCGGGAGTGCCGGAATGGGTGTCATCTGCGCGGCGTCGCCGGAGGCGCTAAGGGTGGCGGCGGCCGAACGCGATGATCTTGTGGTTCAGGAGATGGCGCCCGGCCGCGAGCACACGGTCAACCTGTACGTTGACCAATCCGGCCGCTGCCTATGCGCCGTTCCCCATCAACGCGTCGAAGTGCGCGGCGGTGAGGTGAGTAAGGCCGTAACGGTCAAAGACCCAGGCCTAATCGCGATGGCCACGCGGATCGCGGAGGCGCTGCCGGAGGCGCGCGGGCCGCTCAATTTCCAGTGCTTCCTCGATGGGGGCGACATCAGGGTGATAGAGATCAACCCGCGCTTCGGCGGGGGCTATCCGCTGACCCACGCCGCAGGCGCGGATTTCACCAGATGGCTCCTTCAGGAGACAGTCGGCCTGCCGGTGGACGCTGCTTGCGACGACTGGCAAGATGGGCTGGCGATGCTCCGATACGACGAGGCCGTGTTCGTGCCAGCCGAGCGCATCGAGTGCCGGGGCGGGAGCGAGGCTCCCGCAACGGTTCCCTCCAGCGATTCACACGCGGCGCAAGCTCCGCTTACGCCGCGGGTCGGCGCCGCGCGGTCGCGGACGACCGGCGGCCGCCAGTGAAGGCGCCGCAGGCGAGCGCCAATCGGCAGTTGGCTATGTTCCCAGAGACCGAGACAGCGCGGCCCGAGCAAACGAGCAGTCGGCCGATGCCTGGACGCCCGACGGCGGCGGAGCTTACCTCAATGCCGCAGTCCCGACGCGAGGGCGGAAGGTCGGCCCAGCGCGCGCTCGATCTTGTCGGAGCGGCCTTTGGGTTGGTGATCGGCGCGCCCCTCATGCTCATGGCTGCGATCGTGATACGGCTGAACATGGGGCCCCCGGTGTTGTTCCGGCAGCGCCGGCTCGGCCGTCACGAGCAGCCGTTTACGCTGCTGAAGTTCCGCACGATGCGTCCCCCTGAGGATTATCGCGGCCGGCCGCTCACCGCCTCCCAGCGCCTTACCCCCACGGGCCGCATCCTGCGCCAGCTCAGCATAGATGAGCTGCCGCAGTTGTGGAGTGTTTTCCGGGGCGAGATGTCACTGGTCGGCCCCCGGCCCCTCTACATCGAGTACCTGCCGTACTACACCGAGCGAGAGCGCAAGCGCCACAAGGTTCGCCCGGGCCTGACCGGGCTGGCGCAGATCAGCGGGCGGAACCGCTCGCAATGGGATGACCGACTCGAGACGGATGTGCGCTACGTCGAGGCGAGCTGCCTATGGCTCGACCTGCGCATCCTGATGACCACGGTCGTCCGGGTGCTGCGGCGGGATGATGTCATGGACACCGCTATCCAGGGATCCTTGGCGAAGCACCGAGCGTCCCGCCCGGCTGCGCCCGCAGTGGGGGAATGAAGGCCGAGAGCCGAGGCCGAGGGGAAGGCAAGCCGCGTTTGCCGTGCTGTGCTACGGCGTCGGCACCAAGCTGAAGGCGCGGGAGATGTAGACCGCCATCTGGTCGCGCGTACAGACGTTGGCGGGCCGGTAGAGACCATCTTTGTAGCCGGTGACGACGCCGCGGCTGGCGGCGAACTCGATGTGCTTGTAGGCCCAGTAGAGCTCCGGCACGTCCGGGAAGGTGGGAGACGATGGCGGGGTGTAGCTCGCCAGCCCCTCCTCGCCGGCGGGGTCCACCATCGCCCGCGCGATGAAGACGGCCATCTGGCCGCGGGCGAGAGTCCAGTCGGGCCGGTAGTTCCCGTCGGAATATCCCGTCACGATGTTCGCGGCAGTGGCGTACTCGACGTACTTCGCCGCCCAGTGATCGGCCGGCACATCGAGGAAGTGCGTCTCCCCGGTGACCTCTGGTATGCCGGCATCGCCGCCAGCTAGGGCCCGCGAGATATAGGCGGCCATCTGCCCACGCGATACCGCGAAGCCTGGACGGTAGAGGTGGTCGGGGTAGCCCGTGACGATCCCCGCCTCAACGCAGGCCATGACCTCCTGGTAAGCCCAGTGGTCTGGGGGCACGTCAAGGAAACCTGCTGCCTCCGGCCGCACGGTGAGGGAAACCAGGGCGCTGCCAGCCTCGGCCCCACAGGATGCCGTGACCGCGAGCATGACCACTTTGTTCTCAGTCCCCGAGTTGACCGCCGCGGTGTAGCTGGGGGTGGGGACATCGGCCGACGGGCTGAACGTTCCGCCGGCTCCGCCATCCGTCCAGTGCCAGTAGGTGATGGCGTGCCCCTCGCTATCGTTGGCGGTCGCGGTGAGCGCGACCGAGCCGCCCGAACCGACCTGGCCCGGATCAACCGTCGCGGTCACCGATACGGAGTGGGCAGGGCCTCCCAGGTCGCTCAGTCTTTGCCCCAGCTGCCGGCGGGCATCCTCGAGCACGAGGGGATCACGGGTCCAGTTGTCCCAGTCGGGGCCGACGGTGCGGGCGATGGTCTGGGCCCAGTCGCCCAGGCCCCTCTCCTTGAGCAGCGCGACGTAGTCATAGTCATCGACCCCGTCGCGCAGGTACTTCAGTCGCATCGAGGGGACGACGCCCGCAAGGCCGACCTGGTCAGCCGGGTAGACCAGCATGCCTTCGCCGGGAAAGTAGGGTGCATAGGTTTCCACGTCGTTCCAGGGGTCGGCCGACCACAGATCCGCGCTCCAGTAGAGCAGCCCGGTCATATCGAGGCTCTGGTTGATGAAGCCCGGCTGGATGCGGTAGTTGATCGGGGCGTAGTCCAGCAGCCACTTGGGGGTATAGCCGTCCTGCTGGAGGCAGTTGTAGCTCCAGACGTCGTCGCCCTTTGCGAGGACCTGGGCCACGTCCGCCGCGTCGTACTGCTTGGGCAGCTCGACCCAGACGTCAACGGCCGAGCGGCCAGTGCCAGTGCCATCGTCCATGAGCGCGCTGATCGGCGGAACCGTCACCAGGTTGTCTACCCCAGCCGCGTGAAGAACGCGAGAGTAGGCCCTCACTGGCTCGTAGAGGGAGGTGTAGCCGAGGATCTCGTCGGCAGTGTAGTTGTAGAAGTACAGATCAGGCTGGTGCTCCGTCTTCGCCGCCTCGACCTCGGCCACCGTCGGCGGCGGCCTGGTGATCCCTGACTCCTTATCTGACACGGCCCAGAAA
>Ga0315286_10004132_pt1 | contig 13880 bp, 14 predicted proteins | sample YL17G10_0_MG_FD_205038 | JGI IMG/M metagenome (GOLD analysis project Ga0315286, IMG submission 205038) | Sediment microbial communities from Yellowstone Lake, YNP, Wyoming, USA - YL17G10_0 | ecosystem: Environmental > Aquatic > Freshwater > Lake > Sediment | place: USA: Wyoming | collected... | reverse complement strand
CGGAGGTGCACCAGTCGTTGGTGCAGATTTGCTGGAAACGCGTCGGTGACGGCGCGTCGCTCGACGAGTTCATGCGGAAGACCTATGGTGGACGGCTCTCCGAGTTGTTCGATCGGATCAGGGTGGCCGGTGTGCCTGCCTATCGGACGAGGGACGGCGGGACGAGCACGTTCTTTCTCCAGACCGAGATGTTCCGCATCCAGATCGTCGGCAGCGCGGTCGCGGAGCCTGCCAGGAACGCCGAGCGCCTGGCACAGGTGCGTCAGATCGTCGCGAGCTTCTCGCTCATGCCGTAGCGAACCTCTTGTGTCGTTGCTCCTCGTGTGGGATGATCGAGCCCTCGCAGCGGACAACAGGCGTGCGAGATCGAGGCGTGCGCCGCCTCTTGCGGCGTCGCGCGACAGGGGTCGACGGCACCGACTCGGAGGGGAAGACCATGTTGAACCGCTCGACTGTTAGAGGCTTCGGCCATGCTTCGGCGCGCCCTGTGCTGCGCTGGCTTGTTGTCGGCACGACGCTGGCGCTGGTATTGGCGTTGGCGGTCGTCCAGGAAGCGAGGGCTGCGCAGCCCGTCGTCGTCGATGACATCCAGGTCAACAGCGCCACGGGCGACCCGGGAGACAATACGACGCAGAGTGAGACCAGCATGGCCGTGCGGGGCTCGACGATTTGCCTTGGCTTCAACGACTCCGGCCCGACGGTCGGCATCTCCGGCTTTGCCCGTTCGACGAACAAGGGCCAGAGCTGGACCGACCAGGGTGAGCTCGGTGCGGGCAACAACGGAGACCCGACGATCGCGGTCGATCAGGGAACGGGAACGTTCTACTACGGAGAGAACGCCACCATCGGCGGGAACCCGGCGATCGGCGTGGCACGCTCGACCGACGACTGCGTGAGCTTCGGCGCCCAGGTCAACGCCAGCGCGGCGTCGTCCGTTCTCCAGACGGCCCCGAACGTGACGACGCTGAGCGACAAGCCGTCGATCGCCGTCGACAACACGGGCGGTGCCAGAAACGGCTACATCTACGTCTGCTGGACGAGGTTCATCGACACCAGCAGTCCTTCCGACGGCAGCGCCGACGCGAGCGAGCTTCGCTTCTCCCGCTCCATCGACGGCGGCGCCACCTACCTGAACGAACAGGTGATCCAGCCGCAGGGGCCGGCGCCGTTCGGCTGCAGCGTCAAGGTGGGGCCCGCCGGTCAGGTGAACGTGGTCTGGGCCGACCGTACGGGCGCTACTCTCGGCGACATCCGCTTCCGCTCTTCGACGGATGGCGGCCTGACCTTCGGCGCCAACATCGGGGTCTCGACCGGCAACCGCCTGCCGGGTACCGACAACGTCGTCAGCTGCGGCACCAACAACAATCGCACGTGCCTGAACGGCAACATCCGGATGCTGCACCAGGCATGGCTCGCCGTCGACACGACGGGGGGAGCCAACGACGGCAACCTCTACGTCGTCTGGGCGAGCGACCCGGCCGGCGCCACCGACAACAGCGACGTCTCCTTCCGTCGCTCCACCGACGGCGGCCTCACCTGGAGTGCAACGTTGCAGCTCGGCGGTGGCACGACAACCGACCAGTTCGAGCCAAATGTGGCCGTCGGGGGCGACGAGGGGGCGGTCTCGGTCGTCTGGTACGACCGCCGCAACGACACCGTCAACAACCTCAACATCGACGTCTACAAGGCCTTCTCGACGGACGGAGGCGTCACCTTCGGCGCCATCCAGCGGGTCACCAACCAGAGCTTCGGCGTCCCACAGCTGAACCCCAACTTCGACTCCGCAATCACCAACTGCTACATGGGCGAGTACATCGCCGTCGCGGCCGACGGCGGCAGCTTCTACTACGCCTGGGGCGACAACCGCAACACGGTCACGAACGCCAACTGGCCGAGCGGCCGCCCCGACCCGGACGTCTTCTTCGAGTCCGAAGCGGCTCCCGACGCGGCGATCAGCGCATTCGGCACCACCATCAACGCCGTCGAAGGGGCGAGCTTCACCGGACAGGTCGCGACCTTCACCGATCCCGACACGACCGCAACGGCGGGCGAGTACTCGGCCACGATCGACTGGGGCGACGGGTCGGCGCTGGGTACGGGAACGATCACCGGCAGCGCCGGCAGCTTCGGCGTCTCCGGAACACACACCTACGCCGAAGAGGGCACGTACGCGGTCACGGTCAAGATCACGGATGTCGACAACGCGACCAATACGGCCACGGCCAACTCGACGGCGAGGGTGGCCGATGCTCCGCTGGCCTCGAGCTGCAGCGGCGTCCCGGCGACCGCCCCCAACCCGTTCAACGGCAACGTGGCCCAATTCACCGACGCCGACCCGAACGGGACGGTCAGCGACTACACCGTGAACATCAACTGGGGCGATAGCTCGACATCGGGCGGCACCGTGACAGGGCCCAACGGCGGGCCGTTCAACGTCAGCGGCGCCCACACCTATGCCTCGACAGGCCCGAAGACGATCTCAGTGAACGTCAGCGACGTCGGCGGCAGCACCACCCAGACCACCTGCACCGTTCTGGTCTTCGCCTTCGCACCGGGCGGAGGTGCATTCGTGATCGGGGACAGGAACAGCGCCACCAACACAGTGGTCACCTTCTGGGGAGCAATGTGGTGGAAGCTGAACAGCCTCAGCGGCGGCGCCTCGCCGTCCAGCTTCAAGGGCTTCGCGAAGAACCCGACCAGCCCGAGTTGCAGCGTCGGCTGGAGCACCGATCCGGGCAACACCGCACCGCCGCCACCGGGGCCGCTGCCCGCCTACATGGGCGTGCTCGTAACCAGCTCGACGTCGAAATCCGGCACCCGGATCTCCGGCAACACAACGCATATTGTCGTTGTCCAGACAAACGCAGGTTACGCCCCCGACCCCTCCCACCCCGGCACCGGGCGCGTCGCCGCGCAGTACTGCTGAGCCAAGTGGTCTGAACATGGGCAGATAGGGCCGATCCCGCTCCGGCGGGATCGGCCCGCAAGGTCGAGTGCCGCCTTCCGCCCACCTCCGCATGCGAGAGGGAGGGAGGGGCCGCACCGCTTGTCGCACTCGGTCCGGTCGGCTCCCGACGGCGCATCTGCCGAGGAGAGCGTGTGCGCCAGGATGTAAACCGCTCAGCCAGGCGGGTTCGCGGGGGTGTTCTCCCGTCCGTCCTCCCGAGGCTTGCTGGGTCCAGACAGAAACGCACCGAGTCGGTTGCTCCCACCTCGGCCTGGGAGCCAACTGACCTGACGCCGAAACGTCCTGCCACTTCGCTGCCGGGCTCTGTTGCCTTCGTCGGCTTGCGCCATCTCCAGCTGCGAGAACTCCGTGCTCGGTGCTCGACCAACCTACGTCGCCGGGGTGCTCACCGTCAACGAGTTCAAAGCAGGAATCTCCGCAAAATGCGGACGATTGTCTTGGGCCCGCCGTGCCTCCAGCGCGGCGGCGTCGATTCCGCACCCAACAACCCCGCTCCGACCCAGGGCGCAATGTGGCGGCACGGGCATTCAGCGATCCACCAAGACATCTGCCTGATGCCACCCGGCAAGGGTGAACGCGGACATCAGCGGCGCCCGCAGATGCTCACTCGTTCTTGCTAAGCGCTTCACCCATCTGGGCCATGGTTTGGGGCTGCGGCGGGCCCTAGCCTGGTAACCGATCTTCGGCTGGCTCGAAGATCCAATACTGCCTGAGTAGGAGGAGACGCATGAGCCGCCGAAAGTTGTTCGTGGGAGTGGCCGCCGCTTCAGTGATCGCCGCGACGGCTGGAATCGCGCTAGCCGTTCCAGGGGGTGGTGGCGCCATCCAGGGTTGCTTCCAGAAGAACAACGGACAACTCCGCGTCGTCGACGCGGCAACCGATTGCAGACCGAGTGAATCGCCGCTGAGTTGGAGCCAAACAGGCCCAGCCGGGGCAACGGGCCCAGCCGGGCCACAGGGGCTCACCGGATTGACAGGCCCGCAGGGCCCCATAGGCCCCACAGGTCCACAGGGGCCGGCCGGTGACACGGGGGCGACCGGAGCCCAGGGGCCGGCGGGTGCTACAGGGCCATCCGGCCCTGCTGGCCCGAAGGGCGACACAGGCGCCCAGGGGCCGGTCGGCGCGCAAGGCGCGACAGGCCCGGCCGGCGCCGACGCAACGATCACACCACACGAAGAGTCTCGAGTCCTAACGCTCCCGACCGGGGACAACAACGGGATATTCGGCGGCAAAGTCTGTGACACCGGCACGCTGATCAGCGGCGGGTTTCAGCTGCTTCGAAACGACGTGAAAGTCAACGAGAGCTTCATCGGGCCAGGGTTCGGGCTAACCCGCGTGTACATCGTGAACGTCACGAGCATCACCGGCGCCAACCTGACCGCAGGCGACGTTGTGAAGATGTGGGTTACCTGCGTTTGATCGGAACGTACTGACCCGGCTAGTCAGAGATGGGGGCTCGCTCTGGCGGGCCTCCATCTCCGGATCCCAGTAGTCACACGCGGGGCCGGGACGCGGGTTGGCCGAGTCACCCTGCCGGTGCCGGATGAGCTGCCTGCAGAGGTTCGGAGTGGCCGGCCGTCGCGAGCCCGTGCAGGCGATCGAAGCTGGAAGATCGCTGAAGCGGGCCGCAGCCTGCTCAGCGCCCGGGGGACTCGAGCCCTTCATCCCCATCGAGGTGGCCAGGCTACCCTCACCCGTCAGAACAACCTGATGACACTGCCCCCAGGCGCTCTCCCAGCGGAGCTATGGCCCCGCTACGGGCGCATTGTGGCGCCTTCGACCGCCGCGGTCAGCTGCCCCGGGCGACCCCGAACTTCCCCGCCCTGATCGCCTTCGCCATCTCGGCCGACTGCTCGCGCCACCAGGTGCCGTCCTCCAGCTCGATCGCCGGCAGGTGGGCCTGGCCGGTGTGCTCGATCACGTCCTTGCGGCGCCCGCGCGGCAGCAGCGGCTCCTTCACGATCTCGTACTCGGCCCCGGCCTCGTCGAGCGCGTGCTGGACGCGGTAACACGGGTGCTTGTCGGTCTTCGGCCACATCACCGGACAGCGGTGCAACGTCACAGCCATCTCGTTCCTCTCTCCTCGCGACGACCCCACCCCTACGATACGCCGGTGCGCGCCGTCCTCCTAGGCTCCGACGGGGAGCCCTGCCTCTCCGAGATCACAGACCCGTCGCCGCCCGGCGAGCTCGTCACCGTGCTCGCGTGCGGGCTCTGCGGGTCCGACCTGGAGAAGATCGGCGTGTGGCCGGAGGGCGCCGTGCTCGGGCACGAGGTCGTTGCCCGGACCGCGGATGGACGTCGCGTGGCCCTCATCCACCACACCGGCTGCGGGACCTGCAGCCGCTGCCTCGCAGGGCACGCATCGACCTGCGAGCGGTTCCCCGAGCCGACGATCGTCCCCGGCGGCTTCGCCGAGCGGGTGCGCGCGAACGGCTGGGTCGAGCTGCCCGACACGGTCGACGTCGCCCACGGAACCTACATCGAGCCCCTCGCGTGTGTCCTGCGCGGCGTGGAGCGCGTGCCGCGCGGCCGCGTGCTCGTCGTCGGCAACGGCTTCATCGGACGCTTGTTCGGGGCGGTGCTGGAGCGGCGCGGCGACACCGTCTTCGCGGTCGACCGGAACCCGTTACGAACCGGAGTGGCGCCGGACGGGCCGGTGGACGCGGCGGTGCTGTGCGCACCCGGCGGAGTCGAGGTTGCCGTGGATGCAGTCGAGCCCGGTGGGACGGTGCTCGTCTTCGCCGATGCCAGGGCGATTCCCGCGGCTGCCGTGTACCGGCGCGAGCTGACGGTGGTGGGGTCTCGGTCGTCGACGCCGGCGTTCATGGAGGAGGCGGTGGCGCTGTTGCCCGCGCTGGCCGTGCCTGAGCCGACCGTGCTGCCGTTGGAGCGCTTCGAGGAGGGGCTGCGGATGTTCAGGGAGGGAGCGGTGCTCAAGGTGGTGCTCGTTCCGTGAGCGTCGAGCTCCGACGGGCGGCTGAAACCGGACAACCGGCGGACTGCAGCGCGGGCGCGGAACCCAGAGGAGAGGCTGAAGCCTCGCCCCGGCCATACGCCCGGAGCGCCAAGTGAAGGCTTTGATCTTCCACGGGCCCGGCGACCTGCGGCTCGAGGACGTGCCGCGGCCGGAGCCCACCGCCGACGGGGACGTGCTCGTCGAGATCGAGGTCGCGCTCACGGACGGCACCGACCTGAAGGCGTTCCGGCGCGGCCACCCCGTGCTGCTCGGGCCGCCGCCGAGCGCGTTCGGGCACGAGTTCTGCGGAGTCGACGTCGCGACCGGCCGGCGTGTCGTCGCCGCCAACTCAGCCCCCTGCGGCGCCTGCGACGCCTGCCGCCGCGGACAGGAGACGCTCTGCGCCAACCTGCTCCCGCTGCTCAACGGCTCCTACGCCGAGTTCATCCTCGTCCCCGCGCACATCGCCCGCACGAACATGCTGCCGGTTCCGCCCGGGATGCCGCCGGAGGTCGCGGCGATCATCGAGCCGCTCGCGTGCTGCCTGCACGGCGTCGAAGCGGCCGGCGTGAAGGCCGGCGACACCGTCGCCGTGATCGGGCTCGGGCCGATCGGCCTGATGCTCTGTGCGTGCGTCGCCGACGCCGGCGGCTGGCCCGTGGGAGTCGGATCGCGGCCGGAACGGCAGGCACTCGCACCGCACTTCGGCGCCGAGGCAGGCAGCGGGGCAGGCGCCGACATCGTGATCGAGGCCGCGGGCACCGCGGAGGCCTGGCACCACGCGCTCGAGCTCGTGCGGCCGGGAGGCACGGTGGTCGCATTCGGCGGACTGCCGCGCGAGGCGCGCATCCAGGTCGACGCCTACCGCATCCACTACGAAGAGGTGACGCTCAAGGGCGCCTTCCACCACACGCCACGGCACGTGCGCGCGGCGCTCGCCTTCCTCGGCAGCGGCGCCTATCCGTTCGAGCGGCTGATCACGCACCAGGTCGGGCTCGAGGGTGTGCCGGCGCTGCTCGCCGACCCCCCGCGCGACTACCTCAAGGCTGCGGTCATCGTCTCCGGATAGACGGGGAGGCCCTCGGCGCGGGCTGCGGCGCGCTGGCGCTCGTCCCAGGAGACGAGGGTGGGGCCGAACTCGGCGAGCTCGAGTGCGCTGGCGACGTGGATCGCGTCGAGACCCCGGAGGCCGTGCCGCACCCCTACGACGGCTGCGGTGTCGATGACGCCCGGGTCTGCCTCGACGAGGTACGTTCGCTGGCGGAGGAAGCTTCCGTCGACGATGTCCGGGTCGACCGTCCCGCGTGTGTGACGGCCGGCACGAACGGCGGCAGCAATTGAGCACGCCAGCTCCGCGTGTGACACCCTGCTCGTCGCGAGCGCGACGCCGCTGCCCCACAGCTCCCGCACCACCTCCGACCCCGGTTCGTCGACGTGGAGCTTGAACAGCGCCGAGGCATCGAAGTATGCGATCACGCCTCGTCGTCTTCCGTTCCGGGCTCCGGAGCCGGACCCGGCCACGGGATATACCCCCGCGACCACCACAGGTAGTCCATCAGCGTAGGCCCGTCGTCGTCGTACTTGATCGGCGGTGGCAGCGGCTTGGGATTCCCCGTCGGAGGAGTGATTCGCCCCTCACGAATCATCCGATCCCAGGCGGACTCGGCAGCGCCGAGCACGGCCTTCGGCTTTCCTCGCTCCGTGACGAGGATCTCCTCGCCCGCAGCCGCGCGATCCAGCCACTCGGACAGGTTCTCCCTCAGCTCTCTCACTCCGACTTCCACGCGCATACGATGCAGTGTACGCTCGGATCGCACAAGTGTCCACATGGGACACCGTCCGTTTCAGCCGGAGAACAGCGTCAGGTCGGGCTCGCGCTCTCCCCGCAGGACAGCAAGATCGACCTCGACCCAGCGCAGGCCGCGGGCCTCGGCGAGCGTCCGCGCCTGCTTGACGACCTTCTGCGCCGCGAGGACCCCGCGCACTCCGGCCATCCCGGGCTCCGGGCGGATCCGCTCGAGGTAGCGGGTGAGCTGTTCGACCGCGTCGATCGTCGCAATGCGCTTGATCTCGACTGCGACCCAGCCGTCCTCGGTGTCGCGGCACATCAGGTCGACGGGCCCGATGTCGGTGGGCCACTCCCGGCGCACGAGCCGGAGCTCCTCGCCGAGCGCTTGGGGTTGCGCGGCGAGCTGCTCCTGCAGGTCGCGCTCGACGCCGTCCTTGGCGAGCGCCGCGGCCTCCCCCATGTCGTGCTCGTCGTCGCTGAGGATCTCGACGATGCGAACATCGAGGCGGTCCTCGGTCTTGCCGGCGCGCTTGCGCACGACGATTCGCTCCAGTGGCTCACCCTCGTGCTCGATCACGGTCGGCGGGGTCATCCAGTTCTGAGGCTTGAAGCCGCCCGTATCGGCATGGACGAGGAAGGAGCCGTCCGACTTCAGCATCAGGAGTCGCACCGCCTCCGGCAGGACGGCATTGAGTCGGCCGGAGTAGGCGACCTCGCAGCGGGCGACGATCAGGCGCACTGCGCCACCGTACCGTGCGCGAACCCGGAGGAGAGGCTGAAGCCTCTCCCCGCTCTCCCCGCTCTCCCCGCGCTACCCGCGCTCGACGCGCGAGCCGCCGACGATCGCCTCGCGGCCGTCGGGGAAGCGCACGAGCGCCTTGCCGTTGCCGTCGTAGTCGGGCGACCAGACGACGAGCTCCGCCTCGTCGCCCAGCACGGTCACCTGCTCACCGAGCGACGGCACGACACCGCGCCAGTAGGTGACGAACGGGTTGCTCTCCCACTCGCGCCCGATCGTGGTCTCGTCAGTGTGGCCCGGGAGCACCCGCAGCTCCGGCGGCAGCGTCATCAATCCTTCCATGACCGAGTGCTGCACCACGTCGGCGGGGCCGCCGCCGACGGCGTCCTTGAAGAGCACGTCGCCGCTGAAGACGACCTCGTCGTTGACGACGAACGCGACGCCGTCGTCGGAGTGGCCTGGGAGCGAGATCGCCCGGGCGCCGAGCCCGCCCGTGACGAGATCGCCCGTGACGACGGGGATCCCGAACCGCGCGCAGAGCTCGTCCTCGTGCTCGACGTGATCGGGGTGCGTGTGCGTGCGCAGCAGGTGGGTCGGCGTCAGGCGCTCGCGCTCGACGAGCTCGAGCAGCGGCCCGAGCGGCGCCCCGCTGTCGACGAACACCGCGGTGCCGCCCGGCTCGTCGCCGACGACGTAGGCGTTCGAGAGCCAGCTCTCGTGCATCGACCTGCCGACGATCATCCGTACACCTTACGCGAGCCCGGCTCGCTGGTTACACTCCACCCTCATGCGCCGGACACACGTCGTTGCCCTCTTGCTCGCGCTCGCCATCGGCCTGCTCGCCGCCGGCTGCCTCGACGGAGAGGAAACCACCGCGACGGCCGACACGGTGGTCGGCACATTGCCCGAAGCGCCCGCGAGTGGCGGCAGCGACATACCGGCACTGGCGCTCGAGGGAGACGCCGCGGCAGGCAAGGCACTCTTCACGACGAACTGCGGCGGCTGTCACACGCTCGCAGACGCGGGGACGAGCGGCGCCGTCGGCCCGAACCTCGACGACTCGAAGCCGTCCGCCGAGCTCGTCGCGACCAACGTCACGAACGGCAAGGGCAGCATGCCTCCCTTCGGCGAGTCACTCGATACCCAGCAGATCGCGGATATCACCGCGTACGTCACCCAGTCCACCGGCGGCTGAACCTCCCACCCTCCTTCCCGGCCGACGTCCAGGCGTTCGCCTGCGACTTCGACCGCACGCTCGTCGGTCGCGACGGCCTCCTGCGCCCACGCACCCGCGCCGCAATCGGGCGATCGCAGGCCGCCGGCATCCCCGTGATCGTCGCCACAGGCAGGATGTTCCGCTCGATCCGCCCTTACCTCGAGGAGGCGGGCATCGCCGAGCCGGTTGTCTGTTACCAGGGCGCCGCAGTCGTCGACCCGCCGAGCGGCGCGTTCCTCCTACACGAGCCGATTCCGCTCGAGACGGCCCGCGAGGCGATCGCCTGCCTGGCCGAGCTCGGACACTCGCCGAACTGTTACGTCGACGACCGCCTCTACGTCGAGCGGCACACCGAGTACTCGCGCATGTACGCGGAGTTCCAGCATCTCCCGGTGGAGGAGGTCGGTGACCTCACCGTCTGGCTCGAGCGGCCGCCGACGAAGCTCGTCGCCGTCGCGGATCCCGCCGACGTGCCGGCACTCCGGGAGGCGCTCGTCGCATCCCTCGGCGACCGGCTCTTCCTGACGACGTCCCTCCCCTACCTGCTCGAAGTGGGGAACCCGGCCGTCTCGAAGGGCACCGGAATCGCGTTCGTGACCGAGCGCCTCGGCCTCTCGCTCGACCACGTCGTCTCGTTCGGCGACGGGGAGAACGACATCGAGCTGATCGAGGAGGCGGTGTTCGGGATCGCCGTGGAGGATGCAAATTCGTTGCTGCTCGAGCGCGCGGACTGGATCTGCCCGAGCGCCGACGATGAGGGGGTCGCCACCGTGATCGACACCTACCTAGACTTCCTCCTGTGATCGATCTCAAGGCAGCCAGAGCCGAGCCGGACACCTGGCGCGCCGCTCTCGCGCGCAAGGGAGCGGGCGAGGCGTTCGACAACCTGCTCGCGGCCGACGAGCGCTGGCGCTCGCTCGTGCCGCGCGTCGACGAGTTGCGCAGCCAGACGAAGCTGAAGGGCAAGCCGACGCCCGAGCAACTCGCAGGGCTGCAGCAGCTGAAGGAGGAGCTCCGCACCGCCGAGGAAGAGCTCGCGGCCGCCGAGGCCGCCCGCGAGGAAGCGCTCGCAATCGTCCCCAACCCGCCGCACCCGTCGGCGCCCGACGGCGACACGGAGGATGACGCCATCGAGATCCGGCGCTTTGGCGAGCCGCCCGCACTCGAGGAGGCGAAGGAGGCGAGCGAGGTCGGCCGCTTCGAGCTCGAGCGCGCAGCCCGCCTGTCAGGATCGCGTTTCGGCTACCTCGTCGGCGATACCGCTCTCCTCGCGCTGGCGCTCTACCGCTTTGCGCTCGACCACGTCGCCGCGGCCGGGTTCACGCCGGTGCTGCCGCCCGTGCTCGTGCGCGAGGAGGCGATGGTCGGCACCGGGTTCTTCCCCACCGAGAAGTCGAACATCTACGAGCTCGAGCAGGACGGCCTCTTCCTCACCGGAACCTCGGAGGTCGCGCTCGCGGCGATGCACATGAGCGAGATCCTCGAGGGGGGCGAGCTGCCGCTCCGCTACGCGGGGTTCTCGACCTGCTTCCGCCGCGAGGCCGGGGCGGCGGGCAAGGACACTCGTGGGATGTTCCGCGTGCATCAGTTCAACAAGGTCGAGATGTTCGTCTTTACGACACCCGACGACGCCTGGGCCGAGCACGACCGCATGGTCGCGCTCGAGGAGGATCTGCTGAAGCAACTGGGGCTGCCGTTCCGCGTCGTCAACGTCGCGGCCGGTGACCTCGGCGCCCCCGCGGCCAAGAAGCTCGACATCGAGGCCTGGTTCCCGAGCCAGGAGCGCTATCGCGAGGTGACCTCGTGCTCGAACACGACCGACTTCCAGGCACGGCGCCTGGGGATCCGCTTCCGCGGCGAGGCGGGCCTCGAGACGCCGCACACGCTCAACGGCACGGTCGTCACCGACCGTGCGCTCCTCGCGATCCTCGAGAACTTCCAGGGCGAGGTGCCGGACGTGCTGCGCCCCTACGGGGCACCCGAGCGCGTCAGCGGCTGACGCCCGTCGCGAGCTGCCGCTCGAAGGCCGTGTGCTTGCCCGTCACCCCGACGAGCTCCCAGCCCTTGCGGCCGATCGGGGCGCGAAAAGGGGACGCCACCACCTCCGGGTCGTCGAGCTCGCGGGCAACACTCGACGGCTACATCGACGAGGTCGAGAATCGTGGGCACGACGCGATCCTGATGGTCGACGAACATGCACCGCACCGCACCTCGCCGAGGCCGCGCTCGCACGGGGGCTCACAGCGGCCGGGCAGGTGCCCGTGATGGTCTGGCGCGATGCGACGCTCGCGTGGACGACGGGCTACGCTTGATGCGCGCGCAGTGCAAGTTTGTGAACAACTCACGGCGTCAAGTCGATCTTCGGAGGATTCACTCCAATGCACAGGGATACGTCGTGAAGCGCACCGCCCAGGGAGCGTACGATTGGCTGTTCATCCTCGAAGGGTCGGGCGGGGAGTACCTGATCAAGGCATGCTTGGCTGGTCGAAGGTCAGTGACGGTCAAGGACACGTTCAAGCTCGGAGCGGTGGCAGAGTCTGGCTGATTGCAGCTGCCTTGAAAGCAGCCGGCCCGGTTACGCCGGGCCCGGGGGTTCGAATCCCTCCCGCTCCGTCATACCTCAGAACGCACAAGGTCCGCCTCTTTGAAAACCGCTGACGGGGGAACTCGTCCATGGGCTCGAATCCCGCCCCCGCCGCTCTGTCCAGCTCAACGGCTCGACCTGCCCACCCGGGCAGCCGAGCAGGATCAGGCCGCCGGCTCCGGCAGGCGATGACGCGGATCGACGCATGACCCCGTGTCGTCAGGGTTCACTAGAATGCCGTCGCCGCCCGCTCACGGGGCGGAAGTCGCTACGACCCGACTCAGCCAGCTGCCGGTCGCACCCGTTGAAGGAGACGATCAGGATGCCGGCGTCGGAGAAGCCCTTGGCCTGCGTCATCGGAGACATGGATCTCGTTCGCCCGCTCGGGCTGGCAGGGATCCATTCTGCGGCCGTAGCAACCCCGGGAGAGCTCACGCGCTACTCCCGCTTCACGGCAGCCGTGATCGACTGGGCGGATCCCTGGAAGGCGCCCGAGAAACTCCTGGAGCGACTCCTCGAGTTTGGTCGCGCCCAATCGAAACCACCTGTCCTCTACTACGAGGGCGACTGGGATCTCCTGCTCGTCTCGCGGAATCGGGGCGTTCTCGGCGAGGTGTTCCGGTTCTCCATAGCCGACCCGGAACTGATCGAGGATCTCGTCGACAAGGAGCGCTTTCGCGAACTCGCCAGACGCCTGGGGCTCCCAGTGCCTCCGTCCGCCGTCCTTGCAGACGGCGACGACGCGATCGATGCCTTGCGGCTGCCGGTCATCGTCAAGCCGCTGACCCGGCAGTGGGAGACGTGGGAGCCTCTAGCGGGCAAGGCCAAGGCGTTGCGGATCGAGACGAGACCCGAGCTTCGCCGCCTCGCGAGGCAGCTCGCCGAAGCCGGCGTCGACGCCGTTGTACAGGAGCTCATCCCGGGCCCGGAGACCGCCATCGAGAGCTATCACGTCTACATCGACGAGGGCGGCGAGATCGCGGCGGAGTTCACGGGGAAGAAGATCCGGACCTACCCGCTCGAACTCGGCCAGAGCAGCGCCCTCGAGATCACAGACGACGCCGGCGTCGCGAGCCTGGGCCGTGAGATCGTCGCGCAGCTCGGCCTGCGCGGCGTCGCGAAATTCGACTTCAAACGGGCAGCTGACGGCACGCTCCACCTGCTCGAGATCAATCCGCGCTTCAACCTGTGGCATCACCCTGGAGCGAGAGCGGGCGTCAACATCCCGGCGATCGTCTACGCCGATCTCGTCGGGCTGCCCAGGCCGGCCGCCGGGCCGGTGACCCCGGGCGTCCTTTGGTGTCACCCCCGGCTCGACTACACCGCAGCGCGAGCAGCCGGAGTTTCGACCGCGCGTTGGGTCGCCTGGATGGCCGGCTGCGAGGCAAAGTCGGGGATGTCCTGGGACGATCCGCTGCCTGTCGTCAGGCGCGGCGCCTGGCATCTCTCGCGCCGCCTGCTGCCAAGGCGCGGCGCCGCAGCCGATCAGGCCGAGCATTTCCCGACCGCGCCCACCGGGGCCTGACCAGGAAGACGCAATGCGAATCGCGGTGCTCTCGGACGTTCACGGTAACCTCCCGGCTCTCGAGGCGAGCCTTGATGCGATCCGGCGGGAGGGGGTGGA
>Ga0315286_10004130_pt1 | contig 13882 bp, 14 predicted proteins | sample YL17G10_0_MG_FD_205038 | JGI IMG/M metagenome (GOLD analysis project Ga0315286, IMG submission 205038) | Sediment microbial communities from Yellowstone Lake, YNP, Wyoming, USA - YL17G10_0 | ecosystem: Environmental > Aquatic > Freshwater > Lake > Sediment | place: USA: Wyoming | collected... | reverse complement strand
TCAAGTGTGACGACAAGCAGCTCCGTCGTGCGAGTACGATCGAGAAGTGGTGCCAGGAGCGAGTCGAAAAGAAGCCGAAGCTCGCCAAGGACTACGACGCGACCAAGTCCGCGCCGGTCGAGACGGCGCCGGCGCTCAAGGCGGTTCCGCTCAACACGGGCGCCTCACCTCCGCGCGCCGGCAATGCGGCGCCGGCTGGCAGTGCGCTCAACCGCACGGCCGCGCCGGGCAAAACCAACTCCATGTCGGAGTCGGAGTGGAAGTCCTACAAGCGCACGAACGGCATCAGCTACTAGAGAAAATGGCGCGCCTCTCAGAGACGCGCTAACGTCGACGGCAAAGCAAAGCAGATCAGCGCGCCCACTTACGCGAGCACACTCGGCGGACAACAGAGTGGAACGGGGGCGAGGAACTTGCGAAGCGACACCGTGAACCGCTGACCATCGTCAGCTCCACGATCTCACTCGGAAGGAATCCCCCATGTCTCTCGTTCTCGGCGTCCCCGCCGCTGTCCTGTCTCTCAATCAGCAAGGCTTGCTGGAGCGCGCGTTCCACGACGGCCTCTACCCGAACCTCGCGTACCGCGCGGAAGCGATGGCCGAGGAGTGGCCCGCGAACACGGGTACCGAGCTGTTCATGACCCGCCCCGGGCTCCTCCGGTCGGTCGTGACGGCGCTCACGCCGGGCGTCGACCCGACGCCGCAGAACGTGCCGTACGAGCAATGGGTCGCGTCGCTCAGCCAGTACGGCGCGAGCATCGACACGCACACGCCGACGAGCGCGACCTCGAACGCGAACCTCTTCCTGCGCAACATCCACCAGCTCGGGCTCCAGGCCGGGCAGTCGATCAACCGCGTCGCGCGCAACGCGCTGTTCAAGGCGTACCTCTCGGGCAACACCGTCGCGATCGCCGCGATCGGCGCGCCCGACACGTCGATCCGCGTCGCCGCGCTGAACGGGTTCACGGACGTCGTCGCCCCGGGCGGCAACGTGCGCCCCGTGGGCATCTCGGCGTCGAACCCCCTCACGATCCGCATCGGCACGGGCGGTACCATCGTGACGGCCAGCGCGATCGGGTTCATCCCCGACGACCCGAGCGACAACGACGGCCCCGGTACGCTGCTCCTGTCGGCCGCGGTCGGCACTGGCTTTGCGAACCGCACCGCGGTGCGCTCGCTGTTCGCGCCGCGCGTCGTTCGCGCCGCGGGTGGCGACAGCATCGACGCGATCGGCCCGTCCGACACGCTCGTGCTCCAGCAGGCGATCAACGCGGTCGCGTTCCTGCGCCGCGCGAACGTCCAGCCGCACGAGGACGGCTTCTACCACGCGCACGTCAGCCCGCTGTCGAACGCGCAGTTCTTCGCGGACCCCGTGTTCCAGCGGCTCAACCAGTCGCTGCCCGAGCACGTGATCTACAAGGAGGGCTTCATCGGCACGATCTCGGGCGTGATGTTCTTCATGAACACCGAGTCGCCCGAGACCACGAACGTCGGTGACCTCACGGCTACCGCGCTCGCCGGGCAGTACGGCCCGGAGATCGGCGCCGAGGTCACGAACGGCGCAGGCACGAACATCGGGCGCGTCATCATGACGGGCAAGGGTTCGATCTACGAGAAGTGGCTGAACGAGCAGGCGAACTACGTCACCGAAGCTGGCGTCACCGGCAAGATGGGCGAGTTCGACGTCGTGAACAACGGCATCTCCGTCCTGACGGAGCGCATCCGGCTCACGCTTCGCGCGCCGATCGATCGCCTCCAGCAGCTCGTGTCGAGCACGTGGTCCATCTCGACCTCGTTCCCGGTTCCGAGCGACGTCACGGCGCCGAGCGGCGTCGAGCGCTTCAAGCGCGCGATCGTTCTCGAACACGCGCTCTGAGCGCGGCGGTAGCAGGGTCGCGCGCGGCGCAGTGCGCGACCCTTGCTACAAACCCTGACTGCGTCGTGGAGGTTGTCCCGTGGCCCGAAAGATTCCCCCGTCCTCGTCGTCGTCCCCCGACATGGGCGACACCGACCTTCCCGAGACCGCGGAGCCGTCGATGGCTGGCGGAGCTTCGGGCGTCGTCGATGACACGACACGCATGTCGCTGCCCGGGGAGGTCGTCGCGACGGCGTACCGCGCGCCCGACCCGAACGCCGCGCCCGCCATGGCTGCGCAGCGGTTCCGCGTTGGAGCGGACGCGACCGTCATGTACTCGGGCGCGAAGACGCTCATGCGGAAGGGCAAGATCATCGACGCGGGGTCGTACGACCTCGACCTGCTACGCCGACAAGGTGTGATTCTCACCGAAGAGGTTTGACTGACCGATGGCGCTGACCGAGGACGAGAAGGCGAGCGCACGGCATCACCTCGGGTACCTACAGGTGACCGCGGCGCAGACGTTCGTGCTCGGCGTGCCGGCTGCGGTGCAGACGCAGTTCATGATCGAGGGCGCGCTCGTGCGCGTCCTGCCCTCGGGTCACGCTCGCCTTCGCTTGCTCCTCTGCCGGCTCGACGAGGTCGAGGGCGAGGTGTTCGGCGGGCTCGATCTCGCGAGCGTGGACACGGTCGACGAGATCACCGTGAGCGCGGAGCGGCTCAAGAAGCTCGCCGGCTACTACAAGATCGCGCAGCAAGCGCTCGCGAACCTGCTCGGCGTGCCCCCGAACCCGTGGGACATGCGCGAATGGCTCATGGGCGGCGCGCTGAACGTCGCCGTCAATCACTCGTGAAAGGAACCGTCATGCGCACCCTGCTCGCCTCGATCGCTCTCGTCTTCGTCGCGGTCACCGCACAAGGGTGCTCGCCGGGAGCTGCACGGCAGATCGTCAAGAGCGCGATCGACATCACGCTCGCCTCCTGCATCGCAGAGCACGCGGACATTTCCGATGAGCCCGCGCTTCGCGAGGTGTGCCGCTGGACGGACGACCTCGCGCCGCTCGTGAAGGAGCTGCTCTCGGCGCGAGCCAAGGGGCTGAGCAAGTCGCGCGGCGCGGCGTGCGCGCCGGGAAGCGCCAAGCCCTGACGATGGCCTTGAAGTGCCCACCGCCGGACGGGGCGCGGCTCCTCACACCCGGGGAGGCGAAGGGCTCGCTCGCGCAGCGTCTCATCCCGCTCGTCGACCGGCTCCGCTTCCGCACGTCGGTGCGGCTCGGGCTTCGTCCGTACAACGTCTTCCTCGTGTGGGGGAAGTGGACCGGCTCCGAGCGCGGCGAGGGCGCGTCGAAGGAGGTGCGTCGCGTGGCGATCGTACCGGCGCCGAAGATCGACGACCTGTCCGCGATCACGCTCGACCCGCGATCGGGTGGCGTGCTGCCGTCCGGTAGCATTCGCGTGTCGCGGATCTCGGGCGCGTTCACGCGCGACGAGCTTGTCGGGCTATGGGTTCCTGAGCAGAACGAGGACTCGATCCCCGAGCCGTACGAATTTTATTGGGAGGTCGTCGAGGACGGCCGCGGCGACGCGCTCCCGCAGCGTCAGAAGTTCCGCATCATGGCCGCGCCGCAGCGTCGCCCGGGACAGGTCGATTGGTCCGTGATGCTGGAGCGCGTGAGTGAGGACAACGGGCGCGACGGCAAGCCTCAGACCGGCACCGACCGTGGGCGGGAGGACTGACCCATGGCCGCGAAGCAATTCGAGATCAAGGACTCAGGCGAGGTCGCGAAGTGGCTCGGTACCGGCATGGAGAAGGTCGCTCAGCGCGCGATCTTGTCGGTCGGGTATCAGGTGCAGCAGTACATCCAAGCGGTGCTCATCCCCGGCGCCAACCCGGTGCCCGTCGACCGCGGCGCGTACCGCGCGGCGTGGCGTGTGAAAGCTGCGCCCGGCGCGGGCGGGCTCCCCGCGGTCGTGGTCTACAACACCTCGCCGCACGCGCTGTTCATCGAGCACGGCGTGCGCGCGGCGAACGTGAAGCCGGGCAAGGCGATGATCGACGCGCTCACCGCGTGGGTGCGTCGCAAGGGTCTGTCGCCGGCAGGGCGCGGGCAGAGCGGCGCGCAAGCGGCGCGGTCCATGGCGTTCGCGATCGCCAAGTCGATGCAACGGAAGGGCATCTTCCGCGGCGGGCACGGCTTCCAGTTCCTCAAGCGCGCGACCGAGCCGCAGCTCATCAAAGGCTTGTGTCAGGACGCGCTCCGTCACGAGGTCGCGCGCTTCAACAGCGGGGCGACCTGATGGGCGCACCGACTCTCCCCGACGCGATCCGCAAGCTCCTGTTCGGTACGCCGTTCGGGGAGGTCTACCCGGCGCGCGAGCCGCCTCCGCCGCTCGCGCTCGACGGGCGCACCGTCGCGCTGCGTCTGCTCCGCCGCTACCTCGCGGCGCTCACGTTCTACCGCACCGGCGCGACCGTGATCGACCCCGAGACGCGCCAGCCGACCGCGGGCGCGCCGGTTGCGTTCGCGATCCCTGAGAACAGCATCCACATCGAGTGGCCCGACTACGAAGAGGACCTCGTCTTCCCCTGCATCTCGCTCCTCGCCACCGCGCCGGCGGAGATGCTTGCGATCGGTCTCACCGGGTACGTCGAGGAGAACAGCCGGGACGTGTTCGCGCCGGGCACGATCGTGCAGTGGATGAGCGAGTACAAGGAGAACATCGCGCTCGAAATCTGGGCGTCGAGCAAGGCGGAGCGCCGCGCGATCTTGTCGGGCCTCGAAGCCGCGCTGTCACCGACCGAGCAAATGTACGGGCTGCGATTCTCCATGCCCGACTACTTCAACGAGCTGGTCTGCTTCACCGTGTCGAACCGAGAAATCTTTGAGGACCCCGACGCCGCGCGCAACCGGCGACGCGCGCGACTCATGATCGAGATGCGGTTCAATCTCGTAGCTCTCGTGAATTACAACCCACTGGTCGGCATCGTGAAGGTCGAGGTCGACGTGGACCAAGACACGAACGAGGCGGTCGTGCTCGTGGAAGAATCAGAGCGAGCGCGCGAACGATGCTGACTCGCTGGCGTGTAGGGTATAGGTTTGCGACGGCCGCGCTCGCGGCGACAAGGAGCTAGGGCCATGTCCGTTTTCATTCGACGTTTTCTGTCCGATCCCGGGAACGAGGTGCTGCTCGAAATCGAGAGCGTCAACATCCTCGACCTCGATCCGCCCGCGTCGATCTCGGGCATCGGCACCGGCACGGTGATCTGCGTCGGTGAATTCGAGAACGGCCCGTTCAACGAGCCTACCGAGGTCACGAGCGCGACGGACTTCGTCCAGACGTTCGGCGGTCTCGGATACACGATCGGCGGTGTCTCGGGCGAGAACCCGAGCGCGCGCACGCGCAAAGCAGACGGCGCGATCGCCGGCGAAACGTGGAACGGGAACGGCTTCGTGCAGCTGAACGCCAAGAAGTTCAAGCGGCTCCTGCTCACGCGCGTCGACACGAGCGTCGGGTACATCGAGCTGCGCCGACAGGCGTACGTCACGGGCGCCGCGGCGTTCGCCTACAACCTGGAGCCCGCGCAGGTGCTCTCCCTCGACATCGGCGCGGGTCCGGTGAGCGCGACGTTCAGCGCGACGGCGGCCACGACGACGAGCGCGGCGGGCGTGTTCCCGACCCTCTTCGTGGGCGGCGAGACGCTCACACTCGGGTACGACGGCCTCCCGAATTTCGTCGTCACGTTCCAGGCGTCCGACCAGAGCCAGGCTCAAGTCGTCGCGCGCATCAACGCGTTCGCCGGCTTCGCCTTCGCCACGGTCGGCGGTGGCGGTACGACGCTCCTCACGGGGATCCAGCGCGGCACGGGCGGGCAGGTGCGCGTCGTCGCGGCCAGCGCGGGCGGCGTGTTCACCGCGACGGGGTTCTCCGTCGTGACGGTGTTCGGCACGGGCAACGTCGCGAACATCGACGCGGTCAAGTTCACGGAGGTCAAGTCGATCACCGAGGCCGCGATCGCGGGCTGCGTCATCTCGCAGGACAGCGCTGGCAAGCTGCGCGCCTCGAAGACGTTCGTTACGTCGGCCGACTACATTCAAGTCGGCCCGCTCACGACGGCGACGGCGCTCGGGTTCACGGTCGGCGCGCAAGGCACGTCGGACGGGATCGCGAACATGCGGTCGACGGCCGGGACGTTCCCGATCACGGTCACGGCAAGCATCACGCTTGGCGTCGACAGCGAGTCGGACTTCGTCGTCCCGCTCGTGACGGCCGACACGCAGGCCGCGGTGATCACGAAGATCAACGCCGCAGCCGGCTTCACCATGGCGTCGAGCTTCTCCGCGACGATCACCGTGCTGCGCGGACGGGCGAACGGCGGGCAGGTGCGCGTCGTCGGCGCGACGAACGCGACGCTGCTCTCCGACCTCGGCCTCACGGTGCAGACCATCTCGACGCCCGCGCTCGCGGCCGGCGTCGTGCCGGCGGGCACCCTCGTGACGAACACCGCTGCGACGGCCCGCTTCGTCACGATGGTCGACGCCGACATCCTCGCGCCGTCGCTCATCGGCGGTGTGTACTCGGCCAACGCCGGCCCCTACCAGGCGAAGGTCCGACACGCGCTCGATGACGGGACCGGCGCGTCCGCACTCGGCGGATCGATCGTCGTCTCCGCCAACCCCATCGACCTCGGGAGCTTCGCGGTCGTCAACCCCGTGAACCTCACGACCGCGCTCAGCGAGACGGCGATCGATGCGAAGTACACGGAGGCGATCGACTCCACGCTCGACCTGTCGACGGTCGCGCGTGAGGCGAACCTCATCTTCGCCGCGCGGCAGTCGAACACGATCCGTCGCGCGCTCAAGGCGAACGCGATCAACGCGAGCGCGATCGGCATGTTCGGCCGCATGGCGGTCATCCGGCCCCCGCTCGGCACCACGAAGGCCGCGGCACGCAGCAACGTCGCGGAGCCCGGCGTGGGCGCGTACCGCGACCAGCGCGTGATCTACACGTTCCCCGGCGCAAGCTCGTTCGTCCCCATCATCGGGCTGCGCGGGCTCACGGGCGGCGTGGGCTTCACCGCGGACGGCTTCGTGGACCTCGGCGCGGACGGCTTCATGGCCTCCATCCTCAGTCAGCTCCCGCCCGAGGAGAACCCCGGGCAGCTCACGCCCTTCGCGAGCGGCGCGGTCGGCCTGGAGTCGAGCCCGAACGCGCAGCACTTCACGATGACCGACTACATCAACTTCCGCGCATCGGGGATCGCGGCGCTCCGCATCGACGATGGGACGACGATCTTTCAGTCGGGTGTCACGAGCGTCGACCCGCTCACGTTCCCGAACCTGCGCAACATCGCGCGTCGTCGCATGGCCGACTTCATCCAAGACTCGCTCGCACGCCGCTCCAAGGCGTTCGGGAAGAAGCTCTCGACGTTCGTGCGCCGCAAGGCGCTGACCGGCGAGGTCATCGCGTTCCTCACGACGCTCCTGTCGGCAAACAACCCGGCGTTTCAGCGGATCGCCGGCTTCGAGGTCGACGACACGACCGGCAACACGCAGACCACGCTCGGGATGGGGCTCTATCGGCTCATCATCCGAGTGCGCACGCTCGCGTCGCTCGACAGCATCGTCTTGGAGACGACGATCGGTGAGTCGGTCGTCGTCGCAGAAGCCGCCTGAACGGCCCCGTAGAACCGAAGGAGTAGGACATGCCGAGTCAGCGGATCAAAGGCCAAGAGGTTGCGGTGCTCATCGTGCGAGACGGCTCGCTCGAAGCGGAGCTGACCGACATCCAGAATTTCAATTTCGAGGTCCAGACCGAGATCATCTCGCAGGGCTACCTCGGAGAGAAGACGAACCGAAAAGACGACGTCTACCGCGGCGTCAAGTTCGACATGGAGCTGCACCTCCACGCGTCGGACTGGTTCACGTTTCTCGCCGCAGTGCTCGACCGCACGAAGAGGAACACGCCGGACGTCGTGTTCAACATCAGCGCGGTGATGAGCTTCCCGAACGGCGACACGCCGACCGTGCTGATTCGCGACGTCAAGTTCGGCGCGTTCCCGCACTCGGTCCCCGAGCGCGGCGACTACGTGAAGATCAAGGTCGAAGGCGAAGCCGACGACTTCGAGGTTCAGCAGTAAGACTTCCCGCGCGTGTCGATCGGCGCTCCCGCTGGGAGTGTCGGCGCGCGCGGCGTACGGGCCTCCGTCACGATCACCCCATTGGTCTCTGACCCCTGGTCGGGATGCGCCTCCTGGTGCTCGTGCCGGTAGCCCACCCTACTAGGAGGCGCACTCCATGGCAGCAACAGCAGAAAAGAAGAAGGCCCTACCGCGTGTGAGCGGCGGGACGATGACTGAGGATGAGGCGAAGGCGATCTTCGACGGGCAAGGTCCCGAGATCCCCGAGGCATCAGGCACGATCGACGCGGAAGGCTCCGAGGGGAAGCCCGAATGGGCCGACATCCCCGAGGGCCTCAAGCTCCCGATCGGTGAGTCGATCGCGTTCATCCGAATCCCCGGCAAGTGGCTCCGCGGGAAGGGCGACCGCGTGTGCATCGTGTGGCCGATCACGGAGCTGGAGGAGCGCACCGCGTACGCACGCGCACGCGGTGACAGCGTGCGCGCGGTCAGCGAGCTGTCGAAGGTGTGCATTCGCGCGATCGACGGCGTGAAAGCGGACTGGACCGGCGACGCGTCGCACCCGGGCAACGTCAACAAATTCTGGGACGCGATCGGCCCGCGCGGGCGGCTCATGATTCGGAACTACTACGTGCAGACGCACACGGTGAACACCGAGGACCAAGCCGATTTTTTCGTCAATCACTTCTGCGTCATGACCGCGGGTGGGTGAACGCAACCGGCGACGCGATGGAGCCCGGCGAGATCGAGGAGGCGCTCCAGAAGCTCCTCGTCGCGTCGGGTTCCGGCTCGCCGGTCTCGGCGTTCTGGCATCTCACGTCAACGCACGACGCAGCAGAGGTGCTCGACATGCGGTGGCAGCAGAAGGCGTACCTCGCGCGGTACGGTCGACAGTCGATGCTCCAGTGGGAGAACGAGCCGGTGACGAAGCTCAATCGCGCGACGCGCGCGATCGGGGATCTGATCCGCGAAGAGGGCGCCATGGACCGATCGATGGAGGACCGCTAGGGTGTACGCATGGCGGGTGACGCAGGCGAGGTAAAGGTCAAGCTCACCCTCGACTCGAATGCGAGCGAGGTCACCGGCCGCGTAAAGTCGGGGCTCGAAGGCGTGCACGGCGCAAGCTCGCGACTCGGCGCCGCGATGAAGGGCGACGTCGGGGGCAAGTTCTCAGGCGCGCTCGGCACCGCTGCGACGCTCGCGGGTGGAGCGCTCGCCGCGGGTGTGGCCGCCGCAGCCGCGGGAGTCGGCGTGCTCGCGCTCGGAACGCACAAGGCGATCTCGGCCTTCGAGGAGGAGGACACAGCGCTCCGCAGCATCGCGGGCGCGCTCTCGCTGGTCGACGAGGGGGGCGCCTCATTCGAGCAGGTCTTCCGCTACGCCGACGACGTGAAGGATTCGCTCGAACAGATCGCGATCAAGGCCGGCGAAGCCGACAGCGCGGTCATCTCCGCGTTCAACGACATCATCAGCCGCGGCGGCAAGACGGTCGAGCAGGCGACGAAGGTGGCTGAGACCATGGCGATGGCCGGCAAGGCGATCCCCGGCGGCACCGGAGCACTCGCGGACGCCTTCGAACAGATCAACATGGGCATGATCCGCGGCAAGAACCCGATCGCCGGGATGATCTCCAGCATGGGGCTCCTCAAGGGCAACGCGAAGGGCGTCGCGACGCAGATGATGGCGATGACGCCCGAGAAGCGCATCGAGCTGGCTGAGAAAGCGATGGCGAAGCTCGCGGAGAAAATGAAAGACGCGCCCATGACGATGGCGCAGATGAAGAACGGCATCGACACGATGATGACGAACGTGTGGAACGCTGCCGGCAAGGGCATCGTCAAGGGGCTCGGCCCCGCGTTCGAGCAGGTGCGCAAGTTCCTCTTCGACAACCAAGAGGAGATGCAAGCGTTCGCGGCCGTGATTGGAGACAACATCGGCAAGTTCTTGTCGGTCGCGGCGCCCGTGCTCGGTGAGGTGTTCAAGGTCATCAAGGAGAGCGCGCAGGAGATCGCGAAGTCGTTTGCGGAGTGGCACGGCCCGACGAAGGAGCTGTTCTCGTACCTCTACGAAAACAAGGGGGCGTTCGCCTCGACGATCGGGTCGGTGCTCAAGGACATCATCACCGTGGGCCGCGAGTTCTTCGGCATCATCACCTCCGTCTACGGTCTGATCCTCAGCGCGTTGAAGGCGATCGCGAAGAGTGGCGTGCTCGGCGGAGACATCGCGACGGGCATCACCGACATCGAGCAGGCCAGCATGCGCCAGGGCCTCAAGGGCGAGATCAACAAGGCGGGCGGCAAGAGCATCAGCGAGGACGAGTACCAGAAGCGTCGAGCGGCCTTCGTCGGCACCGCGGAGGGGACGCCCGGCGCGTCGACGGCTGGCGCCGAGTTCGACGCGTACTACCGCTCCGAGTTCGACAAGCACCAGAAGACGATGACCTCCGTGCAGGACGCACAAGGCGCCGCGCTCGATGAGAACGCGCAAGCCTTCGCCGCGGCGTGGGACCAAGCGCAGAAGACCGGCGACGAGGGCGCGAAGAACTACGTCGCGTCGTTCCTCAAGGAGAACACCTCGCTCGCGATGGTGCTCGGCAAGGCGGGACCGGAAATCTTCAAGACGGGCATCGACTCGTTCATCGATCAGGTCAAGTCGATCGGCGGCATGGACGATCAGCTCGCCGCGCTGAAAAAGGCCGCGGCTCCGACGATCGGCAAGAAGGCCGGCGCTGTCGTCAACTTCAACGGCAACACGTTCAACATCAAGCAGGACTTCCGCGACCAGGACCCCGACCGCGTGGCGATCGCGTTCCAGGGCGACATGGCTCGCGCGGCCACGAGCCGCCTCCAGTCGCGGCTGGCCTCGCCGTTCGGCTTCTAGCGTCGCGTGAAGTTGTCTGGTAGTGCTGAGGGCGCACCCGCCCTTCCACGGAGGAAGATCCCATGGCTGAGAAAGAAATCGCGAGCGAGTCTGAGTCCGAGTCGGAGTCGGAGAGCACCGACGAGTCGGAGTCGGAGTCGGAGAGCGCATCGAGCGACGCACCGTTCCCCGGCGCGGCGAAGCCCTTCGAGAAGAAGAAGGCCAAGCCGGGCGACGACAAGGCGAAGGGCAACCCCTTGCTGATGTGGGCCAAGAAGAAGGCGTGACCTACGCTCGATCGTGAGGTGTAGCTCGTGCCTGGATTCGGCGTTCCGACCGAGCAGCTGTTCAATCAGGGCTCGTCACTCACCATTCAAGAGCTAACCGCACCGGCGCCCGGCACGTCCGGGCGTTCGCTCATCCTCCTCGGCCCGTCGCTCCCGTTCATGGGCGCGGAGTGGGCCGGGGAGTCGAACGTCATCACGACGTGGTACCCGGGCAACGCGATCGAGGCGACGCAGCAGGTGCTCGGGCCGCGCGAGCTACCCTCGACGTGGGAAGGGTCGTGGACGCGCACGCTCATGGGCAAGGCGCCGTCCGTGTTCGTCGACGAGACGGGGTCGTCGAACCTCATCATCAGCCCGATGAAGCTGCGGGAGATCCTCGACGACTTCCGCATCGCCGGGTCGCGGCTGCGTGTCACGTGGGCCGTCGTGGGTCGGTCCTCTGCGGGCTCGCCCGGCTCCGGGACGAACACGCTCGTGAACGACGACGTGCGCATCGTGCGAGAGGGGCGCATCAAGACGTTCCGCACGCCGATCGACCGTCACACCGACCTGCGTTGGACGTGTGAGTTTCATTGGATGAGCCGCGGCGGTCGCCAGGAGAAGGCGATCGACGTGCGCGAGGACAACGACCTCGCGAGCGCGTCGAACAACGTCCAGGCGTCGGTGAACGCGACGGTCGCGCTCTCGAAGAAGCGCCTCAACACGCTGAAAAATATTCGCAAGGGTGCGTCGCGGCTGACGCTCGGGCAGCTGGAGAACCTCGCGTCCGCGCCGCAAGCGCTCCTGAACACGTACCTGCGCAAAATGCAGCAGACGGTGAACGTCTACAAGCGGATCGGAGACATCGCGAACAAGATCCGCTCAACCCCGGCCGCGCTCCAGTCGTCGCTCATCGACTTCGCGCACAACACGGTCGCGGTGTCGTCGTCGTTCGTCAGCGATCTGAGTCGTCGACCGGCTGAGTCCTACTCGCTGAGCCGCAAGACGCGCGACCTCCTGCGCGCGACGAAGTTCTTCTCGAACCTCACGATCCAAGGGCAGCTGAACGAGCGCGCGGCGAACGAGCTGGAGCGGCGCCTGCGTCGCACGGTCGTGGCTGGGCCGAACCGAGGCACGCTGTCTGTGCGCGCGTCCGGCGTGACGCGCGCCGGGGACATCATCGCGGTGCACGTCGCGAAGGCCGGCGACACGCCGCAGACGTTGTCGATGCGGTACTACAAGTCGAGCGATCACGGCGTCGACATCCTGCGCGCGAACCGGAAGCCGTGGCACACGCCGGCTTTCGTGAAGGGCGACATCCTCATCATCCCGGTGCTGAGCGGCGCGACCAGCGGGACGACGTGAGCCCATGGCGACCGTCGACCAGAGCTACTACCCGAGCGCGAAGGTGCGCCTCTCGATTCGATTCGAGGAGTGGGGCTCGAACGTGTTTCAGGGGAAGGTGCCGCCGCTCCCAGCGAAGAACGCGGTCGGCACGAAGGGCAATCGCATCCCGCTCCGCGTCGTCGAGGATCCCGAGGCGCCTGACCACACGAAGCGCTTCCTGCTCGTCGCGCTCAACCCGAGCACGCCGGGCGTGGGCACGGCGCAGACCAAGAGCGCCGACAAGCTGAGTCACGAGATCGGCGGCATCATCCCGAAGGCCGCGGAGTGGTCCCAGAACGGCGTGCGCGCCGCGGACACGCTCAAGCTCACGATCAAGTGGGTCGACATGCCCATCGACCCGCGCACGATCCGCTCGTGCGCCGTCGCCTACTTCCTCGGCACCGTGCCCCCGGAAGCGTACGCAGCCGGCGTGCGTGGCGCCGTGCCGCAGCTCGCCGGCATCCCCGGGGCGGGGGAGAACGACGGCTCGGCGGAACCTCTGAACGTGATCCCCGACGAGTACACCGACGAGCACGGCAACGTGCGCTCGAACCTGCGCTTCGAAGGGTGGGTCGACAAGTGGGAGATGGCTTGGTCGGACGGCGAGCCGGTCGTCATGCTGGAGTGCCGAGACAACACGCAGCTTCTCATCGACTACCCGCAGCCGCCGCGGCTCGGTATCAGCGTCGACAAGCCGATCGACGAAGCGATCGTGGACTACCTCGCCAACTTCCCGTCGATGGAGGGGATCTCCGTCGAGTACCGGCCGACCGGCGTGCGCAACGACACGGTTCCGCCGCGACTCAAGAAGACGCTCGCGAACACGGCGCACCGTCCCGCGATGGGGCCGCCCGCGGCGCAAGGGGGAGGCGGAGGAGGCGAGTCGTCCGCATCGATCTGGGACTACATCACGGACGTCTGCGGCGCCGTGGGGCACAAGGTCCGCATCGAGGGGCGGCTCATCATCATTCAACAGCTCGCCGCGCTGCTCGACGGCCGCGCGCAGCCGCGCTCGGACGACCCCTACCGCACGCGCGAGGTCGACGGCGCCTCGTTCCCTGTGCGCACGCTCGTCTACGGTCGCAACATCGAAACGCTGAAGGTCTCGCGCGAGTTCTCGAAGAAGCAGCCGCGCAACATCGAGGTCCGCTGCTACGACCCGTCGCAGAAGAACGTGCTCGTCGCCTACTTCCCGCGCACGCCCGCGGAGTTCATCGCGCAGAGCGGCCCCGGCGACGGCAAGGCTGACCAGAAGTGGGTCGTCTTCCGCGTCGCAGGTATCCGAGACAAGGAGACGCTGACGAACATCGCGCGCGACATTTACAACTCCATCGGGCGGAGCGAGCTGGAGCTGGAGATCGCGACGCGGAACCTCGCG
>Ga0315286_10004128_pt1 | contig 13887 bp, 12 predicted proteins | sample YL17G10_0_MG_FD_205038 | JGI IMG/M metagenome (GOLD analysis project Ga0315286, IMG submission 205038) | Sediment microbial communities from Yellowstone Lake, YNP, Wyoming, USA - YL17G10_0 | ecosystem: Environmental > Aquatic > Freshwater > Lake > Sediment | place: USA: Wyoming | collected... | reverse complement strand
CTGCTTCGTACACTAAGATCTCATCTTTTAGAACCACAATCTTGTCGACTAATCCTTTGATTAGTTTTTTAGCGGTAGAAATTTTTGCTACAATTTCAGCTTGTTTTTCTAATTTCTCATTTAGAGAATCTATGGTTCGTTTGCGTGTGTTTATAGTGTTCTTCAACTCGACTAGTGCAGCTGAGGTGTTTGCGTATTCAGACAGAGATTCTGATTTTTTTATCTTTAATTTTGCAAGCTTATCAGTGAGCCCCGCCTTCTCTAAAATGGATTGAGACAACTCATTTACTGAATGAACATGTGTTATACGCTCATCTATTAAATGCTGCTTAGTTGTAGGACCATTTGCATCTAGGAGAAAGGATTCCTTGCAGTGAGGACAGTCGATACTATTATCGTCCATAGAGGCTAGGGTGTTATCTAGCTTTTTAATAACACTACGCGAATTAGAGATCTGGGATTCAACAGAGTGGATGTTCATTAGTTTGTTGTAAATTGCTGTCTCTAATAAATCAAACTTAGACATATCAGGTTTTTGCACTAGCGATAATTTAATGACTTTTTGTTCTAGTTTAGACGGATCTAATTCTTGGACTCGGTCATTGATAATCTCAACATCTATCAAGCTTTCGCTGTAAGCCGATATTCTAGCTTCTACTTTACCTAAAGACGACTCTAGTTCTGCTAATTCTGTTGACTTGGTTTTGATAATTGAATCTATATACTTCCTGCGTTCAGCGAAATCCTCTAGATTTAGAAGTCGTAGAAAGAAGTCTTTCTTAGATGAATCATTAAGATTTATTAATTTTATAGATTCAGTTTGAGCTGAATACATACAGATAAGAAATTGATCATATGTTAAACTGATCAGTGCTTCAAGTTGTTCCTGTGACATATCAGGACAGATTTGTCCATTCTTAGATACTAGTAGGCCGTTTGGCCTATTGCGCTTGATATCAAATTCGTCTTTACCGATGCTAATTACAGCTCTAGCAAAACCGCTCTTACAACCTTTGCGAAGTATTTCAGATGCGGTTACTTTTCTAGGGAGTTTGCCGTAGATAGCGAAAGCCAAGGAGTTGAATATAGAGGTTTTACCAGCCCCATTATGGGAATTATCGTCGTGATTCCAGCCGTCTAGAAGAACCAACCCAGATTTACCAAAGGAAATAGATATATGGCCGATACTCAGTATGTTCTCGGCTTCTAGTTCCTTAACTATCATTTTTATCTCTTATTAGGTGGTACGTTATTCACGTGAATCTTGCCCGCATCATCTACACGGATCCAAGAATTTTCCAGCATGGTTTCTAGACTGTAAACACCTGATGCCACAAACCGTGGAACCTCTACAGACCAGTAGTAATTATCCTTACGGTCTTTTACCATCTGCTGTTGATCATCAATCCAAGTTATACCTGTGTGTTTATCTATCACCTCACGCACATTAGCTGGACCATTAAGTGTGGGGAATTGCTTGTGCATTTCCCCTTTACAGTTTTCACATGTTGTTGTTTCAACTGAACTAGATACATATTTTTGTATCTGGTTTGAGCAAGAACTGCAGTGAAAACTATACTTAGGCATGTTACAGCTCCAGACCAAATCCCAACTGCAATTCACCTAGTTGGGTTTTATTAGCGCTAACTCCACCACCAATAAATACTGGTCCTACAATAGGATATGTCGCGTGTAGGTAGCCTAGGACGTCCTTTTTGGTATCATAACCTACACCAATTTCTGGCCTCAGCTTTTTCTTGTTTGTTTCTACTGTAGTCTCTTTTTCTACGGTTTTCTCAACAGTCTTATGTTCGCTCCTAGCTTTCTCAATATCCTGATCGAACTTACTTTTTAATTCAGCAATGCGTTGCTCGTGTACTTTTTTCCACTTCTCCTCAATAGCCTTAACTTTCTGATTAAACTCTTCTTTAATAGAGACTACAACACTGGAAACTTCTTCAGAATTAGATTGTTCCATTTCTTTTTCTATAATAGTTCCATCTGGCTTAATTAACTTGAACTTCTGCTTTTTACTAGACTGCTTAAGACTCTTATTTTCCTGAGTAAGAGTGTCTACTCTCTTAGAGGTCTCTACTTCTAGGGACTTACGGGCAGATTCTTCAGCAGTTAGCTTTTCATTAAGCTTAACAGACTCTTCTGTATGGGTCTTCTGCATTTCACTTATTTTAAGCTCATAGCTCTCTTTAAACTTAGAGACTTCACGTTCAGTGATAGTTTTACTTGGATAAAAAACTACACCAATAGCAGCACCTAGAACAAGCGATCCTGCGATCTTAAACCAATCATATTGCCAAAGTTGTGCTAATTTTTCAATCATTTGTTATCTCCAGATATTTAATAGCATTTTTTAATAGAAGAATATCATCGTTAAAGTTACCAATACCATTATTACACTTAGTACACAATAACCCTCTAACTTTCTTAGTTTTATGACAATGATCAACACTTAGTCGTCGATGCAGAGAATCAGATACATTTGATCCACAAATGGCGCAGCCATTATTCTGCTTATCTTTAATAAGCTCATAATCTTGCTCTGTTAGACCGTAATATCTATTAAGTTCATTCTTACGAGCTCTTTTATCGTTGCATGGTTTACAACGTGACTCTAATCCATCAGAAATTCTATGATCTCTATGAAATTCTATTTTAGGTTTTTCTATTTTACATGTAGTGCAAGACTTACTTCCTGTGTAGTCGGCTGTAAAACTCTTACCCTTCTCATATCGCGATTTACATGGTTTACACCATAAATCTAAACCATCTTTACTTAATTTTCTTTTAGAAAAATCATGTAAAACCTTATATTCACAGCACTTTGTGCAAAACTTACTCATTTTTCATAGATTCCATCATAGACGAAAATGCTTGATCAGCAAGTTCTTTCTGTAATTCATGATCTTCATGACGCGGAACGACGATAACGCCGCCCAACGTTGTTAGCAATGAAGCTACAGATAAAGCATTACCAACACTTACTCGTACAACTTTAGCTGGCTCTATAATTCCTGTTTGCATAGGATCAACCATTTCGTGCAGATTTGCGTCAAATACGTTAACTGGAAGAGCGTGACGACTGCAGCCAGTTTGCACATGAACACTAACCATTGGCCAGATATCGCTGAATTCTTCACCACAGTTACTAAGAAGCAGTTTAAAGGGCGCTTCTAGCGCATTACCTAGGATTCCCCAAGCTTCTGTCCTATCGGGGTGCTCGCGAATCATTTTGGCTAGAACTAGATGTGTTCCGCATCCACCTACCACGATACCCTCAGCAATAGCAGAGCGAACAGCTTCTACCGCATCTTCTACACGAGCTTTCTTTTCACGTATCTCAAGATCTGATGTACCGCCAACATGGATTGTAGATACACCGCCAGTTAGTTTAGCGATAGCTGCTCTTAAAAATGATCGATCTAATTCTCCCATTGCTGATTCGGCAATAGCCTTCAACTCTACAACACGGTTATTTACCGCATCTCCATCTGAGACAGCCGTGATAAACGTTTCATATAGGTTAACTCTTGCACTTTCAAAGTGTCCTAGCCCATCTTCATCAAGATTTTCAACATTATTTGGATCAAATACAGTAGCACCAGTATACGCAGACATATCCTCTAGGAACATCGAAGCTCCATTTGGGAGACCTGAGCGAGGGGTTTTAACAGGAATAACGGTTAGTCCGCCTTTTGTGGTCTTAGCGAATTTATCTAACACGCTGTCTGCAAAACTATGCGCAAACACAATAATAGGCGTTCCATCTGAGAACCCACCATCATCAGCAACAGCTCCTTGAATAAGTCCTGGAACTTTTAGGTCATTCATAGAACCATCATATAGGACTACAACACCCTTGTCCATTTTTACTTGCTGATTAGCTTTATCATTAATAAAAGAAGGGCCAATTTGTCCATGGTCCTTTAAACCGGTTGTAATAATATATCCTTCGCTCACTTCTACGTAGGTTTTCCCTCCTTGACTCTCATTGATAAGAACAGTCCCGTCATCGCCAGCATCCATTACAGCTTTAACAACTACTTCAGCGATCTCTTTATCACCATTAGAGGAGATGGTTGCGACGTACCTAAGTTGGTCTTCGCTGCTAACCTTAATGGCAACGTCCCTTAAAAAGGGAACTACCACACGATTATAGGCCTGCTGTAACTCGTTAACCATCCTTTGTGGATTATATTTAGGTCGACTTGTTAAGAACTCCTGACCTTCTTTAACTAGAGCATCAGCGAGAATAATAGCTGTTGTTGTTCCATCACCGGCTTCTTTAGCTGTATTTAGGCAAATCTCTTTAGCTGCCTCTATGATGGTATTAGCTGCAGCATCAGCTACACCAATATTCTTAGCAACAGTCACGCCATCTTTGGTAACAAGAGGCGAAAGCCCATCTCGTTCGATCAGTACCGGGTTTCCACCAGGACCAAATGTAGCGCCTACGATAGCTGCCATATCATTTATAGTTTTATGAACAAGTTTGCGAATATGCGTTTTATCTGCAATTATTTGTTTACTTTTTGTTTTATAAAATGACATATTGATTCCTATTACAGATTGGTTGTATCTTTGATATCTTTAATTAACTTCTCATATCTTTGTATTCTTTTAGGGTTTGTTTCGAACCCATGAAAACTATGGCCCAGCTTTATAGACGCTAGTAGAGTTGAACTATTACCCAAAAAGGGATCGAATACAATAGAGCCTGGGAGTGAATCCGTCATGCGTAGTAGGAGTTCTACTAGGTCAGGTGATATGGATTCATCCAGGGATCCTGTTTCAACTTTCCAGGTGTTGCCTGGGCAGGAGATTTCAGTATCTGTGTTTAGGTATTGGCGGATAGGCAATCTATCTAGGTTCCAGACGCTGCCATTGCAGAAGTAGAGAACGTACTCATGTGAGTTAACCAGGTTAATCTCAGACCGTTTTCCTGGATACCAGGTCTTTTGAATAATGATGTTGTCTACATGATTGAAGCCAGCATCAACCATATATTTAGCTACTTGAAAAGGTCTAGCTTTAGCTTCGACTGGAGCATAGCAAATCAAGAATACGATTCCATTCTTTACCATGTTGGTCTTAAGCTTTAAAGCTAGATCTTGCATCATTTTGTCATCATACCCATCTCGTTTGCGGATGGGTATACGTGTTACGCAAATCTCTATTCCTGAAGGCCACACGGCATCAGCGTCGAATGGGCTCAGATTTGAGATTCTAATATTAGATGTAAATAACTTGGCTAAATTATCGCTCACACATCCTCCAGAGGTACTATGTGGGCATTATACTTAACTAGGCCCCTGAAGAGCCGAAACCACCTTCACCTCTATCTGTATTAGTGTCGACGCTATTAACTTGCACCACAAAATATTCATTAGAATGGGGGTGCATGGTTAATTGAGCTAGTTTTTCACCTTTTTTAATTACAAGGGGACTAATATTATTTGCTTGGCAATCGTCTGGATAATAGCCGCCATTATTATCGGAAGTCCACATGAGGTTCCAGTTTAGGTTGGTTGCAATAACATGAGGCATACCACGATACCCCTCATCAACTACACCGGCATAAACCAGCATACCTTTAGAACCTAGTCCACTCTTTGTTTGAATCTCAGCCCAACTTCCAGCTGGAAGCTTCATTTTAATATTTAGGGGGTGTTTGACGACTTGTCCAGGGAATATGGTGACATCTTCGGTTGCATATACGTCAAAACCAGCATCAGTACGATTAGCTTTAGCTGGCAATTTGCCATCTGCCAATACTTCAACTTCAATTTTATAAGCTTGTTCACGAAGTCGCTCTATATGTTGCTGCACTAACTTAGCTTGACTTACGGTTTGCTGTTCTTGAAAAAGCTTATGCTGAAGTTCATCGTTAATTTGTTGCTTAGTCGTCATAGTGCTTCTCCATGATGTTTGGACAAATTCTATTGAATTATACAGAAAAATATTTATTTTATTTTAACTTTAAAAAACGCTACTTGACGGGTATCATAAGATTATATCTACCCCACAATACTATTCTCTACTTCTTAGGAATTCACATCCGCGCAAGCGCGTATGTGTGAGTACGCTTCGCGTACTCAGTAGAGTTGAGTATAGTGAGAGATAGATTTTTAGGAAGAATCACTTGATTCCGTATTTAAGTCTGACTATCTTCTCTTCACGAGTAGAAAGACTTTTTAAAGAAGTAGCCACAATGCTACTCATAGAATTTTCTTCCATAGCAGATATGGCACCACTACTGCCATCTGTAATAGTATCCCCAAGTCTAACGTCTGAATCTTCCATCATAAGGGCATCCATACTGGCCAATGGAGCTCCATAGTTTATGACATCAATAATCTTATCTATAGACATTCCAGTTTTTGCGGCTATCTCTTCATGAGTGGGGCTTCTACCGAACTCTGTTACAAATAGGCTAATTACTTTAGCAACTTTATTGTATACTTCTACCATATGGACTGGAAGACGAATTAGTCTGCTTTTATCAGCTATAGCCCGAGTTACAGCTTGACGAATCCACCAGGTAGCGTAAGTAGAGAATTTGTATCCCCTTTGATACTCATACTTCTCTATAGCCCTCATTAAGCCGATATTGCCTTCTTGAATTAGATCTTCAAGTGCCATACCTCGACTACTATAAGCTTTTGCTATAGATATAACTAGCCGTAGATTAGACCGGACAAGCTTATCCCGTGCCCTCATATCGCCGGCTACAATAGCTTTAGCTAGTTCAACTTCTTGAACATAAGTAAGAAGGGGCGTCTTGCACGCCTCCTTCATATATAGTTTTAATATATCTGTATCAACCATGATTATATTCTACTTAGAGTACTAGTTACCTAGTAAAATAAGTTCAGCTTCATACGCCATTATTGTAGACAATAAAGCTACGAACCACAGGCAATACACTCATTACTTCTACCAGTATCAGCTGCCATACCTGCTTGAGATCTTACATAGTAAAGCGCTTTTATAGTAGGAGATTGGTCTGCATAAGAATGGCAGTCATCCATATACTGATTAAAGTCTGATACTTGACTAGGTGTCCAATTATCGTCAGCTTTAGGGAAAAATAGGTTTAGAGATTGACCCTGACAGATATATCTCTGGCGCTGCTCGGCTTGGCGCAAGATAACCATTTGATCTAATTCATAGGCTGTTCTAAACACTTGTTTTTCAAGATCACTCAAGAAATCTAGGTGCTGGCAACTACCATTTGCATCCCTAACTGACTCAAGAACTTCTTTAGAGTAGCGCTTCTTTGCTTTAAGCAGGTCAACAAAGTGTGGGTTAATACGAAGTAATTGACCTTTAGATGAAGGTTGGATAAAGTAGTTGCCAACCCAAGGCTCAATTCCTTGAGAAATAGAACCAGCCATATGTGCCGACGTGGTGTTTGGTGCAATTGCAATAAGCGTTGCATTACGCATATCGCTACACCATTCTGGAATGCCTAGCTTTTCTCCAAGCATCTTGCTAGCTGCAGTAGCCTGCTCTTGAATCTTCTTAAACATCTGAGAGTTAATAAGCTGAGCTTCTAGACTTTCAAATGGCACCATTTTCTTCTGTAGAAAACTATGATAGCCAAGAACGCCAAGACCCAGAGCTCTAGCCTTCCTAGTAAACCGCACCACCTTCTCTAATCCTTGCACACTAGCACCGCGGACAATAAGATCTTCGGCTATACAATCAAGAAACACTATAGCCGTTTCCACAGCGTCTGTATTCTCCCATTCGTCATATAGATAACCATTCATAGAAGATAGGACGCAACTATAAGAATGATCCTTATCTGCAGGAAGAGTGATTTCTGTACAGAGATTGCTGGCCTTAACGGTAAGACCTAGGTCTTTAAACTTCTGAGGACTAGCGTTATTGGCTTTATCAATATAGAATAGGTATGGACTTCCAATAACTCTACGAAGCTCAAGAGCTAGACTTCGACGCTTTATAGCATCTTCATCGCCAGCCTTACAGCGGTCAATAAAAGCCTGAGATATATTTAGGCCAAGATTGAATTTATCATGATTGGATTTGTACCAGTGCATTAAATCATAGAAATCGCCATGATCGATATTGATATATCCAGCAAATGCTCCACGACGCTTCTTACCTTGTGTTACTTCTTCAATCATCTGCTTATACGACTTAACCCAAGCCATAATGCCTGAGCTCTTACCACCAGTCCCCTTAACCTTAACGCCTCTGCTTCTAATGGCTGAGAAATTACCAGAGGTACCAAAACCATATTTAGAAAGCATTGCACTCTCTTGTAGGACACCATAGATTTGAAATAAGTCGTCATCAATATGTGAACCTGAGCACGATACAGCCATACCCATTCCAGTACCCATATTAGCAAATACAGGAGATGAGGGTACAAGCCAGCCTTTCCATAAAAGGTCAAAGAACTTCTGTTCATAGTGCTTCATATCTGCTGGAAGATAGTGTGCTGCACCCTTAGCGATTCGCTGAAAGGCCTGCTTTATCGTAGTTTCACCACCTTCGCGCCAAATATAATCATTACGAACAGTCTGCCAACCAACAGTCTGATACCAATCAGGGGCATCGCCAGACTTCTGCATGTCTCTCAGCTCTTTTTTCAACTCTGCAAGAGTTGCCTCGTCAACGCCCATTTCTTCCGCTAATTGCTTATTTTCATTAACTTTCATGTTATGCCCAAACCTTGTAGGTTGTTGAGGAGAAGTCAGCTGTTGATTCATAGGCGGTAGACTCATTGTGAAAGAAGTCTCCAAATTCTTGGGCATTAATCATATTATAGAACCAATCAGCCACGGGATTTTCCCCTATAGCATAGAGTGGTTCATAGCCGATATCTTGAAGCTTCTTATTCATACGAGAACGAACAAATACTTTGATATCAGCTGCAGATACATGTTTGATTCCACCAAGACGAAACATCTCATCAACTATCAAATCCTCTTGGTCTACGAGAATCTCTGCAGCATCTAGGATCGATTGTTTCAGCGAGGCCTTATCAACGCCATGGGTAGAACAAAACGTGTTAAATAACCAGCTTCCTGCATCAGCGTGAAGCGCTTCGTCTTTAACTGAATAACGAAGGCCGGTAATAACCGAAGACAATTTATTCATACCATTAGCTTGAAAACTCATCAGGAACGCAAAAGAGGAATACAGCACTACTCCTTCGATAAAAGAGAAGATGGCCATACTCTTAGCCAAGCTGTCGTTGCTACCATCTACTTGCATTGACTTCTTTATGGTGTCCATACGAGCAGCCATATTGTTATCTTCTAAGAAAGATAGGTAGAATTCTGCATTCGATAAACCAAGCTCAGTATTAAGTCGATCATAAAAAACAGCATGAACAGCAAGTTCCATAGCAGAAAACATAGATGCCATTGCACGAATTTCATGTGGTGGAAACCATTTATAGACAACATCTATCCAATAGTCGCCAACGCCAACTTCATAATGAGTAAATAGCCTCAAGCTCGTAGTAATAGCGTGACGTGTACCAGTATTAAAGGTAGTATGATAGTCTTGAATATCGCCAGCAATAACGATCTTCTTAGCATCCCAAAAATTCTTTCTCTGGAGATCAGTAAACTTCTCAGCCTGAGGAAATACAAAAGGACGGTATGTGCTACGGCTTTCAAGTAGGGACATTTATTTCTCAACTATATTGTGGGATAAAGATTGGCCTAGTAGCTCTATTACTTGCCTTCTAAACCTTTAAGGATCTCGGCTATATCTGATTCACTGGGGCCATCTGGTAACAAATTTCTGTTAGAATATTGTACCGCGCCCCCCGCGTCAGACTTTAGAAATAAATCCCGTTCAGCTTTACGGCGACGCACAAGACCAGGTAATTCCTGGCCTTTAGCTTTAGCCCATTTTAAGAATTCATCAGCAGCACCAGTATAGTCTAGTGCATTGAGTTTCTTAAGTAGGGTAGATGTTTGTAGATTTCCAGTACCAACATTAAAAGAAAATGATACTAGAGCTGAGAATTGATTTGAATTAAGAGGTACTTTTACAAGACCTAACACCCCTTGCTCAAACTTCTGAATATGAAACCTAAGCAGATCAGTGACTTGAGCCTCGGTCATAGGCTTATCGGTCATGGACACCTTCCTGCCATCTTGATAGAAGGTAGCGCCGATCCCTATCGTAGGAATACCAACAGAATCCTTATATGGTACCAGTCGCATACCTTCAAAAGATTTGATTAAATCTAGACCAAGTTCATTAGTTTTCATAGTGTCTCCTAGGAGACTATTGTAACTTATATTTCTTTAATACTTGATGTTATGGCTTTATAAAACTTCAATCTTTGCTCAGCATGACGGGTCAACATCTTAGAACCAGCTGGCTTGTAATCAAGAACTAAAACCTGCGTCTTCGTACCTTGTCTACGAAGTCCACGCCCGAGATTTTGCCAGAGTGGTCCTTTGCTAGCTACAAAGTTAGCTAACACTAGCACATCCACATTCTTGGTGTCGCAACCCTCTCCTATGAGAGATCCGGTTCCAATTAATCCAGGAACAGATCCAGCATTTAGTTGCTGGACATATAGTTTAGAGTTCTTATCATCTCCAACAGCAAGAGGAAGACCTAGAGCATCTGCCAAAATACGACCATGTTCTTTTTCGTTAACTAAACACAAAACAGATTTCTTAGCATCAAGACACTTTTTTATATCTTGGATAATTCGCTCATTCATCTCTGAAGAGTTTAATACGTGAGCTTTATAATTTTTTATCTTATCATCTGAGTACTCGCGACCTGTTGTCTCTACGGTTCGCATAATAATACTGGGATATGCTAGCCAATTGTTCTCTATACCCCAGATAATGTCGCGCTTTATCAGCACCTCCCCAACGCCTGCCTGGATCATTACGTCCTTACCGTCTGACCTAAAGTCTGTCGCAGTAAGACCGAACATGCGACCTGTAGCGCTAAGCCCTGCAGCTATAGAAAAGAATGTATCAGCCGCCATATGGTGGCACTCATCAAAGATCACCAGACCAAATTGATGTTTAGCAAATTGATCTATAGAATTGTTAACAGATTGAACTATGCCAACAGTGATATCTTTTATCTGCTTCTTACCTCCACCAAAGTACCCAACAACACTATCGCCAAAAGCTGAACACAGTTCTTGATAAAAGTTGTCAGCAATAGCTTTACTGGGACATAAGACTAAAGAACGTCGACCGATCTTTCTTATAGCATAAATAGCTGTGAGTGTTTTACCGAGCCCTGTAGCAAGATTAATTAGTCCGCGGTAGTTGCAATTATGAGTGACAGTGAAATCAGCAAGCAAATAAAGATGGTCTGCATCAACAGTAAAACCATAAAAGTGTCCTCGACCTGCAGACTGCACCGCAAACCCCACATTGCGGACATTTTTAATTTGTTTGCGCTGGGCGGCCTTCTTGCGCAAAAGTCTAGTCGGTATATCTTGGATTTCTCCAGTAATTGTCACTCTGTAATATAGACCAGGGTTTTTTAGTTTGCTATTGGTTGCAACTTTATATGAGGGCTTGACATATGCAGCAAATCCGAGCGATCTAGCTATGTATACTATAGCATCTGCTATTTGCTTATTTTTTTGTGTTATATCGAATACGCCCTCATAATAGCAGCCATCAGTATCCAGTAAACCAGCCAATAAGAGTAGTCGTTGGCTTATCGATGAGATCTTGTATATGTTAGGAACATGCTTGTTATCAATAACGTTGAGCTGTTTTAGCTTGTTTAAGAAGCTGTTTCCGCCAATTTTTCCACTGCCACTAAGGCGGTATGTCGGACACTTATCTTCACTATTGCGTTTTAGTTTTAGCTCTAAGTGTCCCAATGCAGCATACTCGCTAAATGCATCGACTATCTCAGAGTCAATAGAGCAAAACTCAGGTCCATTACTTGAGCCATCTCCCAGCCATAATCCAAATATATATGGATCTATCGGTAGATCTCGCTCAGCAAATAACACGGGATCTGACCTATATAGTTTGTATTTGTGCTTAAATGCCTTTTTTTGCTGTAGATAATCCGCAACCGATATGTTAACTATCTCCTCATCTATTGCTCGATTTCGGTGTTTGTATTTGTGTTTAGATGTGGGTCTAATCGAGGAGTAAGAGCGTCTTAAAGATAGAACATGCTCCGAATTGACACGAAAAGACTCTCCTTTAATCGGAACGATGTCAAACAGTTCGTCTTCGCCCCTATTAAGCCTTGTAACAGTTCTAGGCAAAGAGTTTGGCCCCATTACTTTGTCGCCAACCTCTACATCTTCTACTTTCTTAAGCGAACCGTCATACATTAGAATTAACTGTCCTGCCGCATGACAGCCCATCAAATCTAGAGCCTCAGACTGATACTCACGTAACTCATATGGCTTAGTTTTCCAGGGAAATGCAACTGCTTTTCCAGTATCTTTTCTATTATCTGTCACAATGTTATTCTTAAATAGATATGCGAAACCCGACGGTATGGTTATGACACTGCTTCGCTCATCGACTAGAGTACCCTCCTGATCAGCAACCAGCTTCTTATAGAGCTCTGAGTTACGAGAAAACGGGTTACGCGACATTTTCTTGATTTGATATTGTTTAGATTTATCAGTATAAGATAGTAACTCGTGTAGCTTCTTAGAAAAATCAGAGGTGTAATCTTTGATTACGATGTTGCCGTTGTCTATCTGTATATCCACATCATTCCTCATGATTTTTGTATAAAAAAACCGATACGAATAAATATTATCGAATATTATTGGGTATTATACCGTTTGGAGGTAAGATGCAAAGCGAAAATTATGCAGGTAAACTCAAGAATAGTCTTTTTTGGTGGTTGTCTAGTAAAAGAAGCTTTTTCATCAATGATGAGTATAAGATAGAGCTTCTTTATATTGATCGCGAGCACAACAGTGCTAAAATTCGCGTCACCAACCTAAAAAGCAATGATATTGTGGAGATTCTTAACCAAGATAGCCTGGTTAAGCAGGAGTCTATTAATGACTAGGATTCCTCCTGATCGTAGGGGCGCTGAAAAGATTTTCGAAAAGTGGTTTCTTAGCTTACATAGCAAGGATCGCACTAAGGATTCCCTATACACTAACTTCAATGATCTGTTTTTTGAATTAAATAGGCACTTCATACCGCACGATGTTGCATATGAATTTGTTAAGTCTGCTGTAACCAAGCACCTGCCTGATAGGCAGATAGTTCAGCGTACTTATAAAAACTCTTCAAAAAATAAATCCCATACAGAAATGGAATTCTTTGAAAGCTGGAAACAGCTTATTATGGCTAAAGCCGTAGAGGCGTTCTACGACGTCTATCCTCTGGTGGATGAAGCAGCTGAGCAAAGTAAGATACAACTTCCAAAAGGAATGTCTAAGAAAGAGTATGTGTTACAGCGGCAGCATGCAAAATCATTCCCTCTGATTGATCTAGCTTCTCTAGAAGATATGTATAAACAGATTCAGGATGAAGATACGGTTTCTTTAGAAGACATTTTGGGAGACAATAATGGCGAAAATATCACCCGATAAGATAAACCGTATCCTTCAAGGTGCGCCGAAAGAGGCGCCTAAAATGGATATCTCTTACGACGACATTAATAATTTCGGTAGTAAAGAAGATGTCGCAGCGATGATTAGAAACATCGCTAAATACAATAAGATGCTTAAAGAACGTATCACGTTCATTAATCACACTATTACAACAGCCGTACCGTTTACAAAGGAAAACCTATACCTAATCTGCGGATATTCGGGCAATGGTAAGAGCACAGTGGCCGCAAACGTCTCCTATCCTCTATGGCAAGAAGGTAAGAAAAGTCTTGTCATCACTAACGAGGAAT
>Ga0315286_10004127_pt1 | contig 13887 bp, 15 predicted proteins | sample YL17G10_0_MG_FD_205038 | JGI IMG/M metagenome (GOLD analysis project Ga0315286, IMG submission 205038) | Sediment microbial communities from Yellowstone Lake, YNP, Wyoming, USA - YL17G10_0 | ecosystem: Environmental > Aquatic > Freshwater > Lake > Sediment | place: USA: Wyoming | collected... | reverse complement strand
TCATTGCCATTATTGGCATCCTCGCTGCGATTGCCATTCCAGCATATAAAACACAGACGATTAAAGCAAAGATGGCCGAGGCCGTCAATGGGATGAGGCACATTGCAACAGCCTTAGGGAATTACCGGCAAGAATTGGACATGGCTGGTAGTGCACTTGCTTGGCCTAACTGTCCTGATGCCGCTGCAATTCAAAACAGTTTAGGACTCGGGATTGGAGCTTTATCAAGAATTAGCGCTGCCCAAGTTGACCCTGCAACCGGAACGATTCAAACTACTCTGGCTAATATTGATGGAGTAGTAGATGGTCAAACTCTTTCTTTGGCACCCGCTGAAAATGCTGATGGTTCTATAAGCTGGGCGTGGGCCGGTACAATACCATCGGTTTACATACCGAAAAGGTAATGGTGGTTTTCACCGTCTAATCAAATCGGCTCTTCAGAATAGGTCTCTCCCAAGCCTTCTCGAAAAAATATTCTAAAACCTTTTCCGAACTCTTCTCTTTCACCACGACAACCTTTCTTCCAGAATCTTTTCTCAGGCTATGGAATGACCTTTCGTTAAAAAGCATCAAAAGCAAATCAATCCAAGCCGTGGCCTCCTCCTTGGCCTCCGCCTCAACCTTAGCCTTTTCTTTCAATCTTTGAAAGAGTTCCCTCCATGTGATTCCCTCATCTAATTCTTTTTCATCCATCTTTCCCTTGATAAAATTGATGACCCTTGCCAGGCGAAAAAGGGTGAACAAATCGAGCCGATTAAATTGCTTCGTTTCAATAGGAAGGGCGCTTGACCGCCACTGGGAAAGGTGGGAAGGAAGAATACCGTCCTTTTTACATTTCTCAAAAAGAGAAGTCCCAGGTGTGGCGTAATAAACACTGGGACCGATGAGGACCTTTTTCCCCATCAGGTAGATTAAGGTATCCACCATCTCCTCGATGGTTTGGCCGGGCATTCCCAGGATGGCGTAGGCAATCACGTTAAAGCCAACCTGCTCTGCCTCTTCCAGGATTTTATCAAATTCAGTTGTTCCCTCAGGTCTTCCCATTTTCTCTTTCGTTAATGGCTCTGTGCTGACATAGGAGAGATTGATCGTATGAAAACCTGCTCTTTTCATTAATTTTAGAAGCTCTCCATCCAGAGAGGCAAAAGAGACACCGTTCATCGCAGAAAGTTCAAGCCTGTCTGCGGCAGGCAGGTTTTCTTCTCCAAAGTTTTCGATAACGAGGCTCATCAATCTTTTCGCCCGCTCTTGGTCAAAGGTGAAATTGTCATCTTCAATATCAAAAATCTGGATGCCGTATTGCTTCTGACACTCCCTCATCTCCTTAATAATGGCCTCTGGAGTTCGAGTCCTGAAAGAAGTGCCCATGACAAGATGAGCTGAACAGTAGGCACACCCGTGCGGGCAACCCCGACTGGTGATGATCATGGTAGATCGCTTCTTTCTTATTTTATATCGATCCAGATCGAGCAGTTCTCTTGCAGGATGAGGAAGGGAATCGAGGTTTTGGATAAAACTTTGAAGTGGGTTGATTCTTACTTCTCCATTTTTCCGATACCCAATTCCATCGATCTTCTCAATGTTTTTAAATTCACCTTTCCCAATCTGTTCTAAAAGAAGAGGAAAACGGACCTCCCCTTCCCCCAAAACCGCATAATCGACAAAAGGACTTTTCAGAACACCTTCTGGATCGCAACTGGCATGGGCTCCTCCCATGACCACGGTTTTTCTTCTTTCCCATTCCTTGATGATGCGGGCAATCTCCATCGCTTCTCCATGATAGGGTGTAAAGGAGGAGATTCCAAAAACATCGGCCATTGAATTCTTGATCTTCTGCCCAATCTCATCCCATCCCATTCCAAAATGGTAATAACCTGTATAGAGTTTGAAAGGGCTTCGATCATCGAAGGGATAGAAATCTCGAAGATAAGAAAGTTCAGAAGGAATAGGAATTGACGTTCTCCTCTCTGTCTGACAATCGAGGATTTCAACTTCGTGGCCATGTTTTTTAAGGGAGGCGGCAAGATAGGCCAGCCCAATTGGCTGCGTCCGAATGGAAGTTTGATAAAAATCCCGAATGGGGGGCTGAATGAGAAGGATTTTCATATTTTTAAAAGGATTAGAGAAATTATATTAAACCAAAGGTCAGTTGTCCATTTATGAAATACGGCTATAGATCCATGCATGGGTTTCTGATGTTGACAAGTACTTCCTGAAAGAGTGATTTTCTAAAATCCTCCTTTCATACAACCTTTCACATAGAAATCAATATCTTTTATTTAGCCTATTTCAACACTCCTTCATCCCTTTTCCATTATTAAATGAATAACCTATTGATTCTTCAATAAAGGGCCCAACCCCATTATAAGTTCCTGATTAATTTTTGAAGGTTTGACCCTCATTTCTCTTCCGAATGCCATTTGTTTTATCCTTGTGATATAATATGTCTGGAGGTTTCCTAAAAATTGGAATCCATATCCCCTTGGTGAAATTACTAACCGTTCAGTATAGATGGCCCGTTCAAAAATGAAGCTTACCATATTTTCAAGACTCCTAATTGGATACCTTATTGTCTTCACATTAGTAATAGGAATAACTGCATACGCTTTTTTAAAAATGAGTCAAATCAACGAAGTGACTCAATCTATCCTAACGATCAATAACCGCATGATTGACTCCGCAACGAAAGTTTCGGATATCATTTTCTCACAGGTACGATACGAGAGGAAATTCATTATTTCTAAAGACGAGTCATTTTACAAAGAGTTTCTGCAACTAAAAAGTGATTTCAATCGAAATCTCGGTAAGATGATGCTACTCGCGGACCTCCCTCAGACCAGAAGTTTTTTGAACAACATAAAGGAATCTTATCAAAATTACCAATCCTTGGTTCATGAAGAATTTAAATATCTAAAAACCAGCCACGATCATTCGTTTCGAAGGTTTAGTGGAGAAAAGGAAAAGGCTGTGAATTCGATAATAGAGGAGCTTGGGAAATTAGAAACTTTCACTAGGCAGAATACCACGGATAAGGTTAAAAGGTTAAATGAGATCGGAGTACAATGGCGCAGAATAGCAATAGTGATGACTGGAGCCTTTTTGATAATTGGCTTCATTGTTTCTTTATTGATTAATAGGAGTATTACCCATCCCCTCTCCCTTCTGGAGAAAAAGACCAAGGAAATTGGAAAGGGAAATTTTAAAGAGGATCTCAATCTTTCCTCTCCACCGGAATTAGCTGGGTTGGCAGGGGCTTTTAATCTCATGTGTAACAAGCTGAATGAGTTAGATAAGATGAAATCCGATTTTTTCTCTTCTGTAGCACACGAGCTACGGACCCCCCTCTCCACTATAAAAATGGGAACGAGCCTCCTGAGAGAAGGGGAAGAAGGACCGGTTACAGAAGGACAGCGAGGTATCCTGGTTGTACTTGAAAAGGAGAGTAATAGATTGTTAGGGATGCTCAATTCCTTGTTAGACCTATCCAAAATGGAAGCAGGAATGATGTCATTTAACCTTGAACCCAAGAATATTAGTCCTCTGATCGATCAAGCGATTGGGGAGATAGGTCCTCTCGTTGAAGCCAAAAAAATCAATCTTGAAGTAACGGTCACGGAAGGATTGCCAATCTTAAAAATCGATAGTGAGAGGATTCTTCAAGCACTAAGGAATATTATCGGAAACGCCATTAAGTTCACTCCTGAGAAGGGTCGAGTAAGTATTTCCGTTCGGTCTGTCGATGACGCGATAGAAGTCTCGGTTGCTGACACAGGTCCTGGTATACCAGCGGGGAATTTCATCACCATTTTTGAAAAGTTTCAACAGGCAACTACCCGAGGATCACCTCCAATCCAGGGGACAGGCTTGGGTTTAGCAATTGCCAAGCAGATTATAATCCACCATGGTGGTAAGATATGGGCAGAGAGCGAACCTGGGCATGGAAGTACGTTTATTTTTGTATTGCCAGCCTGATTTTTCTTTCAATTCTTAGCTGTACAGTAAGTAAAGATGCAAGCTTGCGCAAGGAAGCCCAGGAGCATCTCTTACGCGGTCAGAAACTCCTTGCTCATAGGAACTATGATGGTGCCCTGGAAGAGTACCAGAAGGTTCTTTTTCTCCCCTCCCCAAAATCTCTGGAGGATGAGGCCCTTTTCAACATGGGCCTAGTTTATGCTCATTTCGGGAATCCTAAAAGAAATTATGAAAAATCTCTTAATCTTTTTCTGAAAATTTTAAATGATTACCCTGAAACTCATCTGCTGGAGCAAACTAAAATATTAGTGGGGGTACTTCTGGAGAACTTGGAAACAAACAAAAAATTTGAAAAACTAAAAGAAATTGTTAAGGATAAGGAGGAAAGAAAAGAAAAGTTTAAGGAAGTAGGAAAAACGAAACATGAGGAAACTAAGTTCGAAGAATACGAAGAAAGCCGAGAATACCTCATTCGGAGCAAGAAGCTTCTTGCTCAAGGAAATTACGAGGGAGCAATTGCTGAAAACCACAAGGTTTTGTCACTGTCTGACCGCAGATCCATGAAAGACGAGGCCCTTTTAAATCTGGGACTTATTTATGCCCATTTCAGAAATCCTCAGAAAGATATTGAAAAATCCTTAGAATATTTCAATAGGCTGATAAAGAATTACCCGAAAAGTTCTTTCGTTGAACAGGCAAAAATTTGGGTAGGAATTCTTGAAGAAAATGAGGAATTAAGTTATCGGATTCAGAAGCTAAAGCAGCTAGATATTTACATTGAAGAAATGAAGAGGAAAAAACCACAATAAATGTAATGATGGGAACCCTTGACACACCAAACAGAAAGAAGAGGGATTGCAGAACTTGCAACCATTCTTTACGATTTGGTAGTATGGGTTGATTTCGACACCCGACTCAATAGGTTATGAAAAAACTTATTTTTGCTTTGTAATCAGTAAGTTGGAAGTTCAAACCCATACGAGGGCCCCAAATAATTTCAAAGGACGATGAGTTCCAATCAAGGCTTATAACCCGTAAATACTTCGTGAAAGCGAAAACAAAACGCTTTAATCCAATTGTACAGATTTCAAATTATGGTAGTTAAACTCGTTTGGGATTGTTAATCGAATAATTCGACTGAATATTTTGCTTGACATATTCAACGGTCTTCGATAATAATCTTCCTGGGGTATGAAGAGGGGGTGGTTATCGAGGAAAGACCTTTAAAAGTTCGTTTGTCTAATTTGTGGCTCTCTCCTGGGAAGATAGCCCTAGCGCTAATCTCAAATCTCTTTCTGACTTAGACTTTCTTTTTAAAGGCCTGCCATAATAAGGAAAATCAAAGCAAGCTGAATCTCGACAAGGCCAAACCCTCCGTGAGAAGGGGGCGGAAAGCGGCGGATCTTTTAATGGGAAGATGGCCGAGCTACCGAAGGATGTACTAACGGTAAGTTCGGCTTTTCCATTTTATGTATCTGGGAGGATAAGGAGTTTTGATTCATCCTTGTGTAAGAGAATGAAACTCCCTGGACTGAAGTCCAGGGTTTCTTTCGGGCTACCCGGCTTCGCCGGATTGCCTACGCTTCGCTCCGGGCGCCATTCATCCCCAGGTTTAAAAGCCTGGGGTTTTCTGGCAGGTTTTATAAATAGGAGGATGAATTTAGCTGAAACCCAAAGTGTGGAATTTGTTATTTAAGTTAGAGGCGAGGGGGTGGGACGATGAAGAAGCCAAACAAAGGTAAACGGTTTGCCCCAGAGAAATATGGCATGATTTTTTGTCCTGATTGTGCAGGGTCGGGTAAGTCTATTTATGACGTCAAGGAGGGCAGTGCTTGCAAGGTCTGTGGAGGGTTTGGGCTAATTAAGAAAGAAGAAAATGACTTCCATGGGAAGATGGTGACGGTTCAGTTGTTTAAGTAAATTCATAATTTAAAATTAAATCTAGGTTTAAATGTGAAATTTTAAAGGCAGGGCTAATTCGGCTCTACCTTTTTTGTCTCCGAAGATTCCTTCCTGAAATCGAGTTTTCTTAATCACCCTACCCGATAGAAGATTGCAACCCAAAATCAATAAAAATTAAGGGAAATTGTCGGAAAAGTTTACAAATTAAAGAATGGGAAAATTCCCTTATTGCATCCACTGGTTAGGCCAATGGCGTAAAACTCTTGTAAAAAAACCTTACACTTTTAGCTTTTATTAACAGTAAATGTTTAATTAGGAATTTGAGAAAAATTTTATTTGAATTGACATGAATTATCACCTGTTTTCAACAATTGAAACGAATGGAGCAATTGACGCTATTAGGCACGAGTTTTGCTCCTTCATAAAGGATTTAATTTAGAGGGCTGTAATGTATTTAGTCGGGGGGCGAAGTGATAGTGTATAAAGTTTTTTACAAAAATTATGAGCTCAAGAAAGGTGAGCTTATGGGTATGTTGATAGAGAGAAGGAAAGATTTAAGGGGAATGAAGAAGGTTGAATCTGGGTTAAGATGGGCGAAGTTGACTTTCGGCCCTATAGTGAAAGACAAAAAAGCGATCTTTGTTGTTCCCAATGAGTTGAAGTTGGGGAGCGATACTAAGTGGCTTATGGAGAAGGGGGTATTTAATAAAGAGGAGTTGTATGGGATGATTAAGCTGGTTGAACAAGAGATGAAAAGAAAGTAAGGGTAGTGATATGGATTCTAAAAAAATAACCAATTTTTCATCGTCGATTCCTTAAAGTGATACCCAGTGTTTTCCCTTAAAATCGAAGATTTCGTTCTGTGCTTGGTATTAAAATCGGTAAGGGTTTAATAAATCTGTATCTCTAATTTGTAATAAAGGTGATTTCGACTTGAAAGAATCTCATAGACGGATTCTTAAAGATCGACGAAAAAAAACCACCCATGGTTTGAGCAGGTATACCCTTTGGGGTCGAAGAAGAACCCTCCGAAGAAAGGAGGATCAGGATAGGGGCGGTTATGTAGACCGTTATAGTTCGGGATTACTTTTTCTACTAATTTTGGTTGCGGGGTTAAACGTTCTGGATGCATTGTTCACAATGATGATTCTGGATGATGGCGGATGGGAGATTAATCCTGTTGTTCGCTCCGTCATCCAACTCTATGGGGATAGATTTTGGGTCTGGAAATTCGCTATTGTTTCTATCCCCTTAATTCTATTATGCCTTCACAGTAAATTTAGATTGGTTATACCCATTATATTGGGGATAACTGCTATCAGTGTTACTGTTATTTTATACCAGATTTTCCTATATATTTATTAAAGGGAGAGTTAGAGCATGGTAGCCTATGAATTTTACTGGCTTGACCCAAAGGGGGGATACCAGATAATTGGGGTTCTACCCGAAAGGAGAAAGAACCCTGAAAGAGTAACCCAAAAATCCATTATGGGCTGGGGGGAAAATATTCTTGGTAAAGAATTTGATACCAAAGATATGTTTTTCATTCAAGTAACGATAGATGAAAAAACAGTTAGAATTTTTTGGCCCTTTCCGTTTTCTTTAACACAGAAGGAAGTTTAAACAATAAATCCATATTTAATTGGAGGAGGGAAAAGGCAGGGTCAAAAGGGCTCTGCCTTTTTTGTTTCTTTCTTCCTGTAAGTGTGATTGTCCATTTTTGTTTCATCATGCAACATTTCAAGTCGAAATCGTTTACAATATGTCGGGCTTATGATTGTCACTAAATAATTATTTTTTAAGACAAAAAAGGTCACTTTTTCTCCTTCCATAAAATTTCAACTTTCGAGTAAACCTATAGAAATCAATGGGTATTAGCCTCCAATCCCTTTTGGCATTGAAATTGCTCTTTAATACAATAGCAAATAATTGAAATAAGAATTGCCGATAAAGGCAAACCACGAGAAATCGTGGGACGGAAAGCCACGCCTGCGTGCCGAAACTCAATACAGCATGCAGGAGTGTCTGTAAGCCGAGGAGCCTACCTATCGTTGACAGGCACTACGGCGTGCAGGCACGGGTCCCTCGGGGATAGCCGGGTTGCCGAAATCAGATTAAAGGAACCGGCTTACCGTAGCTTCATTCAAAATGGTAATCCGGTTTTTATTTTAAGGAATATTAATTACGAGTGAGCACCCAATCGCATTAATTCAATGGATCATTATTCTGATAAGCATTATTGCTTGCTTGAGAGAGTCTTAACAAACCTAATAGGATGAGGTCTGAACCATGACAAAAAGTAACGAATTAATGGTAGGTATACAGCATATTAGAATCAGTTGGTTTTCATTCAAATTACAATATCTAAAAGCATTGATAAAAATATACAGCCTGATTGGAGAACTCAGAAGGAAGTTAAGAAAATAAATCTATATTTTTGGAAAAGCCTCAATAACCTGATTAAGACAGGGGGTGAAATATGCTAAAGGGTGAAGAGTTAATGTGGGGAATAAAACAGTATGGCCGATGGAACATACAGGAATTTGCAGCTAGGAGTCATGATACGAGGGAGGTTCTCAGTTATCTCAGAGCGGAGAGGGTCCTCGAAATGGTCAAGGTCATGCCATTTGTGACCGTAGACTTAAGTTAGTTTTGAAAGGAGAACAAGTCTTCCCCCAATCTCCGATGAAATCGGAGGGCAAAGCCAACTTTAAGGACCGTGGCCCAACCGATTTCAAAATTCATTTAGAGGAGGGTTAAGAGATGTGCACAGTATTGAGTTTCGATTTAACTTGTACGAATTTCAAATGTCCCCACAACTTATTCTGGGAAGATTTAAAACTCAACAGGGGAAAAATCCAGATGACGGACAAGGCGCTTGAGATAAGAAACTGCTGCTGTTTGATCATGAACCCATGGACTTCGGAGGAAATTAGTAATGCATGGGGCTTTACAAGAGAGGAGATAAGGCGGTCCGAAGAAGAGGCATTTAAGAAGCTGCAGAGGAAAGTCCGGATCAATGGGAAAAGATCGCAGTCCACAACCACCATTAACAGAAGGGTTGTGGTCTGAACAAAACTTAATTTGATAGTAACAGATCCATCTTTTTTCCATCCTATTCTATCTAATCCAGTCTTTTCGAGTTCATTCTGTCACGATTTTATCACACTCGTTTTCTAATTGGTGGACCGAAGATCATATTCGTACTCTACTCTGCTCAGATACTACTTTCTTCCTGAAACATTGATTTTACATTTTTGTTCCACGATACAATAGTACAGATGAAAATCAACAAGATAATTTAAGTTAACCATCCTAAATATCTATTCCATTAGTAGAGCTTTTTTATTTGACATTGGAAAGAAACCTACCTAAAATAATCTCAAATTTCCTGATGCAAGGTTGCCGATAAAATAGGAGAATCACGATGAGCAAGAAGCGCATATCAAACTTCATATTGCAAAAAATACGGGGGAAAGAAGGAGATATCCCTCCGGTCCTCCGAACCATTCCGATTTTTGAAGGGTTAGGTTTCAATGATTTGAAAAAGATAGAATTGATCGTCCATAAAAGAACCTTTATGCCTAATGAAATCATCTTTTATGAAAGACAACCGGGGGCAGGGATGTATATCATTAAAAAGGGATTGATAAAACTTACTAAAACGGTCAATGAAGAAAGGGTGAAAATAAGCGAACTGAAGGATGGAGAATTTTTTGGGGAAATGTCGTTATTGGATGAGTATCCACGCTCTGCGGAGGCCACAGCGGTTGAAAAGACAGAGGCGCTTGGGATATTCAGACCCGACTTGTTTGATTTGATAGAGAGTAATCCCAAACTCGGATACAAAATTTTATTAAAACTTTCGAAAAGACTTGCAAGCAGGCTCAGGGAAACCACAGAAATGAAATTGAAAGAAATAGGATAAAATGGAAACAACAGATTTCAAAAAAACCTGGAAAACCTTTGAGATTATCGCTTTAATCTTTATTTTATTAAGCATTTTACTCATTTTATATTTCGTCAGAGAGCTGCTCACGCCATTTATTATTGCCTTTGTGATTGTATTCTTTCTCAATCCAATCGTGGACTATATGGAGGGAGAAGGAATCAATCGTACCTTAGCCGTAGTGACGCTTATCATTCTGAGCGTTTTTGTCTTACTCATCATTTGGAAACTGATTTGGCCGACCCTCCAGGGAGAGGTTAACAATTTTAAAGACAATGCTCCCGTTTATATTGATAGAATTCAGGTAGGCCTGAATAGGACAATAGATTTGTTAGAAAAAAATATTAGTTTTATTCCCAAGGGTACATTGGAAAAAGCATTGCAGCAAAAGATAAACGGTTTTACTTCCGGGATGGGAGATGTAGGTTCCCTAATAAAAATCGTTAAGGCATTGATGACGGCTTTAATTATCATCCCCTTTGTTGTTTTTTTTCTTTTAAAAGATGGCAGGAAGATAAAAAAAATGCTCATCGCCTATGTGCCAAATAAATATTTTGAAACATTCTTAGTCCTATTTCATAAAATTGATCAGCAGATCAGCAATTATATCCGGGGGCAGTTAATAGACTCCTTTATCGTTGGTCTCTTAGCCATCATAGGCTTATATCTGTCTGGGGTAAAATATTCTTTTTTAATAGGAGCCGTTCTCGGAATAGTTAACATCATACCTTTCATCGGGCCTTTAGCAGGGCTCGTGTTTGGCACTTTGCTTATACTTATCGATACGGGTTCAACCGTTCATCTTATTAAATTCATAGGGGTGTTTTTATGCATAAGGATGCTGGACGATATTATTGTCTCTCCTTTAGCATTAAGTAGAAGCGTTCATGTTCATACTCTGATGGTCATCATTGTCATTATGCTGGGGGGATTTTTACACGGAATATTGGGAATGCTGCTGGCTGTGCCTCTTTATTGTTCAATCAAAGTAACTTTCCAGATATTGTATAAAGGCTTTATAGAATATGGGAATTGGTAGAAATGAAGGGGCGATATGCCTAACCATAGGCTGGAAGCATCGCTCCTTCATTTATGTCTAACAAGCAAACCCAGGACTTGACTAATTTGCTTTGATCTTTTCAAAATCCAAATCGTCGAGAATGACGATTCCTTTCGCTTTCATTTCATCGATGTATTTTTGAGAGGTATCGGGGGCAACCCCTCTGCTCAAATTCTTGATCATGATGACCTTGTAACCGGCTGCGACCGCATCGAGTGCGGTGGCCCTTACGCAATAATCCGTGGCAATACCGTAGACCACCACTTTATTGATCTTCTCCTTTTTAAGAAGTTTGTCCATGTCGGTCTTTTTCCCACCGTCGTCGTGGAAACCAGAATAACTGTCATATTTAGAATCCATCCCCTTTTTCACAACGGCTGTAAATAATTTCTTATCCAATAAGATCTCTGCTCCAGGAGTTTTTTGCACACAATGGGGTGGCCAGAGCACCTGACCCTTTCCTTCAAATGCCGTCCCGATAATAACTAAACGTGTAGTATCGGTATAACTCTCTATTTCTTCCTTCCCGTACTTGTGATTTTGACAATTAGTCCACCTATTCAAGATTTCTTCCTGAAACTTTCTCTTCCAAAATCTTCAGAAACGATGTATATTGCAGCCGAAAGTGGCAATGGGGATATGCTTCAACCCCAACGAATAATTCATTCTTAAATTATCTCGGTTCTATATAATATTGTTTAAAACGATCTTTTCTGGAAAAATAGCATGGAATACAACACTTTTTGAACAGAAGAAGGCCTTTAGTGGTTCAAGATTTAATAAAAATATAGAAACAGCTTAAAAAAACAAGTTAGCCCGCTACGATATAGTAATGCACAAAGGTGGCATTTTTAAACACACCTGTTGAAAATACTATAGGAGAACAAAATGAAATCAACAAAATATTACATTACCAGTCTCATCCTAATTTTGATTTACAGCCTACTCCATACCTTCTCATGGGATTTTCCCCTTGAGGTGAGAGATGTCGGGATGACTGGCTACGCTTACATCTCGTTATTGATGGGGTTAGTGACTCTTATCAGTGTCTTTTTGGTGTATAAAGAAAAAAAAACCGGCTTTCTCATAGCGTTTTTTCCGGCTATATGGCAAATATTGGGTTGTTTTCTTAAGAACTACCCAGCGCCTGATAATGTCTGGTGGTATCCGCTATTTAATATTATGGTAGGGCTAATCATGTTGTATTTCATTGCCTTAAACTTGAAGAAAAAAGAGGGCCAATCATTAATCTGGCTAAAATTACCCGAAAATCATGGACAAATTGTCATGGCGCTCTTAATATTACAGGTCTGTCAAAAGATAGTTCGGGAGTTGGTCGTGACCGCGCGTGATTTTAGTACATCCACGGAGAGGATGGTGGCAGGTGTAACACCAGTAATAGGAATAGCAGTGCTCACATTAGTAGGGGCATTGCTTATCTGGAAACAAAGTAAATATGGTTTTTGGATTGCCTATTTCTGTGGAGGGCTTTTAATCGTGCAACCATTAATTTATCACATCATTTTAGGACGACCTTGCGTTGGCGGGATTTGGTGGTATCCGTTCTTTACTTTAATACAGGGTATTTTGATCGTATATTTTACCCGATTTAGTTATCGTGAAAGCAGGAGATAGCATAAGGAATCAGATCGTGCTATTTAGAAAGCAAATGACACACTCTATTTTTGCTTCCAGGGGCGGGCTAACAACCGCGTGCAGCCAACTTGCGCTACGCGCTTTTTCCCCGGCTTGTTTTGGTTCACAGTTTGTTTGGTTAGCCAGTTTGTTTTCGTTGGACATCATCAAAGAAACTAAGAAAAGGGCAACAGCCCTATTGATGACAATAATGAATACGGATTCCATGCTGGACTGTGTGTAGGGTATGCGCGAAGTAATACATTCAATAGAACGATTACCATTATGTATTTTTTTAAGGGGATCTCATAATGAAAAAGAAAATTGTTTTTGCAGTTATAACTTTTCTGGTCTTATTAATCTTCGGGGCTTTAATATATTTCTATATCGATTTCTCATCTGGCAGACAAAGGGTGGATAAGTTTTATAAGGATTCTAAGGTGGAAAAGATCAGAAACATTGGTAGTACAAAGACCCTGGAGATTTTACCACTGGTTGACTGGTACACGGACAGAGTTGATTTGAAAGGAGAGGCCGGAGTATCTTATCTGGTGAAAACGGACGAATCGCTGATCCTTTTCGATGTCGGGATGAACAAAGAAAATGAAGACCCGTCACCTTTGTTTTACAATATGAAGAGATTAGGAATAGATCCAGACAAGATAGACGTTGTTATAATTTCCCATAATCATGTGGATCATGTCGGTGGGTTTAAATGGATCAGCAAAAAGTCTTTTTCTCTGACAAACCGTCAGATTGACTTAGGAAATAAGCGGGTATATACACCCGTGCTTATGACATACCCGGGATTGAAGCCAGTATCAGCGGATCAACCGACAATCATATCAAAGGGAGTCGCCACTACTGGAACACTACCCAGCTACCTTTTCTTTACTGGTTGGACACAGGAACAGGCACTGGCAATAAATGTAGCTGGCAAAGGGATTGTGCTGATTGTGGGGTGTGGACACCAGACAGTTCCTCGGTTGATTGAACGAGTAAGCCAATTGTTTAATGAGCCTATTGTCGGCATAGTGGGTGGTCTACATTACCCCGTCACGGACAGCAGAGTCATGATCGTGGGTATTCCTGTTCAGATGATTTATGGGACCGGGAAAACGCCATGGTCCTTTGTAACTATGGAGGATGTGAATAAGAATATAGTTGATTTGCAGAAACTAAAACCGGAAATTGTAGCGCTTTCACCGCACGATAGCTGTGATGCAAGCCTCGATGCCTTCCGGAAGGCCTTCCCTTCTTCTTTCCGAGAGATAAAGGTGGGTAAAAAGCTGATTATTGAGGACATGCATAACTAAATGAATAACGGGTTAAGACAGAATGGTCAGCCCTTGACAAAGGACAAAAAAGA
>Ga0315286_10004126_pt1 | contig 13889 bp, 13 predicted proteins | sample YL17G10_0_MG_FD_205038 | JGI IMG/M metagenome (GOLD analysis project Ga0315286, IMG submission 205038) | Sediment microbial communities from Yellowstone Lake, YNP, Wyoming, USA - YL17G10_0 | ecosystem: Environmental > Aquatic > Freshwater > Lake > Sediment | place: USA: Wyoming | collected... | reverse complement strand
CGTATCGACGAGATTGATCCCGGCGTCCAGCGCGGCATGGGTAAGCCGAATCGCGTCAGCCTCAGCCGTGCCGCCGCCGAAGTTCAGCGTCCCGAGACACAGTGGCGACACCCGGACTCCGGTGCGGCCGAGCAAGCGATATTCCATCAGCTGTTCAGCGCTTCGTGGACCTTGCCAACCAGCTTCGCACCAGGCGTGAGGGTCTTGTCCCCGTCGTCTTTCCACTTGGACGGGCACGCCTCGTTCGTCTTGCGCGACAGGTACATGTTGGCCTTGAATTTCCGCATCAACTCGTCGATGTTGCGGCCGAGGTTGTAGAAGTTGACCTCGCTGCCGAGCAGCGTACCCTCCGGGTTGATGATGAACGTGCCGCGCAACGCGAGGCCGGTCCCCTCATCGTAGACCCCGTACATGCGGCTCAGCTTCCCGGTCGCGTCCGAGCCCATCGGGTAGGTCACCTTGTGCAGTTCCTTTTCGTGCTCGCGCCAGGCCAGGTGCGAGAACTTCGTGTCGGTGCTCACCGTGACCAGGTCGCACCCCATCTTGACGAACCGATCCTGCTGCTCTGCCAGAGCAGCGAATTCGGTCGCTCAAACAAAGGTGAAGTCGGCCGGATAGAAGAACAGGATCGTCCAGCGCTTCTGCGCAATCTGATTGGCCAGAGAGAACGTTCCGAAGTCGCCCTTCGTCGGCTCGTACGTCTCCAGTGAAAAGTCCGGGACTTTCTGTCCCAGTTTGAGCGGGTCAGCGCACTCGCAATCACACTCGCACATGCATCCCTCCGCAAATTGAACGACGCTCTTCCTGCGTTCGGTGTCCGGGCTGAGAAGCCCGGCTGCGTTCCCCTCTATCGTACCGCCCCTTCCGCCGGTCGGCAACTCTCGCCCCAAAATGAGACTGAGATGAGAAAAGGGGCCAGGCCCCTTTTCTCATCTCAGTCTCATTTTCGAGGTCGGGTATCATCAAGGGACCAATGGAACCGCTTGCCCATACGCTCGCCGGCGCGTGTCTGGCCGAAACCGGCCTTAAACGCGTCACGCCGCTTGCCGCCTCGACGCTCATCATCGCGGCCAATCTGGCTGATGTCGATGGCGCCTGCTATCTCCACAGTGCCGACCTCGCGTTTGGCTTCCGGCGCGGACTGACACACGGCGTGCTGGCGTGGATCGTCCTGCCCGTCCTGTTGACGGCGGCCATGGTCGCTTTCGATCGTTTCGTCCGGCGACCATTCGATCCGGACGCCAGCCCGGCAAGACCCGTCCCGCTGTTCTGGCTCTCGCTCGCCGGCGTCCTCTCGCACCCGTTTCTGGACTGGCTGAACACGTACGGCATCCGCCTGCTGATGCCGTTTTCCGATCGCTGGTTCTACGGCGACACTCTGTTCATCATCGACCCGTGGCTGTGGATCATCCTTGGCGGCGCCGTGATGATCGCCTCGACCGTCAACAGGCGGGGCGTGCTTCTCTGGACTGCGCTCGGGACCGGTACCACGCTCCTCGTCGTCGCCAACCCCCTCGTACCCGCCTGGGCCCGCATCGCGTGGATCGTCTCACTTGCGGTGTTGATTGGCGCGCGGCTGCTCCTGCCGGCGGCCGCCCGCCCGAGGGCCGCAGCGAGCGCAATGGTTGTCGCGGCGATCTACATCGGCGTGATGTACGGAGGATCGAGAGCCGCGGAACGACAGGTGCGTGCGCTCGCCACGGAACGGGGCTGGCGGGTTGACCGGGTCGTGGCTGCGCCGGTTCCCATCCACCCGGCGAGACGCGTCGTCATCGCGGAAACGCCCACGCGCTACCTCCTCGTCTCGCTCGATTGGACGCGTGGTCCGTCGCCGGACGTCGAACCCACGGTGGTGGAGCGCGGCACCCCTCACCCGGCGATTGAGGCGGCGCTCAGCCTGCCCACGCTGCAGGGCACCCGCCGCTGGCTCCGGTTTCCGAGCTACGAGGTTCTGCCGCAACCCAACGGCGGTTATCGGGTGATCATTCGCGACGCCAGATTCTCGGTCGGCACGCCCACGGGGTTCGGCGTCATCGCGACGGTCGATCTGGACCGCAGCCTCCGACCGGTCGCCATTCCTACTTCTTGACCGCCGTGCACGTGCCCTTGATTTCGCCGTTGTTGTAGTCGAACACGCCGGTCAACTTGCCATCGACCAGCTGACCGCGCATGCTCACGGATTCGCCGGAAGGGAATGCGAACACCAGCAGCAGGCCGCCGTCCTTCCATCCTCCGGATGTCAGGGGAACCGTGAACCCCTGAGTCGTCACGTCTCCGGTCACGGTCGCACCGCTCAGTTTCAAGGTCATCGCGAACGGCACGGTCTGTTCGCCGGCAACGGACTCGCCATTCCATTCCCCGGAAATTGGATCGGCCACGGCGACGGCTGCGGCTGGCGCCGCGGGCGCGGCGCCCGCGGCCGGTACTCTGGTCACCGCAAAGGGCCCGGAGTCGGCACCAACCGACCACGACCCTGTGTACTTGTCGCCTGCCACCTTCCCGGACAAGCCGCCTGCCGAACCCTGCATCTCGAAGCCCAACTCCAGCACGTCCCCGGTCAACGCTGACCCGGTGATCGTGAGCGTACCCATCTGCGTATCCATCAAGCCGGTAATCTTCCCATCCTGGTGCGTCAGGACCATGTGCACGGGCATGTCGCCATTGGGCGTCTGCGCAACGCCATCCCAGATGCCAGCGAGCGAGGCCATCTTGACTGAACCCGAGGCAGGCGCCGGGGTTGCAGGCGCTGTCGCATCGGGCTTGGCGGCAGGCGTCGCAGGCTTGGCTGCAGGCGCCGGGGATGCAGGTTTTGGCGCCGCGGGCTTGGCGGCATCCGGTGTCACGGGTTTTACCGCGGGCGGACTTGCCGGTTTCGTTGGGGGCTGAACAGGCTTGGCCGTCGTCGGCGGCTTTGCCGTGGCCGCCTGCGCTTCAACAGTGCCGGGCAGCAACGCGGTCACAGCCAACGCCACAAGCAGAACGATACCCAGCGAAACAAGGCGGGCGGAGTTCAACGCGCGCACGACCATGATCAGTCCTCCTCAAACACTGGTCCGGAGAGTTAGTGTGTCCCGCTATTCTATCAGAAACCGGAGACGCATCATCTGCCGCACGGGCCGCATTCCGCACGCGCCGCACGAGCCCGCGAAGCAGGGAGCAGGAATGGAGGTCGGCCTTCACGCCCGGCAACTGGTAGACGGTCGGAGCCCGCAGGGCGCCCGCTGTTCAGGCGAGCGCAGGACTCCAGCCCGTGGCAGGATCAGGTGCCAGTGATCTTGACGACGGCATCGAGCGAGATGCGTTCGACGTCATCGCTCGCGGCCAGTTCGACCAGGTCGCCCGTGTCGAGGGTCGTCACGACGAGGCGGCCATCCATGAGCACCTTGTCGACCGGCCGATTCCGGCGCGTCAACAACGCGCGCACCCTCGACTCCGCCCCGTCACGTTCAGCCAGCTTGACCATCACTCGCAACAGGCCCGTGCGACGAGCTGCCACGGCCTGCTTCAGGAACGCATCGAGCTTGGTGAGGCCACTGGCGGGCATCGTCATCGTTGCTCCTGACTGGGAGATCGGTACGGATGGGAGCGGCGCGGGCGGAGATTGCCCGGCCGTCGAGGCACAACCCGATGCGGCCATGATCGTCGCGATGATCCCCACCGCCCTGAGCACCATCTCTGGCCCTCGACCTGCGGAACCAGGCAGGCATTCGTCGCCCCGGCGAAAGCCGGGGCCCAATCCTGCTGCCATGATAGCCGAATGGGCCGCTGGCGGTCGCGGTCCCCCTCGGGCTTGCGCAGAAGCGGCTCACGAAGTACGTTCTTGCGTATTCAACGGAGGATGAATGGCCGGTTTTGCCCTCTCACTGCTTGGCAGCGCAATCGCCTTTGGTGCACGCCCGTTCATCGCGCTCAGGTACCGCATTGAGATCACGGGGATCGACGAACTCTTGAAGGCGGATACGCGCGGCATCCTCTTTCTGCCGAATCACACCGCCCTGATCGATCCTGTCATCATCATGGCGTGGCTTTTTCCGCGCTTCAAGCTGCGGCCGCTCGCCGACGAGTACCAGGTGGGGCGCTCTGCACTCGGGTGGGTGGTGAAGATCTTCGGCACCCGCATTCTGCCAAACATGGAGCGCAGGGGCGCCGAGGCGCGCGGCGGAATGAGGAAGGCCGTTGATGATGTCATCGACGGGCTGCGGGCCGGCGAGCGCATCCTGCTCTACCCGGCCGGACGGATCAAACGTCAACTCCTCGAGGATCTGGGAAGTGCCAGCGGTGTCGAAGCGATCGTCAGGGCCATTCCGGACGTGCGCATCGTGCTGGTTCGCCACGACGGCCTCTGGGGCAGTTCGTTCGGCATGGCTGCCACCGGCCGCATGCCCGCAATCGGGGAGAAGCTCCTCGACGGCGTCAAGTGCCTGCTGATGAACGGGGTCTTCTTCACGCCCCGGCGCCGCGTGACAATCGAGTGTGTCGAGCCTGTCGATTTTCCGCGCCGGGCCAGCCGATCGACCATCAATCGGTACCTGGAAGCGTTCTACAACCAGAAGACGTCTCCCAACACCTATGTCCCCTACCGGTTCTGGGAATCTGGCGGACCCGAGACCAGGCCCGAGCCGGTTGAGGACGTGCCGCCGGCTGACGCGTCGCCGGTCGCGCCGGCCACCAGGAGCCTGGTGCTGGCGCACCTTGCGGAGATGTCGGGACGCCAGGACCTCGATCTGACGCACGCGCTGGCGCGCGACGTGGGCCTCGACAGCCTCGCGATCGCGGAACTGGTCACGTGGATTCAAGCTGAGTTTGGCTTCTCTGTCGGCACGCCGGAGAGCCTCCTCACGGTCGGCGATGTCGTGCTGGCGGCCGCCGGACGCGGCATGTCCGCCATCGCGTCCGACCTCAAGCCGATTGCCGCTGGCTGGTTTGCCAACGCCGACAACCGCACGCTGCTGACGCTGCCCGCTGGACGTACCCTGATGGACGCGTTTGTGGCCCAGGCGGCAGCCCGGCCGCGGCAGCCGATCATTGCGGACCAGAAGAGCGGCGTTCGGACGTACCGGGATCTGGTCACGGCCGTGTTCGTCCTGAAGCCGATCATCGAGACATTGCCGGGCGAGTACGTCGGCATCATGATGCCCGCTTCGGTTGGGGCCGTGGTGCTGACGCTGGCCACGCTTGCCTGCGGCAAGACTGCCGTCATGGTCAACTGGACGACCGGCGTGCGGACGATTCGCCACTCCCTCGACTCGCTGGGTGTCCGCACCGTGCTCTCGGCCCGGGAACTCACGACGAAACTGGCCGGACTCGGCACCGATCTGACGGAGATCCAGGACCGGTTTCTGTACATCGAGGATGTCGTCGGGTCGATCCGCCCGCAGGACAAGATCATGGCGGCCATCCGCAGCTACACCAGCCGCGCGTCGCTCGCCAGAGCGCCCCGGCGCGAGGTCGCCGTGGTGCTGTTCACGAGCGGATCGGAAAGCCTGCCCAAGGCTGTTCCGCTGACCGACGCCAATCTGCTCACCAACATCGGCGACATCCTGCACATGGGGCAACTGGAGGAGCGCGATGTGTTGATGGGACTGCTGCCGCCATTCCATTCATTCGGGCTGACGGCCACGCTGCTGCTCCCGCTCTGCATTGGCATGCGCACCACGTATCACGCCAATCCGACCGAGGCCGCGATTCTCGCGCGGCAGATCGACGCCTACCGGGCCACGGTGATTTTCGCGACGCCGACGTTTCTCGCGGGCATCGTGCGGGCCGCGGGGCCGCGCCAACTCGACTCGCTCCGGCTCGCGGTGACTGGCGCCGAGAAATGCCCCGGCCAGCTGTACGACACGCTGCGCGCACGCGTGCCTGGCGCGATCATTCTCGAAGGGTACGGCATCACGGAATGCTCGCCGGTCGTGTCGGTGACCCCGATGGAGGCGCCCGTTCCAGGCAGCATCGGCCGCCTCCTGCCCAGCGTGGAGGGCGTCGTGGTCAGCCTCGATCAGACCTGCCGCGCGGCCCCCGATGAGACCGGGATGCTGCTGGTGTGCGGCCCGAGCATCTTCAGCGGGTATCTGCACTACACCGGCGAATCGCCGTTTGTGGAGTTCGAGGGCCGCTCCTGGTACCGCACGGGCGACCTGGTGAGCGCGACCGCCGACGGCACCATCTACTTCAAGGGACGCCTCAAGCGCTTCGTCAAGCTCGGCGGGGAGATGATCTCGCTGCCCGCGATCGAGTCTGTCCTGCAGGCGCACTTTGCCGAACCCGGCGATGCGGGCCCGACCATTGCGGTCGAGGCGCTGGGCCACCCCGACAGCCCCGACATCGTCCTCTTCACGCGCGCGCCGGCGGACCGGTCACACGTCAACGCGCTCATCAAGGAGGCAGGCCTGAGCGCGCTCCATAACATCCGGCAGGTGGTGCAGGTTGATGCGATCCCGGTGCTCGGCACCGGCAAGACCGACTACCGCACGTTGAAGGCGCGATACTCGCACGCCTAATCGAGATGTTCGATTTGCCGGGCCGACGGTCCAGGGTGTGTCTCGAAGAAGGTCGCACGCGAGGCCGCCTCCGGATGGGTGGCGCGATAGGCGGCCGACCAGCGATCGGAGAATCGCGGGGCCTCGTCTTCAGCTACCAGGGCCCACACGCTCCCTCCAAAGCCCGCGCCGAAGGCCGAGGCGGCGACGGCTCCACACTCGCGGGCGCGGCGCGCCAGGGTGATGGTCTCGGCAATCTGATTGCCCAGCCACCTCTCGGCGGCGTCCTGGGAGCGGTCGATCAGCAGCCCGAATCGGACAAGATCGCCGGCTGCCAACGCGTCACCTGCCGCGGGAATGATGTCCTGACTCTCGGTGCGGAACTGTTCAAATCGGTTTCGCAGCACGTCCGCCGGAAACTCCTGGTCGACCGACGTGGCCAGCACGTCCCTCATGCGATCGACGGCATCCGGGGAACTCGTGATCGCGCGCTCGAGCGTCGGATCGGTCCGCCCCGTTGCCGCGCGCCAGGCGTCGAGCACCCGGGCCGCAGAGCGTGAGGCACGGTTGTAGGCGGCGAGCGCCGCGCCGGTTTTATCGGCCACCACGCCACTGACCGCGATCACAAAGGCGAGCCCCGCAGGCAGCGCAATCTCGAGTTCGCGCTGGACCGGTGCGAACCTGTACTGGGTGAGCGTCCCCGGCCGGCAGCACAAGATCGCCGTGTGGTCCTCGCTGCCGCCAAACGTGCCCACGCCGCGATCGCCACCAAGCGCCCCGAAACTGTTTCCGTTCTCGATGGTCGCCAGGTAGCCGGCCAGGTCTTCGGAGGTTCCGATGGCCGACCGAAAGCGGGTGTCGCGCGCGATGCCATTCAGTTGGCCGATGGCCAGAAAGACCGCGATCATGAACGCGCTCGAACTCGACATGCCGGATGCGCGGGGCAGATCGCTCGCAAACGCCATGTCGGCCCCGATGCGGGCGTCAGGGAAGTTGCGCGCGACGCGCCGCGCCACCGTGGCTGGGTAGTTGCTCCACTGTCCCCGCACCGGCTCGATGGCGGGGTCGAGCGAGGTGTCGGCCGACTCGCCGGTTCCCGCGTCGATGACGCCGATGCGCCGATCGAGCCTGGCGCGGGCGACCAGGCAGAATCCCTGCTCAGCGGCGCACAGCAGGCTTCGGCCTCCCGCGTAGTCGGTGTGTTTTCCCAGCACCTCGATGCGCCCCGGCACGAAGAAGGCGACGTCGATGCGCGCTTCGCCCGGTCGCGCCGCGAGGGCCGCGACGGCCGCCCTGAAACACGCGCGTTTCGCTGTCACCGACCCGGGCCGCAGTCCCGTCGCGCCCAGCGACTGGACGAGCGGCACCATCACAGCGTCACCTGGACGTGCGAGAGCCGGCCGGCCACGTTGATGATGTCGCCGCGGCTGGACAGATCCAGCACCCCGGCGCGCATCCGGGCCACGGTAAACCGGACGCCCAGGTCGCGTTGCGCGAGACGCACCGCGTCGGGAATCTCGAGTTCGCCCCGCGCCGACGGCGCCACCCGGCGGCAGGCATCCAGCACGTCGCGGGTAAACCGCCAGCAGTTCATGCTCAGGAATACCTCGTCGCCAGCCGACGCCAGCGTCGCCTCGTCTGGCTTCTCGATGACGTCCACCAGCGAGTCGTCTGGCGCAATGCGCACGAGGGCGAACTGCCGGATGCGGTCGGCCTCGACGTTGCTCTCGCGTACCATGGCATCGCGTTCGAACGCCACCAGCCCTGCCCCCTGCATGCCGACCAGCGCGCGAAACGCGGCAACGGGATAGTAGTTGTCCGAATTGAGCACGAGGAAGTCGTCGCGTCCGACAATCGGCGCCGCTGCCGTCACCGCGTCGGCCGTCCCGAGCGGTCTCTCTTGAATGGCGAAGCTCATCCGGACGCGCGTCGGCACGACCGTCTCGGTGTAGTAGCGCCGCACGGAGTCGTGCTCCGGGCCGACGACAAGACAGACGTCCCGCACCCCGGCATCGGCCAATGCGCTCAGGACGAAGTCCAGGAACGGCCGGCCGATCGGGATCATCGCCTTGACGCCCGTGTCGGCGACGCGCGACTGATCGTCGCCCACTCCCTCGGCTGGATCGGGCCGGCGCATCCGCGTCCCGAGGCCGCGCGCCAGAATCACGGCACATGGTGGCTTCACCGGCGTGATCTCCACGTCCTGCCTGCCGTCACGCGGGCAGCCCGCCGACGGTCACCATGCCGCGCCTGTCTGATCGAGATCTCGTCCATCGTTGCTCCCGACTATAATCGGCAAGGCAACACGCCGGGGCACGCGCATCGCCGTCTGGCGGCCCGCCACGCATGCGTGCCCGGAGGTCGGTTGATGAGCAGTCTGCCACAAGTCGCCGGTCAGGCGATCACGCCGCGTCGGAGGATGCCCTGCGCGCGGGCCTGGAACATCGCCGCGCGCACCGTTCATCTCGCCGCCACCGGCACGCTGGTCGGGGGCCACGTCTTCCACGTGCCGGCCGACAACCTGTACACCGCGTTGTGGGTGGCCATCGCCAGCGGCGCGGCGCTTATCTTTCTCGAAATGTACGCATCGGTTCACTGGGCGCATCAGGGGTGTGCGCTGATTCTCTACGTCAAACTCGGGCTGGTCTGCCTGATCCCGTGGCTGTGGGACTACCGGGTGGCCATCCTGCTCGCCGTGGTGGCGCTCGCCTCGATCGGCTCACACGCGCCACGGACGATCCGGCACTATTCGGTCGTCTTCAAGCGCGTGATGACCGAGCCTACTTCTTCAGTTTGAACAGATCCATCACCTGCGCGCGCGGCCGGGTGCCTGCGCCGAGCGCCTGGTGACGGGCCCTCGCGGACCCCTCGAAGGTCGGGCTCGGCGTGCCTTGCCGGTAGAGGACGCCGGTGTAGAGCTTCTCGCCGTATTGCTGCGCCAGTTCCATGGCGGCCAGGCTGCTGGACGAATCGTGATTCAGCGATTCCAGCGGCTGCATCAGCGCCTTCTGCGCCTTGAGCTGCTGATCCTCCAGCCCGTAGGTCACACACGGCGACTGCACGTTGATAAACGCAAATCCCGGGAAGCGAATCCCCTCTTCGATGACCTTCGCCAGGCCGCTCATGTCGGCCGGCGTGCCCTGCGCCACGAATTCCGCGCCGTAGCCAAGCACGTACAGCAGCGGGTTGACCGGCGCTTCCATCGAACCGTGAGCCGACGTCACCGAGATCAGGCCCCGCCGCGAGGTCGGCGACAACTGCCCCTTGGTGAGGCCGTAGATCTGGTTGTCCATCACGATGTAGGTGAGATCGATATTGCGGCGAATCGCATGCGCGACGTGCCCGCCCCCGATCGAGAAGCCGTCGCCGTCGCCTCCCGCCACCAGGACGAGCAGATTGGGATTGGCCAGCTTGATGCCCTGCGCAATCGGCAGGGCCCGGCCGTGGACGCTGTTGAAGCCGTACGCCGTGGTGTAGCCGGGAATCCGGCTCGAACACCCGATGCCCGACACGAACGCGATCTCGTGCGGCGGCCGGCCGATATTCGCCAGCGCGCGGTAGATGGCCTGCACCACGCCGAAGTCGCCGCAGCCCGGGCACCAGATGGGTTTCAGGTCGCTCCGGTAATCCCTGGCCGTATAGTCCTGAATCGGTTTCGTCGCCAGCGTGCTCATACCCCGTGTCCTCTCTTCGAACGTCCTGCCCGCATCGCTATACTTCTGACGGCTCGCGGTCCTTACCCTGCTGGAGCGCCAGCGTGATTTGCCTGAGGCGGTCGACCACTTCCAATGGCGTGATCGGATTCGACCCGCTCTTGGCCAGCGTCTGAATCCCGTGCGGCACGTCGACATACATCCGCATCAGGCGGAACAGCTGCGCCTGGTGGTTCTGCTCCACGACCAGGCCGCGCTTGACCGACAGGAAGAAGTCCGCGTAGATGGCTTCCGACACCGGGAACATCAGCTTCGGCACCAGCAGCTTGACTTTCAGCCCCTGCCGCTGCGCGATGTGCAGCGCCTCGATGGCGACGCCCGCGACACTGCCCCAGCTGATGAGCGCAATCGGCGCATCCGGCGGGCCGTCGATGATGAACAGATCCCGGCGATCCAGGAGCGGCCGGAACTTCCGGAGGCGCTTCTCGTTCATCCGGGCGTGCATTTCGCCGTTGGCGGTCGGCGCTCCGGCTTCGTTGTGCTCGATGCCCGACGCGAGGTAGTTGCCGCGCGCCATGCCGGGATGGCTGATGGGACTGATGCCCGATTCGGTAAACCGGAAGCGCACGTACTTCTCGAGTTCCTGGGCTCCGGGGCGGCGACGATCGATCACCTGTTGGGTGCTCGCGTCTATCGGATCGGCGGTTTCCTTGCGCTGTCCCACTTCCTGGTCCGACAGGATGATGACCGGGCTCTGGTACTGCTCCGCGATGTTGAAGGCCTCGATCGTGATGCCGTACATGTCTTCGGCGCTGACTGGCGCCAGCACCGGACGAATGACGTCGCCATGCGCGGAGAACGCGGCCTGAAGCAGATCGGACTGCTCCGACTTCGTGGGAATGCCGGTGGATGGACCGCCACGCTGCACATTGACACACACCAGCGGCAGCTCGGCAATGCTGGCCAGGCCCAGAATTTCGGTCTTGAGCGACATGCCCGGTCCCGAGGTGGCGGTCATGGCTTTCTTGCCAGCGAACGAGGCGCCAACGACCGCGCCGATGCCCGCGATCTCGTCTTCGGCCTGCAGCACCGTCCCGCCGTACTTCCAGATCTCGCGGGTGAGAAATTGCATGATCTCGGTCGAGGGGGTGATCGGGTACCCGGCGAAGAAGTCGCATCCAGCCACGATGGCCGCCGCCGCGCACAGGTCGTTGCCGTCCACGACAAATTTCGAGCCGCTCTCGGCTGGCGGCGCCATTTTCCGATCCGAGGTCAGCGGATGCGCCTCGGCGTACTCGAAGCCGGCGTGAAACGCCTTGACCGCCTTGTCGATGATCTCGGCCTCCTTCTTCGCCAGACGCTTGCGGATGCCCGCCATCATCGGCTCGCGCGCGATGCCAAGCCACCCGGCCATCAATCCGAGCACGACCGTGTTCTTCGCCCGCTCGCTGCCGCCCGTCTCACGTGCCATCTGTTCGATCGGCACGGCGATCACCTCGGCCGGCTGGACACCAACCAGGGGGATCTTGTCGGTCGGCACCTTCGTGATGCTGTCGTAGACCACCGTGGTGTGGCCGCTGACAGGCAGTTCCCCGCCGAAACGGAGGAAATCGTCCCAGTTGAGCGCCACCGCGATATCGAGCGTGCCGCCCGTGTTCAACACCTTGTTGGTCGACAGCCGCAGGCGGAAGCTCGACTCGCCGCCGCGGATCTGGGGACCGAAACTCTTGGTGAGGACGCCGTGATACCCCTCAATAGCCGCGGCCGTCAGGAGCGATTCGCCGGCCGACACGATGCCGTCTCCGCCGGAGCCGGCCATGCCAATTACGAGATCCGTGTTCATAGGAGTCCTGGAATCGAAGATGGTTCCGTCGAGCCGCGAAGCTGGACGCCTGGGGGAATGCACGCCGAACCTGCAGCAACTGCCGTGGACAACCCCGGATGGGCCGACACGCGCAATTCTTTACAGCATAGCAGGGAATGTCTACGTCGCGTCATCTCACAAATCTGACGTGCGCCCTCGTGCATCAGCGTCAGGGGTTAGGGATTGGATGGCTGGTCCCCAATCCCTGATTCCCCCGGCTGCCACAGCCAGGCGGCACCGCGAACGCCGCTCGCATCGCCGTGGGCCGGCGGCAGCAGTTTCGTGTCGACGCGGTCAGTGAACACCCACCTCCCCAGCAACGGAGGCACATGTGCGTAGAGGCGGTCGAGTTTCGACAGTCCCCCGCCGAGTACGATGACATCCGGATCCAGCAGGTTGATCACCGACGAGAGGGCCCGCGCCATCCGTTCCTCGTACCGCTGCAGCGTGGCCTCGGCGGCCGCATCCGACCGCGCAGCCCGCTCGACAATCGCCTCGCTCGACAGCCGCTCGCCGGTGTAGCTTTCGTGATCCCGGGCCAACCCGGGCCCGGACAGAAAGCTCTCAATGCACCCGTGGCGTCCGCAGTAGCACGGCGGCCCAGGCCACTCGTCCGGCTCAGGCCACGGCATCGGATTGTGGCCCCATTCGCCCGTCACGGCATTCGGGCCCGTGACGAGGTGCCCGTGCACCACGATGCCGCCGCCTGTCCCGGTGCCCACGATCACGCCGAAGACGACCGGGGCCCCGGCGCCTGCCCCGTCGGAGGCTTCCGACAGCGCAAAACAGTTCGCGTCGTTGGCCAGCCGAACGGGACGCTCCAACCGCGCGGCCAGATCCTTCTCGAAGGGCCGGCCGATCAACCACGTCGAATTGGCGTTCTTGACCAACCCAGTCGCCGGCGAAATCGTGCCCGGAATCCCGACTCCGACCGGGCCGGATGAGCCGGCCTCCCCTTCGAGCCCGGACACCAGAAGCGCAATCGCGTCCAGCGTCCCGCCGTAGTCGCCCCGAGGCGTGGGAACCCGACGGCGAGCCAGGACGTTGCCGTCCGGGCTGAGCGCAATCCCCTCGATCTTGGTTCCCCCCATGTCGACGCCAAGGCGAATCATGCGTCCTCCCTGCCATAGGCGCGGAGTCCCTCCGCGCGCGGCGTTCCATCGTCGCGTCCCCAGCCCAACGACCCGTGACAAGATGTTGTCAGCGATCTTCGGATTCGGGACACGACGCTCCTGCTATGATACGAGCATGGCGCTCAACGAGCGGGACTTCTACATCGAGAAGCCCGAGACCAAACCGGCCACCTACACGTGCCCCCACTGCAAGCGGCGAAACGAATACCAGTTGCGGTGGACCCGGCGGACCAAGAAGGACCGACTGCCCCCGGGCGCCGACGAGCGCGACCGTGCGATGTTCCCCAAGCTGCGGAGCTACATGATTCGCACCGACGATCTGATTGTGTGCAGCACGTGCCGGCGCCGGTTCGAGGTCCCCACACATCAGTCGCTCGTCTTCCTCCCGGATGGCCAGATGCCAGCGGGATCGGCACTCGATCCCGATGACGACAACTTCGGCAACCGGTGAAATGGGCTCGGACCTGTTTTCTGGTTCGCCAGCTGTCCTACTGCGTGGCAGTTCCAGAAAATAGGTCCGACCCCTTTTCCGGCCCTTCGAGCAGCCGTTCCATCCGCCGGCGAACCTCCGCCGCCAGCGTGTCGCGATCCTCGAAGCCGAGACCCGTGGTCGGCACGGGTTCGCCGATCCTGACAAGGACCCGGCACGGCGTCGCATAGAACCGTCCGCGCGGCATGGCATGGTCCGACCCGAGAATGGCAATCGGCACCACTGGCACCTGGGCCTTGATCGCCATGACGAAGCCGCCCTTCTTGAACGGCA
>Ga0315286_10004123_pt1 | contig 13890 bp, 10 predicted proteins | sample YL17G10_0_MG_FD_205038 | JGI IMG/M metagenome (GOLD analysis project Ga0315286, IMG submission 205038) | Sediment microbial communities from Yellowstone Lake, YNP, Wyoming, USA - YL17G10_0 | ecosystem: Environmental > Aquatic > Freshwater > Lake > Sediment | place: USA: Wyoming | collected... | reverse complement strand
GCGACCGCGTCGTGCTCGCGCCGATCTACGGCTGCGGGCAGTGCGAGTTTTGCACCTCGGGCAAGGAAAACCTCTGCGAGAGCGTGGTCGTCTTCGGGTGCACCTTCGACGGGGGGTACGCCGACCACATGTGGATCCCCGCCAAGGGGGTCGAACGAGGCGCCCTCGTGAAGATCGGGGACGACCTCTCCGACATCGAGGGGACCATGGTAGAGCCCTTCAGCTGCTGCCTCCACGGGCTCAGGAGGGTGCATATCCAGCCGGGCGACGGGGTCCTCATTTTCGGCGCGGGCCCTATCGGCCTTTCGCACATGATTCTCGCCAAGAAGCTCGGAGCAGGCAGAATCGGGATCGTCGACTTCGTCGAGAACCGCCTCAAGGAGGCTCTGAGCTTCGGCGCCGACGTCGTCTTCAACTCCACGAAGGACGGCTGGGAGAAGGGGGTTTTTGGGGAGCTGGGGAAGAACGGGGTCGATGTCGTGGTGACCGCCGCACCCGCGGTGGCCGCGATCGACAACGCCCTCAAGGTGATCAAAAACGACGGCAGGCTCCTCGTGTTCGGGGGCTTGCCCCACGGGCAGATGCTCACCATTGACCCCAACAAGATACACTACGGCGAGATTACCATCACCGGGAGCATCGACGCCAGCATCGACGACTTTAAGCGCGCCGCCGCGATGGCACCCACCTTCGGCCTTTCCCGATTCATCACCCACACCTTCCCCCTCGACAGCGTCAAGGACGGGATGGAGACGATGCGGAGAAAGGAAGGGCTGAAGGTGATTCTTGATCTCACGAAATAAAAAACCTTAGAAGATAAAAGGAGCAATACCGACATGGGAATGTTCGACAACGTGAAACCGAAAGATCTTGAAGAGGGAAGAAAGTACCTCATGTCCGGTTCCGTTGGAGGGGGCCTGCCGATCTGCATCGAGAGCGGCAAGGGGGCCGTCATCAAGGACGTGAACGGGAAGGAGTACATCGACTGCACCTCCCAGGCCTGGACCTACAACGTCGGATTCTCGCACCCGAGGGTGATCCAAGCGGTAAGCGAGCAGATCGGGAAGATCACCCACGTTCGAACGAGCTTCGACACCGTCCCCAAACTTCTTCTCGCGAAGAAGCTCGGGGAGATGGCCCCGAAGAACTTGAAGAAAATAAGTTTCTGCCTCCACGGGTCCGTCGCGAACGAGTCGGCCATGAAGCTCGCCATGATCAACAGGCCCGAGGGGATGAAATTCCTCTCCCCCTTCGAGAACTACTCGGGGCGCACGCTCGCAACCATCGCGGTGAGCTGGCCTTACCATCCGATCTCGAAGCTCTTCCAGCCTTACATGGACACCTGCGTCAGGATCCCGAACGCCTACTGCTACCGCTGCCCGCTCGGCCAAAAATACCCGAAGTGCGGCATCCTCTGCGCCGAGTACGTTAAGACCATGCTCCAGCGCGGGACTGAGCCCGTGTACGCGCTCATAATGGAGCCCATGCAGGCGTCGGGCGGGATGATCGACTTCCCGAAGGGGTATCTCACGAGAATAAAGGAGATCTGCGACGAGTTCGGCGTCCTGTTGATCTTCGACGAGATCCAGACCGGCTTCGGCCGGCTCGGCGCGATGTTCGCCTCCGAGCTCTACGACGTCTACCCCGACATCCTCACCTTCGGAAAGGCGATCGCGGGCGGCTATCCCCTGGCCGGAGTCATGATGCGGGACGACCTCAAGCTCCCCGCCGCCGCTTCCGACTCGTACACCTTCGCGCACTTCCCGGTCTCCTTCGCCGCCGCGTGCGCGACCCTCGACGTGCTCGTGGAGGAGAAGCTCCCCCAGCGGGCCGCCAAGATGGGCGCCTATTTCACCAAGAGGCTGAAACAGCTCCAGAAAAAGTACGAGCTGATCGGCGACATCCGGGGCCCCGGGCTCATGATCGGGATCGAGCTCGTTAAGAACAGGAAGACCAAGGAGATGGCGGGAGACATCACGAACCAGATCGTCCACGATTCGGTGGCCGACGGCGTCATCTTCGGGGAAAGCAAGTTCAAAGGGATCGGCAACGTTCTGAAGATAAAGCCGCCCCTCGTGATCAGCGAGTCTCAGGCGGACCGGGTGCTCGAGGTCTTCGAGAAGCAGGTGAAGAAGCACCAGGACAAGCTCGCGAAAAAGCGGTGATACCCTTGCAAAACTGAGGGCTGCGCACGGTAAACACTCTTTAGGGACGGGTTGAGCACCAAGAGGTTTTACACCAGTCAGGCACCCATTGCTGCGACAACGGTTTGACATCCATAGGCCGAGACACCAGGCGTCCCATGTGCAGCGGTTGTGCAGCCCCAGTTTTTATAAAAAACACGCGGAGCTTCGATGAACGACATGCACCTCAAGGCCCTCGACGAGTTTTGCGCCAACGCGAAAGACGCCTTCTCCAAGATCGGCAGCGCCGACCTCGAGAAGTGCGTCTCGGCGCTGCGAAGCGCGAGGAAAATATTCGTGTTCGGTGTCGGCCACTCCGGGATGTTCGGCCGGGTGCTCTCCATGAAGCTGAACCACGTGGGGCTCGAGGCGTACACCGCCTTCGACGAGATCAATCCGCCCTTCGCCCGGGGCGACCTCCTCGTGGCGATCTCCCAGTCGGGGGAAACCGAGACCGTGCTCACCCTCGCCCGGAAGGCGAAGAAGCTCGAGGGGAAGGTGCTCGGCGTGCTCTCCAACCCCGACTCCACCCTCGGGAAGCTCTCCGACGCCCTCCTCAACGTGAAGAAAGTCTCGGAAACGGCCGAATTCCCCTGCCTCGGCTCCATCGGCGACAAAAAGAACCAGAACTTCCTGGGGATGCTCTTCGCGTTCAACATCTACGTACTTTTCTACGTCCTCGTGTTCATGCTCGCGCGGGAGCTCGGGGAGAGCGCCGACTCGATCGACCGCAGGCACGCGAACCTGCAGTAGGGGACACCTTTGCACATCATCAAGACAATCGCACGGTAAATGAAACATCACGCCGACTCGAGAGCGGCTAAACTGTCACACACTCCACGTCCAGCATGGCCGCTACTTTCCCAAGCACGTCATTTAATCGTCCGTAGGCGCCCGTGTGATGGTGCGATGTCGCCGCATACAGCCACCTCTTCGAGAACTCTTTGATGCTCCCCCCGCTCCACTGAAAAAATGTCTGGGGAGCCGCTATTTCTCGCGGCTTCATCTGGATGTTCTTGCCTTCAGAAAAGATGAATCTGAATTTCCCTTCCCCGATGCTTCCGATGGAAAAGAGGGTGAAATCTCCCGGTTTATATGAGTAATTAAACGAAGCTCCGAAACCGTTCACGCCTTTATAATAAATCGTAGGGACGATGTGCACCCCATACTTCTCGTCCGCCAGTGAAGGATTTCCGTACCCATCATGGGAGTCAAACATCAGATCCCGTTTATAGTCGAGAATGTAGTGTTCGAGAAAGGTTGAGTGCCCCGCAACCTCCTCGAGGACCAGCATCCCGATCGCTCTGAGCACATCCCCTTCGCAGGTGAAAGGGACATGGTTTTCCAGCAGCCTGGATGTGCCGAAGAAGGTAATAATCCCTATATCAGGATCGGGGAGCCAGATCTGGTCGAATTCCGCAACTGCGTCGAATGAATTCTTTTTAACGACCTGTTCGAGGGCAAGGGCAAGCTTCGCGGACCTCACCATCATCTCGTCATCGACCTTGACCTTGCGTCCCCTGCCCTTTTGTTCCTCGATCAACCTTATGGCATCCGTGTCCTTCACCGCAAGGAAGGCATCGGTGACCTCATTATGATATATCGGCCACACGCTGCACCCGAATTTCTGCATCAATGCAAAATCGTCCTGCATGAGATCGGTCATTCCTTCGTAAGGGTGTCCGATGATACCGATTTTCGAGTTCCTGAGTCTCGCGCAAGCCTTTGCAGCGATTAGATATTGCTGTATCTCTTCAAGCGCCTCTTTATCATCGATATACCCTGAAACAACAAAAAACTTTTTCTTTGAACGAACGAGAGCGCTTGTAGTCTCTGAAAGCCCCGCCATTCCTGAGTTCACCATGATAAGGTCGAAATCGGCATCTTCACCGAATTCTCGCACGAGTTGTGTATTCCATACGATGATCGGGACATTCAACTCAAGAAGGGCTCGCATCGCAGTTGTCCCCTTCTGGTATGCGAGCTCGATAAAAATAATCACATCGACTTCCTCGCGTTTCAATAGTGAAGCCGCCTTGGCAGCCTCATGCTCATACTCGAAAAACCCGGTGCTCACGATAGTCCCAAGGCCTTTGAGTGTTTTCAATTTTTCTTCGTAAAGCGCGGCAACCCTCTTGCACTCTTCTCTCATGTGGCCGGTCTTATTATACTTGTCCTCAAGCAAAGCATTGACCATTAAACCAATTTTGAATTCTTTTTGGGTTATTGGCATCTTATTTTCCTCCCTAATATGATTTTGAATTTACCATTCCACGGTAAATTGATTTAGACGCGCTTTAAAGCCGAATCGAGGGATTGCTCGACCGCCCGCAGAGTTTTTGCCACATCCTCCTCGGTGTGCGCCAGGCAGGTGAACCAATGGTGTCTAGGATGGAAAAAAATGCCTCTTTGCACGGTTTCAGTGTAAAACGCAGTCATAAGGGCACGATCTTTCTCCGTTCCCGGATCCTTAACCTTGTAGATATCCTCATACCACACCCGTTCATAATCGCTCTTTTTCCCGAAAACGAGGAACGGCATTACCGGCAATCCCATCATCGAAGCTTCTATTTTCTTTGATGCAACAATTTGCTCGATCCCCTTCATGAGATTCTCGCCGATTTTCCATAGGTGATCCATCGTCTCTTTCTTTTCCAGCACCTTGATGGTGGCGAGGGCGGCCGATATACCGAGCGTACTGGGGAAATAGGTGGCGGAAATTGTCGTCTTTTCCGCGGACATGATTATATCGCTTTTCCCCACCACGGCGCTGATAGGATATCCGTTCGCGATCCCCTTGGAGAGAGTAGTCATATCCGGAGTGACGCGGTAGTACTTCTGCGCCCCACCAAGACCTACTCTGGGCCACGACCTCACTTCGTCAAACACAAGCAATGCCTTAAAATCGGTCGCGAGCTCTCTTACCCCTTCGAGAAACCCGGGCTTTGGAAGCTCGATCTCCAGCGGCATCATGATAATGCACGCCACTTTCCCCCGGAATTTCTCAAGAAGCTTCTGGAGGGAGTCCAGGTCATTATAGTCGAAGGTGAACACCTTCTCACTCGTGCTCTTTGGTATACCTGCCTCAGGCGTCGGGCAGCTCCAATCGTGCCACCCATGGTAACCCCACCGTATGACGATCTCCTTACCCGTATAGATCCGAGCGATCCTTATTGCCGCCGAAGTGGCTTCGGATCCAGTGTTCACGATCACCACCTTCTCGGCACTGGGGATGTGCTGAATGAGTTTTTTCCCCAACTCCAGCTGTAATGGATGAGTCAAATCGAAGAGAAACCCCCTGCCTATCTGCTCGAGAACGGCTCGATCCACCGTCTCGTTTCTATGGCCGAGAATTATCGGCCCGTAGGAAAGCATCCAATCGATGTACTCGTTCCCGTCAACATCATACACGTGAGAGCCAACGCCTCTCTCCATGAAAATGGGGTATGAACCGGTAAAATTTTTTGGGTGCCGCGCACTCTGAACACCGCCGGGAAACAGCGTCTTTGCGACCTCGTACATTTCGAGAGATTTCTGTATCCTGTTTTTATCCATACGCATTCTCCTCCAGGACCCTAAGATTCAACCAGAACCTTTATCTGCTGCGCACGATTGCTTATGTAGTCTTCGAAGGCCTTCTGAACATTTGAAAGCGGCTCCGTCTTCGTTACCATGCTTTTTGAATCGATCAGGTGATTTTGTAAAATCTTGATCGCCTGCGTGAAGTCCCCGGCCGTATATTGCATGGTCCCGATGACGGTGATCTCGCCGAGGACGATCAGTTTCAAACTGACGATATCAAGCGTTATCGGACCCGAAGGCTCGCCGACAAGCACGACGCGGCCGGTTTTTTTCACAAGCTTGATGGCGCCGTTGAGAGATGTAGTCACCGCCGCGCAATCGATGATCACATCGAACACCCCGGATTTATACAAATCGGGGCTGTCATAGCTCCTTGAGGGCCATTCGGCGGGTAGCGGCTTCTTGAGGTTATACACTTCATCCGCACCCAGCTTTTTTGCGAGGGTAAGCCGCTCGTCTATGATGTCGAAGCCGTATACCTCTGAACAATGGAACCATCGCTTCAATACCTGCAGTATGAGAAGCCCTATCGTGCCCATGCCCATGATCCCGATCTTCGCATTTTTCCCGTATGCCAAAACAACGTTTTTGGAAATGTAGTGCGCTGCGGCAACGGGCTCCATCAAGGACGCCTCATGGAGGGTTACCGTCTCAGGCACTTGAAAGACCATATTGGATTTCACATTCACGTATTCCGCGAAGCCTCCATTATCAGGCAGCTCTCCAATACACAGGATGTTGTCGCATAGGTTTGTTCTTCCGCTCTTGCAGAATGCGCACCGCCCGCACGTCTCGGACGGCAGGATGGAGACCCGCTGCGCGGTTTTATGTTTTTTTACCCGGCTGCCGATCTTTTCGATGCGGCCTACTATCTCATGGCCAATCGCCACAGGATAGGGATAATCCTGCTCGCCGTTGAAGACGTGCACATCGGAACCGCATATCCCCGTCACTTCGATGCGTATCAGTACTTCATCATCCGAAACGTCTGGAATCGGAATTTCCTTAATCGTAAATTTTTTCTTCCCCACCAACAAAGCCGCTTTCATGCGGACCCTCCTGCGATGATGATTGGCATTCTTCAGATCATGTCGATGCGGTACCTCTGAAAGAGAGGTTTCACTGAGCGATAGAGCTCGCAGTATAATTCATACCCGACTGCGTAGGCTTTTTGAGAATCCGGATCGGGGAGGAATCGCTTTCCCGTTCTCACCATAGCCTTCACCGCATCTTCGACAGTTGCATAGTCTCCCATCTTAACCGACGAAATAACGGCAGCTCCCAGCGACGGAGCTTCCTCTTCGAGCATTTTCACAATGGGGTAATTGCAGATATCGGACTTGATTTGCAGCCAAGTGTCCGACCTCGCTCCCCCGCCCATTGAACGAATCTCCTTGATCTCCACTCCGTTTTCCACAAGTACCGTCAAGATTTTCTTCAGCATGTAACCGATCGCTTCCATGATCGCTCTAACGAAATGGGCACGCCCGTGTTTGAGCGTCACCCCGTAAAAAACCCCCTTCGCGTACGTATCATTTTCCGGGTAGGAGGCGCCCGCAAGATATGGGAGCAGGACGAGCCCTTCTGAACCCGGCTTGATGGCGGCGGCCAGTCGGTTGTACTTTTCGTAATCATCTCCACCTTCGTCCGTTCCTTCAGCGCCGCTCTTGAGGATTTGCTCCCGGAACCATTTGTATACCATACCCGCGGTAAGCGCGAAAGGTAGAAGTATGTATGTATCGGGAATAACGTGAGGCTGGTATGGAACCGGCACTTTCCCGCTCGGTTCGATCTTGTCTACAACCGTCACCACCGCCATCGCCGATCCCGTGATTTCGGTTACGATCCCCGGTTTGATGTTGCCGGCGCCGACAACCCCCATTGTCTGATCCATGGACCCTTTTACGACGGCCACTTCCCGCGAAATACCGAGGGCGGACGAGATCTCCGGCTTTATACGCCCGACAATGCTCCCCTCTTCCACGATGGGAGCAAGCCTTCCCTTTATGCCCAAAAAATCGACCATCCAGTCCCAATACTTTTTTTTGTAAATATCAACCAGAGCGCTGGAAGAAAGGAGAGACGCGGTTGAACAAAACATTCCGGTAAGCCGGTATACTATATAATCCTCGATTAAAAAAAATTTACTAATTCTGGAATACGTATCCTTCTCATTCTTCTTGAGCCACAGCAGCTTGAGGGCGCTCCAGGTCGTATCGATCTCGGAGATGCCGGTTACCCTGAAGAACTCTTCCTCCCCTATCGCCGAACGCAGCTCATCGACTTCCTTTCTCGCCCTTTTATCGAGCCAAACCATGGCCGGACGGATCGGCTGGTCACGGTTATCGAGGAGAATGACGGTCTCACCTTGACTGCACCCGCAAATCGATTTGATCCCCTTTGGGTCCACTCCGCTTTTCAGGATCACCTCTTTCAATCCTTCGATAACGGCTTGCCAATAAATCTCGGGATCAACTTCGTACCAATCGACTTTAGGTGAATCGAGAGTATAAGATCGAATAACTTTATGGAGTATCTTCCCGCTCCGGTTGTACAGCGCGGTCTTTACCGAGGTTGTTCCCACATCGAACGTGAGGTACAAGAGCCGCTCCTTCCGGTATCGCGCTCGGCATGTGCGGACCGCCCGCATAGCCGCATTACCGCATCTTTCTGATCCGCTCGATGAAACGGAGCAGAACGAACGCAACCACATAGTTGACAACCCACAAAACCTGCAGCCCCGCCATTGCGCGCCCCATTCTCAACTCTTTCAATCCCGTGAGATAGGACCAGATCGGGATGTTCATCGTGGCGTCACCAGGCCCGCCCTTTGTCGCCACGTAGAACAAGTCGAACATTTTAAACGAATCGATGAGCCTGAAGACACAGGCGAGAAGTATGTAGGGAAGTATTATCGGGATGGTGATATAAAATAAGTTCTGGAAATCGTTCGCACCGTCAATTGCCGAGGCTTCATAGACCCCCTGCGGCACCGACGACAGACCGGCAAGAATGATCAAAATAATAAAGGGCGTGAAAATCCAAACGTCGATGACGGCGATCGATATAAGAGCGGTCCTCGTGTGATAGATCCATTTCGACCCTGGAAGACCGATCGTGTTAAGAAGATAGTTTATCACCCCGGTGCTCGGATCCATCATCAGTTTCCACATAATACCGGCAATTACCGGGGCGATCATGAGCGGCACCGGCAATATCGCGCGCAGGACCCTCGTTCCCTTCTTTTCCCGATTCAACAACACCGCAATCAGGATACCAAGAGAAAGCTCGATAGAGGTCGTATATAAGCCGTAGAGGAGCGTGATCTTTACCGTATGAAGACCTTTTTTAGAAAATAGGATGTCCGCGAAGTTCCGGGCACCGATGAATATCATTTTATCGGGGTTTAGGAGGCTGTAGTCGGTAAAGCTCTGGTATAAACCAAGCAGCCAGGGATAAATGATACCGATGACGACGAGGATGGCGGGAACTAACAGGAGATAAGGCAAGACCCGATTCGACGAAAACACTCTTTTCCGAACTCTCACCGGCATATACACATCCCTATAATCACGGGTGCAGGGTAGTCACTCTTTCAAAGCACCCAAGGTCAGTCCTCTCACTATGAACTTATGGCTTAACACTGCAAAAACTACCGACGGGATAACGCCTACCGTCGCTGCGGCCGCCATACTTCCCCTCTGTATTTCTTGAAATGATATGAAGGTCAATAGTCCTATAGTTATGGGCTGGGTCTTGTTTGCTCCCAAAATGAGCGCGAATTGAAAGGTATTCCATGCGAAAATGAAACACAGGATACTGGCAGCGGCTATACCCGGCCCACACAGAGGGAGAACGACTCGTATGAGCGTTTTAATCGGCGTGGCCCCGTCCACATAGGCCGCTTCGATTATGTCCTGGGGAATATCCTGAAAGAAGCTGTGCATTATGAGCACGAACAGCGGCAAGGTGATCAATTGATATACCCAGATCAGGCCATGGTAGGTATCGAAGAGCTTCAAGCGGTTGAATAAAACATAGATGGGCAAGATGACTGCCAATTCGGGGAGGAAGCGAAAACTCAAAAACATAAAGGTCAGATGCTGTTTCCCCTTCACCTTCATTTTCGCCAATGAGTAGGAGGCCGGTACGCCGATCAGGATAGTCACGAATAAGCTGCCCACAGTGAGGATGAAGGTGTTTTTCAGATAGAGGGGAAGCTTGGATTTTGTCTGGTAAAAAATCCCCGTAGATGCCCTTGCCTTTCCTGTGAAACTTGAGATATAGTTTTGCAGAGTGGGTTTAAAAATGAACTTCGGGGGATAGGCTATGATGTCAACCTCTTGTTTAAATGAATAGGATATAATCCAGAAGAGCGGAAACAGCAGAAACATGAAAAACAAGCCAAGGATTACGATGCGCGCCGCCTTCTTGAGCATGGAATATGCCTTGATTCAGAGATTATCTTTCAGTTTCTTGAAGGCACCATCGATCGCGTTCAGCGTATCATCGATATCAGCCTTCGAATGGGCGTAAGAGATATAGAAACAATGCTCGACAGGCATGAAAACGCCGCGGCGTACCAGCTCGCCCAGGTACGTCTCAGCCGCCTTTTTCCTCTTTTCGAAGTCGTCATGGGTGAAGGCGAGGTAAGGCATCGGGGGCATGCCCCCGATCTTTCCCGGAATCTTATGGGTGTCCAGCAATGAATTGATCCCATCCATTATGCGTGTCCCCAGTGACCAGATGTGCACAGGAGCGTCGACTTTCTTCGCCTCCCGTATGGTCGCCAAAGCCCCGGAAATTCCGACAATGTTCCCGCAATTGGTACCCGCAAACCAGAGGTTTTCGCACGTTTTCATGACGTTTCTCTTGCCCACAACGACGGAGAACGGATAGCCGTTTGAGATCGCTTTACTGAACACGGATAAGTCCGGCACGACCTTAAAAAGTTGCTGCGCCCCTCCGTTCGAAACGCGCATTCCGGTTTTTACTTCATCAAGTATGAAGAGCGCACCGTGTGAATTGGCAATTTCCTTGACTCCCTGAAGGTATCCCTCGTTTGGAAGATTGAAGTAAAATGGCTCCATGATCACGCATGCGATGTCCTCTCCCTCTTTGCGCATGAGGGATTCGAGCGAGCCGAGGTTGTTGTACTCCAACTCGATGGTGGAGTTCGACACCTCTTCCGGTACATGAGTGATGCTCTCGACGGGGCAGTTTATCATCCGTAAATAATCGACCATACCTCTCGTTGGGCCTCCACGGACGATTCTTGTCCAGTCATGCCAGCCGTGATACCCCCATTTGACGATCATGTTTCGCCCGGTGTGCGCCCGCGCGATCCTCACGGCGGCAGTTGTGGCTTCAGACCCCGAAAGGAAGTACTTCACCATCTCGGCGCTGGGGATCGTGTTCGTCAATTCCTCGGCGAGTTCGATTTCAAGAGGATCATTGACGCTGTGAATCGTTCTCTTGTCAGTTTCGTCCCGGACAAACTTCTTAACGGCCGGGTAGTTGTAACCCAGGTGAATGGCGCCGTACGCAAGGAGGTAATCCACATATCTGTTGCCGTCGACGTCATATAAATATGGTCCTTCAGCACGTTCCGCGAAGATGGGGTAAGGCGCGGAGCCGTATGTCAGCGGCCGTTTATTGAACATCTGAGAACCACCGGGAATGAGGCCGAGCGACTTTTTATACAAATCGAACGATTTGGCGATCATTGTAGATATCTTTCAAATGTGGGATTAAAAATTGTGTCTGCTGGAACCGGGGTCCCAACAGACACAATAAAAATTCGATCATCCTTATCTTCACTGATACATCTATTTCTTCGAGAGCTGTTCGCTTATCATCCGATCGATATCCGCGGCGGCTTCGTCCAAAGCCTGCTTCGCGGTCTTATCACCAAGGTAGATCTCCTGCATGGCCTGTGCCCACCTGTCGCCGGCAGCTGGTGTAAGTGGATGGGGCGTAAACCGTATCTTTGCATATTTCATAACCTCTTCGACGATCTTCCTCGACCCCCATTCGGTGGTGAGCTTGACTATCTCAGGGTCGTTCCACGAGGATTTCCTCGGGGGATCCATGTTTCCAAGCTTCGCAGCCTGGAGCATCACTTCCTTCGAGGTGGACCATTGCATGAACAACCACGCAGCCTTCTCTTTTTTTGTCAAGGCGTTCATCGCAAGGCCCCAAGTCCACACGTGGGATTTGATCTCTCCCTTGGGTCCCTTGGGAGGCAGCGCGAAGCCGACATTTTCCGCTACTTTCGATTTGGCTGGGTCCTTTAAAATCGGGGTCAGAACGCTCGGGCCGATGAAACAGAGGTACGTCCCCCTGCTGAAAGCTTCCTGCTGGTCATACCAAGTATAGTTGATGACACCGGGAGGGCCGTAATCTTTGATCATTTTGAGATACCAATCGTGCATGTCGACAGAGGCGGGGCTGTTGATCGCACTTTTCCCCTTTTGATCGAAGTCTATGCCTCCCATCGTTGAAAAGGGTGTCATGAAATGATTATCGAGGGTGGGCCAACTGCGAGCAAGGAGGAACGAAATTCCCCGATACTGCTCGCCATCGATGACCGTCGTTGCCCTTTTTACCGCTTCCCGGAGCTCGGGATACGTAGTCGGGACCTTCAAGCCCAGTTTGTTGAGCAGCCATTTATTGTAATACAGGATGTGTACCTCCTGCTGCAACGGTATTGCCCAGAGAGGGCCGCCGCCCGCGCTGCTTCCTATCTTCCCGTCCCACCGATGGGACTTCACGATGCCCTCCTGGAAATCCGAAAAATCATAATCGGAAGACGTAAACGCCGGGTCATTCAGATATTTATCCAGGGGTTTTATCCACCCGGCATATGAGTACTGCCACTCCATGACCGCTCCGGCCATGAACACGTCATATTTACCGGCTTTCATAGACAGATCGATGAGGAGCTTTTCCATGTACTCGTCTTCGGTGAGTATGTCGTAATTCAATTTGATACCGGTCAATTTCTCAAATTCCGGGAAAAGCGATTCCGTCGAGTCTGTCCAGGGGTGGCGGTTAAGGATAACGTTCAGAGTTTCTCCCTTGGCTTTTTCCCAATCAAACTTCGCTTTTGCCGTGTCCTTGGCCATCGCTATCACTGAAACAAGCATGACGGTAAAAAGGCACATTGTAAAAAGTAAAAACAACTTAGTCATCTTCCGCATATTTACTCCTCCTTCATGTGATATATGCTCAAAGGTATGCTTTGATCAAACGACGCGCCCACCCAATTATATCTATTATCAGGTTTGTGTCAATCACTTTTTATGAGTAATTCAAGCAAAATATGGAAATTTCCTATCGATCCAGTCAGGAAAAATAAGCGAACCCGTCAAAATGCTTGTTGCAATCTGACATGTATGGTATACTATGCGTGGATCGACGGACGAGGCAACCTATCTCTGATCGGCTGTTTTGACAATGATAAAAAAGAAAGAAGAGAGGATCACCCGGTTAATCGAGATGCTTATAACCAGCAGAAGGGTGACCATCAAGACCGCATCTTCCGCTCTCAAAATTTCCGAATCAACCACCCGACGACTCTTCAGCAACCTGGAGACGCAAGGCAAATTGATCCGCGTGCATGGAGGTGTGCAGCTTATCCCCGAATTATCCTATGATTATTCGTACCGATTGTCCTCACAAAACAGGATCCATCAAAAGACAACAATAGGCAATTACGCGGCGGATCTGATCCACGATAATGAAAGTATCTTTTTTGATTCGGGCACGACGGTGATGAAGCTCGCCGAGGCGCTTTCTTTACGCTTGCAAATGGAGAAAGTCAAAAACCTTGTTGTCCTTACCAATTCAATCAACCTGATCGACCACCTTGCGCACTGGTGCAAGGTCCTCTTCATAGGAGGAGAGGTCCGCATGGAGAGACGGGATGTGTGCGGAACAATCTCGGAAAGGATCTTATCCCTTTTCAATTTCGACAAGGCTTTTTTAGGGGCGGATGGCATCGACCTTCGAAACGGGCTTATGACGATCGATGAAAGAACTGCAAAGATGAACGAGATCGTCCTCGAAAGGTCGGAGAATTCCTATGTGCTCGCGGATTCATCGAAGTTTAACAAACAATCCC
>Ga0315286_10004122_pt1 | contig 13891 bp, 8 predicted proteins | sample YL17G10_0_MG_FD_205038 | JGI IMG/M metagenome (GOLD analysis project Ga0315286, IMG submission 205038) | Sediment microbial communities from Yellowstone Lake, YNP, Wyoming, USA - YL17G10_0 | ecosystem: Environmental > Aquatic > Freshwater > Lake > Sediment | place: USA: Wyoming | collected... | reverse complement strand
CCATTGCTTCATAGATAACCAGCCAAGGGAACAACACAAGAAGGTAGACAGAGAGCCGCTCGGAAAAGCGCGGCGGTATTACTTCGTTTGATGGAAAAAAGATTATCGGTTTCGGTAAAGAAGCTCCAAACCTTTCCATGAGATCGTGCTTTTCATACCCTTGCACAAGTGCTGCACATCCCAGAATAACAATAGGTGAAACAAGCCATAAACCACTCGGCGATTGAAAAGCCATCGCTATACCGACACATAACAACGAGAACCCTAAATAGATTGGATGAGAAATTAATCTATAGATACCATTCTTGACGAGCTTGTGAGGAGGATAGGCATTCATCGGAAGTCCGTCGCCATAAACCGAAAGATTTATCATACCTGTAACCATTATCAGTGCGCCACCGATTACCGCACCTATCCCAAGTCCAACTGAACCGGTAACTGATAAGAGGACAACACCCTCAGTTGCTTTTCCCCACACAAAAAGAGATGTTGGCACAATCATAACAAACAAAAATCCGTAGAGAATTTTGCCGATAGTAGAACTATCAACCGGTTTACTCATGAGAACCTCACAACTTCGTGTATTGCCCAGCCCGAAGTGGATGGAAAATCTTTCTTTTTCAAAACACCTCGACTGCGCCATTTACATTCATGCGTTTGAAGGATTTTGGGCGGGACTATTTTATCAATTCCCGGAATCCTTGAAAGCATCGTTGAAACAAGCCGGCCTTCCCTCAAGATTGATTTCTCTGTAAGTGCGAGGACTATTTCATTTCCATTAATTTTTATTTCATTGTCGGTGATTGAGCAGTTGTTCATCCGCACACCATTATGAAAGAGGAGAGATTGCTTAACCTCACCAATCCAATCTATCCACACAACAGCATCGGAATTAGAAAGGAACCTACCCCATCGAAGCTCGTCGATAGGCAGCTGCCATGGTTTGATTGACATCTCAATCTTCTCGACATAACCTTTGCCACGGACGTGTCCGCCCTTCCCAAAATAAACATCGGCATCTGAGCTGGGTTGGAGGCATGACCATTGAATGGATCCTTCAGAAGTTTCATATAATTGTTGATGAATTGGCTGAGCAAGCGCGCACCATGTTGCTTTAATTTTCAACGGAGGAAAAGACCAATGAATAGCTTCATCTTTGACTTGTGGAAAAGAACTTTTTCTCAACGATACCTCGGTAAGCGTACCGGCTTTTTCAAAATGGCTAAGAATGCTGGTAAAGTGAAATGTCACCCCACTCATACGAAGCATAGCTGAATATCCGATGAATGTATCACCGTTATCTGCCACACAGTCGAGGTACCATTTTGAAAGTTGGAAATCGGTTCCTTTATTCATGCGCTTAATTTGCTGTTAAAATGTAGTGCATTGTAGCAAATTTATTATAAAGTATCAAGGTTTGATTTTCGATGTGACATTATGAAAATTATTTTGTAAAACCTGTGCAAAGGGATCATATTCTTGATAGAACATATCCCCATCAGTTTCGTATTAATAAGATAATACAGGTTAAAAAAAGATTAGGATTGCATGTAGTTGTATTATTCCAGCATTTTTTTACATTTGAAAAACACGGGGTGCAGTTATATTAGTTATTGAATTAACCTGAGTAGGAATAAAATAGTGTCACGGTAGAAAATGAAATCGACTAACAATCAGGATTGAGATATGAGCAGACCATCCTATGAAGAATTAGAAAACCGCATAAGAGATCTCGAGAGAACAGATACTGAACTCAAGCAGATACAGCAAGCATTGCTGGAGAGCGAAGCCAAATACCGAACATTAACAGAGAATATTGCTGTCGGTATATTTAGAAGTACTCCCGGTCCAAAAGGCAGATTTATTGAAGTAAATCCTGCCCTCGTGAAGATGTTAGGTTATGAAAATAAAGATGAACTTTTAACCAAAGATGTCGCTCAATTATATCGGAATCCAAAAGATAGACATAAATTTAGTGAAAAGATATCGAGAGATGGATATGTTAAACACGAAGAATTAATCCTGCAAATAAAAAATGGAACACCGATCATTGTCTCAGAAACTGCTATAGCAGTGAGAGATGAAAAAGGAGAGATAATATATTTTGATGGAATTATAGAAGACATTACCGAGCGTAAGAAAGCAGAGGAGGAACTCCACGTTCAGAAAACTTACCTTGAAAGACTTTTCAACAGTGCACCTGAAGCGATTGCCTTACACAGCAATAACGATCTTATCGTAGATGTAAATGATGAATTTACAAAAATGTTCGGTTATTCCCGCAAGGAAGCGATAGGAAAGCCAATCAACTCATTGATCGCCCCGGAAGCACTCCTGGATGAAGCTGTTCTGATCTCCCAAAATGTCATTCGAGGAGAAAGAATAGAAATTGAAACAAAACGTAAGCGGAAGGACGGAACACTCATTGATGTTTCGATTTTAGGCGCTCCAATCGTTCATGATGGCAAGCAGATGGGAGATTATGCAATCTATCGAGACATCACCGAACATAAGAAGTCAGAGGAAGAACTGCATCTCCAAAAAACATATCTTGAGCGACTATTCAATAGTGCTCCTGAAGCGATAGTGTTTCATGATAATAACGATATTGTTGTCAACGTAAATAATGAATTCACAAAACTGTTTGGCTATTCTCAGGAGGAAGCGTTAGGAAAACCCATAAATGAGCTGGTTGTACCGAAGGAATTCCAGACCGAAGCTTCTAAGCTTTCCCAAAAGGTTATTCACGGGAAAAGAGTAGAAATTGAAACAAAACGTAAACATAAAGATGGAAATCTAATCGATGTCTCAATCCTCGGTGCTCCAATCATTGACGGTGGCGATCAGATGGGTGTCTATGCAATCTATCGAGATATCACTGCGCACAAGAAGGCAGAGGAAGATCTACATCTTCAGAAAACGTACCTGGAGCGACTATTCAATAGCTCCCCCGAGGCGATTTTGCTGCACGACAACAACGACCGTGTCGTGAATGTGAATGAAGAATTCACAAAAGTATTTGGTTATAGTCGCGAGGAAGCGATAGGAAAACCGGTTAATGATTTGGTTGCATCGGCTGAATATCAGGAAGAAGCCGCTCTGCTTTCCCAAAGGAGTTTTCGCGGTGAAAGAGTAGAAGTTGAATCAAAGCGTAAACGAAAGGATGGAACTCTCATCGATGTCTCCATTCTCGGTTCTCCTATTTTTTACGGCAAGAAGCAGATGGGGGTTTATGCAATATACCGAGACATAACCCAGCGCAAGAAAGACGAAGAAACCCGTACACGTTTGAGGGAAGAAGCGAGAATGGCGAGGAATATTCAAACGAACTTTCTTCCGAAATCCAATCCAGAGATCCATGGTTACGAAATTGCAGGGAAAAGTATACCTGCATTAAACGTTGGTGGTGATTATTATGATTTTATCTATCTGGATGAACATCGACTCGCAATCAGCTTGGGAGATGTAAGCGGCAATGGATTAGCGGCTTCACTTGTGATGGCAAACCTGCAAGCTACAATTCGGGGACAGGCAATGTTTAATGCGGATCCGGAAAAATGTTTAGAGAGGGCAAACAAATTGCTATTTAGAAGCACGGACTCCCGTACGTTTATCTCTCTCTTTTACGGAATCCTGGATATCAAAAAAAATACATTAAGTTATGCTAACGCCGGACAAGACATGCCGATCATTTTCTCGACAGGAGGCAAACCTGTCCTGCTGCGAACCCGGGGAATTGCGCTTGGCATGATGGAGGATGCTACATACGAAAAAGAAGAGATATCCATAAAGTCCGGAGATCGCCTGTTGGTTTATTCAGACGGGATTCCCGAATCGATGAACCAGCGGATGGAAGAATTTGGTGGTGAAAAGCTGCAGGAAATTGTGCAGCACAGTAATGACGATTCTCCCGACGAGCTAATTGAGAAGATCATAGCAGCAGTGAATGTACATATAGGCGCTGCATCGCAAAGCGATGATATGACAATGGTTCTCTTAAAGCGAAAAGGCACTTAACTCATCATTCCGTTTTCCCTATTTCATTCAATATATGTATCATTTTAACGATAAAGCCGTACACGTAAGAAATGAAAGTCGTATGCAATAAAATGGGAATATTATATTCCCGTCAACTTTTTCTTAACGATTCTCGTCTAACGTAAGAAGGAAGGAACAGCGGTTGCCAATATTCCATAGAACTCTCATTAATGAAAGAATAATAAAATCAGTTTCAAATCGATCTTACTACAAAATAAATTTTTTTAAGGAAATTTCATGTTTAAAAAACAACTTTATTATTTGATAGTCCTGATACCTCTGGTATTCGTTTCTCCCTCATCAGGTGGAGCGACAAACGATACAGAAAAACCGAGCATAAAAGTAATCAAAATCGATAGACCTTTAGAATTAACAGGTAAACTCGAGAATCCGATATGGTTGCAAGCAGAACCCGTTGAGCTGAATTATGAAGTTACTCCCGGTGAAAACACCCCTGCTCCCCAAAAAACTTTGGTATGGGCACTATACGACGATAAATTTATTTATTTCGGTTTTAAGTGCCTCGATACAAATCCGGAACAAATCAGAGCAAACATTTCCGATCGTGACAAAATGTATCAGGATGATTGGGTATTTGTAGCTATCGATACATATGGCGATTACCAGAGATCGTATGAATTTTGTGTTAATCCATTTGGTATTCAGGGTGATCTATTAGCTACTATAAACAGTGAAGATGGAAGCATTGATTGGATTTGGCAAGCAGCGGCATCTAAAAATGAAAATGGCTGGACGGCTGAAATGGCTATTCCGTTTTCGAGTCTTAACTTCCCTAACACAGAAGAACAATCCTGGCGGCTTAATATTCTACGCACTATTCCAAGGGCAAGCCGCACACAAATATCGTGGGCTCGACTGGACAGAAACATTCCAGGGATTATGACGCAAGCCGGATTCTTGAAAGGACTTAAAAATATTAAACCCGGAAGTTCAATTGAATTATTACCATATGCAATCGGCCAGAAAATGGGAAGTTTGTCCGATATTAATAATCCAAACTCAGGTTTTAAATATGATCCCTTCCAAGGTCGTATAGGCGGTGGGATAAAATATTCACCAAGTCCAAATTTTTCTCTTGATGCTGTGATAAATCCGGATTTCAGTCAGATTGAAACTGACGCCGCTCAGATTAGCGTCAATACAACTTTTGCCCTTCAGTACGATGAGAAGCGCCCGTTTTTCCTGATCGGTCGTGAACTCCTTCAAACCCCGATGTACTATTCAAGATCTATTAATGACCCTTCCGGTGCTGCACGGATTATCGGAAAAACCGGCTCACTTTCATATATGTACATGGGAGCGTATGACCGGAATACAGTTTTTGATATTCCGGGAGAAGAAGGAAGCAGTACAGTAGGAACTCATTTGAAATCCTTTGTAAATATCGGAAGGTTACGCTATGATGCAGGTGATGAAGCGTATGTTGGCGGTATGCTGTTGACCAGGGATTTGTCGGGTGGTCATAATTATGTTGCCGGTCTTGATTGGAATTATAAATTCTGGAGTAACTGGTATTTTGCGGGAGAAGGATTCTTATCGCAAACAAAAGAACTGAACGACACTGCCATTTTAAGTTCAACAAGAGAATTCGGTAAAACCGGTTACAACGCAGCATTTAACGGAGAAAAATATACCGGCAATGGTGTTCATCTGAATCTTTCGCATGGCGAACGATCGTATAACTTCGGGCTTACATTCAATAACCACTCGCCAACATATCAATCATACAATGGAAGTTTTAACCAAAACGGAAGTCGACAATTTTATATGAGTCATGAATATGTCTTTTACCCTGAAAATTCATTTATAGATCAGGGTTCCATGGGTTTTAATTCATATTTACGATATGATTTCTATGGAATAAAAAAAGAACAAGTTGTGCAACCATACATATCGCTTACACTAAAAGGACAAACTAATATTTTTGTTCAACATTTATCGCTTAATGATGAATATTTTGGCGGGATATGGTTTAAAGGAATTAATAGATTTATGTTCAATGTCAATTCGCGACCGCTCAACGCGATCTCCCTTTCTATGTATGGACATTTGGGGAAGTTTATATACCGTACTGATTCTCCAACAACGGGGAAAGGCCATCGTTTTGGTGCGAGTATTACATTAAAGCCCACTTCCCAATTAAATATATCATTTTCTTACGACCGTGCCAGGTTATCAAGTGTGGATACCGGGGAACTTTACTACGATGGAAACATCTACCGTACCGTTGCAATCTACCAATTTTCATCCGAGATTTTCTTTCGTACAATTTTTCAATACAATTCATTCAATAAAGCAATTCAATTATATCCACTATTCAGCTATAAGCTTAATGCATTCACTACGCTATTTGCAGGAGCAACCAGCGATTATCTTGATTATAAAGGCGAAATCGGAACAGTAAACACAAATCAGCAATACTTTGTTAAGCTGCAATATTTGTTCGGATTATGATTACAAACGAATAGATGCTTTAATAAAAACGGCGGAGCAGATATTAACGGTGATAGAAAATTAAAAACGAATAACACCGCCCCAATATTGAAGCCACCATATACTTGCCTGCCCGATCCTGATACTATGTTGAACTATGGTAATACATTGATGTTTGATAAGAGAGCGTAACTGAACTAAGAAAGAACTTAACTGCATAATTGCGATGCATAAATGAACTACGACAAAACATATATGCAATGCCACAATGCATAAATGAATTACGACAAAACATACATGCAATACCGCGATGCATAAATGAATCACGACAAAACATACATGCTTTGCCACGATGCATAAATGAATTACGACAAAACATATATGCAATGCCGCGATGCATAAATGAATTAAGACAAAACATATATGTATTGCCGCGAGGCATAAATGAATTGTGACGATTCAAGTAAGTATAATGCCCAAAACAGCTTGTTTTTTGCGGTAGCAGTTTTAATCCCTCAAAATCACGCAAAATATTGAGATATTGAAAAACGATTGTTTTTAAGGGTATTAGAAAAAGATGTGGAAAACATAAGACTTTAAAATCCTTCTATGTATCGCTCTGATTAGATTGAAATGCGATAGATTTAAACATATTTTATCTCCTGCATAAATGAACAAAATTAGACACTATCCTGATTAGCCGATATTGCCTATTGCCGGGAGACGATTCCGCAACCATCCGCTCGCGAATGCTGCGGAATATTGTAATGCAAAAAATAAAAAGTAAAGTAGAAGGTGGATTATTTACTTGACTATGAATTGAAAGTTTTATAATTTGCGACATACAAATATCTTGGAGCAGATACACGGGAACTCATGCATATGGAAATTTATATGAAGCTGTAAAGGAGTGCGTGAGTATGATAAAAAGCTTTCGATCAAAGACGAATATAAAATACCATATGAAAAGTAAAAATTGCTTAAATAAGCCAAAACTAAAAAGAATAAAAACGCCATATGGCGTTTTTACAGATGTTATGTGAAATTGTTTTGCTAAAGCGGTACTGAAAAAGGAGATTCACTATGAAAATATTTATTAGCTGGTCTGGACACCGATCTAAAGTTGTAGCTGAAGCGCTAAGAACGTGGTTGGCGGATGTGCTTCACAAAGTTGAGCCGTGGGTTTCATCTGAGGATATTGATCCCGGTTTACGCTGGAATGCTGAACTAGCAAAACAACTTGAGCACACTAAATTTGGAATTGTCTGTTTGACTCCCGAGTCCGTGCATGCTCCTTGGGTGTTGTTTGAGGCTGGAGCTCTGGCAAAAACCCTAGGTACTTCCCGCTTGTGCCCTTATCTTATCGAGATGGATACTCGTGATCTTCATCAGCCGCTGGCTCAATTTGACGCCGTACAAGCAAACAAGTCGGGTACATTAAAGCTACTGCGAAGCGTTAACCACGCATTGGCTGAAGAACAGATAGGGTCTCTTACAGACGAACGCCTTGTAAGAGGTTTTGAGCGATGGTGGCCAGACTTAGAACATATACTCGAACAAATTCCACCTGCCCCTTCTGTATCGGAAGTTCTGCAACTGGGCCCACAGAGTTTAGGACTAGAACGGGTGTCCAGATCAAGAAGCGAGGCACTCACATACTTTGGCGCTGCCCTAAAACGTGAGATAGAGCGTAGTCGTCGAGGTAGAGGTTTGGTCTACGTCGCTAGCACATCAATGCGTGGTTTTATGGCTACCGATGCCAAAGATTTCCATGGTCCCAGACTATTGGAAGAACTTATTGAGAGCAAATGTGAGTTGCACATCATGCTGACACATCCAGACACAGCTGAGCGCAGAGCCGAGGCAGAGCGACGTCCCCCGGGTGCAATTGCTGGAGAAGTCAGAGCGACGGTTACTCAACTAAAGACGTTAGGAGTGACTACCGATCAGATGAAGTACTATCGTGGTTCACCAACAGTTTACGGAATTGCTACATCCGAGTCGATGTTGCTGAATCCATATCCATATGAAAACGAATCGCACAGGTGCATGACATTCGTGGTGCGCAAGACCGACGATCACGAGGATATTTATCATCAATATTTTGATGCTCACTTCGAGCGGCCGTGGAAACATGCTGTTCCTATCGAAGAAGTCGGTGGTTAATCAGTTAAGCGAAGCGTGGCCATTGATCGCAAAACAACTTCACCTAACAAATGCAACAGCGACACTCACATCGGCTGGTAAGGCTATGTTGATGCAAGGTTTGCTCCACAAGTTGAGTTCGTTCAACGCCACACACATTCCTGCCAAGAAAGCAAAAGCATAGAGTATGGCGTTGCGCTGTTGCTAAACGTTATGTGCCAGCTGCCTCAAAAACAGATAAATGAAATTCAACAATTAGGAGAACATTATGGGTTCATTGACAGTTCATGTCCTAGATTCTGACGAAAGTCCAGTGAGCGGAAAACGTGTGTACTGTAATTTCGTGGGTAGTCATCTCTTAGGATTTGCTGACTCGCATAGCGAATCCTATACTGACGAAGATGGTGTTGCAGAGTTCGACGACATCCCTGTTGGCAAGGTTGAGGTTATCGTCGACGGAGACATACAGGTCGAAGTTAGTGTTGGATCAAGCGACCATGAGGATGTGACGGTGACAATCTAATGAGCACAAAAAAAATACGACCACGTTACCTTCGATTGTCTGAAGAGACAAACGCACTTGATTATCTTGAACGAGCAGTCTTTTACATTCATCAAGCTGAAAATAAAACTGTGTTTTGGAAATGGGTTGTTATCTCCCTTCATGGTGCATTGTACGGATTTTCAATTTGTGCCTGCAAGGGCACTAGTCCCGAAAACGTTACTTTTAAAACTAAGCGAGGTGATGAGAAACTCATTGGTATAAACGAGGCTTTGAAGCGTTGTCAAAATCCAAAGTGGATGCACATGACGGTCATCAGCAAACACCTTGAGCTAACTCCCAGCCAACAAGATTCGATTCGCAAACTAAAACGTATGTTGCGGGATAGTTTTGAACATTATATACCAAGACTCTGGTCTATCGAAGTGCATGGGATGCCACAGCTTGCTGCTGATGTGCTACTGGTGATTCGGTTTCTCGCTTTAGAAACTGGAAACTATTCACACCTAACAAAGTCACAGAAGAGAAAGATAAAGTCATTAGTCTATCAAGGAATGAGAGAACTCACACAATCTCGGTTATTTCGAGAATCTCAGACGCTGGAGCATTCGGCAGCCAGCACATAACAAGCATAAAAATGAATCAGAATTTATCAATATTAAATCTAACGTACTGCTCGGTGGAACATACCGTCGCTCACAGAGAATTGTTTTATAATAGTTCGCAACGGTACGTCATTTTTATGCAGGACGATGCGCAACATTCGCTCCGCACTTCGTGCTTCGCTCAAAGCTGTCTGCGGCAGGAATTATTTCAGATGTGAATAGTTATAGCCCATTAAAATGAGACACACTGCCACAATTATATTGATGATATTTAGCTTGGGACTGATACAAGCTCAAGATATTGATACTTTTATTTTGAAATATGCAGTATCCAAATATGATACGATTATTTATAAACGAATAATTGAGTTCGATAAGAATAGCAAAATGTATCATGTGAGAGATTATTTTGAAAATGGACAGATTCAAATGAATGCTTTTTATATCTCGTTTGATAAGAGCATAAAAGAAGAAAGTCAGTGTAATTACCATTCAAACACAAAAGAGGGAAAATACATGGAATGGTATGAAAACGGACAGCTTGAATATATAGGGAATTATCAAAATGGATTATATAATGGATTTTGCACAAGCTGGTATAAGAATGGACAAAGGGAAGCAGAAGAAAATTGGTTGAATGGACAATTGCATGGGAAAACAAAATATTGGACAGAAAAAGGAAATTTGCAATTTGATTTAACGTTCGACCATGGCATAAATCAAAATCCTAAGGATGTATGTTATCATTATTTGTCATATACGCCGAAAGATTACAACAGGGATACATTAAAGAGATGGCCTCTTATTATTTATTTGCATGGGGGTTCACGTCGAGGAACTGATTTAATCAAATTATATGCTGATGGAATCCCTGACCAGCTATATAGGGGGAGAGAATTTCCTTTTATAATTATTGCTCCTCAATGTCCCGAACACATTAGATGGTCTACAGATAATTGGTTTGAAAATCTTTATAAAGAGGTAAACGACAAGTATAGAATTGATACAAATAGAGTTTATCTTACCGGTTTCAGTTTAGGAGGGGCAGGCACATGGTATATTGCAGCAAAGTATCCAGATAAATTTGCAGCAATTGCCCCAATGAGTGGATTTACAAGTCACATGGATTACATAGATAATAATATTGACATGCTGATTGATATGCCAATATGGGCTTTTCATGGGAAAATAGATAATGTAGTTCCATTTGAAGAAACAGAAAGAATAATAAAGAAACTGGACGGAAAAAACAAGGACTTGAGGTTTTCAGTTGAACCTGAAGTGGGACATTGGATTAATTGGTTAGTGTATCCAAATCAAGAATTGTATGATTGGTTTTTAAAATATGACAAAAGATTGAAAAAGAAAAATTAACGGGCTATAACACATGGTATAAGCAATGTCGGGATTTGTAGTAGTTTTAAGCGCTGTACCCTTCTCCAAACATAGTGTAAACTGATAGGTAATCGCTCCGAAGTCCGTCACTGCTCATACCATCAACCGTTGTGCGAAACTATTATCACATTTATTATTTATAGGTAGTTGTTCGGTCAATTCTATTCTTAAAGATTTTACTTCCACGATAATCATCGAGAATGGATTCAACACATAACCACAAGTACCAACCATCGACTTAACAATATTTTAGTTTCTCCATTTGATTTTCTCAGCCATTATACTTACAATACCAAAGATATCTAACAAATAGCTCCCTTGTTGGGAGTGAGTTCCGCCAAGAAGACGGCGTACAAGTCTACTCACGATCTCCTGAGTTAACAAGCATACTTCGAGAGTGGAACTCCCTCAGAACAAGAAAAAATAGCTCATTTAAACTCAATATGACATAAACCAACCACATCAACCAATCAGGAAAGGAATTTTCTATGAAGAAGATATTTTACATTGTAATCGGAATCTCGCTGCTGTGCTCAACGACAACCATGGCACAGGTAGAACGGCGGGACAAAGGAATCTTCGTTGAACCGAAGAATGAATTCTGGGATTCAGTCAAAACAACGATTGAGAAATTCAACAGGAAAGTTGAGCCAACCAAAAAAGCATTCAAACTTGATTTCAGCTCGATCAAGGGTCCGGGGTCACCGACCGATTTCACACAATACTGGCACTTCCCTCCTATCTCGCAGGCATCTACAAACACATGCTGGTGTTTTTCTACCACATCATTTTTCGAATCAGAAATCTATCGCCTTACGAAACGAAAAATAAAACTCTCTGAAATGTTCACTGTGTATTGGGAATATATTGAAAAAGCCCGTAGGTTTATACAAGAGAAAGGAAACTCCGCATTTGCCGAAGGATCCGAATCGAATGCTGTTTCGAGAATGTGGAAGATGTACGGCATCGTTCCTGAGGAAGCATATACAGGAATGAAGTCCGGACAAATATTTCACGATCATAGCAAGATGTACAATGAGCTGAATGCATATCTCCAATCGGTGAAAGCGGCAAACAACTGGAATGAAGATGCAACGCTTTCGACAATCAAAGCGATAATGAATACTTATATCGGTGAGCCGCCGAAGACTGTTACAGTCGACGGTAAGCAGATGACGCCAAAAGAATATTTTGAGAAAGTGGTGAAGTTGAATGTTGATGATTATATCGAGCTTATGTCGCTGATGGAAAAACCGTATTACCAATTCGTGGAATACGAAGTTCCCGACAACTGGTGGCACAGTAAAGATTATTATAACATACCGCTCGACGTGTTCATGTCGTCTCTGAAGAAAGTTGTTCGCGACGGATACAGCGTATGTATCGGCGGTGATGTATCAGAGCCGGGATTGGAAGGACATGCAGGTATGGCAATTGTTCCTACGTTCGACATTCCGGCTGCGTACATCGATGAAAGTGCCCGACAGTTCCGCTTCACTAACGGCACGACAGGTGATGATCATGGAATTCATCTGGTCGGTTACAAAGAAATGGATGGAAAAGATTGGTATCTGATTAAAGATTCCGGCTCCGGCTCGCGCAACAACAGCCACCCCGGTTATTATTACTACCATGAAGATTATGTGAAGCTGAAAATGTTGGGATTTATGGTTCATAAGGATGCGGTGAAGGATGTGGTGAAGATTACAGAGAAATGATCTTAGCAAGATGGAGTACACCTTGGAGGTGTGCTCCATCTTTCCAAATAATAGAATGCCGAAAAGTTTTACTTCTAATATTCTCATATTCTTACCTTCTCATCTTCCGATCTTCGAAACAGGGTTTAGTTGCACGGTAAGCTCCTCTATCTATGGGATTATGATAAATATCCTCACTATACACCAACGAAACACCTCTCCTGCCCAACCGTATACTTACGTCAGAATTATTATCACCATATCACAATTGGAGATTTCTCATGAAAAAATCAGTATTCATCGTTCTTTTTCTCTGGTGTGGAGTTCTGTTCACCCAGCAGGAAGATTCAACCTATATAAAACTTGGACAGGATGCTCAGGCAGCATATAATAAGAATGATTATAAAAAATCCATTCAACTCTACTTGGACGCTATCGCTCATCCTGCAAGCAAACCTTGGCGTAGTGGACACCTTTACAATGTGAGCTGCGATTATTCCCTCCTTAGGAATTCCGATAAAGCTCTTTATTACTTGCAGCAAGCGATTGATTCTGGCTATACTGATTATCGTTGGATGAGCAAAGACACCGACTTCGATTTCCTGAGGAAAAGCACTCCAGAACGATTCAATGAGCTTATTGCAAAAGCGAGGGCAGCGGACAAAAATGCGCGACTTATAAAAAGTCCAATCGCAATTGTCCGCTATGATAACTACTCGGGGCCATCCGATATCTCCAAATACATCTGGGACGATTTCAACAATCCTCAAATGGATTCACTGCGGAAGAAATATCATTTAGCCAAAATTATCGAAAACGGAAAAACTGAATTTGAAAAAATGAAGTTATTGCTCAACTGGGTTGCGACGAGATGGAAACACAGCGGAAACAATACATGCAAAGAGAAGAATGCCTTAGCAATTCTTGCTGCAGCAGACAAAGGAGAACGGTTCGCTTGCATCGATTACGCAATAACGCTCGCAAATTGCATGACAGCGCTCGGTTATCCGGCACGGTGGGTGGGATTAAGAATGTATGGGGAAGCATTCGGGAAT
>Ga0315286_10004121_pt1 | contig 13891 bp, 19 predicted proteins | sample YL17G10_0_MG_FD_205038 | JGI IMG/M metagenome (GOLD analysis project Ga0315286, IMG submission 205038) | Sediment microbial communities from Yellowstone Lake, YNP, Wyoming, USA - YL17G10_0 | ecosystem: Environmental > Aquatic > Freshwater > Lake > Sediment | place: USA: Wyoming | collected... | reverse complement strand
GACATGGCGGCTCCGTTTCTCGGAACCATCCCCCGGGACCGGCTACTTCAGTTCGACCGAGGCCCCGACTTCTTCGAGCCTCTTCTTGAGATCCTCGGCCTCTTGCTTGCTGACGCCCTCGCGAACCGCCTTCGGGGCGCCCTCCACGAGGTCCTTCGCCTCTTTCAGACCGAGGCTCGTGATCTCGCGGACCACCTTGATGACCGGGATCTTCTTGTCACCGACGACGGTGAGGACGACATCGAAGGTGTCCTTCTCGGGTGCGGCGGCGGCCGCGCCGGCGCCGGGCATCGCCATCATCATCCCGGCCCCCGGTGCCGCGGCTTTGATGCCGTGCACCTCTTCGAGGTAGTCCCCAAGTTCCTTGGCCTGAAGGACAGTCAACTCGACGATCTTGTCGCCGAGTTCCTTGATCTTCTTGTCCCAGGTCCGCTCTGCCGTTGCTGCCGCTGCGTCCGCCATTGCTACATGCCTCCGCTGATGGTGCCTGTCCTGCGCGGGTGGCAGGACCCTTTAAGCCTCCCACACGTCACTGGCCAGGCGCCTGGTCGGGCGCCGGGGGCTCCTCCGCCCCACCGGCCGTTGGTTGATTCTCGGGTGCCGCCGCCTGGGTCTCGCCGGCGGGCTGGGCGTCCTGTGTTGCGGCCGGGGCAGCCTCGCCGCCCGGGGCGCGTTTCTCGTACTCGCGGACCTGGGCCACGAGGCGTCCGCCCATGGCCGTGATCGCCGCCGCCAACCGGCCGCCCTGGCCGATGGCCATGCCGACGGCCATGCCGATGAGTACCTCGCGGCTGGGCAGTCTCGACAGGGCGTCGAGGTCCTCTTTCGAGAGGACCTGGCCCGCGCTGACGGCGCCGCGAATCTCGAGTTTCACGAGCGTCTTGGCCTGCTCGACGAGGGCCTTGGCGAGATCGACGATGCCGCCGCCCCAGATGAGCGTGCTCGGCCCGGCCAGGAGCGTGTCGATGCCCACGAGGCCGGCGGCCGCGAAGGCCCGCTTGCCCAGGCGGTTCTGGACCCGCAGGGCCCGGATACCCCGGGCCCGGAGCGTCCCGCGCAGGGCGGTCATCTGCTTGACGTTGACGCCCTCGGTCGCAATGACCGCGACGTCCGACACGCCCTTGAACGTTTCGCCGTACTGCTGGACCATCTTTTCCTTGATCAAGCGGCTCATCGCGTCGTCTCGCTCGCTCTGGGCGGCCGGGGCGCGTCGCCCATCCGCCTCGAATCCTGAGTCCGCACATCCAAACGCGGCCCCGGCTCTCGGCCGGGGTCCGGTTTCCAACGTCCCGCGCCCGGCGCGGGGCGTCCGCCCACCCCGCTAGAGGCCGGTGGGCAGCGTCTTGAGGTCGAGGTTGATGCCGGGCATCATCGTGGCGCTCAAGACGACCTTCATAAAGAACTGGCCCTTCGCCGACACGGGCTTCACGCGCCGGATGTGCTCCACCAGCGCCCGGATGTTGTCCACGAGAGCAGGGGCCTGGAAACTCAGTTTCCCGACGATGGCGTGGACGTTTCCGCCCGCGTCGCTCCGGTACTCGGCCTTGCCGGCGGAGAAGTCGGCCACGAGTTTCGCCAGATCCGGGCCCACGGTGCCGGCCTTGGGCGTGGGCATCTTGCCCTGGGGCCCGAGGATGCGGCCCAGTTTGGCCACCTTCGGCATCATCTGCGGGTGGGCCACCGCCACGTCGAAGTCCGTCCATCCGCCCTGGACCTTGGCCACGAGTTCGTCGCCGCCCGCCTCGCAGGCGCCGGCCTTCTTGGCGGCCTCGACCATGTCGTCCGGGCAGAACGCGACGACTTTGCGCGTCCGGCCCAGGCCGGCCGGCAGGCTGACCGCCCCGCGGATGTTCTGATCCGACTGTTTCGGGTCGATGCCCAGTTTGAGGTGGACTTCCACGCTCTGGTCGAACTTGGGCACCGGCAACCGTTTCAGGAGGGTCACGGCGTCTTCCAGCGCGTACATCGGCTGGGTGACCTCCTTTTTGGCCGACAGATAACGTTTACCGTGCTTCGGCATGAATGCCTCCGTGGTTCAAGCCCCGCCTCAAGCGGGTCCCACAAAGTGTGGCTGGATGTCAGGTGGCGGCCTTGTCCGCCTCGGCGGGCTGCGGCACGATCGGCCCGGGCTGGCCGGACTCGATGATCTCGATGCCCATGCTGCGGGCGGTCCCTTCGACGATTCGCATGGCCGCCTCGACGCTGGCGGCGTTCAGGTCCTGCTGCTTGCGCTGGGCGATCTCGCGGACCTGCTCGCGCGTCACGCGGCCGACCTTGGTCTTGTTCGGTTCGCCGCTGCCGACCACGATGCCGGCCGCCTGCTTCAGCAGCACGGCGGCGGGAGGGCTCTTCAGGATGAACTCGAACGACCGGTCCGAGTACACCGTGATCTCGACCGGGATGATCGTGCCCTGCTGCTCGCGCGTCCGGTCGTTGAACTGCTGCACGAACTGGCCGATGTTGACGCCGTGCTGGCCCAGCGCCGGACCCACCGGCGGCGCCGGCGTGGCCTGCCCGGCCGGGCACTGCAACTTGATCTTGGTGACAACGTGCTTCGCCATCTCAGAAACCCCTTGTCGCGCCCCGTCGGCGGGGCGGCGGACTCACTCTTAAATCGGCCCGACCTGCCAGTACTCCAGTTCCACGGGCGTCGGCCGGCCGAAGATCGTCACGATCACCCGGACGAGGCCCTTGTCCAGTTGGACCTCGTCGACGGTTCCCTCGAAGTTCTCGAACGGACCCTGCTTCACCTTCACCTGGTCGCCCTTGCCGTAATCGACCTTGAGGCTCGGGGCCTCTTCCTCGCCCCGGTCGGCCTCGCCGAGGAGTTTGTCGACCTCGTGGGGCTTCATCGGGGTGGGCTTGCCCTCGGTGCCGATGAAGTCGCCCACGCCGCTCGTCTCGCGGATGACGAACCACACCTTCTCCGGGACGCTGCCGTCTTCCTCGGCGTCCATCTCGACGAAGACGTACCCGGGGTACAACTTGCGTTCGGAGACGCGGCGCCGGCCGCCCTTCATCGTCGAGACGCGCTCGCTCGGGACGATCACGCGGCACAGCCGGTCCGTGACCCCCTCGAGTTTGGCCTTGCGGTCGAGCGTCTCGCGCACGGTCTCCTCTTTGTTGGACTGCACGCGCAGGACATACCAGTTCTTCGCCATAACTTCCGTCACCAGAGCCCGAGGCCCGGAATCTGCACGGTTGTAAAGGGGATCGTCCACCCCTGCGACAGGCCGCCGCTAATCAGGATGTCCACCAAGAAGATGAACGCGGCCAGGAGCACGACCGTGACGATCACGACCACGGTCGATCCGATCAGTTCGGCCTTGCTCGACCAGGACACCTTCTTCATTTCGCTCTCGGTCGCGATGAGGAAGTCCGCGGCCTTCGGCTGGAGCATGTAATACCCCACGCCGGCCATCAGGACCGCGAACACCACGGCCGGGATGGCGTATTCCAGGTACACCTTGTACGCGATCGCGTCGGACACGTACTGGGCGAGCAACCCCCAGACGTAGTAGGCCAGGACCAGCGCCACCAGCGCCACGCCGATGGCCGTGCCGATCCGCACGTACCGCCCCTGCCCGCTCTTGTAGATCTGGACAGCCACGCTCAGGTCCTCGTATCCTCTTCCGCCGGATCGCCCAGGATGGCAGGGGCGGAGGGATTTGAACCCCCAACACCCGGTTTTGGAGACCGGTGCTCTGCCAATTGAGCTACGCCCCTTCGCGCCGGTGCGGCGGAGCGCCTACTTCCTGCGTTCCCGATGCTCGGTGTGCTTGCGCTGGCGCGGGCAGAACTTCTTGAGCCGCAACTTCGCGTCCCCGCGCGTCTGCATCTGCGTGCGATAGTTCCTCTCGCCGCACTCCGTGCATTCCAACGTCACGTATTCCCGCATCGTAAGATTCCCTGGAAGCCAAGGGGACGAGCCGACGGTTCCCGCCTGAATCCGGGAAGAGCCAGCCGCCCCTTTCGGGGGGCAGGACCGCCGTCCGAGCGATGCGCCCGGCCGGGCGAACCCCGCCGCCAGCCGTAGCCTGGTCCTATTGGATGACTTTCGTCACCACGCCCGCGCCAACCGTGCGGCCGCCCTCGCGGATGGCGAACCGCAGCCCCTGCTCCATCGCAATCGGGGTGATCAGCGTGGCCTTCACGGTCACGTTGTCGCCGGGCATGCACATCTCGGCACCGCCCAGCAGTTCGACGTTGCCGGTCACGTCGGTGGTCCGGAAGAAGAACTGCGGCCGGTAGCCCGTGAAGAACGGCGTATGCCGCCCGCCCTCTGCCTTCGTCAGGACGTACACCTCGCCCTCGAAGACGGTGTGCGGCGTAATGGAGCCCGGCTTCGCCAGCACCATGCCGCGCTCCAGGTCTTCCTTCTCGACGCCACGCAGCAGCACGCCGATGTTGTCGCCCGCCTGGCCGCTGTCGAGCGTCTTCTGGAACATCTCGACGCCCGTGGCCACCGTCTTGCGCGTATCGCGGAGGCCGACGATCTCGACCTCGTCGCCCACCTTGACCTGCCCGCGCTCCACGCGGCCGGTGCCCACCGTGCCGCGCCCCTTGATCGAGAACACGTCCTCGACCGGCATCAGGAACGGCTTGTCGATCTCACGCTGCGGGATGGGGATGTACTCGTCCATCACCGCCAGCAGTTCCTCGATGGGCTTGCAGCACGGGTCGTCTTTGCTCGTGGCCCGCATGGCCGCCAGGGCATTGCCCCGGATGATGGGCGTGTCGTCGCCCGGGAACTCGTACTTGTTGAGCAGGTCGCGGACTTCCATCTCGACCAGTTCCAGCAGTTCCGCGTCGTCGACCAGGTCCACCTTGTTCAGGAAGACGATGATCTTCGGCACGCCCACCTGGCGGGCCAGGAGGATGTGCTCGCGGGTCTGCGGCATGGGGCCGTCGGCCGCGCTGACCACCAGGATCGCCCCGTCCATCTGGGCGGCGCCCGTGATCATGTTCTTGACGTAGTCGGCATGCCCCGGGCAGTCCACGTGGGCGTAGTGCCGGTTCTTGGTGGAGTACTCCACGTGGGCGGTCGCGATCGTCAGAATCTTCGTTTCGTCGCGGCGGCCCTGGGACTCCGACGCCTTGGCGATCTCGTCGTAGGACTTGAACTTCGACAGCCCCTGGAGTTCCATCACCTTCGTCATTGCGGCCGTTAGCGTCGTCTTCCCATGGTCCACATGACCGATGGTGCCCACGTTCACGTGCGGCTTCGTGCGCTGAAAGACTTCCTTGGCCATGGCCCCGATTCTCCGCTCTAGATAGGTCCCTGAAGGCGTCGGCCCCGCGCACCTCGCGCGAAGCCTCCTCGCGCTCTCCTTGCCTGCCGGGCCGCAGGCGCCCCGCGCCCCGGCCCTCTCTTCCGCTCCGCTCTCCCGAGGCCGTGGGCCCCGGATCCCGGCACCGTAAACCTTTCCGCGTAAGGTGGAGCTGGCGACGGGACTCGGACCCGTGACCTCGTCCTTACCAAGGACGCGCTCTACCAACTGAGCTACGCCAGCGACGGTCTCAGGATGGCGCGCCCCGCGGGCCGCCCATGACCCGGGACCGGCTCTGCCGCGCCCGGGCCGACCCTTCGCCTATGCGCGCGGCAGGCGCATAATGACCTTCCGCTCGCAGAAACGCACATGATAGCCGCCCCGGCCGACGTGTCAAACAAAAAAACCGCCCCAGGCCCACTTTTTGCCGTCTCGCGGGCCAGCCAAGCCCACTGCGCCTGCCGCCACCCTGTTTTCGCGGTCCCGCGGCGGCCTCGCGGCCGCACCCCGGACCGCCTTCTGCATCGTGAATCACAAGCGGCCGTCAGAACACTATTTGTAGCGCGGGGGTTTACCCCCCGCGCCATATGTCCGAATCCCACGACCGCGGGGGGTGAACCCCCGCGCTACAGGACTTGATGCAAGACGTCGTTGATGGAGCGGGCGATGGGAATCGAACCCACGTGACCAGCTTGGAAGGCTGGCACCGCCAGATCGCAAGCCTGTACCACGGGCCGACTTGCAGAAACCGGCCGATTCCATGCGCGCACCCATGCGCGCGGCGGACCGCCCGGAGAGGGCGCCCGACCCCGACCTGGCGGCCGTCGTTGCGGCCTGGCCGAGCCTGCCGGAAGCCCTGAGGGCGGGCATCGTGGCAATGGTCAAGGCGGCGGCACCGGGAGCGTAACCGACCGGGGCGAACGCGCTCCCTGCTAACTGCGGGAATAAGTGTGCAACATGGGCGGCTCTGAGTGGCGATGCCGGATCGACTGGAATGCTGTCTGCCGCCGGGCCAGCGGCAGGCGACGGTACAACGCCATGCGGCAGAAGCGGGCCGAGGCACGGCGGGAGGCAATGGCCGAAGCCATCGACGCGCTCGGGCCTGCGGCGTGGTTCTTCCGGCGAGGCCTGGCCGTGATACTCGGCGCCGCTTTCGGCGTCCACCGCACAACCGCCTGGCGCGATATTCAACGGATCCTCTTCCCCCCGGAGTACTGCTTCGTCGGCTCCGACGGGGAGGAACTGTTCAGCGTCACCCGGGCCTGTCAAGGTGGCCCGATCCTGAGCATAACCGATCCCGATGGGAACGAAATCCGCGGGGCCGCCCGCCGGCACATCCTGCGGCAACTGCCACGGTACCTCAGGCGCCGGTGAGCGGTTGCCCGCCGAGGTGGGCACGGTGGCTGACATTGCTACACACAGCGTGGACGCAAAAAGGACCTGGAGGGCTCGTGACGTGTCTTACTCGGAAAAAGCAAGGGCACTTCGCATCTGCCTGCACGTCTACCCAGACGGCCGGCGGTGCAGGGCGTGGGCGGTCTGGGGCGACCCCTGGCAACTGTGCATGGCCCACGCCGGGCGACACCACACAGGGCCGCGGGCACGGGCACGCGTGGCCTCGCAACGCACGCACGCGGTGCCCTGTACCTGCCCGGCCTACGTCTGGCCGCACCGACCAGGCGGCGGGCTGTGCCGCTGGCCCGACCCCCCGCTCTGGCGTTGCACCACGCCGCCGTCAACGCACAAACCCGGCCGGCTGCGGCCGCCCCGATGTCTGACCCGCCTCGGTATCCATACCGTCCAACAGGCCCGGCGGCTCGGCCTGTGGTGACAACAAGGGCTTGGCCGATGCTGCCGGAAGCCATCAGGGCCGGGATCGTGGCGATGATCAAGGCCGACGAAAGAAGCACACGATGACGGTACGGGAACTGGCCGAGGCGATTCTCGCCCCCCCTGAAAAAGGCGCTGGCGGCGGACGAAGCGGGCCGCTGGGGGGCAGGCGCCCCGATAGCAGTGGCGACGGGAGGACCATCTGATGCCAGCAAGAACTGGTGAAGAACTGGCGAGGTCGGGGCGGTTTCGTCCTGGCCCGGACCCGCGGCGGAACAAGAAGGGCAGGCCCATTGGTGCACGAGATCGGGTGCTGGCCTTTCGCGAGGCCATCCTGGACATCGCTGAGGGCCCTTGGTCCAAGGAAGAGCGGCGGGCATACCTGAAGGTCTTGGCCGAGAAGCACCCCAAGCAGTTTACAACCCTGATTGCCAAGATCCTGCCCAAGGAGATCAAGGGCGAGGGCGAACAGCCCGTCCATGTCATGTTCCCGTGCGATTCCGCGGTGGACCTGGGGCGGAGACTTCACGAGGCGATGCGTGGCCCGCAGAAACGGGCGTGAGCGGTTGCCCGCCGGGGGCCTCCCGCCAGGACTGAGGGCGCGCCGAGCCCACGTTTACCGCCCCTCCGCCGGCGCGGATGGTCCGGGCCGACCTCTCGGTTGTGTGCGGCCGGCCGCGGACGCCCAGCGGAGCGCACCGGGCGGGAGGACCGACGGCCCGCTAGGCGGCCGCTCACGGCCTGCGTTGCCGCTTAGGGCAGGAACTCGAAACCGCCGGGGATGCCTGCGTGTAGGCAACACTGCGGTGGTTCCCTGAACCGCTCGACCACGGCGATGCTGCCGTGCGTGCCGACGGCACCGAATCGCGGCCGGATGCCTACCCCTCGGCAACTGGAAACATGACGACAAACGTGGTTCCCTTGCCCGGCACGCTCTTCACCTCAATGTGGCCGAGGTGCACCTCAACGACCCGCTTGACGATGGCCATGCCGAGGCCCGTCCCGTGAGCGACGGTCTTCTTGGCTTCCTGGCCGCGGAAAAACTCCTCGAAGACATGCGGCAGTTCGTCCGGGGGGATGCCGATGCCGGTATCGGCAACCTCCAGGCGCGCCTGAGCGGAGACCGTACCGACGCGGATCGTCACGGCACCGCCCGGCGTGTACCGGATGGCGTTGGAGACCAGGTTGGCGACGAGGTCGCTGAGGCTGTCTCGTGCCCCGCAGACGACCGCCGACTCGGCATGGACTTCCAGGGCAAGCCCCTTCTCCTCGGCGTGCGGGCGGAAGAGGTCAGCCGAGGTGCGGACGACCTCGGCCAGTTCGACCGGTTCGAACCGCTGCTCGATGGCGGCGGTTCTCAGGCGGCTGTAGCGGAGGAGGTCGTCAATCAGGTCCAGCATGTTCTCGGTGCGATGGACAGCGCGGCCGACAAGGTCCCGGCCCTGGGCCCCGACGGGCATCTGGTGCATCGCCGCTTTGAGGAGGCTCTGGACGGCGCCGATGGGAGCCCGCAATTCGTGGCTCGTCTTGCGCATGAAGGTCGACTTGATGAGTTCCAGCGCGTGGAGGTCGTCATACGCGGCCTCCAGTTCCTCCTCGCGGCTTCGCAGGCGCGTGGCGATGCTCGAGGCAATGAAAACCGTTGCGTAGGCCGCAAACGTTGTCACGAAACAGACCTGAAGGACGAAGACCCAGTGCTGCGCGGCGCCGGGCGCGACCAGCGGCTCGTAGAGGGGCGGGGTCGCGCTCACCATCACCCGCAAGGGGTAGTGCAGCGATGGGAATGCGTACTCACCCCACCCGATGAGGTTCACGAGGGCCGCCGCCAGCGTCGCGTACCCGAAGGCCGTCGACTTCGAGAAGAACTCGCTTGCCACAATCGTCGGGAACACGAACAGGATGACGAAGTGATTCTCCACACCGCCGATGTAATGAACGAGCAGGGCCACCGCCACGAGATCACAGAGGATCTGGGCATGCGCAAGGGCCCGGATCCATCGCTTCGGCGCATGCTCGCCCTGGTACAAGGCCCGGGCGCACAATGAGAAGAACGCATTGAGAAAGAACAGGGCGAACACCACGACAACGGCCGCGAGGACCTCGAAGCGGACCTCGAACACAAACCAGCCCAGTGCCATGAAGACCAGCGCCGCCAGCCCGGCCATCCACCGGACCTCCACGAACCAACCGAGCCGCTCAAACAGCACCCGCTCCGTCAGCGTAAGTTCGCGGCTCGAACGTCTCGGGTTCGTGTCCATGGCGGCACGCCTCTTCCCACGTCAAGGAGCGGAGGCCGGCGGCGAGGGGCGGCGCGCAAACAGGCGAATCCCCTCCCCCGCCAGACGCACGGCCCCCTCGACGGCCGGGCTCAGGCTGTCGGCCTTCTCGAGGGCCGCCGGCTGGGCGGCCACCAGGGCGCAGACGGGCTCAGCGCCGTGGATTTCGCGGGCCAGCCCACAAATCGCCTCCGCTACAAGACACAGCGCGATCGCATGAGTAGAGATATCGACTTCGCGGATAGCCCGGGCCGGCACCAGCGCCACCCGACCGGGCTCGGCCCGCAGGTCCGCCGCATCCACAAACAGCACCCCGCGGCAGCCCGACTCGACGATCGGCACGAGGAAACTCTCGGGAACCGCCTGGACGTCAAACAGATAAAGGCCGGCGGACAAGCGAAGGGCCGCCACGACAGCCGGGCCGAACCCATCATCGCCGCGCAGCGGGTTGCCGACGCCGACCACCGCCATGGGCCGCGGCACGAGAACACAGAGCGCGGTGGCAAGGTCCGCCGGCCTGTCGCAGAATACCAGGCTCCGGTCGGCCATTGGCGCCCTCCCTTGGCTCAGGCACCCCAGGATTCGCGCAGCACCGCCGTGCGGCGGCACGTCGGACAAAGGACGCGCAGGGTGTCGCTGCGGTCGAGCGGCCGGCCGGGGTCGCGTCGCGCCTCGCGGCCCACCAGGCCCAACTCGCCGTCGGCCAGCAGGATCAGCGTCGGGTTGGCGTAGCGCTTGGCGCCGAGGCGCTCGGCCACCCAGAGCAGGTGTTCGCGCGTACCGATAGTCGCCCCGCAAACCTCACACAGGACGAGGGCCTTCTCTACCGACTCGATGCACTTCGTCCGGTCGAAGCAGGCGAGGTCGAACTCGGTGGAGAGGCGGATGCCTTTCTCCGTGGTGCAGTTGAGTTCGCACTGGCCGCAGAAGATGCACGCGGCGAAGTGAAGGTCGAGGCGGCGGACGGGCGGATCGGCCTCACGAGAGTCGGTGACGATGATGCACTGGCTCGGGCAAACCTCCGCACAGGCCGCGCAGCCGATGCAGTCGTCCTTGGAGTACTTCGGCTTCCCGCGGAAGATCGCGGGCGGCACGTGGGGCGTGGCGGGGAACGGGGCGGTGGACGGACCCCGCACGAGGGCCTTGATGGCTTCGCCCAGTTCCCGCAGTTTCGGCTTCTTCATGACTTGGACTCCGGGGGCTCGGAGACAGATTCGCGATCGTCGGCCGGCTCGGCCCGCTCGACCTGCGGCCTGACGCCGTGCAGGTCCTCGCCGAAACGGTCGACCACGCTCCCTTCCCACAGTTTCACGCCGGACCGGTACGCACCGCGCGCGATGGCGTGGGCCCCGACGGGCGACGTGAGCAGGATGAACACCGCGCACAGCAGGGCGCTGACGCCCATCTGCCACTGGCCGGCCGCCGCCGCATGCAGGAACGTGCCGAACAGGATCATACACGTGCCGAGCGTCACGCACTTCGTGGCCGCCTGGAGGCGGTTGTAGACGTCGGGCAGGCGCACCAGCCCGACGCATCCGAACAGGTCGAACGCCACGCCGACGCCGATGATCCACTGGGCAATGGTCTCATTCATCGTATTGGCGGCCCTCCAGGTATTTCGCCAGGGCGATGGCGCCGACGAACGACAACAGCGCCCACGCCATGCCGATGCTCATGTAGAACGCCTGGCCCGTCCACATCGCCATGACGCAACAGAAGCCGACGACGAGCGTGCCGAGGATGTCGATGGCAATGGCGCGGTCCGGGGCGGTCGGCCCGCGGCTGATCCGGTACAGACACATGAAAGCCGCCACCAGCAGGCCCGCCATCACCGCCATGAGAAAGGAGACGAAGGGGGTCATTCGAAGATCCTCCTCAAGAGACCCTCGAACGGCTTGACGATCTGGGCCGTGTGCTCCTCCAGGTTCTGCCCCCGGACGTTGATCCAGTGGATGTACAGGTCCTGGCCGTCGATATCCACCGACATGGTCCCAGGCGTCAGGGTGATGGAGTTCGCGAGGAACGTCTTGGCCATCTCGCTCTTGAGCGTGGTCCGAACCTTGACGATCCCCGGCCGGATGGGCATGTCGGGATGGAGAACGCGGTAGGCTACGTCGACGTTTGACCGGACGCACAGATAGAGAAAATAGGGGATGTAGACCGCCAGCCAGAACCACCGCCGCGGGCTGAACACCCGGTGCATGTTGTCGGGATAGATGTGCGCCAGGAGCGTCGCCACGAGGACCGCCATCATCGCCCCCACGAGGACCTCGCGGATCTGGAGCGACCACGTCAACAGGAGCCACAAGACAAACGTGAAGAGGATGCAGAGAAGCGATTTCATGGGGACGTCCTTTCCAGCCTTGCCGGCGGTACGGCCGCCTGGGCGGCTACGGCACCTGGACGCTCCGCAGCCACCACCCGCGGCGGCGCCTTCGCCCGCGGCGGCGGACCGGCCTGGACCACCCGCACCGCCGGATCCACCAACCGGCTCTTCACCGCCGGCAGGATGATGAGGGAACTGGCGAAGCAGAGCACCGCCAGGGCCAGGGACGCCAGGCACATGGCCGCGGGGACCTCGCGGGCCTGCTCGACGGCCGCGGTGGGTTCGCCGCCGAGTACGTACCGCTGCACCTTGGCGAACGATAGAAGCGTCACGAAACTCACAATCACCGTGATGACGGCCAACGTGTAGAACCCGCCGAGCACCAGCGCAAGCACAATGATGAGTTTGCTCCAGAAGCCGTTCAGCGGCGGCACGCCCGAGATGCTCAGGGCCGCAATCCGCAGGCAGGCCCCCGTCACGGGCATCTTCCGCCCGAGGCCGCCGAGCAACTTCAGTTGCCGCGTCCCCGTCGCGTACTCGACGGACCCCGAGCACAGGAAGAGGAGCGATTTAAAGATCGCATGGTTCGCCAGGTGAAAGAGGCCGCCGAAGATGGCCAAGGCGACCACGGCCTCGCTCGTGCCCCGGGCCTGCATGACGGCCGCGGCCCCGAGGGCCAGCACGACGTAGCCCATCTGGCTGATGGAGTGGTAGGCGAGGAGGCGCTTGAAGTCCCATTGGCCGACCGCCAGGAACACCCCCACGACCATCGAAGCGCCGCCCAGGGCGACCAGCACCCAGCCGAACACCTCGCTGCCGCCGAAGACCGAAAAAACCACCCGCGCCAACGCGTACACGCCGCACGCCTTGATCAGCACGCCGGAGAGCATCGCGGAGATCGGCGCGGGGGCCGAGGGGTGGGCATCCGGCAGCCAGGCATGGAACGGCACCATGGCCGCCTTCAGGCCGAAGCCCATCAGGAAGAACGCCGCGGCGACGTAGAGGGGCATGCTCGGCCCCCCGCCGGCGGCGATGGCCTCGGCCACCTTCGCCCAGTTCAACTGGCCCGTCACGTTGTAGACGACGGCGATGCCTATGAGGATGAAGGTGCTGGCCACGGTCCCGAGGGTAAGGTACTTCAGGCTCGCCTCCAGTTCGTCGGCCTCGGTCCCGAACGCCACCAGGGCGTAACTGGCGATACCGGCAATCTCGATGAAGACGAAGATGTTGAAGAGGTCCCCTGCCAGCACGACGCCATTCATCCCGGCCAGCATCAGCATAAAGAGGCCGTAGTACAGCGACGGGCTCGTATACTGCCTCATGTAATCCATACTGAAGAGAAGCGCCAAGAGGCTGACCACAGCCACAATCACCAGAAGGTATCGCGTCAGCCCGTCGGCCAGGAGGCTGATGCCGATGGGAAACTCCCAGCCGCCGATCCACAGCACCAGGGTCTCGTCCGGGCCGGCCAGAAGCGCGAGCGACAGCACGAGCACGGCGGCGACCATCAGAATCGGCAGGACCGCCGCTCCCCGGCGCGTGCCCGTCAGCCGCCCGAGAATCGGGACCAGGAACCCGCCCGCCAGCGGGATCGCCACCAGAAGCGGCAGGAGTTTCTGCACGGCTTTATCCTCTCAGGTTCCGCATCCGCTCCGTGTCAAACGTCCCATACTTCTCGTATAGCCGAAGCCCGAGGGCCACCAGCAGGGCCGTGACGCTCAGGCTGATGACGATGCTCGTCAGGACAAGCGCCTGGGGAAGCGGGTCCACCGCCCCGGCCACCAAGGCCGGCTCGTTGGCCATGCCGCCCGTCAGGATCGGCGCCATCGGCGCCGCGCCCGGCGTCGTGCGGTAGCCCACCAGGACGAGGATCAGGTTCACGGCGTAGTCGAGGATCGCCAAGCCGACGATGATCTTGATGACGTTCCGCTTCGCGACAATGGCGTACAGGCCCACCACGAGGAGGAGCAGCGCCAGTAGATAGGGCAGCATCGGAAGCGTCATGATTCCTCTCCGTTCGGGCCGCCGCGGTTCGGCCGGCCCGCGATCGGGCTTCTGGAATGGCCGTCGCTCTGGCGGCGGAACAGCGCCAGCGCCAGGAACGCGCCGAACAGCCCCGCCCCCACCTTGACGCCGATGGCCAGGTTGGAGATCGGGATCGTCCCGGCGGAAAAGAGCGTACATGGCTC
>Ga0315286_10004120_pt1 | contig 13893 bp, 11 predicted proteins | sample YL17G10_0_MG_FD_205038 | JGI IMG/M metagenome (GOLD analysis project Ga0315286, IMG submission 205038) | Sediment microbial communities from Yellowstone Lake, YNP, Wyoming, USA - YL17G10_0 | ecosystem: Environmental > Aquatic > Freshwater > Lake > Sediment | place: USA: Wyoming | collected... | reverse complement strand
GAAATTCACCGAGTCTGTCGGATCCAGCTTCAGCTCGATCTCAGGCAGATTCGTATTCGAGGCAACGTTCATTGCAACGGATTTAACGAAGAGTTCTAAATTCTCTGCCAGCTGACAGGTATTACTTTTATATCCGATCAGAAATTCTTTCCAAACGGGAGATAAAAGCACATCGAACGGAGGAAAATCGATGTCGTAATTTCCTTGGATGACCACCTCCATGTCATCTCCAAGATGGTTTTGAAAATCGAACGAATTCGATGCTATCTGGATATAGGAATCGGAGGAGCCATAATGCAACCAACGATAATTATAATCATGAATTCCAGCATCCAAGAAACGTTCAGACATCCAGCTGACCATTGACTCTTCTATCAAATCCACGCCAGATAACCATTCAAGCACATCGGAGACTGTTATTTGATAAACATATTCCACCTGTTCAACGAATTTTGTCAAGTCGATTATATGTAAGTAGTCAAGCCAACGCAAAACGATTGCATCGGCTGAAGAGAATATCGATTGTGCCAATATCTGACGCAATGAATAATGGCCGCCGTCATTGAGTAGAAGGAATAGATCCGCTATATCAATCTGGACATCTGAGTGCAATATTTTATCCACGATGAGCTTTTCTTCCTCTGGACAAGGGAATTGACCTAGAGTCTCCTCGAGGAATTTCTCGTCATAAACTCGGAACACCTTCATCTGTTCGACCAGAATCGCCAGGTTCATGGCATTGCGGACGTCTTGAACCGTTATCACGGAAATGGAGCTTGAGATCTCTGTCAAGGATCCAGATCCAGCTCCGGTAAGTATCCGGTCTTGAGATAAAGCGGCGAGCTGGTAGCGGACGAGATTCTCGATCTCGTTCTTGCCCCCCTCAAACATGGACTTGAATGTTTGTAAACGATTAGAAAGAAATGGGGTTGGGTCGTAGATCGGTCTTTGCATGTCGAATACTTGAGTGATTGAACCATGTTGGGACTCGATTTTCAAGCTATAATTGCCAGTAACCTCAACGTACACAGGGAGGGTAATTGACGGAGTGCCCAGCTGATCCTTCAGTTCGCCTTTCTTTACCACATCGGCGTCATCCATGCTCAGATGGAGAAACCTGATCTCGAGAGAAGATCGGACCAGTCTAACGGTAAGACCCCCATGCCTCTCCGGATAGGTAGATCCGATCGCGTCTAGCCATAATGTTTGGAAGCGGGATCGCAAATCGGACTCGTTCCTCATTCCGTTCGACCGTGTGACCTCAGAAGCAACATCACTAGCTAGTTGGTCCAATTCGGTCGATTCGAGAATTGCGCAATTCTGCAATTCCTGCAGTTGGGAGAGGTCCAGTTCACGATCTGATCTTGAGTCCTCTACCCCATATAGCAAAGCCGCTCCAGCCCCTGCAAGAATGAGCAGGATGACTGCAATCATGGAGAATGGCATCTGCCCTTTGCTCGGTAGAATTGATAGACCACTCCTGCAATCGCCTTTGGATCGCCCCCTCCTCTCAAACCACATCGATTTGTGGAGGTCGCTTGGGATATTTCCGAGATGAAGTTACTTGCAGACTTCACGTCTTAGGTTTGCAGAACAATGTTGCTCGTCCGTTCTTGCTTCTCAATTTGACTGGTGTGATTTCGTAATTGATTTCGCAAGCTAAATTTGGGTACCATCCAATTTTTCCAATACAATACGCATGAAATTCTCGAGATGAGAGCTGATGAACGGATTATCAGAATAACCGCATAAGGTCAGGTCGGGAGAGGCGATCATCGCAGTGATGCCATCGCTTATCACATCGGTGGCGATGAGATCCCGTTTTCGATAGACCTTCGTGGCTTCTGGCACCTTGACCATCGGCTCGGCGATTACAATCACCTGTACCCCTCGCTTGAGCGCTTCTCTGAAACCAGGGGCGAGTTCCTGGCGAATCTCTTGGATGGCCGGGGTCGATATGATGAAGCGCCTCTTGGACGCTTCCAGCATCTCCCCGATCTTGGCTAGTACTGCTTTTTTCCCAGCTAATGTGTAAACCAGTTGAGGCGTTCCCTTATCGCTCAGGCTTCCCTTGACTGCCTCCAATTTATCGAACATGTCCTCGATCTCGTTGATCAGGCGGGACTTCGTTTCTAAAAGGGGCTCGATATGAAAGACGGTCGGTCGACCCTCGCTGTATGACACGAACCCCTTGCCAGCGAGGCTTCGTAATGCTTTGTACGTCGATGTCCGCGGTATCCCAGCCAGATCAGAGATGTCATCGGCGGTACCGTGGTTCCTGACCACTAATGCAACAAAAGCCTTCGCTTCGTAGTCCGACATGCCGATCTTGTTTAGAACGGCAGCAATCATTCCATATTCTTTTTCAATCGAATCGATATCCAGCTTTAATACATCAATTAGGTTCATGGTACCATTTGTAGCTATCATCGCTACATAAGTATTAAATTGTCGCTTGTTTTACCAATGGGGCAAGGTGCAACTATGATTGCTAAGCCAAGCACTCTACAGAAAGGTCTGCCGAAGACAACGGGGTCCCTCTGCCCAGAATGCAAGAAGATCATTACAGCTACGCTCTTCGAATCCGATGGTAAGGTAATGATCGAGAAGACCTGCCCAGAACATGGGAAGACCAGCGATATCTATTGGTCCGACGTCGAGCTCTATCTCAAGGCGGAAAGGTTCGCATATGACGGGGTCGGTGTCGAAAACCCGGCGATTCCTCAAGCTAAGGTCTGCCCGAACGAGTGCGGACTGTGCCAACTTCACCTCACCCACACCTCGTTAGCCAATATCGATTTGACCAACCGCTGCAATTTGAAATGCCCCATCTGCTTCGCCAACGCGAACCAAGCGGGCTATGTCTATGAGCCGACCTTCGAGCAGATCACCCACATGCTTGAGAACCTGCGATCGCAAAGGCCGGTGCCCACCGCTGCCGTGCAGTTCTCTGGTGGAGAACCGACCATCTATCCGAGGTTCATCGACGTGATCAAGAAAGCCAAGGAGTTGGGCGTCTCTCAGATCCAGGTCGCAACGAATGGTATCCGCTTCGCAAAAGAACCAGAATTCCTCAAGCAGGCGGTCGATGCAGGACTTAACACCATCTATCTGCAGTTCGACGGTCTGAAGGAAGATATCTACGTTGCTGCGCGCGGAGCACCTTTGCTGCAGATCAAGCTGAAGGTCATCGAGAACGTTCGGGCGCTGCAAAAGCGGGCGTCCGTGGTGTTGGTTCCGACCATCGTAAAGGGCATTAACGATGACCAGGTCGGCGAGATCTTTAGTTTCGCGCTGCGGAATATCGATGTCATCCGAGGCATAAACTACCAACCAGTAGCGTTCACCGGTCGCATAGATCAAGAAGAGAGGAAGAAGGGGCGCTACACCTTGCCGGACCTGGTGAACGACCTCGTCAAGCAGACCGGCCAGATGGAGAAGTCCGATTTCTACCCCGTCCCTTCAGTGGTGCCGATCTCCACTCTAATCTCCGCTTTCGTGGGTGAGGCGAAAGTCACGTTCACGGCACACCCGCATTGCGGGCTGGCGACCTATCTGTTCGTCCAGGATGAGAAGACGGTCGTGCCGCTAACCAGATTCGTGAACGTTGAACCGTTGTTCAAGGAGCTTTACGACCTATCGGTGAAGGCGGAGAATGCCACGGTCAAGTTCCCCTATAAGGCAAAGGCATTGGCAGCTTTGCGACGCAACATCGATAAGGAGAAAGCGCCGAAGGGAATGGACACGGTGAAGTTCCTGAGGATGCTGAACTCGGTGTTCAACGACTCCTCCAAAAAGCATATGTCCGAATTCTCATGGAACATGATGTTCGTCGGAGGCATGCACTTCCAGGACAGCTACAACTACGACATCGAGCGGGTCAAGCGCTGCGCCATCCATTATGCCTGCCCGGACGACAGGATCATACCCTTCTGCGCCTACAACGGCGGTCCGACGTACCGGACCGAGATCGAGAAGAAGTTCTCGGTGCCGATAGAAGAATGGCGCAGGACAAGGGGAGCGGAATTCACATGAGCGCCGCTGATTGGATGATGGTCAACGTCGACAAATGCTTTCATTGCGGAGCATGCGTCGGCTCATGCCCAGAGAATGCAATCTACCTGGCAGAGGTAGTGCTGGAGTTCAACGACAAATGCAACCGATGTGGGCGCTGCCTGCATCTCTGTCCAGTCGGAGCGATCACCATGGAGGCCAAGAAATGAAGACCGATTACGATATTATCGTGGTAGGAGCAGGCCCGGCAGGAAGTGTGACCGCTTGCCATGCGTCCAGGAAGGGCGCCCGCGTCCTCATGATCGAGAAGAGGCAGGAGATCGGAGCCTCTCTTCGCTGCGCCGAGGGCATCTCACGCGAGGGCCTGGCAAAGTCGAAGATCGTGGTGGACCGGACCTGGGTGTCCGCGGAGATCTCCGGCGCGAAGCTGGTCTCACCATGCGGCAACTCCCTCCGCCTGAACGAGCGCAACGCAGGCAACGAGGTCGGACTGGTGCTCAACCGTCACTTGTTCGACAAGGCGTTGGCAGCAGACGCGGCGAGGGCGGGAACGGAGATTAAGCTGAAGACGTCCGCCACCGGCCTGATAAAGGAGGGCGGGGTGGTGAGGGGCGTCGTCGGAACCAGCTACGGCGAGCCGTTCAAGGCGACCGCGAAATGCGTCGTCGGCGCCGATGGCTACGAATCGCAGGTGGGGCGCTGGGGGGGCCTTGACACGACGTTGAAGGCGAGCGATATCACCAGCTGCTTCCAATACCGGATGACCAATCTCAAGGTCGAACCGAACTTCTGTGAGTTCCTGCTCGGTTCGGTCGCTCCAGGCGGATACGCATGGATATTCCCCAAGGGAGGGGACACTGCTAACGTCGGGCTTGGCGTCCTTGGTTCCAGGTTAAAGAAGAAAGGCGAGGTCAAGGCCTACTTGGACAAGTTCATCAAGAATGACGAACGGCTCAAGCACGGCCAACCGCTGGAGGCTTTGGCAGCAGCGGTCTCTGTATCTACACCAGTGGAGAAGTCGGTGGCGGATGGCCTGTTGCTGGTCGGTGATGCCGCTCGGGTGATCGACCCTATCACGGGTGGTGGAATAGCCAACAGCTGCATACAGGGTGTTTTCGCCGGCCAGGTGCTAGGCGAATGCGCCGAGGCAGGGGACTTCAGCGATGCGGCGCTGCAGAGATACGAGAAGCTCTGGCGGGACGAGCTGGAGAACAAGCTCTGGCGTAACTGGATGGTCAAGGAGAAGCTTATCACTCTATCGGACCAGACGCTCGACGACATCGTCAAGGTGCTGTCCGAGAGCGACCTTAAGTCCATGTCCGTCTACAGCCTCCTCGCAGCCTTGAAGGAGAAACTGCCAGACCTGGTGAAGGAGTTCGAGCAGTTCATTTAGATCGAAACCACTTCCCCTCTTTCCTCCTTATTCCCAGCGGTCGCCTTTACGACAGGTGATTCATCATTCATTCGGCTCGACTCGGGCGCCATCCGCTCCGATCTCGACGACATATGGGATCGCGCCCTTCGCTCGCAATACGTCTGATACCTTGGCTGGATCATCGGTCAGCGCGATCATGCTGCCCCCGCCGCCCGCTCCGGTCAGCTTGGCACCATAGGAATATGGAAGCGCGGCCTTGACCAACTTGTCCAGCTCTTTGGATGAGACCCCTAATATCGCCAGCAGCTGGTGGTCCTTGGTCATTAGCTCGCCCAGTCTAACCTGGTCCTTTCGCTTCAAGCAGTCCTTGCCTTCAAGCGTCAAGCCTCCGATCTCTGCCACCATGTCCTTGGCGAAGCCACTGCGATCTACGAATCGCTTCACCTTGGCCACCAGCGGCCCGGTGGCCGCGTTTATGCCAGTGAACCCGACCACCAGATTCAATGGGGGAACGTCGCAATGGTGAACGTACCACTCGCGGACATCCTTCTCGATGCGCCAGAGGAGCTGCTCTCCTGCTTGCCGATCGACGAACACGCCCCTTCCGTGCGTGCTCACCGAGGTATCGATGGGGCTCGCCCTTCCCTGGACCAGGGATTCCACTTCGAATGCCTCCAGGGAAATGCCTTTTTCAACGATCCCATCGCGCTTCATTTCGTGCAATGCCTTCAATATCGAAACGGTGACCGCTGCCGACGAGCCCATGCCGGAACCGGAAGGTAAATCCGAATCGGTCTGAATTGCCAATGGCCCATCCTCCCAGGCTTTGGAGATCGCGCTGGACACGTAGGGATGCGCCTTGTCGTTGAACGGTAGGCCATTCAATGAGGGTGCATCTGTCCTTTCGATGCGACAACGGATGCGGAGATTGATGGCGACGGCGATAGCTGGCTGGCCGAACACCACTGCATGCTCGCCAAGAAGTATCAATTTGCCAGGCGCAGACGTCAAGACCATGCGCTGCTCAATATGCTTTGGCGGTTTAAACGGTTTGCTTGCCAGGTCGGGACCTGTAATAATATGTCCTCGACCTGGCCTGCGTATTTTGCTGAATCGGACGATCGTTCAGCAGAGATTGTATTTCTGAAGCTCCTCTTCCACGGCCTGATTGGGGGATTTCCCCTTTAGGTCCTTTCGGGGCGCATCCCAGAACTTCTCCTGGAAATCGATCAGCGCATTTTGCAGCTTCTCTTCGTCATCGAACTGCTTGCCCATCTGTTTAACGAACTCCTCTTGGAAGGACTTGAGGACGTCGGTCGAATACTTCTTGTTGACCAGTGTTACCGCCAGGTAATCATCCAGGTTCTCCGCCAAGATCTCGACCAGCTCCTCGGGCAAGATGTCCATCATCATATCCATCATAGCATTGGACAACGCCAGGAAAAGCATCTCGCGCTTCTGCGGTTCTGGCGCGATCTCTTGATCCACCAGCTCATTGAGGCTGTCCGACCAAAGGTCCCTGAGCGCATAGGCCCTTTGAGGGTTCATCTCCAGGATCATTGTCGTTGGGTCCTGGCAACATCCGTCTTCGTGGACCTCGCCGCACTCGCATTTCTCTTCCACTTTCTCGACCTTCGCTTCCTTCTTCGGCTTCGCCGTGCTTTTAACCTTGCTATCTTGCTTCTTCACCATGAATGTCATTCCCGGGCGATGCGTCCATGCGCCTTATTTGGCGGCACTGTTTCAAGACTATTTAAAAGCGGGGCGTATTCGAATTGTTAATTATGGAAGGACGCTAGATTCGATCTCCTGAAGGACCATGAAGGCCGCCTGTCTTTTCGCGAGCGACTTAGTTGCGCCCTCTCCCAACTCATCATAAACGGAAATGGCCAGCCTGCATCGCCAGGTCCCGTCTTCTTTCATCTCACAAGGAGGCTCTATCGGCCACTTGATCCCTTGTTTATCGCACCAGATCTTCAGTCGGCTGGTCCAATCGATCTCGTTCAGGACCTCATCTTTGATCCCTGATTGGAAGAACCATTTATCCACGAAGGCTTCCACGGCGTCCAGCCTTTCCTTGTCGCTTCGATATATTGCCCCGATGATCGATTCTACCGCATCTGCCACCATTTTGTCGGTCACCCCGTTCCCGACCTTGACCGATTTACCGACCAATAGAAAGTTGTCTGTTCGTAGACCCATGCGATCGCCCACACGAGCCAGAGTGCTGTTCTTTATCAGATTCTTCCTCAGTTCGGTCAGGACTCCCTCCCCTTGCCAAGGCTGATCCACGAACAATTTCTTCGTGACCACAAGATAAAGGACGGCGTCCCCCAGGAACTCCAATGTCTCGCCTGACAACTCATTCTTCTTCGTATTCGCCATTGACGAATGTTCGATTGCTCTCCTCAACAAATGGACGTTCTCGCCGAACTGGTAACCGAGTTTTCTTTGCAGTAGCTCCAGCTTCTTTGCAATTCGCACCTCAACGACTGATGGAATTCGAACGACGACCATTCAACGCTCACCTTCTCGATCAATGCGACGAGCAACATTGGTCATCAGTTTGTATGTAGTATGAACTAATGTGCTTTCCTCCATTCAATGGTCGATTGACCAGGTTTGGCGATTTCTATCATTATCTTTTTAGATAACAAAGATGGCTTCGGGTCATTAAATCGTGTTTTTGGAACCGAACGAAATCAATTCTTTGACGTCCTGGATAAGAAGGTTCTGGGACTACATTTTATATATTATCAATTCATAATGATATTCATTCCGCTATATCTTCAAAGATATGGAGGAAAATAGCAAACATAGGTAGAATATAATGTACGGAAAACCGAGAAGCGGTGGATATAGGGGCGGCAGGCGAGACGACGGACCAAGAGAAATGCACGATGTGACTTGCTCTGAGTGCGGAGTTCAAACACAGGTACCATTTAAACCGACCGAGGGCAGACCGGTCTATTGCAAGGATTGTTACCAGAAGCACAAACCGAAGAGAGAAGGGTTCTAAGAACCCATCTTTTTACTTTTTCCATTCTTCAATAAATGTTTAAGCAATTATCAATTTGAAGGCATTTGTTAATACTTGCCGTGATGAGGATCAGTGTTATTGTTGTACATCAAATAAAAACGGATTGTAGGCTACTTTCTTGATCCGGCCATTATCTTTGATTCATTAGGGCGAAAATGGAAATGAGGGGGTTTGAAAAATAGTGCTCAACCCACCATAAATCCAAGGACCATACACGCTATTGTTACTAAAAAAGCTCCCCCAAGCACGTAGAATCCAGTCTTTGCATCTTTACTCATTTTCTTCACCTTATCCTCCTCTGATCTCAACGTATGGAAATTGCGCGAAATCCTGCGGTATAGGATCGCGCGCGCAATTTCCATGCCCCTCCCAAGAATCCTTGTATCTCCTGACGATTTTGGAGTGATGGAATGATTGCTGGTTTCGAATAGTACTTGGCATATCTTCGAAATTGCCTAAGGTCTGCTCGAATGACTCAATTTTGGAGCTAATAAAGCCATCAGCTAGAGTATTGTCATTCAGTATCATTCCCATTAGATCACTCCTGGAAGGGGGCTTTCAGGTCAAGCGGCTTGAAGGATCAGGCAACAGCCAAGAGTGTCACGTTGATTATTCGTGCAGTCTGACCTCAATCTACAATCTTAGAATTCAAAAATATATAGTGATTAGCCCGAATTTCATATAATAAGGAAATTGCAGATTGTCCATTAAGTGCAATATTAGGGTTGAAATCATTTCATTTTCTTAAGATAATAATTTATCAATTTGTGTTCCGACCTCCGAAGTATCTCGGAGAGGGTCGAAGGAGTTATTTTCAAAGTATGCGAAAGCTCTCTCGCATTAATCCGGCTGGGATAATCATAATACCCAAGCTCAAATGCTTTACTTAGAACAGACTCCTGCCTTCGGGTCAAAAGAGTGCCTGAATCTGTCTCATGCTTACTGACAAATCTGACCTTTGAACCAATATTTTCAAGATTGCCAATCAGATCGGAGAGAGACTCTTCATTCGGAGTGAGAATGGTCCATTCAGTTCCTTGGGGGGATATTATCGCTTCTTCAAGGTAGCAATCCGACCTGATTATCGTTGTGCAGGTCATCCAAGGTCTAGCCACCAGTGAACCTATTATCTTGTATTCTTCCTCTGAAATCGTTACGACCCTAATGATATCTGGCTGAGCGAGCATCCCTTGCAATGCCAGATAGCAATTTCCAGAATCGAGCTCGAAAAGCCCCTGTGCGCCATAGCTTTTACCATAGGGCGTAACGTTATGGATGATGACCAGGGTATCGTGCATTACGGATATTGCTGATTCCCAACTTCCCAGCAATTTCACATTCAGCACTACTTCGAGCACTTTTGTCCGCCGTTAGCATATTATTATAGGAGCATAAATCAAGTCGCTTCGGGGTTTACCATCACTATCTCTAATTTCCTGGCATTTCATTCTGTTCAAATATCTAATGATTCTTGTCAATTATTGCAAATGTGAATATATTTTAGAGATTCGAACATAAATATAATAATTACTTTGAAGAATTTGCTTTTCTAGCTGAGGTTCGCTAGCTAGAACTTCAATCGATGGCGCGCGTCTGTGTAAGTTCGGCCTTCATGCCCATCAGATCCTCGTGGATGACTTTCGTTACTTTCCTTCCAGCACCCATGGCCAGGATAAATGTCGCCGACCCGGTCACGATATCGACGCCCGCGTAGACGAACGGAATATTGGTGCGACCGTTCTCGTCGGCCTCGATGTAGCTCCATCTGTTCAATTTGAGCTCTGGCATCGTGGCAGGCAACGCCGGGTTAGGGCAATATCATTTTAACATCCGTTTTCGGAGCCCTTGCCCTCTTGAAAGAGAGCTTTGTGTCAGATGAGTTCGTTACACTCCCGTCCCTCTCTGCAAAGCATGGATAGGGGAGCATCAGGTCCGCATCCTCGCCGTATCCAAGTACGATCGTATATCCTAAGAGCTTTTCCGGGAGGCTGCCGACGAAGATGTAGTTCTTCGCCTTGGGAATCCCAATGATGCCCATCCTGAGCAGGCCCACATCGTTGACGCCCTCATGGAGCACCAGGGTAGGGACCGGTCCGGGAGCGAACGGAGCCTCGACGATCTTCAGGTCCGGGTCCGAATCCACGACCTTTGCGCCGTTTCTATATGCCTCGATAAGGAAGACCTTTAGCACTGGGTACTTCTCGATATCGGCATCAAGCTCGATCCTCTTTGCCCGGGGTATGTCCTCGTACTTGGCTGTGGAGACTCCTTCCTTGGCGAAGGAGCCCATCATCATCCCGTTCTTCTTGGCGAATTCAATGAAAACGGAGGCTTCCTCATTGGTAGTGTCCCCTCCAAGGATGATAGCGGTATCCTTCATGTGATCCTTGACTATTGAGTGCGCCTGCTCCCAGTCGATGGCCTTGAAACCGTTCATGCCCTTGAGCATGGGTTCCTTCACCGAAACCGACCAGGGGCGGTCGAACCTGCACATGTCGCAGAGGTGCCCCCTGTTCCAGCCCTCCTGCCTCCCCCTTGCCCGGACAAGGTCCGAATTGTAGACCTCTAGCTCCATCTCGCAGCCAAGGCCGCATCCGTTGCATATCCCAGGCATTGATCTGGAATCCCACGGTCCCGGTTTTTCGTAGGGGAGTTTCTCGGTTAAAGCCCCTGTGGGGCATACGTCTATCATGTCTCCCAGCATGTTGCCCTTGCAATCCCCAAGCTTCTCCCCCATGGCAGGGATCACCCTGGTCGTAAATCCTCTGAAGTTGAAGTCCACCACGCCCTCTCTGGTGACCTCCTGTGTTAGGTTCACGCACTGGCCACAGAGGACGCACTTGTTGTTGTCTAGCTGGATGTGGGGGTGCGAAGAGTCCAGGTCCACCTTGGTGATCTCTCCTTTATAGGCGTCCTGTTTTGCCCCGTACTGGGTGGAATAGAGCCTGAGCTTGCATTCAAACGCGTCCATACAGCCGCATGACATGCACCGCTTAACCTCCAGGAGTGCAGTGTCCTTCTTGTAGGTGAGCTCGACCTCCTTCCAGTCCTTAACCCTCTGAAGTGCGGGCCTCACCTCCGCAGCCTGCCTCGGAAGCCTATCAACGTGCAGGTAGTCCTTCTCGGTGACCTCCTTCCAGTGGTTGTATGGTGCAAGGTCCTTCACCGCGTTCCAGACCTCGGGATCGGAGGTGGCGAAACCCAAGCCCTTGGCCGGGTCCTTGATCGCTATTCGGACAAGGTCCATCTTGCCCTTCATGTATAGGTCCATCATTAATGCTGCCCTCCTTCCCTGCTCGATGGATTCTATGACGGTCGAAGGACCAAGGACAGCGTCCCCTCCCGCGAAGACGCCATCAATGCTCGTCTGGAGCGTCAGGGCGTTGACGTCAATATTGCCTCCCTTCGAGCCGACGCCCAGGTCATGCAGAGTCCTATCCTCGTTGTACTGCCCTATGGCAAGGACGATCGAATCCGCTGGGAGCGTGAACTCCGAGCACGCCTTGGGGACGGGCTTCCTCCTCCCGCTCTCATCCGGCTCCCCAAGCTCCATCCCAAGGAGCTCCATGCCTTCGACCTTGTCCTTACCTAGAATCCTGACCGGGTTGCAAAGGAGCATGAACTTAACTCCTTCCTCCTTCGCCTCCTCTCTCTCAAGAGCTGCGGCAGGCATCTCGTTCTCTGAGCGCCTGTAGGTTAGGGTGACTTCGCACTCGAGCCTCCGGCAGGTTCTTACAACGTCCATCGCGGTGTTGCCGCCCCCGACCACAACGACCTTCTTCCCAAGGTCCACCTTCTCGCCTTTTGCCAGGCGCGCAAGGAGGTCTATGCCCTGGTAAACGCCGGGCAGCGCTTCCCCCGGGGCCTTCAGTTTCCTGCCGGTCCATGCCCCTATCCCTAGGAACACGGAATCATGCGAGGAAACAAGCTTCTCGAGCTTCACGTCCTTTCCGATCCTTGTGTTCAACTTGACCTCGATACCCGTCCCAATGACCGTCGCTATGTCACTATCAAGAATGTCCTTGGGAAGCCTGTACTCCGGGATGCCGTAGCGGGTCCAACCCCCCAGTTTGTCCATCGCCTCGTAGAGTGTAACTGAATGTCCCATCGTCCGGAGGTAGAAAGCGCAGGCGAGCCCTGCCGGGCCACCTCCGATAACAGCGACCTTCCTCCCGGTCGAAGAGGGAATGGACGGCATCCAGGCGCCATCTTTGAGGTCCATGTCAGCAGCGAACCTCTTGAGCTGCCTTATCCCGACAGCCCCCTCGACAAGGTTCCTCCTGCATTCGGTCTCGCAGAAAGCGGGACAGACCCTTCCAAGCACCGCCGGCAGGATGTATTTCTCCTTCATCAGCTTGACCGCCTCGTGGAACTTCCCGTCCGCCACAAGGGCAAGATATCCCTGCACGTCGCTGTGCGTCGGGCAGCCCTTCTGGCAGGGGCCTATGCAGTCACCGTAATGGTCTGATAGCATTAGCTCGAGCGATGTCCTTCGCAGGAGGGTAAGGTCGTCCCCCATGGTCCTGAACTCGTCATTGTCCGAGGGGAAGGTGGAGCATGCCGTGACGATCTTTCCCTTGGAATCCATGAGACAGAGCCTGCAGCCCCCATAGGGGGCGAGCTCGGGGTTGAGGCACATTCCGGGCATATGCATGCCCTTCTCCCGGAGGGAGGTGAGGACCGGCTTGTTCGAAGTAAGCTCGGTCTCGGTCCCGTTCACCTTGGTCCGGGCCATCTCAGGCACCTCCCGAGAGGCCGGTTATGTCTACCGCATCGAACTTGCATGCTCTAGCGCAAGACCCGCATTTGATGCAGAGACTCTGGTCGACGAGGTGCCTTGATTTGGCCTGGCCCGAGATCGCCTTGGTGGGGCATATCTTCGCGCATAAGGTGCATCCTGTGCATTTTTCCGTGATGTTGAACCGTAGCAGCCCCTTGCACACCTTGGCGGGGCATCTCTTGTCCCTTACGTGCGCCAGGTACTCCTCATGGAAGTACTTGAGCGTCGTCAGGACCGGATTAGGAGCGGTCCCCCCCAGGGCGCAGAGGGAGCCGGTCTTGACCAGGTTCGCGAGGTTCGCGAGCTTTTCCAAGTCCTCCTCGGTCCCTTCGGGCCCGCTGATCCTCTCCAGGATCTCGAGCATCCTCTTGGTCCCCAGCCTGCAGAAGGTGCACTTCCCGCAGGATTCCTTGACGGTGAAGTCCAGGAAGAACTTGGCCAAGTCGACCATGCAGGTGTCCTCATCCATCACAACCATCCCTCCACTCCCCACGATGGCACCTGTTTGGGTCATATGCTCGTAGGTAACGGGAGTATCGAACAGCGCCGCGGGAAGGCAACCTCCAGAGGGCCCTCCCATCTGGACGGCCTTTATCGGCTTACCGGACCTGCTCCCGCCCGCGATATCGATCAGTATCTCCTTCAAGGGCATTCCCATGGGCACTTCCACGTTCCCGCCCCTCT
>Ga0315286_10004119_pt1 | contig 13893 bp, 8 predicted proteins | sample YL17G10_0_MG_FD_205038 | JGI IMG/M metagenome (GOLD analysis project Ga0315286, IMG submission 205038) | Sediment microbial communities from Yellowstone Lake, YNP, Wyoming, USA - YL17G10_0 | ecosystem: Environmental > Aquatic > Freshwater > Lake > Sediment | place: USA: Wyoming | collected... | reverse complement strand
GCCCGAGCGGAGTGGCAGCGGGAGAGGGCGGCGGGGATCGAAGCCTACGTCCGCAAGCTCCAAAGCGAGGCTCTCACAGCCCTGGGCGGGATGATCGCCCGGAGCGGCTCGAACCCCCGGTTCTTCACCTTTAACCCCCTCGGCTGGACCCGTTCGGACACCGCCGACTATCCTTACGACGGCCCCATACCGGTCCACGTCGTCGATCTCGCGACGCGGAAGGAAGCGCCGTCCCAGATCGTCACCCTGGACGGCGGGCGCTATCTTCGGATCTTCGCCGAGAATGTGCCGTCGCTCGGCTACAAAACCTTCGAGATCGTTTCCGGCGCCGGAGCGACGCTGAGCGGCGGGCCGACCGCGGCCGGCGACACGATCGAAAACGCGTACTACCGCATCACGCTGTCCGGAAGCGGCGCCGTCACGAGTCTCGTCGACAAGCTGCGCGGCAATCGGGAGATGGTCCGATCGATCGGCGGAAAGACGATGAACGATCTCGGCGGAGGCGCGGGCGTCCTGCAGGTGGAAAACGCGGGGCCGGTGACGGCGACCCTGAGCGCGACGGCCGCGGGCCCGCTGGCTCACGCGACCTCGGTCACGCTCGGCCGCGACTCGCGCCGCATCGAGATCCGGAACGTGATCACCCGGAATTTCGCCGATACAAACGCCTGGAGCTTCGGCTTCGCCCTCGACGGACCGGACGTCTGGCACGAGGAAATCGGAGCGGTGATCAAGGCCAAGCCCGCAGAACAGGGCGGGCACTACTCCTCCCGCAATGCCCGGTACGACTGGCTCACCCTGAACCACTTCGCCGACATCAGCGCCGGGCCGCTCGGCGTCAGCCTGTCCAGTCCCGACTGCGCCTTCATGCGCCTTGGCAACAGCTCCCCGCGCGTCTTCGATACCCTGACGCCCCAGATTAACGTCCTGGCCGGCGGCCAGGTGGACGGCCCAAGTCTCGGGATCCCAGGCCAGGGCGGCGACTCCGCCTTCCTCCAGCGATTCGGCCTTCTGGTCCACGACGCCTTCGATCCGGCCGCCGCCTTGCGGTTCTCCCTGGAGCACCAGAATCCACTGGTGACTGGCGAAGTGACCGGCGGGACCTCTTACCCGGAGACGTCCTACTCCCTGGTCGAAATCGGCGTCCCGGGCGCGTTCCTCTGGTCGCTGAAACCAGCGGAGGACGCGGCCGACAACGCCCTCGTCGCCCGGGTCTGGAACGCCGCTGAGACACCTGCGGACATCACGTTCGCCTTCACCGACTATCCGGTCCTTGAGGCCCGCCGGACCACGCATCTCGAAACCCCGCTGGAGAGCCTCGAGATCACGAAGGGGAAGGTCGACGCTACCATCGGCCCGAAGGAATGGCGGACGTTCACCCTGAAGCTGGACGCGGCAAAGGGACCGGGAAAAGGCATCGGCCGGAAGAAAATCCGGTAGCTCAGAACCTGATAACGAGTCCCCCCGCAAATTGGAGGGAACGCACGGCGCCCGGCTTGTCGATGACCCAGACATAGCGGCCGTCAAACCGGAGCCCGAATCCGCGGCTGAAATCGACGAAGAGTCCGGCGCCGGCATGGACCTCCGGATCGAATCGGTCCTTGGGCGCCGGGGCAGGAACGTCCAGGACATATCCGTCCCGGGTGGTATAGGATGCACCCTTGGCGAAGACGACATCCAGTCCGCCGCCGGCTTCGAGATACGGGCGCAGGCGTCCCGCGAACGGGGAATAGACCAAGCTGATCGTCCCGGCCAGATGGGACAGGGTCTTGACGTCCACCGTGTCGCCGTCGGCGGGATCGGCCAGAATGACGCTCGAAGCGAATGTATATCGGCCTTCGAATTCGATCCCAAAGCGCCCCCAACGGAGCGCGCAGCCGAGCCCGAGGAGGGCGGGCCCATGGGCGGGCGTAACGGGAAAATCGTTTTGGCCGAGGACATAGTCCGCCGTCGTCCCATAAGCGAAATGGCTATTGATACCGGCGAGGACGGACAGCTCCATGCGCCGCGCTTGGCCGGATACGGAGGCCGAAAATGCGCCCCAGACGGCGAATGCGCACAGGATTCTAAGGAGGGCGTTCATTTCGGCGTAAGCACTATATCACGACCGTCCCCCCGACGGCCAACGCCCGAAATCCGCGAACCTCACCCCCAACGAGGAGGCGGGAGGACGGTTTATCACCCCGTCTTTCATCGGGCCGGGGGATTGCGGGCACCCGGACGTTCTACTATAAATAGAAGCGTCTGGAGCGGCATGCCCCGTTCCGTCATGGGACGAGCCTTCGCGGTGGAAGCGGCCCCCCGGGCAAAGCCCGGAGCCCCGGCTGGCGCGGGGGTGCGGGCCAAAGCGCTCGCCTCGGCCGCCGCGAAAAGGGCGGCCGCTCTGCTGGGAATGGGATAGAATAGAGAGAAGAGAAAGGCAGGCCGGAATGACGACCCCGCTTCGGAAATCGACGCTTCGCCGGAAAGCCTCCTTGCATCTGACCACGGTCGTCGGGGCGCGGCCTCAGTTCGTCAAGGCGGCCGCCGTCAGCCGGGCCATCCTCCTCCACAACGCCGCAAAGCCCGATGCCCGCATCTCCGAGACCCTTATCCACACCGGCCAGCATTACGACCCCGCGCTCAGCCGAGTGTTCTTCGATCAGCTCGACATCCCCGCGCCCCGGGTGAATCTCGGTGTGGGGTCCGGCCCCCACGGCCGGCAGACGGCCGAGATGCTCATCGGCCTGGAAGCCGTGCTCTCCGCGGACCGGCCGGATCTGGTCTTGGTTTACGGCGATACCAACACCACGCTGGCCGCCGCCCTGGCCGCGGCCAAGCTCGGCCTCTCCGTCGCCCACGTCGAAGCGGGGATGCGGAGCTACACGCCCCGCATGCCCGAAGAGATCAACAGAGTGCTGACAGACCGACTTTCGGCGCTTCTATTCTGCCCGACGCCGACCGCCGTCCGGAACCTGAAAAATGAAGGGCTGACGCGGGGCGTCCGCCTGGTCGGCGACGTCATGTTCGACGCGTTCCTCATGTTCCGGGAAAAAGCCGAAGCCCGGTCCGGGATCCATTCCGCCCTGAAGCTCGAACCGGGCGGCTATGTCCTGGCGACCCTCCACCGCCAGGAGAATACCGACGATCCCGCCCGGCTAGCGGACCTCCTGGGGGCCTTCGCCCGAATCGCCGAAAAAAGCCGGCCGGTCGTCGTCCCGCTCCATCCCCGGACGCGGGACGCCATCCGGAGGCAAAACCTCCGGACCGGAGAGGCGCCCTTCCTCCGGCTCATGGCGCCCGTTCCCTACCTGGACATGATTTCCCTCGAATCCGGGGCGGCCGTCATCCTCACCGATTCGGGCGGCGTCCAGAAGGAAGCGGCGTTCGCCGGCGTGCCCTGCCTGACGCTGAGGGAAGAGACGGAATGGCCGGAGACGGTCGCGGCAGGCTGGAACCGGCTGGTCGGGTCCGACCCGGACCGGATCGAAAAAGCGTTTCGGGCGGCGGTCAATGGCCCGCGTCCCGCGGCCCGGGCCGCCGTTTCCCGCCTCTATGGGGGAGGCGCGGCGGGACGGCGCATCGCGGCGGAGATCGCGAAATTCGGCGGCGCGGGAGCGCCCGGAAAGCCCTAGGACGGAGGAGGAGCGCCATGTGCGGATTTGTCGGCCTCGTCAACAAGGACAAGATCCCCGTCGACCCGATCCTCCTCGCCCGGATGGCCGGGACGATTGCCCACCGGGGCCCGGACGAGGAAGGGACGTACTTTGACGGTCCGGTGGGCTTCCATCACAAGCGGCTGTCCATCATCGACCTCGCCACCGGCCGCCAGCCGATGACGTGCGGCCCGGTCACCGTGGTGTTGAACGGCGAGATCTACAACTATCGCGAGCTCCGCGAGACCCTGAAGAACGCGGGTCATGAGTTCGGTACGGCTTCGGACACCGAAGTCCTCGTCCACATGTACCTCGAATACGGCCCGGACTTCGTGAAGAGCCTGAACGGCATGTTCGCCTTCCTCATCCACGACCGGGCGAAGCGGCGGCTCATGGCCGCCCGCGACCACTTCGGCATCAAGCCGCTCTACTATCACCAGGGCCGCCGAAGCCTCAAGCTGGCCTCGGAGATCAAGGCCCTCCTCGCCCACCCCGAGACCCCCGCCGAGCCTCACCCCGATTCCCTTCAGGAATACCTCGTCTTTCAGTATGTCCTCAATTCGGAAACGTTCTTCAAGGACGTCCGGAAGGTCCGCCCCGGCCATTACCTCCTCTTCGACCTCGACACGTTTGAGGCCCGGGAGGTGAGATACTGGGACATCGATTTCACCGTGGACACTTCCCACACCGAGGAATACTTCACCGAGCGTCTGAAGGCCCTCCTCGAAGACACAATCGATCTCCAGCTGCGGAGCGACGTCCCGGTGGGGACGACCCTTTCGGGCGGCCTGGATTCGAGCATCGTCACCACGTTGGCCTCCCGCCGCTATCCCGGCCCTCTCCAGGCGTTCACCGGCGCCTTCGCCGACGGTTCCGAATTCGATGAGCGCCGCTTCGCCGCGCTGGTGGCTCAGGCGTCGGGCGCGGAAATGGTCGAGGTCCTTCCGACCGCGACCGAGTTCGTCGACCTCCTTCCCCGGCTCGTCCGGGCGATGGACGAACCCATGGCCGGTCCGGGCCTCTTCCCCCAGTACATCGTGGCCCGCCGCGCCGCGCGGAGCGTGAAGGTCGTGCTGGGCGGCCAGGGGGGCGACGAGATCTTCGGCGGCTACACACGCTACGTCGTCGCCTATCTCGAGCAGGCCCTCAAGGGCGCGATCCTCGAAACCAACGACGAAGGCGAGCACATCGTCTCTCTCCGGTCCATCCTCCCGAACCTGCCGGCCCTCCGCCAGTACACGCCGATGCTCAGCGGGTTCTGGGAGAAGGGCCTCTTCGAGCCCATGGACCTGCGCTATTTCCGGCTGATCGACCGGAGCGGGGGAGGCCGGAACTGCCTGACGCCGGAGTTTCGGGCCTCGTTCCCCCGAGAGCGGATCCTGTCCCGATTCCGGGAGCTCTTCAACCACCCCAACACCCTGTCCTATTACAACAAGATGGTTCACTTCGACCTGAGCGCCAACCTCCCGGCCCTCCTCCACGTCGAGGACCGGGTTTCGATGGCCTGCTCGCTCGAGTCACGGGTCCCTCTGCTCGACCGGCGGATCGTCGAGCTCGTGGCGGGCATGCCCCCTGGGATGAAATTCAAGGGGGCCGAGATGAAATACATCCTCAAGCGGGCGGTCCGGGACGTCCTGCCCGCGCCTATCCTCGAACGCAAGGACAAGATGGGCTTCCCCGTCCCCCTTCATCTCTGGGCGCGGAAAGACCTCCGGTCGTTCTTCCGGGATATCCTTCTTTCGGAGCGCTCCCGGACGCGCGGCCTGTTCGATCCGGTCTGCATGGAGAAGCTGATCGACGAAGAGGACGCCTTCGGCCGGAAGCTGTGGGGCCTGATCAACATCGAGCTGTGGTACCGCGAGTTCATCGACAATCGAGCGACCGACGGGATATAAAGGAAGGGACCATGGAAGGAACGAGGACGGAATCCGGGGACGGTTGGAAGGCCGGAAAGATCGGCGTCATCGGCGCCGGCATCGTCGGCGTTCCCATGGCCGCCCTCCTGGCCGAGGCGGGGGTGCGCATCGGGACGGACCGGCCCGCGTCCGTCGTCCTCGTTCAGAGGCCGTCGGCGACGTCCGGTTGGAAGGTCGAAGCCTTGAATGCGGGACGCTCCCCGATCGGCGGCATCGAGCCGGACCTCGACCGCATCGTCCGGGAGGCAGTCGCCGAAGGCCGCCTCCGGGCCGCCTCCGATTGCGCCGAAATCGCGGACGCCGACGCGGTCCTGATCTGCGTCCAGACCGACAAGAAAGGGATGGGACCCGACTATGGCCCCTTGTCCGAGGCGGTGGCTTCACTGGCCGCCGCGCTCCGGCCGCAGCCCGGCGGACCGCCTCCGCTCATCGTCTTCGAATCCACTCTCGCCCCGACGACGATGATGACCTGGGCCGCGGACGAGTTCGCCCGGTTCGGTCTCCGGGACGGCCGCGACATCCTCCTCGGCCACAGTCCCAACCGGGTCATGCCCGGCCGGCTCGTCGAACGGATCCGGAGCGCGGACAAGATCGCGGGCGGCCTGACTCCGGCCGCCACGCGGAGGATCCGAGCCCTCTATTCCGGAATCATCGCCGAAGGCCGCCTCCACACCACAAATGCCCTGACCGCGGAGATCGTCAAAACCTTGGAGAACGCCTACCGGGACGTCCGGATCGCGTTTTCGGCGGAAGTCGCCCGCTGGTGCGACGCGCACGACGTCGATTTCCATCGTGTCCGGACGGCGGTGAACGCCCGGCTGTTCCGCGAGGCGGGACTCCGGCCCGAGACGGCGGGCGCTCCGACCGGGCTCCTGACGCCGATTATCGGCGTCGGAGGCCACTGCCTTCCCAAGGACGGCATCCTCCTCCTCTGGCGGCTGATCGAAAGCGGGGCGGACGTATCGGAGAGCCTGATCCTCGAAGCCCGGCGGATCAACGACGAGTCGCCGGCCGCGACGGCGGCCCGTCTCGAAGGACTTTTTGGGGACCTCCGAAACCAATCCCTGGCCTTGATGGGGACCGCCTACCGGCCCGACTCCGAAGACACCCGCAATTCCCCGACCCTTGTCTTCGCCCAGGTCCTGCGCGGGATGGGGGTTCGCGTCATTCTCCACGATCCCTATGTGAATCCCGGCGACGCGAATCTCGTCCGATCCGGCCTCGCCGACCGATTCACCCGCAATCCGGAGGATGCCGTTGGGCAGGCCGAGATCGTCGTCTTCTGCACCGCCCATGCCGCTTACCGGGACCTGCCGCCCGCGCTCCTCGCGCCCCGCGGCGGGGCGAAGAGGCTCTTCGACGGATGCGGCCTCACCGGACCATGGAGCGGGGGCGGGGATTCGGGGTCCGTGCCGGGGATCGGCAAGGGAAAGAGCGCGCCTCCTCCCTCGTTCCTGGATTTCGTCCAGGCGGGCTTCCGGGCGGTCGAACTCGGCATCGCGAATGAAACCGCGGCCCTGATCGATTTTCTCAATGCGCGCTACGCCCGCGACGGATATAACCGGGCCGATTTCCGGGATGTTCAGAGACTCGCCGCGACGTGCGTCACCGGCTGCCGGATCGTCGATCCCGGACCGGTGTCCGAATCGCCCTTCTTCGACGGATTCGCTTTCCGGCTGGCCCGCCGGGCCCGGACCGCGTCTGCCGGGGAAGCAGCGGGGAGGCGGCAAACGTGACCAAACCGGCCGCCGCACTGTCCCTCGACCTCGACAACCGATGGTCCTATCTCAAGACCCACGGCGACCCGGAGTGGGAGAGCTTCCCCTCTTATTTCGACCGGCTCCTTCCCCTGGTTCTCGATCTGCTGGACGAACTGCGGCTCAAAATCACGTTTTTCGTCGTCGGGCAGGACGCGGCGCTCGAAAAAAACAAGTCCGCCCTGCGGGAGATCCCGGCCCGCGGTCACGACATAGGCAACCACTCGTTCCGGCACGAGCCCTGGCTCTCGGCGTATTCCCCCGGAGACATCCTCCGGGAGGTGCGGGACGCCGCGCGGGCAATCGCCGACGCGACGGGCCGAACGCCGTCCGGTTTTCGCGGGCCCGGGTTCAGTTGGAGCCCCGCTCTCGTCGAGGTCCTGGCGGACGAGGGCTATCTCTATGACGCGACGACACTGCCCACGTTCCTCGGACCGCTCGGACGGCTTTATTACTTCGCCAAAAGCGGGCTGAGCGGCGAAGACCGGAAGCGGCGCAAGGACCTTTACGGGAACCTGCGCGACGGATTCCGGCCCCTCCGGCCCTATCTCTGGCAAACGCCGTCGCGAAAGCGCCTGCTCGAAATCCCGGTCACGACCTTGCCCCTCCTGAAAACGCCTTTCCATCTGAGCTATCTCATCTACATCGGCCGGTATTCGCCGGAGCTCATGGACGCCTATCTCAGAACGGCCGTCCGGCTCTGCCGCTTCGCCGGGGCCGGCCTGAGCTTTCTCCTCCATCCCCTCGATTTCCTCGGACCGGAGGACGCGCCCGGGCTCTCCTTCTTTCCGGGAATGGACCTTCCCCGGGAACGCAAACTTGGATTTTTCCGGCAGGCGATCGCGACGATCGCCCGCGATTTCGACATCGTCGACATGGCGACATATGCCCGAACGCTCGGGGCGCGGCGCGGACGGCTGACCGTCCGGGAGACCGCGCCGCGACCGCCGGTCCGGCGGCCGCGAGGAGGACCCGCATGAAATACCCGGAACGAACGCCTAACGGCCGGTATCGGATGCCGGCGACGGACGGCGACGGTCGCCCCCTCGTGAGCGTCGTCGTCCCGGCCTATAACGAGGCCGAGATCCTCGCCCCGAACCTGGCCCGGCTCGGCGACTACCTGAAAACCCTCGAGAACGGCTACCGCTGGGAACTGTTGATCGTCGACGACGGGAGCGCGGACGCGACCGGCGACATCGCCGAGGCGTTCGCCGCGGACCGGGACAACGTCATCGTCCTCCACCACCAGTTCAATTTCCGGCTCGGCCAGACACTGCGGACCGCGTTCAGCGCCAGCCGGGGCGATATCGTCGTCGTGATGGACGCCGACCTCAGCTATGCGCCCGACCACATCGGGGCGATGCTCGCCCGGATGAAGGAATCGCGGGCGAAAATCGTCATCGCCTCGCCCTACCGGAAGGGCGGCCGGGTGTCCAACGTCCCCTGGATGCGCCGCGTCCTCAGCAAATGGGCCAACCGGTTCCTGTGCCTGATGGCCCCCAAGGATTTCTTTTCGGACAGGCTGACGAACATTACCGGCATGGTCCGGGCCTACGACGGCGATTTCATTCGGGGCCTGAGCCTCTGGGCCATGGACGTCGACGTCAATCCCGAAATCATCAACAAGGCCAAGATCCTGCGGGCCCGGATCGTCGAGGTCCCCGCCCGTCTCAAGTGGGAGGCCGAAAAACGGAAGGGCCCTGCCCGCCGCGGCCGGACGTCGAAGCTGATGATCCTCAAGGGCACGGTCCAGAGCATCGTCTCCGGCTACATGTTCCGGCCGTTCCACTTCTTCATCGTCCCGGGACTCACCCTCTTCCTCCTCTCCCTGTATCCGCTGACCTGGACGGTCATCCACACGGTCCAAGAGTTCGGAAGGCTCGCCGGCCAGGGCCTGTCGATCGACTACCGCCTCTCCGAAGCGATCGCCGGGGCGTATCGGCTGGCGCCCCACTCCTTCATCGTCGCCGGTTTCGCCCTGATCGTGGCCATCCAGCTCCTCAGCCTGGGCCTGCTCTCGCTCCAGAAAAAGCGCAACTACGCCCAGCTCTTCTATCTCATGAGCGCGATCTACAAGGACGGGCTCCCCTTGAAAAGGGACCTGATCGCGGCCGGCGACCCCCTGAGGAAATTGTAGGCCATGCCGAAGAGCGGGGCGCGCGGGTCGATCGCGGTCGTCGGAGGCGGTATCGCCGGCCTGGCGGCCGCCCTCGAGCTCGCCGCGCCGGGCGGGTTCCGGGTCACCCTCTTCGAGAGCGGCGACCGTCTGGGCGGGCTGTCCGCCCCCTACCGCTTCGAGGACATCGTCTGCGACCGTTACTACCACGTCATTCTTCCATCCGATGCGCAGACCCTCGCTTTCCTGGACGGCCTCGGCTTGACACCCCGCATTCGCTGGACGGAATCCCGGAGCGGGTTCTTCAAGGACGGACGGACCGTCTCCTTTTCCTCAACCAAGGATTTCCTGAGGTTTCCGTTCTTGACGCTTTGGCAGAAATTCCGGCTGGGAACGGGCATCCTCCGGGGCGCCCACGCCCGGTCCACGGATGCCCTCGCCGGCGTGACGGCCTCCGCCTGGCTGAAAAACATCTTCGGCCCCCGGGTCGCCGATCTCTTTTGGGATCCGCTCCTCCGGAGCAAGCTCGGGGAGGCCCGGCACGAGGCGCCGGCGTCGTTCATCGCGGCGACCATCCGCCGTCTCAACGAAGCCCGGGGAGGGGCGAACAAGAAGGAGATGATGGGATACGTCCAGGGCGGCTATGCGGCCGTTCTCGAAGCCGCCCGGACCAAGCTGATGGGCGCGGGAGCGGACATCCGCCTCGGAACGCCGGTCCGCGGCCTGCGTTCCCGGGGAGACTCCGTCGTCCTCGAAACCCCCGCGGGAAGCGAGGAATTCGACCGGGCGCTCCTCGCGATCCCCGATCCCGAAATCCGGCGGATCTCAGATGGATCGGCCGGCGACCGGACGGGGGCCGGATCGGGCCGGGGAGATCACCTTGGAATCGTCTGCGCCCTGCTGGTGCTGGGGCGCAGCCTCACGCCCTATTACGTCCTGAACCTGCTCGATACCAGCCTGCCGTTCACCGGGGTCATCGAAACGACGAACGTTATTCCGCCGGAATCCTTCGGAGGACGGCGCCTTGTCTATCTCCCCAAGTACGTCACGCCGGAGGATCCTGCCCGGACGGCGCCCGACGAGGACATCCTTCGGGATTTTCTCGTCGGCCTGAAGCGGATCGTCCCGGACCTCGGGCCGGACGAAATCCTCCATGCCCGTGTCTTCCGGGACGACAACGTCATGCCCTTGCCCCGCCTGAGCGCGGGCCCGGAACCGCCCGATTTCCGGACGCCTTGGCCGGGGGTCTTCCGGGCGAATGCCTCCCTCCTTCGGGACGACACCCTCAACAACAACGCGATATTGAAAATCGTCCGGGACGCGGCCCGGCTCCTCCTCCGCGAAGCCCAGGCTTAGAATCGAAAGAGGTACGCCTCCGGACACTCGGAGAGAAGAACGGCCTTCGATTTCAGGTCCTCGAGAAAGCGCGGCGCGTTCTTGACCGTCTCCTTCTCGAGGATGAAATAACCTGCCCCCCTCCGGACAAAAGCCTCCACGGCTTCCAAGGAATAGCCGTCCGATGGAATGTTGAATCCTTTCCGGTCGAGCCAGAAGAACATGTACGAAGCGTTGTAGGCGACCGGCTTTCCCGTTTCGTCCCGGGAAACGTCTCCCGAAGCGAGGATGAGCGATCCCTCCGGAACAAGAGGCTTGAATCTCTGGGCGCATTCATAGAGGCCCTGGAAGCGCGTCGGATGGATGTCCCGGAGAACCATGACGCCTTCGAACCCCAGGATGGCGATCAATCCAAGGGACGCGGCCGCCATCCTCGGCAAAGCCCCGAAGGCGGTCGAATCCCGGATGCCCCCCGAACTTTGCCGACGGCGGCGGCAGAAGGCCAGGAATCCGGCCGCTCCCGCGCCGATGAGGAGGGCCGCGGCCGGGGCGGACGCCACGTGGTAGTAGGCCGCCCAGGTATCGCCCAGCGTCCGGATCGCGACAAAGTAATAGACCGCGACGGCGGCCGTCCAGGCCGCGCCGATGCGGACCACGGCCTGCTTCCGGAGAAAGACGAGCGCGTACGCGGCGGCGGCCAGGCCGAGGGGCGTCCAGACCAGGCCGATTTCCAATTTGGCCAAATTCACGAGAAGCTTCAGAAGGACCCCCGGATTCGCGAACAGGTCCGGGCCGATCCAATGGGATTCGTTGGACACGCCCAGCGAATTGCCGTATTGGACCCAGAAGCGGTGGGCATGAAGGTACCAGAGCACGCCCGGGAGGAGCGATAGCGCTCCGAAGAGCCAGACCCGCAACCTGCGGAGGGCGGCGAGTCCTTTGCGCCCCACAAGGAGCAGGAGGAAGAAGATCCCGAGGTGGACGGCCGGAAGCTTGACGAGAATGGCCGCGGCCGTAGCGGCCAAGGCCAGCGAGTACCAGCCCCAGGTGTCCTTCTCGAGCCATCGCAGGAAAGCGAAGACCGCGAAAACTTCCAGCAAGAGCATCAGGGCTTCGGGCTGAAGAGAATTGGAGACGCGGATCACGAGGGGGCTCAGGACGAACACAGCCGAGGACGCTAGCGCCCCTGCCGCCGGGAGGATGGACCGGGCCAGGGCGAAGAAGACAAGCAGCGTGAGCAGCGACGCCGCGAACATCAGCCACCGGCCGTACGTCTCCCGATAGCCGAACGCCTTGTCGAGGACGGCCATGGCCCAGGGCACCGCCGGAAATTCCATCTCGGCGAACCCGGGACCGTCTCCCCGCCAGTCGATCCGGGGCGAGAGGATGTCCATTCCCTCCCGGACGAAGTTGCGGGCAATCGCCGCGTAATCGCATTCCCGCCACGATTCCCGGACCCGGCCGTCGGCCGGACGTCCGACGTCCAGGAGCCGGAGTGCGGCGCCGGCCAGAAACAGCAGCGACCAGAGGAGGAAGCCCCCGGCGAACCGCTCGGCTGCGGAGCGGACGTTCACGGCGTGTTCATCCGGAACAAGGTGACCGTCGGACGGCGGACAAGGACCTCGGCCGCCAGGCCTTCGGCCAAAGCCTGTTCGATCCGGTCCGAGGAGAGGCCCGCATCGGCCTCGTCACGCACGACGTGCATCTTCGTCTTGAAATAGAAAAGCAGGACGGGACCCGTCCCGATCTCGGCTTTCAGTTCGTCGAGGCGGGCGAGCTTCCGGGCCAAGGGCACGAAATAGGAATCGCGCCCGCCGAGGAAATAGACGGCACTGTTATCGTTGGTGAGAATCGGCGTTCCTGGCGGCTCGGCGGAGATCCGGGCAAAGGCGCTTTCCATTTCCGGGCTCCGCCATTCCTCGTTGTTGTACCCCCCGCCCCGGGCCTGGAATCGGATGAGCCAGGCGGCGCCGATTGCGGAATATCCGACAAGATAGAGAATCGCGGCGGCCGTCAGGACGGTCCGGAGCCGCCCGGTCTTCAGGCCGCTCCCGATCCGGCCGAGGACGGCCAAGCCGGCAATGAGGCCGACGACGAAGAAAGGGGAAAGCATCCGGTAGTCGAGCGGGATCTCGGGGTCGATGAAGAACGCCGAAAACAGGATGTAGGCGAAATAGACCGGCAGAAAGGTGGCCAGGAGGGCCGGAGTCCTTGGAAGGGCGGCGGACGGTCCCGCCGCCGACCTCTGGGCCTTGCGCATGAGGACGACGGCGGCAACGCCGATCGCCGTGAGAAGGATCAACGAGACAATCGCCAGGACGTCTTTGTGGACCTGGATTTCCAGGACCTTGTGGAGGTTGGGAAAAACCCAAGACGAGAAGGTCGTCATGAGAGTCGAGATCAGTCCGCGGGTAGGATTCACGAACAGCGACGGGAGCCGATTGGTCGGGTCCCCAGCGACAATCACGTTCCGGACGATAAAGAGCGCGACGGGAAGACAACTCACCGTCAAGAACGCCGCCAGCACCCAAAGACGGCGTCGAAGCGGCCTTTTTTGCAGGAGAAAAAGTCCCAGCGCGCCGGCGACGACCAGCGCCCCGCCCGCATAACGGGTCAGGAACGCGAGTCCGATGGCCGCCGACCCGCAGAACAGGCTCAATAATTTGCCGTTCTCGATATGGGACGTCAGCCCCATCAAGCCCAGTACGCCGAGGAAAATGAATAACGGTTCGGAGAGGGCGTTCGCATGCAGCATCATCATGCTCTCGGAGCCGAACATGAGGGCCGCCGCCGCCAAGGCCGGGGACCGGCGCGGGGCCGTATAGCGGTAGACGAAGACGCCCGCCAATAAAATGTTGAAGGCGAACAGAATCAGGCCGAGACAACGGCTCGCCGGTTGGACATCAAGGCCCGTTCCGCCCAGAGCGGCGATGGCGAAGGAATACAAGGGAGGGAAAACCACCTCCGGCCGGGGCTGCACATGGCCCTGGGCATTCATCTCCTCCAGATATCGCCCGAGCGAAATCGGCTTCAGGTAATCCTGGACCGACGTTGCATACCCGTCGCCGGCCCGGATATGCTTCGCGCAATCCAGATAGAACGCGGAATCAGGCTGCAGGCCGACCCCCCGGCCTGTC
>Ga0315286_10004115_pt1 | contig 13900 bp, 8 predicted proteins | sample YL17G10_0_MG_FD_205038 | JGI IMG/M metagenome (GOLD analysis project Ga0315286, IMG submission 205038) | Sediment microbial communities from Yellowstone Lake, YNP, Wyoming, USA - YL17G10_0 | ecosystem: Environmental > Aquatic > Freshwater > Lake > Sediment | place: USA: Wyoming | collected... | reverse complement strand
AGCACGGCCAGGATGGTGAACGGTACGGCGACTAGGATGGCCGACAAGGGGAGGGGATAGCCGGTGGCTTGAGCGGCATAAAAGAGTGTGGCTCCGTTGAGGAAGGGGATGACCAGACTGAGGGCGATGGGGATGAGGAGACGGCGGGGGCGGGCGGCGGCCCCGTTCAGAAGCTCGACCGCGTTGCTCAGCCCGCCCCAGATGCGCACGGAGCGGGTATTGAGTTGAGCGGGATTTGTGACGACGGGCGGCCGACGGGCCGCTTTGACGGCGAGGAAGAGGGCGAGCTTCCTCCATGGGGAGGTTATGGTGAGGAGCGGGGCAAGGATCAGGCCCAGGCCCAGGATGACCGACAGGACGGCAAGGGAAAAGACGAGCGCCGGATATTTGACCAGAATCCCGCCGCGGAAGTGGAGATAGAACGCGGCCAATCCGCCGACGAGGAACATTGTCCCGAGCCCGAGCAGCCGGTCGATCAAAATCGAAAGGGCGAGGCGGCCCTTTCCCTCGGCGCCGTCGTTCAGCCCGGCCATCAGGCCGAAGCGGATGAGCTCGGTGACGGCCATCGAGCCCGGGGCCCATTGGCCGACGGCCTGGCTGATGAGCCCGGCCGCGACGACTTGCGGCGCGCGAGCTTGAAATGACACGAGTCGCAAGATGAGTCCGTAGCGGACGAGTGCCACGGCGGTCATGGCGAGAAGCGCCGCGGCGACCAGCCAAATCGCTCCGTTTCCCCGGGCGAACGCCTCGCCGAACAGCCGGAGGTTGAGGATCCCGAGAAGCTTGAGCAGGGCGAGGATCGCGGCGCTGACCGCGGCGAGGACAACGACTCGTAGAATCGCCTTCGCCCGTCCGGCCGTCCTCGTCATAGGGATGCCGCCTCCCGGAAAATCTTTTCCATGCGGTCCCAGATCTTTTCCTGATCGTAGCGAGCCAGGGCCGTCTTGCGGGCTTCGGCCCGCATCCGGCCGCGCAATTCTTCGTTTATCAGAATCGCGCGCAGCTTGTCCAGCAGATCCTTGGTCTCCCGGGTCCGGAAGACGAATCCGTTCAGCCCCGCCTCGATTGCGCTCCGTACTCCCGGCAGGTTCGACGCCAGAACCGGCGTGCCGCAGGCCATCGCTTCCACGAGGACGATGCCGAACGCCTCGGACGAGTCCGTCGAGGGCAGGACGAAAAGATCAGCCAGTCGATAGTGCGCGGGCAGCTCGCCGGCGCCGACCGGGTCGGTGAAGACAACGCTCCGGCCGAGGCCGAGCTCCTCCGCTTTATGCTTATAGCTCTCTCGGAGATCGCCTTGGCCGATGATGAGAAGCCGGGTTTTGGCTATGCCCAAATCGCGCCAGGCCCGAATCAGAAAATCCACCCCCTTGAAGGCATGGGCCCGGTCGAGCCCTCCGACGAATAGCCCGATTTTTTCACCGGACGCGATTCCGTATTTCCTCAATAGGGCCGGGTCTTTTTCCCCAGGGCTGAATCGGGCGGTGTCGATCCCCGGCGGAATGGCTTCGAATTTCTCCGGAAATTTCCGGAACATCCCCGCCGCCGAGGAATGTGCGGCGTAATCTTCCGAGGTCACGATGATTTTATTGGCTGCGCGGAGCAGCCCAGGTGTGAAGAAACGTGCGTTCGCTTTGAAAATCGCGCCCGCCGCCCCGGAGCCGAAGTTGTCCATCTGGAAATTGACGACAAGCGGGAGGCTTTTTCCCTTGAGCTTTTTCAGGAGGAAGACCGCCTCGGCGCCTCCATAGAACGGATAATGGAGGTTGACGGCGTCGAACCGGCCCAGCCGTGCGGCGAGCTGCGGTACTAAGGCGCTGTTCCGGACATCGAGCCAGGGTTTCAGTCGATGGACGGGAAAGGGGAAATCCGTGGCTTCGCGGATGGCGGGGGCGCCGGGGGAGGCGGGCTCGGGCGCGAACTTTTTCCGCTCGGGGCAAAACACTTCGACCTGGTGGCCGCGCCGCGTCAGCCCCAGCGCATAGGAGAAGGCCATGTTCCCCATCCCGCCCTGGTAGGGGGGGAATGTGCTGACGGCCAGGCCAATGCGCATCAGTCCTGCTCCGAAATCCGGATTCGAGGGCCTTGCCAGCCCTTCGTCCGCCGCTCAGATCCCATTAGGCGTGCCTCATCCATAGTATGCTTACCGCTATCCGGCTCTCCAAAATTTTCGGCTAAAGCCGCGCGCGATCCTATGCCCCAGCATCCCTAGATTGATCCTGAGAGCAGCCGGAAATCCCCTGAGAAACTCCCCTCCCAGACGATTCTTCCAAATGATCGAAACGTAGCGCGGGAAATAAAGAGGATTGAGCCAGTAGGCCCCCGTCGCAAGCGACGCGGCGATCTGCATCCGCCGCCGCTCTTCGGCCGGGAATTCCTCGGTGTCGCAGGGGGCGTCGGTATTGCCCAGCCCGAGATCGATGAGGCTGCTTTTATCCTCCTCGCCGAAGATCCGGCCGTGCCGCTCGAACCAGGCCCGGGCCTCGGTCCCTTTGTGCGGCTGGAAGAGGTTCCAATAGATCCAGGTCGGCCTCATCTTGCGGGCGAGGCGGATCGAATCCCGCTCGGCCGCGGCCGTCGATTCCGGCAACCCGACGATGAAACACGTGTACAGCCGGATGCCATGGCTTTTGATCATCTTGGCCGCACGGACGATATCGTCGAGCTTCTCGCCCTTGTCGATGGCCGAGAAGACTTTCGGGTTGCCCGATTCGACGCCGATGCAGAGGTGGTCCACTCCGATCCGGCGGATGAGGTCGAGCATCTCGTCGTCGAACCGGTCGGCCCTGAGATTGTCGATGTGCAGGGGCAAGCCGATCGCGCGTCGGAGGTATTCCCGGAGGAAGTCCTTGAACCGGGGCAAATCAAACGTGGGGCAGTCGTCCACGATCCGGACGAAACGGAGCTTCGGGAAGCGGGGCCGCACCGCCTCGATTTCGTCGAGGCAGCGGCCCGTGTCGCGGTAACGGACGCGGCGGGTCGAGATATAGCGGACCGAGCAGAACGAGCAGCCGAACGGGCAGCCGCGCGAAAGCTGCAGGGGATAATAGGTCATCGCCTCCGCCCCGTAAGTCAGGCTGAAATCGGGGACGGGGATTTCGGCCAGGTCGGGCGGATCGGCCGTGACGATGCGGCTTGCGGGCTCGATCCGGATGCTCGCGAGCTCCCGGGCGAAGACGAGGTCGCATTCGCCCCGGAAGACGACATCGGCCAAGTTTTCGGCCGCGAGCTCCTCGGCGTAGAGCGTAGCGTGCGGTCCGCCGACCACGATGGGCGCCGTCGTGAGCCCCCGGAGCTCGCGGACGAGATCGCGCGCCCGGCCCATGTGGGCTGTGTAAAGTGTCAGGCCGATGACGTCGGGGGATTGGCTTTTAATGAGCTCTTCGATGCGGGGCGCTTGGGGCGCGAAGGCGTAGTCCATGACGTAAACCTGGTGGCCGAGGTCCCGCGCCCGACTGGCCATCAATGTTAGGCCGAGGTGGGGCCAGGGCGAGATAGGGGCTTTGCTCGTGTCGTAAGGATTGAGGAGGAGGACTTTCATCGGCCCGCTCCTCTGCCCGCCATACGCCCGCGTTCGAGGCTGCCTGCTTTCCCGCCTGCGGGCAGCTTGTCGATCGCGATCACGGCGTCACCGTAAATGTCGCCGAAGCTGTGGACGGGGCCGTAACTGCTTCGAAAATCGTCGACGAGGCCTTCGGCGTGGCGGTTGAGAGTCCGGCTGAGCAACGGATTCAGGAAGCCCAGGGCCGTGACGATGCTTTCGGGAAGGCCGCGGATCAGATGGGCGGCTGAGGCGGCCATCGAATCCCGGCGGAAGACGGTCACGATTTTTACCGCCCCGCCTCCCTGCCTTACGGGATCCAGGATATTCGATTCGAGGCGTCGTTTATCGTAGATCCGCTGGAAGAAGAAAAGCTCAGGCGCTCGCGTGCGCTCCACGGCATGGGCCATGCCCGCGATTCTCTGCTCGATATACGTCGGCCCGAGCGGAACGCTGAGGACGAGCCGCCCGCCCGGCTTTACGACCCGGAGCATTTCTCCGACCGCGGCGGTGTCCCCTCCTTCGCCTTCGATATGCTCCAGGACGCTCAGGGCATAGGCGAGATCGAACCGGCCGGCGGCATAGGTCAGCCGCCGCCCGTCCTGCGTTTCGAATTCGATCGCGCCCCGGGCCTTGTTCCGGACGGCCGACCACATGCGTTCGTAAGGCCCAAGATTGAGGGGGCTGATGTCGGTCGCCCGGAGGCGCAGGTCATATCGGGACGCCAGGTAGAGCCCTGCAAGTTTGGGGCTGCCGACGTCGAGGACTTCGAGCCGCCGTCCGGGCACCCCGCCCTCGCTTTTCACCACGCTTCGTCCGCCGCTTCCGCGCCCGCCCTGGCCGCCCCGGGCCATCGTCTTGAAGGCCTCCTCGAGAAAAAAGTACTCCGGAAAACGGGTGTAGCTGTTGACCGGTTGGAGAAGGGAAGATGCGGTCGCCCGGAACCCCGCTCCAAATCCATTTCGAAGAAAGCTCAGGGCGCCGGTTTTCAAGCCGTACGCGTAATACGCGAACTCGCGGTAATTCGGGAAGCTCAACGCCCTCAGTTTACATCATTGGCGGATCGAATCCAATTCGCGGCCGGCACTTTGGCGAGGTTCTTTTTGGAAGGATGTGTCGGCTTCCCGTTTGTCAGGGAGCCGGACGTTCAAGCGGTACGATCTCGAAGTAGGGAAGGCCGTCCAAATTCCGCAGCCGGAAGAATCTCCTCTCCGGGAACCGCTTCCTCAGCGCCTCCTCCGCCCCGGGGACGTCGTGGACGATCAGGATCCCATCGGAGAGATCGGGCCGGGCGCGCCGCCATTGGAACACCCAGCCGCCGGTCTCCTTGAATTCGGGGACGTTCTCCCAGACCTTGCGGAACCGGGGCGCGAGCACCACCGATTTTGGGGTCGCGCCCTGGCTTGCATTCGTTCCGACCCCCAAACCGACGGTCTGCTCGATGCGGCCGTAGATGACTTTCTGATTCTGGGCCTGCCGGTTCAAGGCGATGCCCTGCCAAATGATAAACGTCCCGAGGCCGAGCGTCAACGCTCCGGCCAGCATGGCGGCCGGAGCGCGAAACGAAATCTTCCGCTGCGCAAGCCAACCTTTGAGATTGGCCAGGCCGTGGATGGCGAGGATGGTCAGCGGGACGGCGCATTCTGAATAGTGGATCGGCCCCACGACGTGGAGCCCCTGGTTGTTGTGGATGAGGGCCGCGCCCAAGACCGCGGCGATGCCGAGCGTGAGGAGGCGGGTGAAGCGGTCGGTCATGGCGCCGAGGGCAGCAAGGACGAGCCCCAGCGGCCCGAGGAACCAGATGATGAGCATGAACAGATTGAGGCCGGCGTTTTCCCCGAACCGGTTCCATATCGAGCCCGCCCCGATTGAGCCGATCGATCCGTCCGCCGTCAGGCGGGCGGATTGCAGGAAATCTCCCGTCACGAGCATATTGTGGAGCCCGAAGAGCAGGAGCGGGAGCGCGGCCCCGAGGAGGATCCCGTAGACGGCGGCCCGGCCATATCCCTTGCCTCGAACGCTGCGGATGACAACGTCGAGGAAAAGCGGCAGGAGAAGGAACACGATCTCGACCGGCCGGCAGAAGAATCCAAAGCCCGCCGCCAATCCGACCAGGTACCAAGCGCCCCAAGTCCGTTTCTTTTCCGCCCTAACGAAAAGAAGCAACGTCAGGGCAAGGAGGGCCCGGGAGAGGAGATGGGCGTGGGTCGTTGCCGAGAGGCCGAAGGCCATCGGCGAGAAGAAAAAGAAGACGAAGGCCGCGATCCCATATCCCATCGAGAGGCGAAGTCCCATGAGCAGGGTGAGGCAGAGCGCGGCCGCGGCCGCCGCCAGGGCATAGATCCACGGCCCGCTGTGGGTGATTTCCGAAATCGCCCAGGCGACCTGGACGCCGGGCCAGTCGAAGCTCGTCACCTTGCCGTCCTGGACGGTGAGGAATAGCGTCGAGAAGGCTTCCCACGGCTCCGGGGCGGGAACGGCGGCCTTGCCCAGGGCCAGCACCTGGCCGCCGAATTGGGTGGCGTATTCGTCGTCGGTAATCGGGTAATCGGCGAGGATGACGCGATGCGAGAGCCGGGCCGCACCCGCCGCAAACAGGAAGATGATCAGGACGACGGCGTTCCGCGTCCGTCGGTCCATCCCCTCGGCCAGCTGCCAGGCTTTGAGTAGGCGGGGGGCGAGCCACGGGCTGAGCCCGAAGCCGATCAGGCAAGCGCCGGGGAAGAGGAGGAGGGCGTGACCGAGCCAGAACAGGGCTTCGCCGGGCGAAACGTAGGTCATCGGTGAAGCGAAGGTGATGACGAGCGCGGAGGCGGTCTCGGTCAAACCGAAGAAGGTCAGGAAGAACAGGCCGCCGGCAAAGAGGGCGGCGATGTGCTCTTTATGGAAGCGGGCGCGGGGGAGGGAGAAGACAGGATGGTTGAGGGAAACATCAGGGCCGATGGGGACCGCCGGTTCGCTCATCGGCCCTATTGTATTTGAGGTGGCGGGGCCGCGTCTATATCTTCCTATGTCATTGCGAACGAGCGAAGCGAGCGTGGCAATCCCCTCCGATGAAGAGGAGATCCGTCGCTGCGCTTGGGATGACAACTCGCCGAGAGGGGATTGCTTCATCGCCCCGCAAGCGCGGTGCTTTCTCGCAACGACATCTGTGTGCTACAATATAAGCAGAAGTCCGGGATTCTTCGGCAGCGATCGGACGGGGCCATCCCCTCCGAGTTGCCTTTGGGGAGGGCACACATGAAACACACGAAAATCGCGGTATTGGTGATGGCCGGCTTGATGTTCGCGTCCTGCGGAATCAATCTCATTCCGTCGAAGGACGACTGGTACGCCAAGCACTATTATGTCATGCAGGACTACGAGTGGCAGATCTACAAGGCGATCGGTCCTGCGGCCCGGCTCGAATTCCAGAAGATATTCTGGACCGTCCGCTCGCCCTATGCCAAGGATGAGTTCGACAAGCGGGTCGAATATTGCATGAAGAACTACAAGAAGGAAAATTCACGGCAACCATTCAACGTGGACAAAGCGCACATCTATATCCTGAACGGCCCGCCGGCTCAAGTCACTTTTGCCCCAAACGACACCTGGGCCACGCGGACGGGTACGCCGACCGCGGCGAGCGGAGGGCAATTCGCGACGGGCGTCAACGATCGGACGAACGAAGACGTCTCAGCCAGTTCGGCCGAAGTCTGGGCATATCCCATCGGCAACCGGCTGGTGAATTACGTGTTTCTGTTCCGGTCGCCTAACTCCTGGGCCTTGCAGCAGTCGAGCGTCGAAGAGGGCCGCTATCGGGGCCAGCTCGAGATGAGTAACAAGAACGGCTTCTACGCGGTCGAGGATGTCGAGGCCTACAAGCAGAAGCTCGAGGCCCTGAAGGCCATGAAGGAACCCGATAAGAAGTAAAGAGGATTCCGTGAAGAATAGCCCCGCGCGATTCAAGGCGCGATCCCTAAAGTTCCTGATTCTCGTCATTCTCCTCCTGGCGGCGGGTTGGGCGCGCTCGGAAGAGCCGCTCGGCTCAACGAAGTTCGAAATTACGATCGACCCGTCCGTCCGGAGCGAAGCGGCTTCGGGGCGCGTCCTCCTCCTCCTTTCCAGGACCGAGAAATTCAATCCGGGCCCGAACGGGACGCCCGTCTTCGGGCTCACCGCGGACGACAAGGCGCCCGGGGCGAAGATCATCATGGACGAGACTGCCTTCGGCTACCCGGTGCGGAGCCTTCGCGACATTCCGCCGGGAGACTACTTTGCCCAGGCCTGGCTCAACATCTACACGACGTTCAAGCGGAGCGACGGCAAGGTGGTCAAGCTCCACCAGGATCAGGGCGAAGGACAGAACTGGCGCCGGTCGCCTGGGAATCTTTTCTCCGATCCGGTCAAAGTCAAGATCGAAGCGGGTCGCGGCGCGGCCGTGCTCCTCTCCTTGAACAAGGTCGTTCCGCCGATCCAGCCGTACGCGGACACGAAGTGGCTCAAACATCTCCGCATCCAGAGTCGTCTCCTTACGGATTTCTGGGGACAGCCGATGTTCATCGGGGCGAACGTCCTCCTGCCGCAGGGGTATGACAAACATCCCGGCGTCCGCTACCCCGTCCATTATGTCCAAGGTCACTTCCCGCGGGGCCGGGTCGGCCGTTTCAGCGGGGACGAAACGAGCCCGGCCTTCAAGCTCTGGACGGCCGAAAATGCGCCCCGCTTCATCGAGGTCACGTTTGAGCACGCCTGTCCGTACTACGACGATTCTTACGGCGTCAATTCCGAGAATGTCGGGCCGTATGGGGACGCCATCGTCAAGGAGCTCATCCCGCGAATCGAAAAGGAATTCCGGGCCATCGGCGAGCCCTGGGCGCGAGTCCTTTCAGGCGGATCAACGGGCGGCTGGATTTCGCTTGCCCTTCAGATCTTCTATCCCGACGTCTTCGGCGGCGTCTGGTCGTTCTATCCCGACCCCGTCGATTTCCGCAAGTACCAGATCGTCAACCTCTACGCGGACAAGAACGCCTATTACCTCGACAACGAATGGACGCGCGTCCCCCGGGGAGGGGAGCGGGGGACGGATGGAAATCTGACCTATACCATGGACCAGGAGAACCTCTACGAGGAGGCGATCGGCGACCGGAGCAGGTCCGGCGGCCAATGGGCAATCTGGAACGCGGTCTTCGCGCCTGTAGCCGGGGACGGCTATCCCCAGCCCTTCTGGAATCCCGGTACCGGCGAGATCGACCGGACGACGGTGGAATGGTCGCGCGAGCGCTATGACCTCCGGGCCTATCTCGAGAAAAACTGGTCGGCGATCGGACCCGCGCTTGCCGGGAAAATCCATGTTTATGTCGGCCGGATGGACAACTTCTACCTCAACGAGGCATGCTACCTGCTCGAAGCGTGGCTCAAGACGGCGAGGGATCCGGCTTACGGCGGCGAGTTCCAATACGGCGACCGCGGCGGCCACGGCTGGTCGCCGTTCAAGGGCGATGAGATGCTCCGGGCCATGGCTGCGCACATCTTCAAGAGCGCCCCTGCATCGGCTAAGAAAGACTGGATCTACTGATCGACGTTCATTGAATTCCTTCGGGCTATCGCCGCGTTGCCGGCGCGGCTTCTAGATCCGTCCGATATCGCGCCGTCGTTGTCCCGCGTATCTTGTTCGCACGGCCTAAATCCCCCGAATTTCTGTTGACAGGGACGGCGCCCCTCAACAATAATAAAACTTCTTGAAGAGGAGTCCAACCATGCTTACCCCATCCCGTTCGAACGCACTCCGGCGCATCGTCCTTCTCTCGGTCCTGGTCCTTGCGGCCGGACTGTTTTCGGTTTCCGCCCAGAAAGCCGGCCCGTCGGTCTCCGGCCGGCCCTATGTCTGGACCGATGTGCCCGACGGTTGCACGAGCATCCAGGTCGGCCGCCTCGCCTCCGAAGACGGCTCGGTCATGACCGCTCACACCTGCGACGGCAACTACCGGAACTGGCTCAACATCATCCCCCATGGCAAGTTCGCCGAAGGGACGAAGAACAAGATCTGGTCCGGAAAGATGCACACCGAAGGCCCCGCCGACATCCGGGGGATGATCCAGACCGGCGAGATCCCCCAGGTTGCCGAGACCTACCAGTTCGTGAACGCGGCCTATCCGTTCATGAACGAGGCCGGTTTGGCCATCGGTGAGACGACGATCGGCGGCCGCCGCGAGCTCTACAACCAGGAAGGCATGTTCATGATCGAGGAGATCGAGCGGATCGTCCTCGAGCGCTGCAAGACCGCCCGCGAGGCGATCAAGCTCGCCGGCGAGCTCATCAAGCAATACGGCTACGGGGACAGCGGGGAGTGCATCACCATCGCCGACGCCAAAGAAGTCTGGCACTGCGAATTTATGGGCGAGGGCCCGCTCCAGAAGGGCGGCGTCTGGGCGGCGGTCCGCATCCCCGACGACCACGTCGGCATCTCGGCCAACATCCCCCGCATCAGCGAGATCAACCTCAAGGACCCCGACCACTATATGGCCTCGGAGAACGTCTTCAAGGTCGCTCAGGAGATGGGCTGGTGGAAACCCGACAGCGGCGAGCCGTTCAAGTGGTGGAAAGCCTATGGCGGCACCCGCAAGCCGTATCAGATCCGTGAGTTCTATGTCTTAAGCACGCTCGCCCCATCGCTCAAGCTGACCCAAGAGTTGCCCGAGCTGCCGTTCTCGGTCAAGCCCGAAAAGAAGGTCTCGGTCCGCGACATGTTTCGGTTGTATCGGGAAGCCTACGTCGGGACGGAATTTGACGGGGGCAAGAACCTCCTCATCCCGAAGCGGCCCCAGATGGCCCGGGGCGGCGCTCCCGCGAAACCGCCCGCTCAGCCCGCAACGCCGGCGCCGGCCCCTGAAATGACCAGGAGCCCGTTGGCCAACCCCTGGATGTCGGGCGATCTCGCCGCGCTGGCGAATTCCCTCAAACCGGGCACGGTTCAGTCTACCCGGACGATCGCCATCAACGGCTGCGCTTATGCGACCGTCCTCCAGTGCCGGGGTTGGCTGCCTCCGGCGGTCGGCACGGTCTGCTGGTTCACCCTTGACAACCCGGGCCTCAGCGCCCGCTTCCCGATCTTCGCCGGGACGACCGAGCTCCCTGCGGCCTTCGAGATCGATGGCCAGCACCGCTTTCGGATGGACTCGGCCACCTGGATGATGCGGACCGCGAACCGGCTGGCACTCGTCCGGTGGGCCCAGGGTCAGAAGATGATGGAAGACACGATCCGCCAGTTCGAAGAAAAGGGCTTGGCCGAGCTGCCCATCGTCGAGAAGCGCTACCAGGATCTCCTGGCCAGCAAGACGCCCGACAAGGAGCCGATCAAGCCGGCTGAGTACCTGACCCAGTACACGAACGATTTCGCCCGGGCCATCCTCAACAAGTACGAGGAGCTGACCGGCAAATTCTGGTACATGCTCCGCGGCGGCATCTGAGTTCGGACGGTCGGTGTCATCCCGAGCGGTTTGATCGTCATTGCGAGCGAAGCGGAGCCATCGCGTAGGGCCGGCGCGTTTCTTCCTCCTCCTTCTTTTCCTTCCCGCCCTCTTCATCTCCGGCCAAAATCCCGCCGTCGACATCTTTCAGCGGCCCGAAAACTTCGAGCGGAGCCGCGACTATGACGCGATCCACTACAAGCTGGCATTCAGGTTCGACGTCCCAAGCAAGACCGTCTGGGGCGAGAATACCGTAACCCTCGCGCCCTTGAAAGACGGTCTCCAGAAGATCGCCCTGGATGCGGTGGATTTCAAGGTCACGGAGGTTACCGAACGTGCGGGCGGGCCGTTGAAGTTCGAACAAACCCCGACGCAGCTCGTCGTCACGCCCTCAAAGGCATTGCCTTACGGTGAGAAATATTCCTTCACCGTGAAATACGTCCTCAAAGAGCCCAAGGCCGGGATCAAATTCGTGCCCGAGTCCGACGACAACCCCGCCCAGATCAACACCTATAACTGGCCCGAGGATGCCCGCCGCTGGATTCCCTGCTTCGATGCGCCCAATGACAAGGTAACCCATGAGCTGTTCGCCACCGTACCCGCCGAGGACCGTGTGCTGTCCAACGGCCGGCTGGTCAAGGTGACCGACGACCAGGCCACGGGGACCAGGACCTTTCACTGGTCCATGGAACAGCCCCATCCGACTTACAACGTCATGATGGCTGTCGGCCCGTTTGTCATCATCCAGGACAGTTTAGGGAGTCTCCCGGTCGATTACTGGGTGAGTGAGAAGGACGCCCCCAACGCGGACCGCTCCTTCCGGAAAACGCCCCGGATGATTGAATTCTACAGCAAGACATTCGGATATGAATATCCATGGGCGAAGTATGACCAGATCTGCTATGCGGGCTTCGGCGGCGGGATGGAAGCCACGACCTCGACCATGCTTGGACGGAGCACGATCCACGACGCCCGGGCCGACCAGGATTATTCGAGCGATGGGCTCGTCGCCCATGAGCTCGCCCACCAGTGGTGGGGCGACCTCGTCACCGAGCGCGACTGGGCCGACGTCTGGCTGAGCGAGAGCTTCGCGACATACGCCGAATACCTCTGGACGCGCTACGACCTCGGCGAAGACGAAGGCGCGCTCAATCTCCTCGACAAGAAGCACAGCTACCTGCGCGAGGCGCATACCCGCTATATGCGGCCGCTCGTCTTCAACCGCTACAACAATCCTTGGGACGTCATGGACAGCCATTCCTATCCGAAGGGCGCCACAATCCTCCATATGCTCCGCTTCGTGATGGGCGACGGGCCGTTTTTCCGGTCACTCAAGCAGTTCCTGACGGCCTATGCCTTCAAAAGCGCGGATACACACGACCTCATGACAACCATCAAGAACGCAACAGGGGAGAATATGGACTGGTTCTTCGAACAGTGGATATTCAAGCCCGGTCACCCCGTGTTCGACGTGAGCTACGTCTGGGATGAGGCCGCCGGCCAGGTCCGGTTGAAGGTCGCGCAGACCCAGGATACGAGCAAGGGCGTGCCGATCTATCGGACGCCGGTAATCGTCGGCCTCGTCTTCCCGGACGGGCCGCGCTCGGAGAAAATCTGGATCACGAAAAAAGAAGAGACGTTCTCGTTCGCCGCGCCGAAGAAGCCGCTTTTTGTCCGGTTCGACGAGGGACATTGGTTGCTAAAGGAAATGACGTTCTCGAGGGCGATCGATGAGATGCTTCACCAGCTGAGGAACGACGACGCCCTCAGCCGGATGGAGGCCGCGACGGATCTCGGCTTGCGGCTCGAGGCTGCAGGCGTCGCGGCGGCGCTCACGGAGAGGGCGAAAGCCGATCCGTTCTGGGCGGTACGGCGGGCGGCGCTCGAGAGCCTGGCGAAGGATAAGGCGCCCGCCGCGTTCACGGCGGTATTCATAGACGGGTGCGTGGACGAAAGCTCCAAGGTCCGGGCGGCGGCCCTGCGTGCCTTAGGGGACCTCAAGGATCGGAGTCACGTCGCGTTCTTGGAGGACCGCTTCGCCAAGGACGACAGCTACGTCGCCCAGTCCGAAGCGCTGACGAGCATTGGGAAATGCGGCGATCCGTCGGCCGCCGTTTTCTTAAAGAAAGCGGCCGAAACGCCCTCGCCGCGGAATATGCTCCGGCGGAGCGCCGAAGCGGCCCTGAAGGCGCTGGCGCCTAAAAAATGAACCCGAAGGTCATGCGCATATTGAAACTCGGCGCGGCGTTGGCCGCGCTTCTGATGATTCTTGCGGCGACGGCGGCCGCCCAATTTTCTTTTCAGATCGATACGATGTCCCGCTATATCTGGCGCGGATTTGATTTGTTTCCGCCAAACAATGCGGCCTTCCAGCCCTCGGCGACGTACGTGTTTGGCGAGTCCGGCTTCTCGGCCAATATCTGGACGAGCTTCGCCCTGGGAAATCGGCAGGTCCTCAAATATGACGATGAGATCGATCTGACCCTGACCTACGCGTTCAAGCTGCCGGAAGACTACGCTCTCTCTGTGGGCCTAATCCATTACGGCTGGTATTTCGACCGGGGCTTTTCCTTCAAGCGCAGCACGACCCAGGAGTTCTTCGTCACCGCCGGTCTGCCCAAGGCCTTCCTCCAACCGACTCTTAGCATCTACTACGATGTGACCCTGGGCACGGGATTGTATGCCTCTTTGAAAGTCGGACAATCCCTTCCTTTATGTGAGAGCCTCGATCTTAGTCTGAGCGCCTGTCTCGGCTACAACAGCCGGCAATGGATTGATACGAGCGGCTTGTCCGACCTGACCGTAGGGGCCACCCTCCCGATTAAAGTCGGAGCGCTGACGATCGCGCCGCTCGTCAACTATACGTTCGTCTTCCTGAAAGAGGTCAATCTCGACAACGAATATTGGTTCG